>JAABUM010005649.1_pt1 | contig 12961 bp, 10 predicted proteins | sample 5559161 | NCBI WGS metagenome assembly JAABUM01 (sample SAMN10711868, study PRJNA513369) | rock metagenome | isolation source: Antarctica rocks | place: Antarctica: Victoria Land, Siegfried Peak nord | reverse complement strand
CCCTGGCCGATTCATCGGAATCGGTGCAGTCCGGTCGGCCACGATCTCCGGGTCCTCCTCAATGCGCTCACGCCAGAAGTCCGTAGCTGGAACGAAACCCGGCGCCACCACATTGACGGTGATGCCGTCGGCGGCCAGTCGTCCGGCCATCCAGAGCGCCCACGCGTCAACGGCTGCTTTCGCCCCGCCGTAGGAGCTGCTACCGCGCAGGGCTGCGATGGAACTCATTGCCACGATGCGGCCGCCCGGCCGAGGGAAGTGGTCGAGCAGAGCCTCGGTGAGCAATACAGTCGGCAATACGTTGCCGTCGAAGTCGGCGCGCCAGTTTGCGGCCACCTGGTGCAGATCACCCTTCTGCAACCCGAAGTTGCCTCCGGCGTTGGCGACCAGGACGTCCACCTTGCCGTCTTCAGCGATCTTCGTGGCGAGGACGTGCACCTCGTCTGGATCCGTCAGATCGCAGGAGTGGGTGGTCACCGCAGTTTGCGGATCGGTAGCGCGTAAGGCTGCCGCAGTATCGGCGAGCGGTCGGTCGCGTCGTCCGATGAGGATCAGCTCAGGGTGTTCCGGGAGAAAGTGCTCGGCAATCGCACGACCGATACCGGTGCCGCCGCCGGTCACGATGATTCGTCGTCTCATGTCGTCATCAGATCATCTGCTGGGTCCCCTCGCTACGCTGACCGTGTGTTGCGAGTGGGTCTGACCGGGGGCATCGGTTCGGGAAAGTCGACGGCATCGCGGTTTTTGGCGCAGCGGGGGGCGGTCATCATCGACGCCGACCTCATCGCTCGTGAAGTGGTCGGCGTCGGCACTCCCGGGCTGGAGCAGGTAACGCGTCGTTTCGGAGCTGACGTGCTCAGGGCGGACGGGGCCCTGGATCGGCCCGCCTTGGGCGCAATCGTTTTCTCTGATCCTGTTGCCCGAAGAGACCTCGAGGCGATCACCCACCCGCTGATCGGTCTTCGCACCACGGAACTGTTCCAGGCGGCGGCATTTGACGCGATTGTCGTGCACGATCAACCACTGTTGGTCGAGATGGGATTGGCGCCAGGCAACCACCTGGCCGTCGTGGTGGGCGCCTCGCAGGCAATCCGACTCGAGCGCATGCGTCGAGACCGGGGGATGAACGAACGGGATGCTCGAGCACGTATCGATGCTCAGGCAAGTGATGCGGCCAGACATGCGGTGGCCGATGCCTGGCTCGACAACGAGGGTGCTTCTGCGGCACTCGAGGCCCAGGTGGCTTCGCTGTGGGATTTGCGCCTGGGGCCTTTCGAAGCGAATCTGCGAGCTGACAGGCGTGTGCGCCGCGACACCTCGACGCCGGTCGTCCTGCACGAACCGAATGACGAATGGCCAGCACGGGCGACGCGCATCATCTCCCGGGTGTGCCATCAATTGGACAGCGCCCACCTGCCCCACGCCGCCGTCGACCACATTGGCTCGACGGCTGTTCCAGGCTTGATCGCCAAGGATGTCATCGACGTGCAGATTCAAGTCGAGCATCTGCAGAACGCCCGGCAGCCCGAGTTCGTCCGGGCGTTACGGGCTGCTGGCATCGTCGGTCTCCAAGCAATGAGCGACACCCCGCACCCGTGGGCGCCGGACCGACGCGACTGGGGCAAGTACCTCGCCGGTGGGGCAGATCCGGCGATCGTCGTCCAGATCCACATTCGGCAGTCTGGTTCGCCCGGCGCTGGGGCCGCCCTGGTGTTTCGAGACTGGCTCCGCGCCATCCCGCAGGAGCGGAGCGCGTACGCCGACTTCAAACAGTCGGTGGCACGCTGTGTCAGTTCGCAGGACTATCCGGAGGCGAAGGAACCGTGGTTCGCCGATGCGTTTCTGCGAGCCCGTGATTGGGCGCATTCGAACCGACGCTGAGAACAGGGCTCGGGTTCGCGAGAAAGCGCAGCCGCGCGAGCACGCGAGGGTCGCTGCGACGGTAGCCTCAACCAGGCGGCAGATCGGCTCGGAACTCGGTGCCGCCGTGTTCGGCGCCCTGGTCTCGTCAGGGTTGACCGGCTCCGTGCAGGTGTCGCTGACCGATGCCAGTCTGCCGGGGGGCGGGGTGACGGACGCTTGGATGCGGCGCAGCGTTACTGATGCCGGTCTTGGTCACCCCTGGTGCACGGGTCCGACGTAGGTACGCGAACCGGTCATGACCTGAGTACACGGAACATCATGCGGTGCCGTAACCGATGACTCCGGCCTGGTTCAGCCTGATGTCCGACACCGTGACCGATTGATGTCCGACACCGGCGATCGGTTTCCGCCAGCCGTGCGGATGCGATCACCCCTGGACCCGATGGCCAGGTTGGTGTGCTGCCCGACGTCCCCGCCGTTGTAGATGACGATGGCTCCGGCGCGAGGCTGGGAACCATCTGCAACCGGGCGGGAGCGATCCTCCGACAGCAACGATGATCGAGACAGATTCGCTGCGACGCCGTCTCGTACAGAGAACAGGGTCGGTCACGGCCGTCAGCCTACGTTCAGGATCCGTCGGGACAACCATCAGGAATGCGCCCGCCGCAGCTCAGCAGGGCGGGAGCGGCGTGCAGCCCCGGCAACCGCGAGCCGCGCATGGTCTGCCCGGCCGGAACCTGCAGTTTCTGCCGCTAGGCGGACCCGGTGTCGTGCGGGTCAGCCATTGTGTCGAGTGCGGCTGTGAGCCGGCGGTGGTGACTTTGGCCGAGCGCGCGGAGCGCCGTCACGTCGCGGGCGACGAACGCGGCCAGCATCTTGGTGTGGTCGTCGCGCAGTTCTTCCTGAATATGTGCCTCGACGCGGGTCATCGTCTGAGCAGGCTCGGTCAGATTCCAGGCCGTCTCCAACATGCTGAGCAGGCGTGGCATCCGGCAGGAATGAAGAAGCGCGAGATGAAATTCCCTGCTCGTACGCTGAAAGCCAGGGGAGTCCTGATGGTCGACCGCGCTGGTCAGGGCTTCATGAACGGCAGCCGCGCGGGCGTCGTCCTCTTCAGACGCGTTCGTGAGAGCCGCTTCGAGTGCAGCCGATTCGAGCGATCCGCGCACCAGATACAACTCGTGCAACTCTGCCTCAGACAGGCGGGTGACCAGGTAGCCGAACCGAGCCGCATGGGTGATCAAACCCTCGCCGATCAACGTTTTCAGCGCTTCGCGGACCGGGATACGGCTGAGACCGAACAGGTCGGCGACATCGTCGACGGGTACGGCAGCATCGGGCTCCACCGCGCCCGAGATGATGACTCGTCGCAGTTCACGCAGCACGTCAGGACCGCTGGGCGGCGAATCCGGGGGTCGCAGCGCCGACAGGAACGCCGTGCGCTGACTGCTCTGGGACATCTCGGAGCTCCTTGTGAAGATGGTCGGCACGTTGTGCTGCTACTCCCGATGATGCCGCAGACGAACCGGACGCGCTCAGATAAACTCTGGAAGACCGCCAACAGTTGGCTCACGCGAAAGAAGGCGACCGAGGTCAGGCCAGTACGGTATCCCTGCGGCGATCGAGTCGGCCGATGACCGGGCTGGCGGCGATCCCGTGAACAGCGACTGACACCACGATCGTGAAACCGACGATGGACCACAGATCTTCGGCGCCCGGGAAGTCGTAGTGCCCAGTCGCGTAGGCGAGGTAGTAGATGCTCCCGATACCTCGAACGCCGAAGAACGCAACGACCACTCGTTCCCGTCTGCCCAGCAGAGGTCCCGTGTCGAAGTCGCGACCTTTTCTGTTCCAGAGTGCTACCCACGAAGTGAGCGGGCGGACCAGGAAGATCAGCACGCCCGCTACCAGCGCTCCCCGCCACGTCAGCGACAGCAACAATCCATTGGTGAGCGATGCACCCAGCAGCAACAGGATCACCAGAGTGAAGAGCCGCTCGAGCCGCTCGATCACCCCGTGCATTGCGTCGTGGTATTCGTGGGTTCGGTCGCTGCTGCGCAGTGTCACTGCGCACACGAAGACCGACAGGAAGCCCCACCCTGGACCAGTTCGCCCACCCCGTAGGGGATCAGCGGGGCAGCGACGATGAGGAGCGGATCACCGAGACGCGACACCTGCAGGGATTCCCGAATGCGGAATGCGACCAACGAGAGCGCCCTACCGACCAGCCACCCCGCTATGACCCCGATCACCGTCTTGCCGAGCACCTCCCAGCCCAGCCAACGCACCCACCAGGTGCTCGCGGGACCCATCGTCAACAAGAAGATGGCGGCGTAGACGAACGGAAACGCGGCGCCGTCGTTGAGGCCGGCTTCTGAGGTCAGCGCGAAGCGGACCTCGTCCTCTTCATCGAGGTCTTCCTGCTCGGACCCATCCGGACCCCTCGCGCTGAGGGTCGTCGGACCAGCCACCTGGACGTCGGCTGCCAGCACCGGATCGGTCGGCGCCAGCACTGCGGCGAGTAGGAGGGCAGCAGCCGGGACGAGACCTAGGAAGAGGTGTCCCAGCCACGCGGTGACGGCTATCGACAGCGGCATCCCGATCAGTAGTAGCCGCCAGGTTGCGCTCCACCGGCTCCACGTCACGCGCAGGTGCGTGAGCGGGCGATCAAGGGCGAGGCCGACTCCGGTCAAGGCCACCAGGATGGTGAACTCACTGAGGTGCTCAGTGATCACCGGATGATCCATCGGGTCCAGGGTCAGATGATCCGGGAACGGCAGCAACCCGACCAGAGCGCCCACGGACACCAGGATGATTGGCGCTGACACGGCCCGTTCTTCGGTGAATGCAGGTAGCAGCACACCGAGCAGGAGGGCGATCCCGATGATCAGATAGACAACGGGGACGATCACCGCAACAGTGTCCCAAACGGTCGGCGGCGCAGCGGTGTCGGTGGTGGGTCGTACCGTAGACGTATGCGTCCAGTCACCGACCTCAAGCGTCGTGTCGCGCCTTTCGAGGTCGTCTCCGAGTTCAGCCCCAGCGGCGATCAGCCGACCGCCATCGCCGACCTCACCCGTCGGGTGAAGGCCGGCGAACAGGATGTGGTGCTGCTAGGTGCGACAGGTACCGGGAAGTCGGCCACCACGGCATGGATGATCGAGCAGGTACAACGCCCGACCTTGGTGATGGCGCCCAACAAGACCCTGGCCGCACAGCTCGCGAACGAATTCCGGGAGCTGTTGCCCAACAACGCCGTCGAGTACTTCGTCTCGTATTACGACTACTACCAGCCCGAGGCGTACATCGCTCAGACCGATACCTACATCGAGAAGGATTCGTCGGTGAACGAGGAGGTCGAGCGACTGCGGCACAGCGCGACCAACTCCCTGCTGACCCGCCGCGACGCGATCGTGGTGGCGTCGGTGTCGTGTATCTACGGTCTGGGCACACCGCAGGAGTACGTGGACCGGATGGCGCGGCTGAGCCTCGGGCAGAACATCGAGCGCGACGACCTGCTGCGGCGGTTCGTGCAGATGCAGTACACCCGCAACGATCTCGCGTTCACCCGCGGAACCTTCCGGGTGCGCGGCGACACCGTCGAGATCATCCCGGTCTACGAGGAGCTGGCGATCCGGATCGAGTTCTTCGGCGACGAGATCGAGCGCATCTACACGCTGCACCCACTGACCGGTGAGGTGGTGCGTGAAGAGGAGGAGATGTACGTCTTCCCTGCATCGCACTACGTGGCCGGCCCAGAGCGGATGAATCGCGCTATCGACAGCATCGAGGCCGAGTTGCAAGCCCAGCTCACCTCGTTTGAGAAACAGGGAAAACTGCTGGAGGCACAGCGGCTTCGAATGCGCACCACCTACGACATCGAGATGATGCGACAGGTCGGATCGTGCTCGGGTATCGAGAACTACTCGCGGCACATCGACGGCCGCGGGCAGGGGTCCGCACCCAACTGCCTGCTCGACTACTTCCCCGAGGACTTCCTGCTCGTGATCGACGAGTCGCACCAGACGGTGCCGCAGATCGGTGCGATGTACGAGGGCGACATGTCCCGTAAACGCCAACTCGTCGACCACGGCTTCCGACTTCCGAGCGCGATGGACAATCGGCCGCTGAAATGGGAGGAGTTCCTGCAGCGGACGCCACAGACCGTCTACCTGTCGGCCACGCCGGGGGACTACGAGATCGCCAAGGCCAACGGCGTGGTGGAGCAGGTCATCCGGCCCACCGGGCTGATCGACCCCGAGATCGTGCTGAAGCCGACCAAGGGCCAGATCGACGACCTGCTGCACGAGATTCGCGGACGCACGGCCAAGAACGAACGCGTGTTGGTCACCACCCTCACCAAGAAGATGGCCGAAGATCTCACCGACTACCTGCTGGAGAAAGATGTCCGGGTGCGCTACCTGCACTCCGAGGTCGACACGCTGCGACGGGTGGAACTGCTACGCGAGCTGCGGATGGGGGAATACGACGTCCTGGTCGGCATCAACCTGCTTCGCGAAGGCCTCGACCTGCCCGAGGTGTCGTTGGTCAGCATCCTGGACGCTGACAAAGAGGGCTTCCTGCGGTCGGCGCGGTCCCTGATCCAGACCATCGGTCGCGCGGCGCGCAACGTCTCGGGTGAGGTGCACATGTACGCCGACAAAGTCACGCCCTCGATGCGCAACGCAATCGACGAGACCGGTCGGCGACGCGAGAAGCAGGTCGCCTACAACAAGACTGCCGGTGTCGATCCGCAGCCGTTGCGTAAGAAAATCGCCGACATCACCGATCTGTTGCAGCGTGAAGACGCTGACACCGAGGCTCTGATGGGCAGCGGAAGGATTCAGTCACGTGGCAAGACCGCCAAGGGCGGAAAGCCGGGAAAACGCAACGGTGGGTCCGGACAGGGCGATGCACTGAAGGTCTCCGGCATCCCGGCGAACGAACTCGCGGCGTTGATTCAGGACCTCACCGACCAGATGCACCAAGCCGCAACTGACCTGCACTTCGAGTTGGCGGCCCGGTTGCGCGACGAACTGGGCGATCTGAAGAAGGAACTACGTCAGATGACGGCTGCGACCAGCTGAGTCCTACCTCTGGATGAGAGTTGTCAGGAATCGAAGCCGAGACCCAGCTTGTCCAGGCTGCGCAGCCAGATGTTGCGCTTGCCTTGGTTGCGGTCTGCGGCCACCAGCGCTGTTCTCGTTGCCTGGATGCCGATGAAGGCTGCAGGCTCCGGCGGGAACGGCAACGGTTTCTTACGCACCATCTGCAATTCAGTCAGCTCGGTGTGCTGGCCACTCAGCAGGTCGAGCATCACCTGCGCTCCGAAGCGGGTGGCCCCCACGCCCAGTCCGGTGAAGCCGAGCGCGTAGGAAACCCGACCGCCCAGCGCTGTCCCGAAGAATGCGAAGAATCGGGTACACGTGTCGATCGGGCCACCCCAGCGGTGGCTGAACCGCAACCCCTCCAGCTGGGGGAAGGTCGCGAAGAACTGCTGCGCCAGGACCTCGTAGGTCTCGAGGCGATGGTCGTACTCCGGTTTGATCTTGCGACCGAAGTGGTAGATGGCGTCGTACCCGCCCCACAGGATCCGTCGGTCCGCGGTCATCCGGTAGTAGTGGAACTGGTTGCCCGCGTCGTCCAGACCCTCACCACCGGCCCATCCGATAGCAGCGAGCTGTTCCGTACTGAGCGGCTCGGTCATCAGCACGTAGTCGTAGACGGGGATCGTGTGCAGCCGTACCCGTTTCACCAGCGAAGGGAAGACATTTGTGCCGAGCGCGACGTGCGCAGCACTGACGACGGGTCCGCGCTCGCAGCGCAGCAGTACCCGATCGCCGTCCTTTTCCAGCTCGCTGATCCTGGTGTGTTCGACGATGCGAACCCCGAGGTCTTCGGCGGCCCGCGCCAGGCCCCAGACCAGTTTGGCCGGGTCGAGCAGTGCGAGATCCCCTTCCTGGAGGTATCCGCCCAGAAAGGTGGGGGAATTCAGCCGTTCCCGGACAGCGGCTTGATCCAGAAACCCCGTGCCGGCATCGCGCAGCTGCGCTACCTGGTAGGGCTCGGTCGCCACCGTGAGGGAATCACGCCGCTGAAAATCACAGTCGATCTCATACCGCTGCACCGCCTCGCCGATAGCGTCGAGATTCTGCATACCGAGACGTTCCAGAGTGTCGATCTCGTCGGGGAAACGTTGCGCACCGTTGTCCCGGCCGTGGGTGAGGCTGGCGGAGCAGAAACCGCCGTTGCGACCCGAGGCCGCCCAGCCGATCCTGTCGCCTTCGATCAGCAGCACATCGCGTCCGGGATCGCGTTCTTTGGCGATCAGGGCCGTCCACAGCCCGCAGAACCCACCACCGACCACAACGAGATCAGCGGTGGCGTCGACGGACAGCGACGGGCGTGCTGCTGGTCGGTGAGGGGTGTCAAGCCAGTACGAAATTGTTGCGGCTGACTGCCAATCACCGAGATTCTGCATAGGTCAGTCTTTCGTCGAGTGGCGATCGGTCACGTCGAGCGCGGCATCAAGAATCGACAAACCCTCGCGGACCTCTTCCGGGGTCGCGGTGCACGGCGGCAGCACGTGAGTGCGGTTGAAGTGGGTGAAAGGCCACAATCCGGACTTCTTGCAAGCGGCAGCGAACTCGTTCATGGGGTCGGTCTCTGGACCACTGGCGTTGAACGGAACGAGCGGTTCGCGAGACGCCCGATCCTTGACCAGTTCGACTGCCCAGAACACGCCGAGACCGCGCACCTCACCGATGCTGGGGTGCTTTGATGCCAGCTGCGCGAGGCCCGGCCCGATGACATCGGCCCCGAGCATGCGGGCATTCTCGATGATGCCCTCGTCCTCGAAAATCCGAATCGAGGCCACGGCCGAGGCACAGGCGAGCGGGTGACCTGAGTAGGTCAGGCCCCCGGGGAACGGTCGGTCGGCGAACGTCGCTGCGATCGCATCGCTGATGACGACGCCACCCAGGGGTACGTACCCGGAGTTGACGCCTTTGGCGAAGGTGATGAGGTCGGGAGTCACGTCCCAGTGCTGGATCGCGAACCATTCCCCGCAGCGTCCGAAGCCGGCCATCACCTCGTCGCTGATCAACACGATTCCGTACTCGTCGCAGATCTCGCGGACCCCGGCGAGATACCCCGCAGGTGGGAGGAGGATGCCGTTGGTTCCGACGACCGGTTCGAGGATCAGTGCTGCGAACGTGTGCGGGCCTTCCAGCATGATCAGTTCCCTCAGATGCGCGAGCGCCCGCGCTGACTCCTCCTGTTCACTACTCGCGTGAAAGGCCGAGCGGTACAGGTACGGGCCGAAGTAGTGAACGGTGCCAGGCACAGCGGGCTCTGCGGGCCAGCGACGTGGATCGCCGGTCAACGAGATCGCGCCGGCGGTTCCTCCGTGGTAACTGCGGTAGGCGGCCAGGACCTTCTGTCGTCCGGTGTGCAGCCGCGCCATCCGTACCGCGTTCTCGTTGGCATCGGCACCGCCACCGGTGAAGAAGACGGTGTCGAGGTCCTCGGGTGCCCGTTCGGCGATCAACCGTGCGGCTTCACCGCGTACGTCGCTTGCCAGCGCCGGCGCTAGCGCGCACATTCGCTGCGCCTGGTCGACGATCGCCGCCACAAGACGGGGGTGCTGGTGGCCGATGTTCAGGTTGACCAACTGGCTGGAGAAGTCGAGGTAGCGGTTGCCGTCGTAGTCCCAGAAGTAGGAGCCGAGGCCGCGCTCGACGGGCATCGGGTCGATCGCCGCCTGCGCCGACCAGGAGTGGAAGACGTGGTCGCGATCATCGCGTTTGACCTGGGCCTTGCCGCCGCGTTCGAAAACCCCTCGACCGGAGGTGGGCGAGGCTGTATCGGTAGCGAGTAGGTCGGTCATCGTGTCCTCCAGGGTCCTGACAGCGGGCGGGTACTGATGTCGGGCGGGATCAACGGGTGCGCGGAAAACCGAGGTCGATACTCGAGGTCGCGGGGTCAGGCCAGCGAGACGTCACGACTTTGCCGCGGGTGTAGAAGGCCATGCCTTCGGGGCCGTACATGTGGTTATCGCCGAACAGCGATGCTTTCCACCCGCCGAATGAGTAGTAGCTGACGGGCACCGGAACGGGCACGTTGATGCCGACCATGCCTACCTGTACGTCGTACTGGAACTGGCGTGCAGCGCCGCCGTCACGGGTGAAGATCGCTGTGCCGTTGCCGAACTCGTGGTCGTTGACCAGCGCGAGCGCTTCCTCGTAGGTGCTGGCGCGCACGACCGACAGGACGGGCCCGAAGATCTCGTCGGTGTAGACCGACATTGTCGGGGTGACGTGGTCCAGGAGCGTGGTCCCGAGGAAGAACCCGTCGGTGGGTACGTCGGCCTCCCGTCCGTCGACCACGATCGTCGCCCCTTCGGCGGCGCCGGCGCCGATGTACGAGGCAACCCTGTCGCGGTGTGCGGCCGTGATGAGCGGGCCCATCTGGGTGTCGGGCGCGGCACCGTCTCCGATGACCAGATCGGGTAGGCGCGCCGTGATGGCCTCGACCAGCGGGTCGGCAGATTCGCCGACCGCGACGACGACCGAGATCGACATGCACCGTTCACCGGCGGCGCCGTACGCCGCAGACACCGCAGCGTCAGCGGCCATCCCTATGTCGGCGTCCGGGAGTACAACCATGTGGTTCTTCGCTCCGCCGAGCGCTTGCACGCGCTTTCCCGCAGCGGTGCCTCGCTCGTAGATCGAGCGCGCGATCGGAGTGGAACCGACGAAGCTGAGCGCCTGCACCTCGGGGTCAACAAGCAATTCGTCGACGGCTTCCTTGTCTCCCTGCACGACCGTGAAAACGCTGTCCGGCAGTCCGGCGTCCTTCCATAGTTGCGCGAGGAAGAGCGCCGCGGACGGGTCCTTCTCAGATGGTTTGAGGATGAAGGCGTTACCGGCAGCGATGGCGTTCGCGCACATCCACAGCGGCACCATCACGGGGAAGTTGAAGGGGGTGATGCCCGCAACGACACCCAGCGGTTGACGGATCGAGTAGACGTCGATCCCGCTGGAGGCCTGCTCGGAGAAACCGCCCTTGAGCAGGTTCGGAACGCCGGTCGCGTACTCGACGTTCTCCAGACCCCGAGCGATCTCACCAACCGCGTCGCTGTGCACTTTGCCGTGCTCGGTGGTCACGATGTCGGCCAGCTCGCCCATGTGGGCGTGCAGCAACTCGCGGAACGCGAACAACACCGCGGATCGCTTCGACAACGAGGCATGGCGCCATTCCTTAGCGGCTGCGGCTGCGCTCGCAATAGCCGCGGTGACGTCGGCGGCGTTGGCCAGCTCGACCTCACCGGACTGCTCTCCGGTCGCGGGGTTGAAGACCGGTCCGAGTCGTTGCGACGTGCCGGAGGCAATGGCCCCGTCGATCCAGTGCGAGATGCGCTTTGTCATATTCCGACGGTAGTGGAATTGTGCCGCCATACAAACGCCTGACTGTTATGTTACAAAAATGAGTTTTCGTACCGTGGTGCAGCTGAGCGACTACACCAGCCGCGGTCTCACCCAGGCCATGACGGACGCCGTGCACGCCGGTCGGCTACGCGAAGGTGACCGGCTGCCGCCCATCCGGACGGTGGCTCGTGAGTTGGAGTTGTCTCCGACCACGGTCAGCGCCTCGTGGTCGGCGCTGGCCCGGCGCGGCGTCCTTCGCACCGACGGTAGGCGGGGCACCACCATCGCGACCAACGGCGGGCCCGGCCCGACGCGCTACCGCCGGGCTCTGCACGCGGGCTCCGAATTCGCGCTCGACGTATCCACGGGCATTCCGGACCCGGAACTTCTACCTGGTCTGGAGCAGGCCTTGCGCTCGGTGCCGCACTCCGGCGGCCGCCACAGCTACCTGGACGACCCCGTTCTCCTGGAGTTGCGGGAGGAACTGCGTTCGTCCTGGCCGTACGACGCGCAGCAGTTGACGATCGCGGACGGTGCGATGGACGCGATGGACCTGATCGCTTCGATCCACCTCGAGCCCGGCGATTCCGTCGCTGTGGAACACCCCTGTTTCCCACCGATGCTGGACCTGCTCGACGCCCTCGGCATGCGACTCGTCGGCATGGCAATGGATGCGCAGGGGCCGACCGTCGCGGCAGTCAGGTCAGCAGTACGGCGCAAAGTCGCAGCCGTGTTCCTGCAACCTCGCGCACACAATCCGACAGGAATTTGCCTCAGCCCGCAGCGGGCGCAGGAACTGGCAGACGTGCTGCGCGAATCCGACACGCTGGTGGTGGAGGACGACTCGGCAGGTGAAATCGCCAGCTCGGAACCCATCAGTCTCGGACGATGGATTCCAGATCAGGTGTTGCATATCCGCAGCTTCTCCAAGTCGCACGGCCCAGACCTGCGATTGGCTGCGGTCAGTGGCCCCACGTCGCGGATTGCTGCGCTCACCGAGCGCCGCCTGCTGGGTCAGGGATGGACGAGTCGTCTCTTGCAGGCGGTGCTCGTGCAACTGTTGCGCGACGAGCGCGCTGTGCAGGACGTGGAGCGCGCACGGGAGGAGTATGCGAGGCGACGTAAAGTCGTCGTCGACGGTCTGGCAGCGGCCGGTATCGCCGTGGCCGGCAGCGACGGACTCAATATCTGGCTTCCCGTACAGGATGAGGCAGCAGCTCTGGTGCATCTCGCCGGGCGCGGGATCGCTGCAGCTGCCGGCAGCCCCTTCCACGTTCTTCCTGACGACCGGGCCCACCTGCGGATCACCACCGGACTGATGCGCGAAGACGGCGGAACCCTCGTCGAGAACCTCGTGGACGCGGCACGCGTCACGTCACGCGTCGGACCGCGCTGACCTCGATTCGCTGACACCCCGCGTCGTGTCACAGGTCCGCCGCCTACCGTCGTCCCGTGTCGATCATCACTGCCTCTCGCTCCGAATCCTCTCTCTCGTCCCGTTTTTTCGTCGCAGTTGCAACGTTAGAAGCATTTTCCTGGCTCGCGCTGCTGATCGGGATGTACTTCAAATGGATCGCCCAGAGCACCGATCGTGGTGTCCAGATCTTCGGCATGGTGCACGGCATCGTCTTCATGACGTACCTGGTGGTGCTCGCCTGGGTGGCACGATC
>JAABUM010005648.1_pt1 | contig 12961 bp, 12 predicted proteins | sample 5559161 | NCBI WGS metagenome assembly JAABUM01 (sample SAMN10711868, study PRJNA513369) | rock metagenome | isolation source: Antarctica rocks | place: Antarctica: Victoria Land, Siegfried Peak nord | reverse complement strand
ACGGGCACGTAGGTCGTCAGAATACGGACGGGTCATGCACGCTGGCCTCCAACCCAGCCCGCAGCTTGAATCACATTGCGCGCCCAAACGGAATCCCGATTCCGTCAGAACCGAACGTGCTCTAGCCGCAGCTCGGCGAGGATGCCAAGCCTGTTCAGGACGCGTGGCTGTCCGCCCTGGGTGTCTGGAGCGGGGCAGGGGGCGCCGGCCAGCAGGGCCGATGATGTCTGACGGCCGCCCGTCAGAACGGCCAGCGCGAGTTGGCGCCCTCCGCGCGTGCCGCCACCAGCAGCTTGGCCATGGCCTGGTTCGGGCCGCTTTGCGCCGCCGTCTGCTCGATCTCGGCCCACTCGAACCGAACCGTGTCGGTGGCCCGGTCCCAGTGCGCGGCAGGCTGCGCCGGGGTTGCCGTGTCCTGGTTGGGCGACGGCGGCGCGGCATCACCGCCCGCGTCGGCACCGACCGGGTAGGCCATCTCGGCGATCATCGCATCGTCCCCGACCGGAGCCGGCGTGGTTAAGGCACCAGGCTGGCCCGCATCTGGCTCGGGTTGGCTGCCTGCGTCCTCCTGGGGCGACGAGGACGGTTCGGCCGCCTGCTTCCGCGGCCGCCCCGGCCGTCGCCTGGCAGGCGCGTCCTCCATCGTTGCCGCGTTGGGGGTGGCTCCAGCGGTGTCGGTCCCGCCAGCGTCGTCGCCGTCCATCATGGCCGGCGGCCCGGGCAGGGCGGCCGCGTTCGGCTTGCGCCCGCGGCGCACCGGGGCAGGGGCGCCGTCCAGGACGGCCAGGACCTGCTCTGCGGAGATGGCAAACTCGTTGCTGCTGGCGGCCTTGGGCTTGCGGGCCATCTGCGGTCCTTCTGGTTCAGGGCCGCCCTGATACGGCACCAGCGGGCCGGTGAGAACCTGCTCTTGGCGCGGGAGGCTGCACTGCCTGAGTGGTCTCCCCGTCATGCTTGGCCGCCCTGCTCCGGGGCCGGGTCGATGCCGAGTTCCTGGCGGACGTGGGCGAACTTGGCCGGGTTGGCCAGGCGCGCGTCGGCCATCATCGCCCGCAGCGCCGCAAGCCCCGCGTCGGTGAAGAACAGCCGCGGCCACCGGCTGGTCGCGTCCAGGCGCAGCAGCCCGCGCTCGAGCAGCCCCGCCGCAGCCTGCGGTACCTTGGGCTGGTCCGCCTGCGGGCCGCCCCGCCACCTCTTGAGGTGGAAGCCCTCGGCGACGCTGGGCAGCGTCGAGAAGAACATGTCGAGCTCGCGGCGTATGTAGTCCCGCTCCGCCGGCGTGAACGGGGCAGGGGCGGACGGATCGGACGTGGTCATGGCCGCTATCGTAGCACGCAGGGCCGGATGCACCGCCCTTCCTATGCACGCCCGTCCTTCTCAACGGTGTCCGCGTGGGCGCCTGCGGCGTTGCGCCATGCGCCGCGTCAGCCCGCCAGCAGCACCAGGTCCGCCAGGTCCTGCTTGCGCTGCCTGGCCCGGCGCCCGTAGCTGGCCTGCGTCTTGGTGCAGACCAAGCTGTAGGGTCGGCCGCGGCGGTCCGTCACGGTGTCCAGGTCGCAGCCTGCCGTCCGTATCGTGCCCTCGACGTGGCTGCGGTCGGCCTCGGCTACTTTCAGCACCCAGGTGCGCTGTCCCGGGTCGTCCAGGAACCGCGCCAGCTCGGTGCAGCGAGGGCAATGGCACGGCAGCGTGCTGTCCCGGCGCCAATCCGCTGGAGGCGCGAGCGGCTCCGCGGCACGGGCACGCAGGTGCGCCACGCAGGAGGCCCGCAGCGGGCCGGCACCTGGGGCGTCCGCAGGCACGTCGCGCACCGCCGGAACCAGGACGGCGTCCATCCCGTACGTGCCCGGCCAGGCCAGCATGTGTGCCGCGGCCTGACCGGCCAGCGCCGGATCCACCGCGCCCAGCCCGGCCAACAGGTCCAGGACGGTGCGTGGCGCCATCGGCGCGGGCCGCTGCCACGACGGGGCTGGCGCAGCACGCGCCGGGTCGCCCGGCATCGCCCGGACCAGCGCCGCCGCGGCCTCGTGCAGCCCGGCGGGACCCCACGCCGCCGCCCGCGCCAGCAGCCCGGCGCAGGCCGCAAAGGCGGTGCCAGCCGTGCCCTGCACGACCCGCTTCACCAGCGCGGCGCGATCCAGCGGCGGCAGGCGGCCGAGAGCACCCAGGATGGCGCCGGCATCCCGCGCGTCGTGGCCGCCGCTGGCGACGACATCGGCCAGCACCTGCCGGATCAGGTCGTCATCCCCCAGCAGGGACAAGGCTGCCAGCATCCGGGCGGTGCTGGTGGCGCCCGTGCCTCCCGCACCTCCTGCGGTCCAGGGATGGTAAGCGGGCCACCCCGTCAGCATCTCCGCTGCGATGCTGTGCGCCTCGGTCCACAAGGGCGTGGCACGGTCCCCGCCCGCCGCCGCCCAGCGCCGGGCCAGGTCCTCCAAGTAGGGCAGGGTAACGGACAGGCCGGCCTGGGCCAGCACGGCGGGCAGGCGACCGGACGGCCACAGCACCAGGGCTGCGCGGCGGTAGGTCCGCTCGAACGAGGCGCCCTCATTCCCCGTCGCCTCGCGGAAGCTCTGCTCGTCCGGCGCCAGGTCGTCGCAGGCGCCGGGCGGGGACAGCTCCTCGTCCTCATCGACGGGGATAGGTCCTATGGCCGGGGCGCCGCCGTCGGGGCCGCGCCAGTCCGACAGGGCCACGTCCCGGTTGCTGACCTCGACGACCTCGAAGCTGTCCTCGTCGTCCTCGCGACCGCCGCGGCCCCAGCCGTAGCCACCGGTGTATTCGGCCGGGCCGTTCTCCTCGACCGTCAGCAGCGCCAGGTGCAGGTCGCACCGGGCCTGCGGGGCGGCCACGGCCAGCACGCCGGCCACGGCGGCGTCGGCGCCCTTGAGCGCAGGGAAGCCCAGCTCGGCCGGCGTGTAGGCGTGCTCCAGCGGCAGCACCAGCTTGACGGGGCCGTCCTCGTCCCACTCCCGCAGCAGCGCGGCGGCGCGGGCCTGTTCCGCCCGGTGGTCAGGCGGCTCCGGCGCCCGCTCGCCGGGGCGGATCAGGTTGTAGACCAGCGTGAGGCGGAACCCCTGCGTGACCGGCAGCACCTCGTGGACGCAATCGGCGTAGAAGGCGGCGAACGCCGCCTCCGCCGGGTCCCCGCATCGCAGGCTCAGCCGGGCTTCCCGCCTGGCGTGGCGCACCACCAGGTCGCCGCCCTCGTGCATGGAGGGCAGGACGACGACCAGCGTGGCAAACATGCCCGGCGCCTTCTCAGTGTCGCGGTGGCCCACGAAGAAGCCGCCCTCCCCATAGAGGAGCAGCTTGTAGAACTCGGCCGTGACCGGCCCGGTGACGCCCAGGCCGTCCGCGGCGCGTGCCACGATGCCGTCGAGCGTCCGCGCCCAGTGCCGGCCGCCGATCCGCACCCGGCCGGGGCCGACCTGCCAGCAGCGGCGGACGGCCGGGTCCACGATCGTGTCCTGCCCGCGCCCGAACGGCGCCGGCTCGGCGGCTGCGGCAAGCTGCGCGGCCTGGACGGGCAGCAGTGGCAGGGCGAGGGGGCCGACGCCTTCCACCTCCAGCGACGGCGGCAGCAGCGCGGCTGTGCCGGCGGCGTGGAACGACCCGGGGCGGTCCACGGTGCGGAGCAGGGCGGCAAGGGCTTCGGCGAGCAAGGGCATCGGGATGAAATGGCGCAAGCGCCGGCGGGATGCCAGGGGCTGCGACCAGGCGCTGCCAGCGGCACGGGGCTTGAGAGCAGCCCCAGCGGGCCGGCGGCTGGTGCGACGGTCCCGACGTGACACGTTGCCCCGCCCACCGGTATGCGAGACTCAGCACGGCCGGACCGGATCAGCCGCGGACGGGGCCTTCTGCCTCGATGGCCCCGGTCAGCAGGTCCAGCAGCGCGGCGGCGAAGGCGCGCATGTTGGCGACCCGGTCCGTGTTCCCGGTTTCGAGGGTGACAACCCTCTCGCCCGGTCCGCTCACGGCGAGGCAGGTGTGCCCGGGGGCGTCCCCGTAGCGGTTGCCGGCCGGGCCGGCAGCGCCCGTCTCGGCGATGCTCCAGGTCGTGCCCAGGCGCGCGCGAACCGTGCGGGCGAGCAGCATCGCGTAAGGCTCCGACGCTGACCGCAGCCCGGCCATCCCCGGCGCGGTGATGCCGAGCAGCGCGGTGCGTGCGGGCTGGGTGTAGACCACCGCGCCGCCCAGGAAGTAGGCACTGGCGCCGGGCACCGCCAGCAGGGCGGCGGACACCAGTCCCCCTGAGGACGACTCGGACACGCTGACGGTTTCGCCGCGTGCCTTCAGCAGCGCGCCCAGCGCCTCGGCCCGGGGCAGCAAGCCCTGCATCGCACAGCCTCCGTGGTCCCGCAGCACGCTGCACCGGCCGGGGCCGGCTAGCAATGCCGATGGCGTGCCGGTGCTGCGCACGCCTCATCACCCCACGGCGGGGGTCGCATGGTCCCTACAGGCGGATGGCGCCCAGCCGCGCCGCGTGCGCGACGGCGTCGGTGCGTCCGGTCGCGTCGAGCTTGTCGAGCAGCGAGCTGACGTGGAACTTCGCGGTGTGGACCGAGATGCCCAGGCACCGGGCGATCAGCTTGTTGGACGCGCCCTCGGCCAGCAGGGTGAGCACCTCGGTCTCTCTGGGGGTGAAGCCGACCGAACCGTCGGACGGCGCGGAGGCGGGTATGGCCGGGTGGGACACGACCGTGACATGCGCCGGCTCGCCACGGGCGGCCAGCCGAATGTGCGGACGGCTTCCCGGCGGCGTTACTGCCTGAGTGGGCAGGGGAGGCATCGGCATCGGTCGGGCCACCGCGGATGCCGGCCTCTTGCGGTGGCGGCGCGCAGGCCCGCTCGGTGGGGCCAAGCAGGACAGGCTGCCCGGCGGGAGTCGCCGTCCCGCCCCGGCCCGTGCGACACCGTGGGCGGGAGGGTTGGAGCTTTGGACGATGACGACGAGGACGGGCCGCCGCGGCTGCCCGGAGGCAAGTTCTACATGACGCCCGAAGGGCACGCGCGCTTGCGGACTGAGCTTGCCGAGCGCCGGGCGGAGCGGCACCGGGTGGTCGAGGTCGTGGCCTGGGCCGCCGGCAACGGCGACCGGAGCGAGAACGCGGACTACAAGGAGGGCAAGCGCCGCCTGCGCGAGATCGACCGCCGCCTGCGCTTCCTCGGCAGCCGGCTGGCCCATGCCGAGGTCGTGGATCCCGCCGCCCAGACCCGGCGCGGCCAGGTGTTCTTCGGTGCCACCGTCACCTACGTGACCGAGCGAGACGAGGAGGTCACGGTCACCATCGTCGGCGTGGACGAGGCTGGCATGGCGGAAGGCAAGGTCAGCATCGGCTCGCCTGTGGCGCTCGCGTTGCTGGGCGCGCGGGTGGGCGACGAGGTGCGCGTTCGGACGCCGCGCGGGCCGGAGGTGGTCGAGGTCGTGCGCCTGCGCTACCCGGAGCCGCAGGGGCATGGCTGAGCGGCCAGGGGCGCCGTGCATCCGTCATCCCCATCCCGGCGCTTGGCCACGCCGTCGGCCCTCACGACGGGACCACGAATTTCGTCGAGGTCATAGGGACCGCGGCACTCCCTGGCCAAGCGGCGCCGTCCTGGGCCAGCCACTTCCCTGTGTCCATGACCAGCACTGCCCTTGACCGGTTGCGGGCACAGGCCCGTCAGGCCACCTTGTTCGCGCCCACCACCCTGGCGGCCGCCGTGGGCCGGCTTGGCTTCGTGCAGGCCGACCCGATCCAGGCGCCCGCCCGCGCGCAGGACCTGATCCTGCGGCACCGGGTCCGCGGCTACCGCGCCGGGGACCTCGACCGCAGCTATCGGCGGCTGCGGCTGGAAGAGGACTTCCTGTACGCATACGGCTTCATGCCGGGTGAGACCAGGCACCTGCTCCATCCCCGCATGGACCCGGAAGAGGAAGCGGGCCGCCACGCGCCAACTGGCCTCGCGGCGGACGTGCTGGCCTTTGTGCGGGACCATGGCCCCACGCATCCCCGAAACCTGGAGGCGCGCTTTGGCCGCGAGCGTGCCATCAACGGCTGGGGCGGCTTCTCCAAGACGACCACGCGGGCGCTGGACGGCTTGCGCCACTACGGCCTGCTGCGCGTGGCCCGGCGCCGCGACGGCATCCGCATCTACGAGGCGGCACCCCCGCCACCGCCCGCCCTGCACGCCGCCGAGCGGGCACGCCGCCTGGTCCTGTTGGTCGCGCGCATCCTCGCCCCCGTGTCCCCCGCCAGCCTGCGGGGCGCCTTGGCCCTCATGGCCCGGCACAACCCGGGGCTTGGCCCCTTGGCGCCGGTGGTGTCGGCCGCACTGAAGTCCGGGGAGCTGGAGCAGGGCGAGGCCGGGGGCGAACAGTACCTCTGGCCGGCGCTGGAAGGAGGCTGGCAGCCCGGCCCGGCGCCAGGGATTGTCCGCCTGCTGGCACCCTTTGACCCGCTCGTCTGGGACCGCCGCCGGTTCGAGCACCTGTGGGGGTGGGCCTACCGGTTCGAGGCCTACACGCCGCCCCCGCAGCGGCGGTTCGGCTACTACGCCATGCCGATGCTGTGGGGCGACGCGGTGATCGGCTGGGCCAACGTGGCAGTCACCGGAGGCAGGATGCAGGTGACGACCGGCTACGTCCGGCGCTGTCCGGACAGCCAGGCCTTCCGCCGCGCCCTCGACGCGGAGCTGGCGCGGATGGAGCGGTTCCTCACGCCTCGGGATTTGGCGCGCCCCGGCGGCGGGACCGTGGAGGGCGCCGGGTCCCTACTGGGCTGACGGCGATCCGCCGCACTCAGGCGAGGTCGGATGCCGCCGGCACGTCCGGCAGGCCCGGCCCGCCGATCCCCTTGGCGGCGAGCACGGCGCGCAGGACCGCAGACGCCGTGACCCGGGCCGCCAGCACGCCCAAGGTCATCATGTTGCCGGGCAGCCCGCTTTTGCCTGTTCCCACCGCGAACAGGGTGTCGCCGTCCCACATCGTGTGCGAGGGCTCGATGGTCCGCGCCAGGCCGTCATGCGCCACCTGGGCCAGCTTGCGCGCCTGCGCCTTGGTGAGCACCGCATCCGTCGCGACCACGCCGATGGTGGTGGCCATCCCGGCCTGCAGCGGAGGCGGCAGGTCGCCTCGCAGGATCGCCTCGACGGCACCGGGACCGCGGCGCCCGTCCACAGTCCGGGTGCCTGCGACGACGGTGCCGGTTGCGGGGTCGATCACGTCGCCCACGGCGTTCACCGCTACGATGGCGCCGACCGTCACCCGGCCTACCCGCACGGACGCCGTGCCGATGCCGCCCCGCATGGCGCGCGCCATGCCGAACAGCTTGCCCACGGTGGCGCCCGCGCCTGCGCCCACTGACCCCTCCGCGGGCGGGCCGTTGCCGGCGGCCTCGCACGCCTGGTAGCCAGCTGCCGCGTCGGGCCGGATGGCGGGATCGCCGACGCCCAGGTCGAACAGGATGGCGGCGGGCACGATGGGCACGCGCGCCGGGCCGGCGGGGTAGCCGACGCCGTGCTCCTCCAGCCAGCGGACCACGCCGGTGGCCGCGTCCAGGCCGAAGGCGCTGCCGCCAGACAGCAGGATGGCATGCACCTGCTCGACGAGGTTGCTGGGGTCGAGCAGGTCGGTCTCGCGCGTGCCCGGCGCCGCGCCGCGCACGTCCACGCCGCCGGTAGCGCCCGCGTCGGTCAGCACCACCGTGCAGCCGGTCGGGCGGCGGCTGTCCGTGAAGTGGCCGACGCGCACGCCGGGCACATCGGTGATGGCGCCGCCCAGCGTGGTAGGGCGCGCCGGCCCAGGGGTCTGCGCCGCGGCCGGGCCGGCCGAGGGCAGAGCCGAGGCGCCCAGCCCGAAGGCGGCCGATACTGCGAACCTGCGGCGGTGCATGGCGGAACCGTCCCGGACGTGTCGCGCAAACATGGCACGGTGCTGGCGTGCCGGACAGGCGGGATTACATGCGCTATCCCTCCGGACGGCAACCAACCTTGAGGTGTCCCGATGACCAAGGCTCCCACCACGGCGAAGGCCGCGAAGACCAAAGCCGCGAAGACCGGCGCCGCGAAGGACGAGGCGCCCCCGCACGGCACCCCGGTCAAGAATCCCAAGGCCGGCCAGAAACCGAACGCCTTGCAGCAGCCGCTGCAGCCGTCTCCCGACCTGGCCGCCGTTGTAGGGGAGGGGACGATGGCGCGCGGCGCGGTGGTGAGCAAGGTGTGGGAGTACATCAAGGCGCACAAGCTGCAGAGCCCGGACGACGGGCGCGAGATCGTGGCCGACGACAAGCTGCGCCGCGTGTTCGGCAAGGACCGGGTGACCATGTTCGAGATGAACAAGCACCTCGCCCGGCACCTGAAGTAGGACAGCCCAGAATAGGCGGGCCAGGGTCGGCCGGCTGCCTGCTTCATTGCCGGCGGCTTGGCTGGCTTCGGCCCAAGCCCGGCAAGCCGGCTCTGCCGACACGGCTACGGCCACGGCGATGCCGCGATCGCAGACGTCGGACGACTGGAGCATCGCGGCTATGGAAGCGTTGGGCCAGTTCCTGCCGTAGCTAAAACCTGATTGTCGGAGCCAAGCAGCAACGCCCTGCCCAGGATCAACTGGCGTCAAAGTGTCACCAGGCGTCGCAACATGCCGACGCAACCCTCGCAAGGAGACGGAAGACCTCGTGACCCTGCCCTTGCATGCCATCGTGCGCGGCACCCGTGTGTTCGTGGCACTCCGCAAGGATGGGCGGGCGTCCCAGGGAACGGCACCCATCTACCATGCCGTCACGCCCCACTGCCGCCCAGCCCTCTGTGCCGGCGAGCCCGGAGCGGGATCAGGATGGGCTGAGCCACCAGGGATGGCAGTTACCTGCCCAGCTTGCCTCAGACGACTGCAGCGTTTGTGCTGACCTAGGGTCCACGACCGCACGGCAAACCCCCTTTCAGGCCTGCCGCCCTGCAGGGCCGAGCAAGGGCCAGAACCCGCTCTTGCGCGGGTGTTCCCGCCGGAGCCGGGCCATGAACGCATCGTGCGTTTCCAGCCCGCCCTCGTCCGGCAGGAAGGGTGCCAGGCCCTCGCAGGACCTGACGTCGCGGGCGGCATACTGATACTGGCGGGAGGACGCGCGTTGCAGCACGTCCTCGGCCAGTGCCCGGTGCAGCAGCGTCGCCGCGGCTGGATACCGTTCTGCCAGTGCTTCGGCCGCCGGGCGGAGCCGGCCGTAGTCCCGGCCTTCAAGCTCGCCGCAGTGGTCCCGCACCAGACGGTTCGCCGCTTCCAGGTTCGGCCAGCCGACCAGGAAGCCGAGCGCCAGGGTGCGGTCCGGATGCGCCAGGGCGTGTGCTATCGCCCGGTCCTGCGCCTCGACGTCGTCGAAGTCGGGCAGCCCGCGCAGGTAGGCCCGGAGATGGGCGGGGCTCAGCCACCGCTCGAACGCCGCCCAGCGCAGCGCCTGCGCGTCCGCCTTGCGCCCGAGCGCGTCCAGCGCAGCGATGCGGAGGTCCGCCAGCACGAACTCCTCGCCCTCGTGCCGGCCCGGCGCACGGTCCAGCCAGGCCAGCGCCTCCGCCGCACGCCCGTGGGCGATCAGGCGCTCGGCGATGTCGCCGGCCAGATTCTCCGCGCGCCCGCCCGCCTCCGCAGTCGCGATGAAGGCGTCCACATCCCCTTCCAGGTCCGCAAGTTCGCACAACCGGAGAGACAGCACGCCCCGCCCGTGCCAGCCACCGTAGTCGTCCCAGCCGCGTGAGGGAGGCAGGGCGGCAAGCCGCTCCTGCAGCCGCCGGCGCAGGTCAGCCCGGCCGTCAGGGCCAAGTGCCGGGCTGGCCGCCTCCAGCAGCCGGTCGGTCACGCCGTAGCCGTCGGCGTCCAGCAGTGCCAACAGCTCACCCGCAGCGCAACCGGGTTGCGCGCCGGCGGCAGCGCCCAGAGCCGGCCCAGTTCGGCCCCCGCCTGCCGGAACGCCTCGCCCAGGATGCCGCTGCCGTCGTCGCTGCGCTCGAACACGCCCTTGCCCAGGCTGAGCAGCAGGCGCATCTGCGCCACGGCCGCGTTCGGATTGGCTGCAGCGAGCGGCCCGGCGATGGTTTCGCGCAGGCTGTCCAGCTCGCGGGCAAGGGGCCGCACCTTGTCCCAATCGAGGAACCCCCGCGAGCGCCCCATGGTGCGCAGGCGCTTCTCCACCTCCGACGCGAGCCGTCCGCCTCCGTCCGCGCCGGCCAGGACGAGACGGAGCGACCGCGCCAGCGCGGGGTCGCCCTGGGCGGCGTCCATCAGCAACTCGGCAAGGCGTCGCGCGCCTAAGCCTTCCAGCGTGTCCGCGCTGAGCGCCCGCGAGCGGGAGGTGGCCTTCTTTGCCGGTTTCGCCGGTATAGGGGCGAGGATGGATGGCTCAGGCGTGTCATCGCCCGGCATCGGGGTCAGGCGGGTGCGGGACACGCGGACGCGCAGCATGTCAGGCCCTTCTCGTCTTCGGCATGGTTGATCCATTTGCACCCTCGCCGGGCTGCCTGGCCCTGCTGCGCGCCGGCGCAGGCGCAAGCCACTCCCGCAGCTTGGACCATCGCCTGCGTCCGCCGGCGTTCCTGACCGCCATGGCCAGCGCCTTGCGCTGTCCCACGATCACCACCAGCCGCTTGCCGCGGGTGACGCCGGTGTAGAGCAGGTTGCGCGCCAGCATGGCGTAGTGCTGGGTCATGAGCGGGATCACCACGACCGGATACTCGGACCCCTGCGCCTTGTGGATCGTCGTCGCATAGGCCAGCGCCAGCTCGTCCAGCTCGCCGAAGCCGTACTCCACCTCGCGTCCTTCGAAGCTGACCGTGAGCGCGCCCTCCTCCATGTCCAGGCCGGTGACGATGCCGAGGTCGCCGTTGAACACGTCGCGCGCGTAGTCGTTGGTCACCTGCATGACCTTGTCGCCCGGGCCGTAGGTCCAGCCGAACCGCTCCACCCGCCGCTCCCCCGGCAGGTTCAGCACCTGCTGCAGCTCCCCGTTGAGCGCCCTCGCGCCCAGGCTGCCCCGGTTCATCGGGCACAGCACCTGCACGTCGCGCACCGGGTCCAGCCCGAACCGCGCCGGCACCCGGTCGCGCACGACGGCCAACAGCTTGCGAACAGCGTCCTCCGGCTCGGCGGCCTCGACGAAGTAGAAGTCCGACCCGTCCGGTGCGGTCAGCTCCGGCATCCCTCCCTGGTTGATGCGGTGCGCGTTGGTGATGATCCGGCTCTGCGCCGCCTGGCGGAACACCTCGGTCAGGCGCACCACCGGCACGGCGCCGGAGCCGATCACGTCGGCCAGCACCTGGCCCGGCCCCACGCTCGGCAACTGGTCCACGTCGCCCACCAGCAGCAGCGCCGCGGTGTCCGGCAGCGCCATGAGCAGCGCGCGCATGAGCGGCACGTCAACCATGCTGGCCTCGTCCACCACCAGCAGGCCGCAGTCGAGCGGGTGCGCCTCGCCGCGCTTGAACCCGCCCGACGCCGGGTCGGCTTCCAGCAGGCGGTGGATGGTGCGGGCCTCAAGCCCGGTGCTCTCGGCCAGGCGCTTGGCCGCCCGGCCCGTGGGCGCGCACAGCGCCACCCGCACGCCCTTGGCGCCGAGCACCTTCAGGACGGAGTTCACCAGCGTCGTCTTGCCCACGCCGGGGCCGCCGGTGATCACCAGCACCTTGGCGTCCACGGCCAGGCGCAGCGCCTCCCTCTGGCTCGGCGCGAGGGCCAGACCCGTCCTGCCCTCCACCCAGGGGATCGCACGCCCGGCGTCGATCACCGGCCAGGGCGGGCGGCCCCGGGACAGCAGGCGCAGCCGCTCGGCGATGGCCTGCTCGGACCGGTAGAGGCCGGCCAGGAACACGCAAGCCTCGCCGTCCACGGTGTCGGCCACCAGCTCGCCATCCTGCAGCTCAAGCCCGAGCGCGTCCCCGATCAGCCCGGCCCCGACCTCGATCAGCTCCGACGTGCTGCGGGTCAGCTCGGCCACGGGCAGCCCGCAATGACCCTGGCCAGTGGCTTCGGCCAGCCCGAACGACAGGCCGGCGCGCACCCGGATCATCGCCTCCTTCTCGATGCCCAAGCGGGACGCGACCTGGTCGGCGGTGCGGAAGCCGATGCCGCGGATGTCGCGGGCCAGCCGATACGGGTTCTCGGTGATGAGCGCGATGGCGTCCTGGCCGTAGGTTTTGTAGATGCGCACCGCCCGCGACGTGCCGACGCCATGGGCGTGCAGGAACAGCATGATCTCGCGGATCGCCTTCTGGTCGGCCCAGCCGGCCACGATGCGCGCGGCGCGCTTGGCCCCGATGCCGGTCACCTCGCGCAGGCGCCCCGGCTCCTGCTCGATCAGGTCGAACACCGCGCTCCCGAACGCGCCGACCAGCGCGCGGGCATACACCGGGCCGATGCCGCGGATCATGCCGGAGCCCAAGTACTTCTCGATGCCCTCCAGCGTGGTCGGCTGCGTCGTGGTGACGCTCGTCGCCTTGAACTGCAGGCCGTGGTCGCGGTCGGTGGTCCACCAGCCCGTGGCGCTGACGAACTCGCCGGCGCTGATGGCCGCCGCGTGCCCCACCACGGCCACGAGGTCGCGCTGCCCGCGCGCCTTTACCCGCAGAACGCAGAAGCCGCTCTCGGGATTGTGGTAGGTCACGCGCTCGACCAGGCCGGACAAGGTCTCGGCCGGCGCCGTTGTCGCGCTGCTGGCTGATTGCCCCAGGTTTGTCGTCCCTTGCCCGTCTACGGAAAGAAGGTAGGACTACACCGGCCGTCCCAACAGCACACCCTGTGGTCATTCCCTCGAAGGCTTGTCACAGTCGCCTGAACGGGCCTGAAGCCTTACAGCCAACTATGCACCAAACTGTCCCTGGCGTAAGTGTCTGTCCTTCAACATCTTGAAGGATCAGAGTGGTTTACAATCTGACCGGCATTGATCCGACCTGCTGGATGATGCTGATGTGGACTGTTGAGAACCGTGGCCGCTACGACCGGAGCGGG
>JAABUM010005647.1_pt1 | contig 12962 bp, 15 predicted proteins | sample 5559161 | NCBI WGS metagenome assembly JAABUM01 (sample SAMN10711868, study PRJNA513369) | rock metagenome | isolation source: Antarctica rocks | place: Antarctica: Victoria Land, Siegfried Peak nord | reverse complement strand
GAGAGGGAGCAGGCAGACGCAGCGCATGACCGCTCGGTGGCTGGCCATCCTGGGCATCGGCGAGGACGGCGCGCTGTCGCCTGGAGCGCAAACCCTGCTGTCCGGCGCCGCGCTCGTCGTCGGCGGGGCACGGCACCTGGCGCTCGCCTTCCCGCACATCCGGGGAGAGCGCCTGGCCTGGTCCAGCCCGATGGACGCCTCCATTGCTGCCATCCTGGCCCGCCGTCCGGCCCCGGTTGCGGTGCTGGCGTCCGGCGACCCCTACTGGTTCGGCGCCGGCACCACCCTGGCCCGGCATGTGCCGCTCGTTGAAACCCGCTGCGTCCCCGCGCCCGCCGCCTTCACCCTGGCCTGCGCCGCGCTGGGCTGGGCGCTGCAGGACTGCGAGACGCTGTCGTTCTGCGGCCGTCCCCTGGCGGCGTTGCTGCCGGCGTTGCAGCCCGGCGCCCGCATCCTGGCGCTGTCCAGCGACTCCGGCACCCCTGCCGCCGTCGCGGCGCTCATGGACGCCCGCGGCTTCGGCCTGTCCCGGCTGCATGTGCTGGAGGCGCTGGGCGGCCCGCACCACAAGGTCCGCACGGCGACCGCCGCCGGGTTCGCGCTGGAGGAGGTGCATCCGCTGAACATGCTCGGCATCGAGGCCGTCGCGGCGCCGGACGCCCGGATCATCCCGCTGGCCCCGGGCCTGCCGGAAGCCATGTTCGAGCATGACGGGCAGATCACCAAGAAAGAAGTCCGCGCCGTTACCCTGTCCGCACTGGCGCCGCGTCGGGGCGAACGGCTGTGGGACATCGGCTGCGGCTCCGGCTCGGTCGGGATCGAGTGGTGCCTGCGCCACCCAGCCAACCGCGCGGTGAGCGTGGACGGCGACACGGAGCGCGCCGAGCGGGCCGGGCGCAACGCGGCGTCGCTCGGCGTGGCGCTTGAGGTCGTCACCGGACCGGCACCCGCTGCGCTGGCCGGCCTGCCGCAGCCGGACGCCGTGTTCATCGGCGGCGGCGCGGCCGACCCCGGCGTGATCGCCGCCGCCTGGGACGCCTTGCCGCGGGATGGCCGCCTGGTCGCCAACGCCGTTACCATCGAGACCGAGGCCGCGCTGCTCGACGCCCGGCTCCGCTGGGGCGGCACCCTGACGCGGCTGTCCGTCGAGCGGCTGGACCGCATCGGCACCATGCACGGCTACCGCCCCGCCATGACCGTCACGCAATGGCTGGCGGTGAAGGTATGATCGTCGCGGGCCTGGGCTGCCGGCGCGGCTGCGCGGCGGCGGACCTCGTGGCGGCGGTGCGCCTGGCAGCGGACCGCGCCGGGCTGCCGGCCGGGGCGCTTGCGGCGCCGCGGTTCAAGGCGCACGAGGCCGGGCTGCACGCCGCCGCGGCGCTTTTGGGCCTGCCGTTGCTATGGGTGGACGATGCGGCGATGCAGGCCGTCCAGCCCTGCTGCCCCACCCGCTCCGCCGCGGCCCTTGGCGCGACCGGCCTGGCGTCGGTGGCGGAGGCGGCGGCGCTGGCGGCGTCCGGCGGGCGCCTGCTGCTGCCGCGCGTGGCGCTGGGCGGCGCAACCTGCGCGCTGGCGGGGCCATGACCGTTCACTTCATCGGCGCCGGGCCGGGCGCCGCGGACCTGCTGACGCTGCGGGGGCGGGACCTGCTCGCGGCCTGCCCGGTGTGCCTGTATGCCGGCAGCATCGTGCCCGCTGCGATGCTGGCGCATTGCCCGGCCGGGGCGCGGCTGGTGGACACCGCGCCGATGGACCTGGACGGGATCGAGCGGGAGTATGTCGCCGCGCACCGGGCCGGGCAGGACGTGGCCCGGCTGCACTCCGGCGACCTGTCCCTCTACAGTGCGGTGGCCGAGCAGCTTCGCCGGCTGGACCGGCACGGCATCCCCTACACGCTGACGCCGGGCGTGCCGGCCTTCGCCGCCGCCGCCGCCGCGCTGGGGTGCGAGCTGACGGTGCCGGGGGTGGCGCAGAGCGTGGTGCTGACGCGCCTGCCGGGGCGGGCCAGCGCCATGCCGGCCAGGGAGACCTTGGCCGCGTTCGCGGCGACGGGCGCGACGCTGGCGATCCACCTGGCGGTCAACCGCCTGCCGGAGATCGTCGCGGCGCTGCTGCCGTCCTACGGCCCGGACTGCCCGGCCGCCGTCGCCATCCGCGTGGCCTGGCCCGGTGAGGTCCTGCTGCGCGGCACGCTGTCCACCATCGAGGCGCTGCTGCTGGCCAGCCCGGCGGAACGCACGGGCTTGGTGCTGGTCGGCCCGGCCCTGGCCGGCGCCGGCGGGGACAGCGCACTCTACAGCCCGGACTACGTCCGCCGCTTCCGGAGCGCCTCTTCTCCCTCTCCCTCCGGGAGAGGGCCGGGGTGAGGGGGTCTCGCTGCGGAGCGGGGAACAATGGTGCCAGCGGCACGCAGCCCTGCCTCGGCACGGGCCGCGCCCCAAGACCCCCTCACCCCGACCCTCTCCCGGAGGGAGAGGGAGCAGAAAGCGTGGCATTAGCTGCATGTTCCAAAGCGCCTGCACCCGGCACTGGGCACTGCCAGGCAAGTCAAGCCCCACGGCCACCCGCAGCGTGCCACCCCGACCGGCCCACCAGCACGCCCCCGCGGTCGAACAGCACGACCTCCAGCAGCGTGTCCTCACGGTCCAGCGCCTTAGCGGCGGTCCGCCATGCTGCCGCTGCAACGGTATCCCCCAACGCAACGCCCGCGCCACCGGCCAGCGCAAAAGCCTCCGCCACGGTGTTTGCCCCCTCGATCCCCCGCGCCAACGCAGCATCCCCCGCCAGCGCGCCCAGCGCCGCCATGTCGGCCGCCCCGCGCTTGCTGTGCAGATCCAGCCGGCCTTGCGCCAGCTTGGTCATCTTGCCGACGCCGCCGGCCAGGGTCACGCGCGGCACGGGATGGCGGCGCAAGTACTTCAGGGTCGCCCCGGCGAAGTCCCCCATCTCCAGCAGCGCCATGTCGGGCAGGCCGTGCAGCGCCTGCACCGCCGCCTCCGACGTGCTGCCGGTGCTGGCGGCGACGTGCTGCAAGCCGACCGCGCGGGCCACGTCCACGCCGCGGTGGATCGTGTCTATCCAGGCCGCGCAGGAATACGGGACCACCACCCCCGTCGTGCCCAGCACCGACAAGCCGCCGACGATGCCCAGCCGGCCGTTCAGGGTGCGGGCGGCCAGGGCCTCGCCGCCGGGGATGCTGACCTCCACGAGGGCGTCCGGCGCCGGGCGCACCTCGGCCAGCGCGGCGAGGATCATGGCGCGCGGGGTCGGGTTGATGGCCGGCTCCCCCGGCGGGATCGGCAGGCCGGGACGGGTCACGGTGCCGACGCCGGGGCCGGCGCGGAACAGCACGCCGGCGCCGGGCGGGGCAGGGGCGACGCGCACCAGGATCAGGGCGCCGTGCGTCACGTCCGGGTCGTCGCCGGCGTCCTTGACGATGCCTGCCGTCGCGTCGCCGTCGCCGAACGACGCCTGCGCCAGGGTGAACGCGACGCGCCCGCCACGGGGCAGGGGAATTTCCACCGGGTCGGGAAAGGCGCCGGTATGAAGCGCGGTGAAGGCAGCCTTGGCCGCCGCCGTGGCGCAGGCCCCGGTCGTCCAGCCGCGGCGCAATGCAGGAGGACTGTCCACATGGCAGCATATAGGCGCGTTGGGCGCGGCGCGCGATGACGGCGCGCGGGATCGTCGTCGGGGCGCCGCGCTCCGGCTCCGGCAAGACCACGCTGACGATGGCGCTGATCGCCGCGCTGCGCCGCCGCGGCATGGCGGTGCGGGCGGCCAAGAGCGGGCCGGACTACATAGACCCGGCGTTCCATGCCGCCGCCAGCGGTGCGCCGGTGCTGAACCTGGACAGTTGGGCGATGCCGCCGCCGCTGCTGGCGCGCCTGGCCGCGGACGCCGCCGGCGATGCGTCGCTGCTGGTGATCGAGTCCGCGATGGGCCTGTTCGACGGCGTGGCGGCGCCACCGGGCCGGTCGGGCGCAGCGGCGGACCTGGCGGCCGGGCTGCGCCTGCCGGTGCTGCTGCTGCTGGACGTGTCGGGCCAGTCGCAGACCGCCGCCGCCGTGGCGCGCGGCTTTGCGGCGCACGACCCGGCCGTCCGCATCGCGGGCGTGGTGCTGAACCGCATCGGCAGCGAGCGTCACCGACTCGGCGCCACGGCCGCCATCGAGGCCGTGGGCCTGCCGGTGCTGGGCGCCTTGCCGCGCAACCCGCTGCTGGCGCTGCCGGAGCGGCATCTGGGCCTGGTGCAAGCCGCGGAGCAGGCGGACCTGCCGGCGCTGCTGTCGCGGCTGGCCGACGTGGCGGAACGCTGCCTGGACCTCGACGGCATCCTGGCCGCGGCGGCGCCCGTCGTCCTGCCGCCGCCGGGGCCTGCTGGGGGCCTGGCGCCGCCGGGCCAGCGGATTGCGCTGGCGTCGGATGCGGCGTTCAGCTTCGTCTATGCCCACCTGCTGCAGGGCTGGCGGGCGGCAGGGGCGGAGGTGGTGCCGTTCTCGCCCCTGGCGGACCAGCCGCCGCCCGCCGACTGCGACGCCTGCTGGCTGCCCGGCGGCTACCCGGAGCTGCACGCCGGAGCGCTGGCCGCCGCGGGGCGGTTCCGGGCGGGCCTGGCCGCCTTCGCCACGACACGGCCCGTGCATGGGGAGTGCGGCGGCTACATGGCATTAGGGGCGGGGCTGGTGGACGCTGCCGGAACGCGGCACGAGATGGCGGGGCTGCTGGGGCATTCGACGAGCTTCGCCAAGCGGCGGATGAACCTTGGCTACCGGGAGGCGACCCTGCTTGCAGATGGCCCAATCGGGGCGGCGGGGGCCGTGGTGCGCGGGCACGAGTTCCACTATGCCAGCCTCGTTGACCCTGGCGCGGACGAGGCGCTGGCCGACCTCCGGGACGCTTCGGGCCGCTCGCTCGGCCCGTCCGGCGGGCGGCGCGGCCGGGTCAGCGGGGGGTTCTTCCACGCAATTGCCAGCGTGGAATAGCTGCTTCTCCCTTTCCCTCCGGGAGAGGGCTAGGGTGAGGGAAGCGGAAAGCGCATTGCGTTCCGATGACAGGCTGGTTTGCGCCAGATGCGGCATGTTTGGTGCTGGCCGCTTCCCTCACCCCGGCCCTCTCCCGGAGGGAGAGGGAGCAAAGGCACCCGCGCCTACGCCTTGGCGAGCCGGGTGCGCGCCGCCTCGATCAGCAACTCCATCTCCACCAACGCCCCCGCTTCCAGGTCGGCAAGCGCCTTGGCCACGCCGTCCCGAACGGCGGCGATGTCGGCGTCCGCCTCCTCGCCCAGCCCAGCCTGCGAAGCGTCGTGCAGCAAGGTATCCGCTGTGGCCAGGCTGCGGCGCAGGCCGCCGGCGTCGGCGGCCAGGGCAGCGCGGTGCGCCGCGTCCAGGGCGGACCTGGCCTCCTCGATCAGGGCACGGCCATGATGAGCCTCTATGGACATGACTGCTCCCTCCAGGCGCCCGGGTTCAACGCTTCTTGGACCCGATAGGGTAGAAGAAGTCAGCCAGGAAGCCGCCGACCGAGGTTGGCGCCTCCCGCGCGGGCTGCGGCGCTGCGGTGGTGGTCTCCTGCTGCGGTGCTGGTAGGGGAACTGCTGCGGCATCCTGGCGCGCTTCGTGCGTCGCGTCGGCGTGGTCCGCCGCACGCTCATGCGCCTCGACAGGCTGATGCTCCGGTGCCGCACGGACCTGGGATCGAGGGTCCGGCGAGGGCTGCGGCGCGTCCAGCAGGGCCGGGGCGGGCCGTGCCGGCTCGGCCGGACCCAGCAGGGCGACGGCGCGCAAGGCAGGGTCGTCGGACTGGGCCAGCTCCACCACCCGCTTCATCGCGTCGGCGCGGCCCAGGGCATAGGCGCGCCGGACGGCGTCCTCCATCGAGGCGACGATGTCATCCACATTGGCTGGCGCCTTGCCTGGCATGTTGGCTGGGGTCATCCGGGTATCCTCCGCTGCAAGTTCCCACACCGGGCAGAAGCTATGCCCCGGCGCCGGCCCTGGCAACGCGGGACGCGGGGGCTTCGTTGCCTGGACGCCCGGCCAGGTGCGCCGGGCCGGCGGACCGTCTATGCAGGATGGGCCGTGACCATGACACTCCCTCCGCCCACCATCGCGCCCATGCGCCACCTTGCCCTGGTGCAGCCGCGCGTGGGGATCGGCGACATGATCTGGCACCTGCCGCACCTGCGCGCTCTGTCGGGCCTGGCGGACCAGGTCACGCTCGTCACGCGCCGCCGGTCGCACGCGGCGGAGTTCGTGGGACCAGCCGACGGCATGGACCGCATCCTATTCGTCGAGCGCGGCCAATGGGACGCCGGTGGCCGGCACGAGGGTGCTGCCGGGCTGCTGCGCCTGGTTGCGGACCTGCGCCGCCTGTGCTGCGACGGGGCGATCCTGATGACGCGCAGCCGGGTGCTGACGCTGGCGGTCCGGGCAGCGGGCATCCCGCGCTGCCACGGCTACGGCATCGGTTGGCAGCGGCGGCTGCTGCGCGGCCCGTTCCTGCCTCAGGCGGCGTGGCGGGCGCACCCCTACGCGCAGGCTACGGCCTGGCTCGGCTTGGCCGGCATTCCGCTGGACCAGCCGGAGCCGCGGCTACAGGTAGGCGAGGCAGACCGCGCCGCCGCCGCCGCGCAGGTGGGGGTGCAGGGTGCCCCCGTGCTGGGCATCGCCGCCTCCGACGATTGGAAGAACTGGGGGGCGGCCAACTTCGCCGCCCTCGCCGCGGCGCTGCTGCACGCGGGCTGGCCCTCGGTGCTGCTGGCCGGCGGCCCGGCGGAAGCGGGGCTGGCGGACGGCATCATGGAACGTCTTGGCCCCCTTGCGCCGCGGGTTCGCCCGGTGCTGGGGCTGAACCTGCGGACGCTGGCTGCGCTGCTTGAGGGCCAGGCGTTCTACGTCGGCAACGACACCGCCGCGCTGAACGTCGCCGCCGCGGTGGGGCTGCGCGCCTATGGCCTGTTCGGCGCCACCCCCGTCCTGCACCACAGCGCCTGCATCCTGCCGCTGGTGCCGCCTGGCGGTCATAGCCCGGTGGACGGCATGGCGCGCTTGCCGGTCGGCCTGGTGCTGGACGCGATTGCCAGCGACCGCGGCGGCCTAGCGCCGCCAGGATAGGTTGAGCGCCAGGGTAGGTGGGGCGGCTCAGCGCCGGCCCGGCCGGTAGGGCAGGAACAGCGCGGCGGCGGAGCGCAGCACGCGCGCCTGGTAGCGCCGGTTCAGCAGCCGCGTGTGGGAATGGTAGTTGCCGATGGCGCGCAGCAGGTTGCCCCGGGTCTCATTCAGGTAGGTCCGCAGGATCAGCCCGGCGGCGGCGATGTTGTAGCAGGGCCGCGTCAGCAGTCGCTCCCGCACCTCTGCCGGCGGCAGCTCCGTCGTGCGCGCCAGCGCCGGCAGCCATAGCGTGTTGACCTGCATGATGCCCAGGTCCTGGGTGCCGTCGGTGTTGGGACGGACGATGCCGGGCTGTCCGCCCTCGACCGCCTGTATGGACGGCAGCACGCGCGGCGGCAGGGCGTAAGCCTGTGCCACGAACGCCATGCAGGCGAGATAGGGCGCTGTCATCCGGGTGGGCCTGTCACGTCTGCGCTCATGCCGGAACCGGGGTGGAATGGCGGGATGGGACGCGGGCGCGGCAACGCCCGCAGGCGACCGGCCACTTCGGGCATGTTGGCACGGGTCGGGCAGGCCGCCAACCGGCGCGCGTCCTGTTTCCGCGTCCTATTTTCCTGCGGCTGATGCCCTGGAGAGGGGTTGATGCAGCAGCAGGCGTGACAATGCCCCTTTAAGGAAGAGGGCTAGGCCAAGGCTGGCAAGCAGTTGATGCCGCAGCGGGCGCGGCAATGTGCTACGCGAGAAGTGCAACCGCCAGCGAGGACGGACCGATGTCGGCGACAATGCGTACTCAATCCATCTCCGGCGCCCGGGACGAACGCTACACCCGTGTCGCGCAGGCGTTCCACTGGCTGATCGTCGCCATGCTGGTCGTGCAGTACTCCGTGGCGCTGTGGCTGGTCTATGTGCTGCCGAAGTCGGCGGAGGGCGCCTTGGCGGAGTGGCACTTCTCCCTCGGCTCGTCGGTGCTGGTCGTCATGCTGCTGCGGCTGGGCTGGCGGCTGACGCACGCGCCGCCGCCGCCGCCGTCCGACCTGTCGCGGGGCGTCCAACTGCTGTCGCGGGTCACGCACTGGACGTTCTATGCCGTGCTGATCGTGCTGCCGGTGATGGGGTGGTTCGCGGCATCGGCGCATGGGTCGCAGGTGCGGCTGGCCGGCTTGATCCCGCTGCCGATGCCGGTTCCCAAGGACGATCCGTTTGGCAAGCTGATGCAGACGGCGCATCCGGCGGTGGCCATTACGCTGATGGCGGTGATCGCGCTGCACATCGCGGGCGCGCTGTACCACGCGCTGGTAAAGCGCGACGGCGTGCTGGGGCGGATGCTGCCGGGACGGGGCTAGGCGGCCGTCGCTGCACCGGGGCGCCGCAGCCGGGGGCGAACCAAACCGTCCGTTGCCCGTTGAAAGCGCAACAAGCAACGGAGGAGGCTTCATGCGTATCGTGATCCAAGCTGCGGTCCTGACGGCGCTGTACGCGTCCGCGGCCCAGGCACAGGCCCCTGCGCCCGGCAGTGCCGGTGGCGGCGGGGTCGGCCCCAGCGTGTCCACGCCGGCAGCGCCGCAAGGCACGGCGCCGCCGGGCACGCCGAGCGGGGAGACGACCGGGGACCGCGCCCTGCGCGACGCCGCGGGCCAGAGCGTGATCGGCAAGACCGAGACGCCCCCCTCCCCGGTGCCGGGCAACACCACGGCCCCGGACGCCGGCGTGCGGAAGTAGGCTTCCTGCTCGCTGCCCCCTCTCCCTCCGGGAGAGGGCCGGGGTGAGGGAAGCAGCAGGCACGAACCTTGGTCCCGTAGAGGAACGGTCTGCCCGATGTGATGGCCTGCGCTTGCCGCCTCCCTCACCCCGACCCTCTCCCGAAGGAAGAGCGGGCAGGGAAAGTCAGATTTCCCGCTGCTCCATCATGCGGGCGATGCTGTTCGCCTGGCGGATCGCCAGGGCGACGATGGTCAGCGTCGGGTTGCAGGCGGCGCCGCTGGTGAACTGGCTGCCGTCCGACACGAACAGGTTCTTGATGTCGTGCGCCTGGCCGAACTTGTTCACTACGCCGTCACGCGCCCGCGCGCTCATGCGGTTGGTGCCCATGTTGTGCGTGCTGGGATAGGGCGGCGTCGGAATCAGACGCGTCGCGCCCACCGCCGAGTAAACCGCCGACCCCTGCTGCACCGCATGTGCCCGCATGGCGATGTCGTTCGGATGGTCGTCGAAATGTACGCTGGCGACTGGCAGGCCCAGCTTGTCCTTGAACTTCGGGTCCAGGGTGACGCGGTTGGTCTCCCGCGCCATGTCCTCCCCGATCAGCCACATGCCGGCCATGTTGCTGTAGCCGTCCATGGCGCTCGTGAAGCTGCGGCCCCAGGCGCCGGGGTCCATGAAGGCCGCCATGAACGGCACGCCGAGGCTCACGGTCTCCATCTCGTAACCGCCGACGAAGCCGCGGCTGGTGTCGTGCCGGGACTCGTCGCGTATGATCCCGGCCATGGTGGTGCCGCGATACATGTGAACCGGGTTCTCGAAGATGCCATAGACGTTGCCGGTCATGTGCCGCATGTAGTTGCGCCCGACCTGGCCGCTGCTGTTGGCCAGGCCGTCCGGGAACTTGGCCGACGCGCTGTTCAGCAGCAGGCGCGGGCTTTCGATGCTGTTGCCGGCGACGCACACCACGCGCGCCCGTTGCTTGTGCAGCGCGCCGTCCGGGCTGGCATACACGACGCCCGCTACCTTGCCGGCGTCGTCGTGCTCGATGCGGACGACGTGGCTGTCGGCGCGCACCTCCAGCCGCCCGGTGTCCTCCCCCTTGGGTATCTCGGTGTAGAGCGTGCTCCACTTCGCGCCGGATTTGCAGCCCTGGAAGCAAAAGCCCATCTGCTGGCACGAGCCGCGGCCGTCGCGCGGCTGGCTGTTGATCGCCATGCGGCCGGTGCTGACCTCCTTGTAGCCGATCTTGCGGGCGCCCGCCTCCAGGACGCGGAAGTTGTTGTTGCCGGGCAGGCCGGGGATGCCGTTGGTGCGGGTAACGCCCAGCTTGTCCTCGGCCTTGGCGTAATAGGGCGCGAGGTCGGCCAGGGTGATCGGCCAGTCCAGCAGGTTGGCGTCCGGCAGCGCGCCGTAGTGCTCGCGGGTGCGGAACTCGTGCTCCTCGAACCGCAGCGACGCCCCGGCCCAATGCACCGTCGAGCCGCCCACCGCCTTCACGATCCAGGCCGGCAGGTTCGGGAAGTCCTTGCCGACGCGCCAAGAGCCGGAGGTGGTACGCATGTCGGACCAGGCGAGCTGCGAGAAGCTGGCCCACTCGTCGTTCACGAAGTCCTGCGTCTCGTAGCGGCTGCCGGCCTCCAGGATCACCACCCGGACACCCTTCTGCGCCAGCTCGTTGCCCAGGGTGCCGCCGCCGGCGCCGGAGCCGATGATCACGACGACGCCGTCGTCGTTCAGGTCAAATGTTGCCATGTCCGCATCCCTCCCTAAACGGCTTTCGGCAGCCAATCTATGTCGTCGAACCCGCGAGCCAGGTAGCCGCCATGCTCGGCGGAGGACCCCTCGTAGCCGAACTTCGGCCAGATTTCGGGCTGGTTGTACAAGGACACCACCAGGTCGGCGCGTAGGGTGCGAAAGAACTTGGTGTGCTCGATCCCGCGCAGCAGCGCGACGCGGTCGGCCTCCCAGGCGACGTTCAGATAGGGGCTGCCGTGCCGCTCCCCGGCGTCGGCGTCCAGCCGGGCCACGCCGTCCCGGACCATCGCCTGCAGCGCCTCGTCCTTGCCGGCCTTGGCGTCCCAGGGGGTGATGGCGCGTACGTAGAAGGCGTCGCCGATGTGGTCGTGCGGGTAGATGTCGCGGGCGGCGCGCACCAGGGTGGCCATGCCGTGCGGGGCGATGGCCTTGGCGTCGGCGGCCCAGGCTGCCGTCGCGCGGATGCTGGCGCCCGCGGCGATGGCGGCCGGCGCCGCGGCGGCGGTATGCATGAAGCCGCGTCGGCTGAACCCGGTGCGGCGGTCTATCTCTCTCATGGTGGTCCTCCCTGGTGTTCTTGTTGGGTCAGCCGAAGCGCCCGCCGCGTTGCAGCACCTCGATGCTGTAGCCGTCGGGGTCCCTGACGAAGAAGAAGCGGCCGAACAGCGCGCCGTCCCGCATCATCTCGCGCACCGGCCCGGGGCTGGCGCCGGCGGCCTCCATGCGGGACCGCTCCGCGTCCAGGTCGTCCACCGCGACCGCCAGGTGGCCGTAGCCGTCGCCGAGGCCGTAGGCTTCGGTGCGGCCTGCGTTGACCGTCAGCTCCAGCTCGAACGGGCTGGCCGGATCGCGCATGTAGATCAGCGTGAAGCCCTCGAACGGGTAGCGGTCGGCGATCTCCAGGCCCAGGCAGGCACGGTAGAACGCGACCGAGCGCGCCTCGTCCAGCACGCGGATCATCGAGTGGATGGGCTTAGCCATCAGCGTGGTTCCTTGAGGTAGGCGATGACCGCCTGCCGCACCTCGGGCTTCGCCTGGCGGTAGCCCATGACGCCGCCCTTGATGATGGCCTGCGGATTGGCGAGGTAGGGGTCGAGCCGCGCCTCGTCCCATGTCCAGTCCGCATCGGCGAACCCGGCGGAATACTTGTAATCCGGCAGGCTGCCGGCCTTGCGGCCATACACGCCGGCCAGGTTCGGCCCCTGCCGGACCTCGCCGGCCCGCAGGGAGTGGCAGGTGCCGCATTGGGTGCGGAACAGCGCGGCGCCGTCGGGCGGGGCCGCCTGGGGCAGCGCCATCTGCGCGTGGACCGGGGCGGCCAGGACCAGTAGGGCCAGGATCGTGGGATGCCGCGTGATCGCCTCCTCCGATGTCCCGCCTCTTAGGGCAGGATCATAAGAGGAAGCTAGACAGCGCCGTGGCGCCCTGCAATCGAAAGTTGCGGCTGCCGGGCTGGCTCACCCGGGACCGAGCCGACGCTCCAGCCAGGCGAACACCGGCGGCACCAGGCGCAGGTAGAGCACCGGCGCATGGCGCTTCATGGCCCACAGCACCCGGGCCTGCGCGGGATAGACGGCGTGGAAGCGGCGCCGGGCCATGTGGACCAGCAGGCGGTCCGCGGCGTCCGCGGCGTCCAGCGGCGCGCGGTCCACCAGGGCCTGCGCCTGGCGGCGTATCGCGTCGGTGCCTCTTGTGTGCGCCCCGATGGCGGCGCCCCGGTAGAAGGTGGTCATCTTCAGCGTGACGTCCACGCCGCTGCCGGCCAGCTCCGCCCGCAGCGCCTCGGATAATGCGGCGACGGCCGCCTTGGAGGCGGAGTAGGCGGAGAACTTCGGCAGCGCATGGAAGGCGGCGGCGCTGGCGACGTTGACGACGTGGCCGGACTTCTGTTGCAGCATCGCCGGCAGGAAGGCGCGGGTGCCGTGGACGACGCCCATCAGGTTCACGTCCAGCACCTCCCGCCAGTGCGCCAGCGGCGTTTCGAGGAACGGGCCGCCGCAGCCGATGCCGGCGTTGTTGAACAGCAGGTCGGGGGTGCCGTGGGCTGCGAGGAACGATGCCGCGGCGGCGTCGAAGGCGGCGGCATCGGCCACGTCGAAGGCGAACGGCATGGGCGTGCCGCCTGCCTCCGCCGTCACGCGCGCCAGCCCGGCCGGGTCCAGGTCGTTCAGGCCCAGGCGCCACCCGGCGGCCCCAAGGCGCAGCGCAAGGGCGCGGCCCAGGCCGCTGGCGGCGCCGGTGATGAAGGCGCGGCGCCTGGGGTGGCGTGCGGCGAGCATGGCCAGAGCTTGGGCGGCGTTCATGGTGAAGGCGCTTGCATCAGGTTCCTATGCGGCGCTGCTGCTCCCTCTCCCTCCGGGAGAGGGAGCAGCAGGCAGGAAGCGTCGGTTTGCCACG
>JAABUM010005646.1_pt1 | contig 12962 bp, 12 predicted proteins | sample 5559161 | NCBI WGS metagenome assembly JAABUM01 (sample SAMN10711868, study PRJNA513369) | rock metagenome | isolation source: Antarctica rocks | place: Antarctica: Victoria Land, Siegfried Peak nord | reverse complement strand
CGGACGTCGGGGGCGGTGTCGGTCTTGGGTCGGGCGACATTGCTCACCAACTGCGTCTCCCGGATCGGCTCCTACTTGCAAGCGGAATGAATTGGGCAGTGATCACCCCGGGCCAGCCGTCATGGTGAGAGGTTGCTGACCGGAGTGCACGTGGCCGTCATCCAGGACTGAGGGGCAGTGGCACGCCGGGTCGAGCTAGACAGCGCCGCAAGTCGGGCGGGGCGTCGCCAGCCACCCAGGCGCCGGGAAGGGGAAAGCACCGCGGCTCCGCCGGCTACTACGAGCTGCAGCCGAAAGTGAGGCCCCGTGCCCAGTTCTGCCTTGCCTGGGCCGCACAACCAGGAGTGCGTGCATGGGTGCGGTTCAGTCAGCGCAGTAGGAAGCATGTGTCCCATTCGGTGGTGGGTGCGGATTTGGTGGCGTAGGCGTGGAGCACCAGCGCGATCCCTGCCGTCCCTTCCAGCAGACCAGGCAGGTCGAATTCCCCACCTACCACCGGCCGCGAGTAGACGTACCCGAACGGGGTGTCGGGTTTGAAGCTCGCCAGCACGATGTCCACCAAGCGATCCCGTCCTACTGCAAGGTGCGTATCTCCGGTTTCGCGAGCGAGGGTGTCGACGGTGAAGAGCACGCCTGACCAGCCGTGGCAGAGAGCATCGTCAGCCATCGGCCAGTCCCCGAATGGCCGCAGGAGCATTGCTTTCATGGATTCCACGGCGGCTTGCTCCCAGTCGGCGCGGCGCGCAGTGACTGCGGCCCGGTGCACTGCCATGGCGACGCCTGGTGTGCCGTGGCACCAGGATGGTCGGGCCGGCAGCGGCCGCTGTTTCCGACGCCCGGGCGGCTCGAGCCAGCGTGCTAGAGGTAGGTGTGCGGGCCAGTAGGCACCGGCATCATCGAATTCGCGCTGCTCAAGCAGGCCCCCGACCATGTTCTCCAGGGCCTGCTTCTGACCGGCTACCTGAACACCTCTCTCCTGCGCTTGGGCCAGCACCGCGATGACGCCGGCGAGACCGTGGGCGAGACCGAACGTCACACTGCCTGCGTGGTAGTCCGGTCCGAAGTCGTTGATCGCACTGGTGTCGTACCACCAGCCGGGAACGCGGTACCCCTGCCAGTCGAAGGTTTCATCCAGTGACACGAGGCAGCTCAAGATGTCGCGCACTGTGGCGTGGTGCTCGGGTCGGTGCAGCAGGTGGCGTCCGACCCCGGCCAGGCCGTACATGGCGTCCACGACCGAGGACACGGTGGGACGACCGGCCTGGCGCGCCGCTCGGTGCACAGCTATCAGGTGCATTGCATAGCTGACGGCATGTACGTCGACCTTGGTGGCAAGCGAGCGGTAGTCGCCATTCTGGTGGCCCGCTACCCGGGTGGCCCCGGCGAGCGCGCCCAGCCCGTCGAACATTCCGGTGAAACCTTCGGTGCGGCACGCGACCGTAGCGGCTTCGAGATACCTGTGCGCCCGTCGGCGGCTGGCGTCATCGTCCACACCGAGCTCCGCCCACAGGACGGTGAGCCCCGGGTACCCGCGGGCGAGGGAGTCCGCCTTCCATGCCTGGGCACGGGCCCCGGGGTCACTGACTGCCTCGGCGCGCCGCACGGTCGTTGCGGCGACTTCCTGGGGATCGGTGAGCCTGCCGACCAGCTCGTCGACGACCTGCTGGGCTCGGTCCTGCCGCGTCATTCCCATCTTGCTCGTCGACGACCAGTCAGCGCGCGCACCGCATGGCGCAGGATACCCCACGCCGCGTCCTCCCGGGCTGGGTCTGTGCCGCTGCGCCGGTTGGCATGCATGTGTAGGACGGAAGCGATACGTGCCGCCACTACGTCGTCCCACTCGGACGTGACGCCGATGGCCGCTCCGTACCGCTCGGCCTCAATTCGTCTCCGTTCGGCGTGTGCTGACCGTATCCACGGTGCAACGCTGTCATCACCGACACACACCGCGCCAGCGCGCTCGGCCAAGAGGGTCCGCGCCCGCGCCCGGTCGTCAGCTGCAATCCGGGTGCGCTCGGGGATAATGTGTGCCACCCACGCGGTCCAGTCCCAAGAGCCGAACGCCCCGAGCAAATCCGCGTAGTTGGCCGCCAGGTGGTACGAATCCGAACCTGCACACGGCTGTCTGAGCTGCTCCAGGACAGTCTCGCTGTCCCGGTGGAACAACCGTTCCACTGCCTGTAATGTCTCGCCGCTGCCGTAACGCACGGTTTCGGGACGGTAACTGTCGACGTAGATGTCGCGCGCCCTCCCCGAGGAGATGAGGGGAGAGATCCACTTCCGCACAAGTGGCAAGAGACTCGCGCTGCCATCCTGCTCACCGGTGTGCAGTCGCAGCCGCAGGTGGGGCCCCGCCTCGTCGGCGTAACGGAGGAAAAACCAGCGGTCCACGGCCGGGGGGAGTGACTCGAGCAGCTTGGGGACCTCGTCGCGGAGGAATCGATCGTGGGTGTCCGGGTCCGAGTAGACGCGTACTGACAGCCATTCGCTGCCTGGAAGGTGGACGGTCCGGTCTTCCATGGCGGGTCGAGTGCGAATGGGTACCCCCGCAGCCGCAGGGTGCTTGGACGCCAGTGGCACCACGAGCTCGGTGATTCGACCTCCGGACCAGCCCGCTGCATCGGGTGTCGAGCTGGGTGCCTCGTGGACTACCAGGTTTGTTTCGCTGCGGGCGAGCTCCTGCCGGAAGATCACCCGCTGAAGGCGGTCACACAGGTTCAAGTCGAGATACCGGTCGTAGGCGCCGACCCGGACCCGGGCCGGGACGTTCTGCTCCGCACGCCAGCGGGTGAGCTCGGAGTCCCATTCCTCGGGCGCCGCGTTCCCCGGACGCAGCCGGTTCGGAACAATCCACCGGGCCGGCGCAATAACTGTCCGTCCGTAACGGACCCGCGGCAACCGCGGCCACACCCCGACACGTCCCCAGGAGAACGGCGTGGCCATACGGGCTCCTTGACGGGAGATCTCCACCAACAGCCGCACCGCATTCGGGGCCTCATGATAGATGTCGAGCATGTGTGGGACCACCACGCGGACTCGGCGCTGCAGCCGCGGCGAGTAAAGGTACAAGCGATCCGTCGTCGCCCCGACACAGATGTCGGCGAGACCGAGTACATTGGCGTCTCGCTTCACCGGTAGCCCGGCCGACACGACGACGTCGAGCACCCGCGGGACCGCCGAGACGTTACGGGCCAGGTCGTGCATGGGGGCGAATTGCAGCTGCGCGACCTCGACATCATCGGTGGACCCGAGCAGGAGTTGGTCATGCAGCCAGCGCTGTGCCGCGAGTCCGCTGACGAACCGTCCCAGCATCCCACCGGGGGCAGCCGATCCGATGCTGGGAGACAGTGACAGCTCGAAATCACCGGCGGCTACAGCGTCCATCGAGATCGCCGACAGTTGCAGACAGACCTCGAACGGGAGGGCACCCTCATCGGATCGTTGCGCGAGGCGGTTGATCAGCATGTCGTCGAGGACGACCTCGTCCACACCGCTCCGCACCGCCGTGGCCGCCAGGTCGGCGACGCGCTCGTCTCGTTCACGGGAGAACGGCTCATCGCCAGTGGCCAAGCGTGTCTGCCCGGACGGCGGCAGTTGATACCCGGTTGGTGCGCCGATACCCAAGTGGGGATCCACGAGTTCTGCGACCTGCACCGTCTGGTCGGTCCCGTAGCGGTCGAGGAACGTGCTGTGATACGACCGGAGGTGCGGCATCATGGCAGTGTCCGGTGCCAGTCGCCACAGGGCCGAAGCCGCAGCGGCGATCTCATTGCGGACGATGGTCGGTATCACGACCGCGGTGTGACCGAGCGTCGTGACGTTCACCGGGCTCCGTGCCCCTACTGTCACGTGTTCCATGGCCGCCACAGCGGCTCGGGCCGCGGTGGCGGCTGCATAGGAGGCGGTGGCCTGGTATCCCGCCAGCGCCCGGGCCGCCTCGGTGAGACTCCGATACAGCTCGTGGGTCCGTTCGTCCTGGAGTTCACCGAGCACACCGACGAGTTCGGATAGATCCAGGATGCCGTCCGGCCCCGCGTCCAGTTCCGTCAGAAGCACCTGCTGATCCAACAGGTCATCGAGCAGATGCTGGACACGCTCAGCGGTTGCGTCCGGGAATCTCGTCAAGAGCTGGTCCACGAGCGAGGGGCGGTCCACGAGGTCGGTAGCCAGCTCCAGCACACTGGAAACGACTGGGGACAGGCCGACTGAGATCTCACGTGGTGGCGGCGGGTCCCGCCGACGCCGCGGACGAACGACCGGAATCACGAGTCGGTGCCCACGCACGAAGCCGAGGTCGTTTACCTGTATCCGGAGCCGGTGACGAAACTCCTCGATTTGGAGCAGCTGGACGGTCAGGTCCGCCCACCACCCGGCATCCGGGAGCGCTCGACGCCAGGTGTGAGGCTGTACCTGTCGTGGCGAATCGGTCCAAGAGCCGATCGCCACCTCCGCAAACGCACCGAACGGGGTGGGGCGGACGATACGACGCAGTGAGTACCGCATGAGACTGGCGGTAAGACGTGTCATCTCCTGGTGCGAAACCGGGTCGCCCCGTTCCCAGGCAGCAAGCCGGGCGGCCAGCCCGCGGCTGGCAAGCTCTATCGCTTCCCGTAGGCCCTCGTCGGCGAGTAAGGCCCGAAGATGATCGGGTCCCTCGGAGTCCCCCACAATCTTGAGGGCTCCGACGGACCCTGCAGCAGTGCGAAGAAGAGGTGGTCCGGCGACGCTGAACCCACTCATCGCACCACAGAGGAGATCGTTCGACTCAGCAGCAGGTCACGCACATCGCCAAGCCCATGGCGTATGTGTTGACCGTCCCCGGGGTCAACCCGGATTTCTCGATGATCTCGCGGGCGGAGTCGGGCGTGACCTCGGGTGTATCAGTCGGGGCAACGATCTCGACGTCGAGGTCGAACTCGGTGGTGGTAGCCATGACAGCCTCCTCAGCTCAGGGGTAACTCGGACGTTACCTACACTAACGGCGAACCGCTGGTCCGCGATAGAGACAGCGATCAATTAGTTCCTCGAGCGCTCTGCACTCAGAACAACCACGCGTACCCACTACGTCGAGGAGACGCCAGCGCTGTGAGCGCTGCCGGTCGTCTTCGCGGCTGGGCCGGGTGCCCGTCAAAGCAGTGCGCTCAGGTGTGCAGCACCTCTCGGGCCTCGGCGAAGTGGCAGGCGCTGAGGTGCCCCTCCCGCTCGATGAGCTCGGGAACCTCCGCGGCGCACAGGTCTTGGGCCTTCCAGCAGCGGGTCCGGAAGCGGCAGCCCGACGGCGGGTTCACCGGGCTCGGCGGGTCGCCCTCCAGGCGAATCACCGACTTGCGGTCGCGCGCGGTCGGGTCGGGCACCGGGACCGCTGACAGCAGCGCCTGGGTGTAGGGGTGCGAGGCCTGCTGGTAGATCTCGGTGTCGGTACCCACCTCCATGAGCTTTCCCAGGTACATCACCGCCACCCGGTCGGAAAGGTGGCGCACCACCGAGAGGTCGTGGGCGATGAAGATGTAGGACAGCCCGAACTCGTTCTTGAGGTCACCGAGCAGGTTCATCACCTGCGCCTGGATCGACACGTCCAGCGCGGAGACCGGCTCGTCGCAGACGATCAGATCCGGCTTCAGCGCCAGTGATCGGGCGATGCCGATGCGTTGACGTTGGCCACCGGAGAACTGGTGCGGGTACCGGTTGATGTACTCCGGGTTGAGCCCGACCACGTCGAGCAGGTCCTGCACCGCTTTGCGGCGGGACTTCTTGGGTGCCACCTCGGAGTGGATCTCGAAGGGCTCCCCGATGATGTCGCCGACGGTCATGCGGGGGTTCAGCGAGGTGTAGGGGTCTTGGAACACCATCTGCACCTTGCGACGCATCCGGCGCAGCGCCGCACCCTTGAGCTGGAGAATGTCCTCACCCTCGAAGAGCACCTGGCCCGAGGTCGCCGGCTCCAGGCGCATCAGCACCTTGGCCAGGGTCGACTTGCCGCACCCGGACTCACCGACCACGCCGAGCGTCTCACCGGAGCTCAAGGTGAAGCTCAGACCGTCGACCGCCCGGACCTGGCCGATCGTGCGCTTGAACAGGACGCCCTGGGTGACCGGATAGTGCTTCACGAGGTCGTGCACCTCGAGCAGCGTCTCCCCCTTCTTGGATAGATCAGCCATGGGTGGACACGTCCTCACGCTGGTAGAGATCCTCGGCGAACAGGCACGCGCTGGACCGGACCCCGCCCAGGGTCAGCAAGGGGGGCACCTCTTGCTTGCAGACGTCCTGGGCCATCCGGCACCGCGGATGAAACGCGCAACCCGGCGGAATACGCATGAGGTTCGGCGGCAGCCCGGCGATGCTCACCAGCTGCTGACCTTTGAGGTCGACGCGCGGAATCGACTCCAGCAGCGCCACGGTGTAGGGGTGGCACGGCTTGGCGTAGAGGTCGTGCACCTCCGCGTGCTCGACGATCCGTCCCGCGTACATCACCGCAATCTTGTCCGCGACGTCAGCGACCACGCCGAGGTCGTGGGTGATCAGCATCAAGCCCATGTGCCGCTCGGCCTGAATCTCCTTGAGCAGGTCCATGATCTGGGCCTGCACGGTGACGTCCAACGCCGTAGTCGGCTCATCGGCGATGAGCAACTCCGGGTCCAGGGCCAGGGACATCGCGATCATGACCCGCTGGCGCATGCCACCGGAGAACTGGTGCGGATACTCCTTGACGCGGCCCTTGGCGTTGGGAATCTTCACCTGGTCCAACAGCTCGATGGTGCGTCGGATCGCATCTTTGCGGCTCATCCCGCGGCGAACCCGGAACTGCTCGGCGATCTGAAACCCGACGCTGAACACCGGGTTCAGCGCGGACAACGCGTCCTGAAAGACCATGGCGATGCCATCGCCGCGGATCAGCCTGCGCTGCTCAGCGGTCATCGTCAGCATGTCCTGGCCGTGAAAACGCACCTCACCGCCGGTGACCACCCCCGGTGGCATGTCCAGGATGCCCATCACGGTCTGGGCGGTCACGCTCTTGCCCGACCCGGACTCCCCCAGCACCGCGAGCGTCTCGCCCATCTTCACGTCGAAGGAGACGCCGTTGAGCACCTTCGCGACCCCGTCCCGAGTGCGGAACTCGACGCGCAGCTCCTGCACATCCAGCAGGGGATCCCCAATGGTGGCCACAGGCCTGGGGAGAACAGACGGTTCACCGGCCCGGCCTGTCGTGCGCTTGCTGAACACGAGCGCTCCTAACGCAGCTTGGGATCGAGGGCCTGGCGCACCGCGTCACCGAGCATGACGAACGCGAGCACGGTGATCGACAGGAACATGGCCGGGAACAGCAGGGCGAAGGGAGCGTCTCGGAGATAAGTCTGCGAGTCGCTGATCATGACGCCCCAGGACACCACCGGTGCGTGCAGCCCGATGCCGAGGTAGGACAAGGTGGCCTCGGCCCCGATGAAGGCACCCAGCGAGATGGTGGCGTACACCAGCGTGGGCGCCAGGCAGTTGGGCAGCAGGTGGCGCACGATGATCCGCGGGGTGGTGGCGCCCATCGACCGGGCCGCGGCCACGTAGTCGGCCTGCTTGGCCTGGATCATCGATGAGCGCATGATGCGGGTGGGGACCGGCCAACCGAGCACGACCAGGGACAGAACGACCAGCCCCACAATTCCTACTGTACTGGTGACCGTAAATGTCGTCAGGATGACGATAGCGCCCAAGATGAACGGGATTCCCAGGAATACGTCGGCGATCCGGGACAGCAGCCCATCGAGCCAACCGCCGTAGTAGGCGGCGAAAATGCCGATGGTGACACCCACGATCGTCGTCCCGAGAGTGGTGAGCACGCCCACGGTGAGTGAGTACCTGGTGCCGTAGATGCACCGGGCAAAGACATCATGGCCCTGCAGATCAGTACCAAACCACGCGTGCGCAGACGGTCCCAGATTGCTATTAGCCAGATTTGACGCCAGCGGATCAGTGGAGGTGAAGAGCCCCGGAAACAGTGACATCAGAACGGCCAGCACGATGACAGCGCCCGAGACGAAGAACAGTGGTCGTCGTCGCAGGTCGCGCCAGGCGTCCGACGCCAGGGTGCCGACGCGTTCCGGTTTGTTACCGCCAGCACCCTCTGGACTTGCATTGGGGCTGACCGTGGACTCCGCAGCCAAGGTGGGCTCACTCATAACGAATCCTCGGATCCAGTAGGGCGTAAAGAACGTCGACCAACAGGTTCACCAACAAGTAGACCAGCACCAATACGACCACAAGCCCGGTCACGGTGGCGCCTTCCTTGACTTGGATGGCGCGATAAACCTGGCGGCCGATGCCGTTGACGTTGAAGATGCCCTCGGTGACGATCGCACCACCCATCAGCGCGCCGAAGTCGGTGCCGAGGAAGGTGATCACTGGGATCAGCGAGTTACGTAGCAGGTGCACGCCGATGACCCGCCGTTGCGGCAAGCCCTTGGCGATGGCGGTGCGGACATAGTCCGCGCGTCGGTTCTCCACGATGGAGGTGCGGGTGATACGGGTGGCATAGGCCAGCGACAGACTGGCGAGCACGAAGCCGGGCACAAGCAGCTCACTCAACCTGGCCTTGGCCGACACCGTGGGTGTGATGATCCCCCACTTGACGCCCAGCAAGTACTGAAGCACAAACCCGGTCACGAACACCGGCAGCGAGATCAGCAGCAAGGTGGAGATGAGCACCACGTTATCGAGAAAGCCGTTGCGCCCGAGTCCAGTGAGGACACCGGCTGCGATACCCACGACAATCTCGATCAGCAGCGCTACGACGGCCAGCCTGATCGTCACGGGGTACGAACTGAGGATGATGTCGCTGATCGGCCGGCCCGAGATAGTACTGCCGAAGTTGCCCTGCAGCAAGTTGCCAAGGTATTTGACGTACTGGAGGAAGACGTTGTCATTCAGGTTGTACTCGGCCGTCACCTTGTCGATGAAGGCTTGCGGGCATGCGCGTTGCCCGCACTTGCCTGCGAACGGGTCGCCGGGGACGGAGTACACCAGGAAGTAGATGAGAAACGTCGCGCCCAGGAACACCGGGATCATCTGGAGCAGACGCCGAAGGATGTAGCGGCCCACTAGCCCTCTCTTCGCTGACAACTTGGCGGCACGGTGCGGTCGCCACGGTAACCCGAACCGGGCGCCGGTAGGCACCCGGGCGGACGCCGGTAGGCACCCGGGCGGACGCCGGGCCGGTTCACCCCGGTGAGGGTGAACCGGCCCGATTCGACGTCAATTGTTCACGGTGACCTGAGTCAGGTCGAGCTCAAGTGTGTAGGACAGTTTCGCGTTGCTCAACCGCTGTGAGTAACCCGCCTTCTGCTTGACACTCCACAGCGGAATCACTGGCAGGTCTTTGGCCAACATCTTCTCCGCGTCGACAAATCCCGCGTTCGCCTTGTCGGGATCGGTTTTCGCTGCCGCGGTGGCCAATGCGGCGTCGAACGCCGGGTTGGAGTACTTCGAGTCGTTCGCCGCCCCGCCGGTGCTGTAGAGCGGGGAGAGCCCGTTCTCCAAGTTCGGGAAGTCGTAGGACCATGCCGAGCGGAACAGTCCGGACTCCTTCTTGGCGTTGATGGCCTGGCGCAGCACCTGGAAGGTAGGTACCGGGGTGGCGACACAGTCGATTGCCAAAGCGTCGTGGATGCTGTTGCATACCGCCTCGGTCCAGTCCTTGTGACCACCGTCGGCGTTGTAGGTGAACGTCAGTTGCCCCGTGTATCCACCTGCCTTGGCCAGCAGCGCCTTGGCTTTGGCTGGGTCGTAGATGCAGGCCTCGCCGCACGTGCCCGGCTGGTAGCCGTTGATAGCGGGCGCGGAGTAGGAGGTCGACGGAATGTCGGCACCGTTGAAGATGACCTTCCCGATCTGCGCGCGGTTGATGGCCATGGAGATGGCCTTGCGGAGGTCCGGGTTGGCGAACTTGGGGTCATAGGTCGGGAAGGCGGCAGTGGTGATGCGTGGTGCATTCTTGTCGACCGTGCGGTCACCGAGGTCGGTCTTGTACTTGTCACCCGCCAGGGCCGACGGCGGCAGAATCTGGACAAAGTCCAGGTTGCCCGAGGCCAGGTCCGCGTACGCGGACTCCAGGCTCTGGTAGATCTTGATGGTGACGTCCTTGATGTGTGGCTTGTCGCCTTTGTAGGCGTCGTTGAGGGTGAGCTTGATGTCCTGCTGGTCGACCCACTCGACAAACTTGAACGGGCCATCACCGATCGGCTTGCGGCCGAAGGCCGTCGGGTCGGCGAAGAAGCTCGTGGGCATCGGTGCGAACGCGTGGTATCCGAGTTTGGCCATGAACGGGCTGTACGGCGCGGAAAGTTCCACCTTGAACTCGGTGGGGCTGACGACGCTGAGGCCACTCATGGTCTTGGCGGTGGGCGCCGGTGGTTTGGTGCCCTTGGGGCTACCCGTGGGTGCGCTGGGATTCACTTCGTCGTAGCCCTTGATCTGCTCGAAGAAGCTGGCGTTCAGCGCTGCGTTGGGGCCGTAGGCGCCCCAGTTCCATGCGTCGACAAAGCTCTTCGAGTCCACCGGGGTGCCGTCGTGGAAAGTGTAGTCGGGCTTCAACTTGATGTCGTAGTGCACGGCGTCAGGAGAGGTGATGGAGTCGGCGATCGCGAGCTCGGGCTTGGAGGTGTCGGTGTTGTATTTCACCAAGCCGACGAACATGTCATCGATCGGGATCGATCCACCCTCTTCGTTGGTGTTAGCCGGGATAAGGGGGTTCTCCGGCTGGGTGCCGTTGATCGTGATGGCCGCGTTGGTGTTGCCGCTGCCCCCACTACCGCTGCCACTGCTGCTGCTACAACCGGCGATCAGCGTTACCGCTGCCACCGGGAGCGCAAGTACCGCCGCGCACCGCCTTATCTGCATTACTGGAATCCTCTCGGAGAGAAATGAATGTGCCCCGCGCCACCGGTCCCGTGCCGCCGGTCCAACACCTGTGCCGTCTGCGGCGCAGATGGGGGGAACCATAGCCCTGCCGAGAACCGCCCGACGGTGCGCAGCGGTAACGATATTGCGTCAATCATGGGCGGCTGCCTTATTGATCGGGGACCAGTGCGGCGTGTCGTAAGTTAGTTTCTGATGTTGGGCTGCGATAATGGCGTATGCGAGTGGCTCCGTTGGTGGTGCGGTCGGGTGATCGGCAGGTGTTGTTGTCGTGGGTGCGCTCGACGTCGATCCGGGCGGGGTTGGCGCAGCGGGCGAGGATCGTGCTGCTGGCCGCCGACGGGGTGTCGAACACCGACATCGCGACCCGGGTGGGGGTGTCGCGGCCGATGGTGACGCACTGGTCGTCGCGGTTGCTGGCGTCCAGGTTGAAGACGTCCAACAGCACGGTGGCGAAGGCGTGGCGGGAGGTCGGGGTGCAGCCGTGGCGGTTGCAGACCTTCAAGTTTTCCACCGACCCGGAGCTGGTCGCGAAGGTCACCGACATCGTCGGGTTGTACCTGGCGCCACCGGAGAACGCCGTGGTGCTCTGCGTGGACGAGAAGTCCCAGATCCAGGCCCCTGGACCGCACCGCGGTGATGCTGCCGATGCAACCGGGGTTGCTGGCGCGGCGCAACGCCGACTACATCCGCAACGGCACCACCACCCTGTTCGCCGCCCTGAACATCGCCACCGGCCAGGTCACCGGGCTCTGCCAGCCGCGGCACGGCCTGTGGGAGCCGTATGACGGGAGACTGTCACGTACGGTTCTGCGAGAGCCGGAGGGTGAGACCCCCTCCGGCTACTCACCAAGCGCGTCGAGATCCGAGACTGGCTCGAGGCGAACCCCCGCATCCACGTGCACTTCACCCCGACGTCGGCGTCGTGGATGAACCTCGTCTCTGGTTCGGGATCATCGAGCGCCAAGTCATCCACCGCGGCACCTTCACCCCCGTCCGCGACCTCACCACCAAGATCCGGGCGTTCATCGACGGCTGGAACACCCGCTCCCACCCCTTCGTCTGGACCAAGACCGCCGACCAGATCCTCGCGAAAGCCGACCGCAAGACAACTTCAAACACGGCGCACTAGCGCCGTTGATCGATCATGCGGGCGATCAACTTCTCGATCTGGCGCTGTCCTCGGGGGGAGATGTTGCGGGCTGCGAGGGCACGGACGACATTATTTCGTTGCAACAGGCCATCGCGTTGTAGGTCGTCGAGGGTGTGTTGGGCTGTCTGTCTGCTGAATGTGTCACCGAAGTTGTTTCCCCCGCTCGCCAGCCGGTCCACATGCTCGATGAAGGTGGGTAGGTCCTGGGTCGCGACGCCGGTTACCAAGTTAATCGCGCCGACGTCCGCGGCCCAGCCAGCGACTGGTTCGGCGGAACTCTCGACAACACACAACGACGAGCCTTGCGCCAGGCCGATCGCGAAGTCCAGGGCCCTGCGGGTGGGGAGGAAGGAGAGAACCGCCACGCCGCGGGCGGCGTGGCGGCCTGATCTCGGCGTGAAGTGCGTTCGTCCTCGGGTGTACCGGCTCAGGGGTGAGTGAAGGATTCGGCCACTGAAGGCGTAGGTGAGGACCGGGCCGTCGAAGGTGTTAGTCACGAGAACGGCGTAGGTGCCCTGCTTGACGGCTTCTGCCTCGATCCAATCAATGGCCAGGGAAGCGGCGACGTTCCAGTCGCGCTGGGCATCATCGTCTGGAACCCAGGCGACGCTGTAACTGGTCAACACGGGTTCAGGCTAACGGGCCATCGAGAGTGATCTCACCGCTCGTGTTGCCGCACGGAGGGCTGTTCACGAGAGCGTGACTCCCCCAATTTGTCCCGCGCTCCCTCATCTACACCCTGACCTGGACCGGCACATTCTCCAACGACATCACCACCAGCGTCATCGTTGAGGAACTCACCGACGTACAAGGCGCCCGATGAGGCTCACGTTCACGGAATCTCGCCCGTTACACCTACTGCGTGCAATAGGGGTAACGCGTTAGATTGAATCCAGCGTAAACATCC
>JAABUM010005643.1_pt1 | contig 12972 bp, 14 predicted proteins | sample 5559161 | NCBI WGS metagenome assembly JAABUM01 (sample SAMN10711868, study PRJNA513369) | rock metagenome | isolation source: Antarctica rocks | place: Antarctica: Victoria Land, Siegfried Peak nord | reverse complement strand
AAATCGATCAGATCTTGACGCGATTCAGGGTCGAGGAAGCCGGCGCGGATCATGGAAAGGACTAGAGTCGGCACAGAACTGATTCGCAAGGGGCTTTTTTCGGGTTCCCGAAGAGTCGGGGTATACTAAACATCCACGCGCCGCTTCTCGCCAATTTGATCCTGAGTCCCACGGGCAGGGCAGCGGCCAACGCCGTCTACACCGCTCTGCTTGAGGCTTTGCAGCAGCCCACTGCCCAGATGGAACAAAGCAGCCCGCCCCCTGTCGCGGACGATGGGGTTTCGCCTGGGCTCAGGGATCAACCTTTCATCGGTCTAAGGGCTGGTCTTCCCTTCGAATGGCGCCAGCTCCGCATACGGCTGCGCGGCATGCGCCTGCCGGGCCATCCGCCCAAGTACTTCGCTTTCGAGATCACGCATATCTCCTGGCCGCCCCCGCCGTTCAGCCCGCGCCTCCTCTGGTACTATCGCGACAACAGCGGGACGCCAGCCGAAGAGCCGACCCCGTCCGATCTCCCGCCGCCATTCGCCCCAGGGGAGCAGGAACTGGTGGCCGGAGAGGACGGCCTTGTTCCGGTTGGGTCTGAGGACGATCCTAGGCCTAATCCCCAGTCGGAGGCGTTCGAAGTCGCTGGTCCGGTCTGGGAAGACGTGCCTCCAATGCGGGAGACGCCGAAGGCCGAGAGTTTCGACTACCAAGGCGCCCGAAGGCAGCAAGAATCGGAGCCGGCGTCAGGCACGTCCCCCGGCAATCCCGGCAGTGGCAATTCCGAGCTTATCCGGTCCGAATACAGGCTTGTGCCGCGGCGGGCCCCATCCCACCGCTTCGTCGACCTGATCGAATTGCTGCGGCGCCTCAAGCAGACGAACGCCATAGAGGACTGGGCGATCGTGCACCCTCCTCACGCCGGCGTCGAGTTCGAGGACGGGACGGTCGCATGGCCTTTCATCACGCGGCCGGATGCCAAAAGGCCATGGTGTTACATCGACCGAGAAGAGGAACGTGTCCGCAGCGCCCTGATTTGTGCGATCGAGATCCGGGGCGCGGTGGTGAACTGGCTTGAGGTCGAAACCCGCGGTGGAACAGAGGGGTTCCGCGCGGTGCTCTTCCTTGCTGATCCCGAAGAACGGGTCGTGGTCATTACGAAACTGATGCGCATCGCCGAAAAACGGAGAGCTGTGTGGCCCCGACATGCGGACCTGAGTGCCCAGACCGAAGCATCCGCAATCCGGCTCTGGAGACATTGGTTTGAAGACGATGGGCGCCTTGATCCAGGAAGCGCGCTTCGAGCCCTCCATAGTGTGGCAGCCGCATGAGGGGCGCCCATCAGGAACGCTGGCATTTTTGCGGAACTGAGGCTGCGGCGGTGACCCGGCCGGAACGCTGCGGTTCCCTCCCCCTAATCTGGTGCAGAGCGATCGGGACGGCTTCCGGCGCCAGTCCCTGAGGAGAGGTATGCGATGCGTGCGGCAGAAGGCGGAGCCTCGTGCCTAGCCGTTAAAAACATCAGCGTTCCCGTGGAACACAGACTGCACCGCTGAACGCGCCGCGGCGGCCGACTGAACGCTCTCCGGACGCGCCCGGCAAAGTTTCCCCTGGATGGTGGCAACCGACCGGACAAATCCAATTCGCCCCACCTCTCTCAATCCGGTCAAAAGATACGGATGGTCCGTAGACGGATAGTCATCGGTCCGTTGCGATCGTGTCCGTAACAGGGCGCATGCATGGGTGATGGAGATCGCGACGGCCGGCTTAAAGCGTTTGGGTCGGTCGTCCGATCCCGTCGGTTAGCCATAGGCCTCTCGCAAGAGGAGTTGGCACATAGGTGCGGGCTTGACCGCACCTATGTGGGAGGCGTTGAGCGCGACGAACGAAACTTAAGCCTGCTCAATCTACTCGCGATCGCTCGTGCTCTCGATTTCACAGCCGAGGAACTCATGCGCGCTTTCGAAGGAGAGGTCAGGCATGAGTGAGGTCGTTGAAACTGAGATCAAAGAAAGCGCAGAACGGGACGCAAGGCTGGCTAAGACAGTAGCTGACATGCTCAGCATTCCCCTGGAGACCTCGAACAAGTTCATCGTGGACGCTGACCGTCTCTATAAAACGAAGATGACGATGCGCTTCACTGACCTTAGGTTTCAGAACAGGCTGAAGCGTACAAACCCGTTCCTAGTTCAAGTAAGAGGTCTACGAACCGTCCGACAATGGGCGGAGGTGCAGGTGGCCAGTGCCCTCTACGCCTCTGAGGAAGAGGCCGTCGGGCATGTCTTGGAAATGGTTGCAAAGGCGTGCCATCCGGGGGCGCGTGAGCCACTTATCACGGACGACTTCGATTTTGAGGTTGCGACGCCAGGGAAGCTTCGCGGCTTTCAGGTGAAGATGAGCTGGGACTGTATGCCGATGAGCTCTAGAAAGAACCTTTCAAATACAATTAGCCATCTCGTCGCTCATTATGCCGGGAAAGGGGTGGTCTTCGAAGGTATGTTCGCTCCCTGTTACGGTGCCAATAGCACGAGGCGTCCTCGGGGACAAAAATACATCACCATGCGAAGCAGAGAATTTTGGACCGAAGTCGGGAATGGGGATGAGGGATACGACGTCAAGGTCGGTGAGGTATGCCGCTTGCTTTGTAGTGAGTTTCGGGCTGATTTGAATGACAGGCTCGTTCCGACGCTTATAGACCGGCTTGCACAAGAAGGTACGAAGGTGTTCGGAGATGGCGAGGGCAACATCGACTTCCGAAAGTTGTTCCGGGCGATTAATCCCTAGGCCGCTTTGGCGCGGGTGGTTGACAGGAGATGTCGATAGACGGTGTTGCCAACGGCCTGCGCCAGCAGCGGCGGTACAGCATTGCCGACTAGCCGGTATTGCTCCGCCACACTCCCCACAAACTTCCACTGGTCGGGGAACGTCTGTAGGCATGCGGCTTCCCTGACGTTGATCGGGCGGTGTTCGATGGGGTGACAGAGGGACGTACTGGCGTTTTGTGGCTCCGTTAGGATCGTGGGGGCTGTCTCGTCCAGTGACAGGCGTCGCCAGTATCCAGTCCGTCCGCCCTTCGCAAAGAACGCTTTCCCCATCGACTCGCGTTGGAGGTGCTCAGGAAGGCTTCGCCAATTGCCCCCAGCTTCGACGTCCTTCAGGTAGCGCAACTTACGTTCACTGAACTTCGCGCAGGGGGCGTCGTCTGACGGCAGACCCTGCCATGCGTCCCTGATGACCCGCCACGGCTTGTGAAGAAGGTCGCCGCCCTTTGCATGCGTCGCCTTCGGCAAAGCTGGCTCGCTACCGTCTTGGTACCCAACTATGAAGACCCGGTTCCGGACTTGGGGGACGCCGAAGTCGGCTGCGTTGAGCTCCATTACCCTTGAGCTATACCCCAAGTCCGCAAAACGGTTGACGACTGCCGTCAGCAAGGCACCATACTGGTCATCAATTCGCTTCCCGTTATTGTTGTATGGAAGGGTCCTCCACACCAGGGGTGCAGATAAGATGCCTTTGACGTTCTCCATTATGAAGGCCTTTGGCCTAAGCTCGCCCACCAACCGGACGAACTCGAAGACCAACGGACCGTTCTTCGCGTCGTCAACGCTTTTGCGGCGTCCGGCAGTGCTAAAGGACTGGCACGGCGGCCCACCTACAAGGACATCAAGTCCAACATGTCCGGCAGCAACCTGGATTTGCTTTCCGGTCAGTCCTCGGACGTCGTCATGAAAGATTGGGATCTCTGGCCTGTTGTAGCGCGCAGTCGCAACAGCTGACCTTTCCAAGTCGGCAAGGAACTTGACGTTGAAGCCGGCCATCTCAAGTCCGAGGTCCAGGCCCATTGCGCCCGAGAACACCGATGCAGCCGCGATTTCCTGATTGGTCACGTCCATCCCTTTTTTGCCTTCTTAGTTTCCATAGCGTTTTGGAATAGCGGCCAACCGCTCTGCAAGTGGGATTGCGGCGCCACGGTTCACCTCGCATTCCCACACGACCATGACGTCCCAGCCACGTTCCCGTAGTGCGGCCTCGTTGCGAGCGTCACGTTCGCGGTTCAGCCTGATCTTGGTCGCCCAAAATTCCGATCTGGTCCTGGGTATTCTGCCGTGTTGGCAGGTATGGCCATGCCAAAAGCAGCCTCGCACTTCGACCACGGTCTTTCGGGAGGGTAGTACGATGTCCGGCCGTCCGGGCAACTGCTTGACGTGAAGACGGTAGCGTAAGCCGGCCGAGTGAAGGGTCCGGCGCACTACCATCTCTGGTCCTGTGTCTTTGCCCCGGTTGGCTACCATGACCGCGCGAGTGGCAGCCGTTACGTCTGGCCCAACGTTGAGCATTTGGCGTAAGCTCTCATGGTCACCTTCGGCGCGCACCGTCTCTTCAGACATTATCGAAGCTCTTGACCCCTTCTCCAACACCATCCCCGCTTAGACATCTACATTGAACACGTGTTGCCATAGGTCGGTTTCGCATGCGGCGATCCTGACCGTTGCTGCTTGATCGGTGAAATGTGACCATCACCTTGTTATATAGTGGTAACCCTCCGAGCTGACCCTAGCCGGTTACAGCTGCGCTCACGATTCCGTCGAACGTTATCTCTGGCGGGTGAAATGGGACATACCTTATGGTATCCTCGTTGAAGACTGGTTTGGGGGACGGAACGTGAGTTGGCAGGCTCTGTCGCTGCAATGCGTCCTGTTCTCACAGGCCCAGGCTGGCTTGCCGGATGCTTTGCAGCCTTGGATGCAGCTTTTCGGTGCCCCGCCTCTCTCCTATCAGCAAGGACCGCCGGGCGGACCGCCGCAATCACAGGCCACCGGCGTCGTTGGCGTTTACCAAGTGATTATCATTGCGCAACTTGGCCGCCTTGAGGCGGCTTTGTCAGTCGCCCCGACGGCCGGGGTCGCGTTTCCGGCTATTGAAGACATTGGCACCGGCCTCATCACCCTGCGCGAACACGCACACAAGCTGATCGGGTTGAAAGAGGGACTTTCTCGCCTTGCCTTGCTGGTCCACCTCGTGAAACAGACCGGCAGCGCGAAGGCGAGCAATGAGGACGTGTGTCGCAACGTCAAGCTACCTTCTCTGCCCGACAACGCGACTGATGTGGAATTTGCACTGAACGTTCGCAGGCCCCTCCCTGTCAGCAACAACTTGGAGATTAACCGCGTTTGCCGATGGTCTAGTCAGGTCCATCAGCTGTTCCAGGTACAGGTCCGGCCGGATGGGGTCAGTCAGTCGGCCCGGGTAAACGAGATGCATATGTCGTCACTGCAACTCGACCTAAACACCGTCCCCATGGAAGCTCCGCTCCCGCCAGCGGTGACCCTTCAGGTATTTGACGCGCTTGTGGATGAAGCTAAAGCGCTTATTTTCGAGGGGTATGATCGCCTTGCAGCAACTTGAACGAACGGTAGTGACCAGCACGAGTAGTGCAGGCCCGAGAACGGAGCCTGGAAGCAGCAGACCGTTTTCGGGCGGCTCTGTTGACCCTTTTCCCTTGCGTGGAGCTTCGCCCCAGTGGAGTGGATCGTCGTCGACCGCGCGCATTTGTGGCCAGCGCAGCCGCGGTGCATCGCGACTTTACACTTGGGTTCTCCTCGATGCTCGGAACGCGAGCAGGGGGACGATCGAGATACCCCATGCCGATTACGAGGTTGTATATGCAAACAATAGCCGAGCTTCAAAGCTGACGCTGTTCGCCAGCAGTCAGCCGATAACGACGCTTTGCATCCAGAGCGCCTCCGCTTCCGACGATTGGGTCGACCTTGCGTCGGGCCTGGGCGCTTTCAACGTCGAATACGGGCCTAACCATAGTCGTCAATCGAGTGACATACGGCTCGGCCCATTGCTCAGGCTGGTTGGGCGGTTCCGAGATGAGGGATATCCCTGCGACATGGATAGTGAGGTGAGCAGGATCACTCCGGAAACCGCCGAAGCTGCGTCACAATTCCTGAGATTGGTCCCGCAAAACAGCGCCTTGCCGAAGATCGCCCCTGACGGCGAGAACGGCTTGGTCATGGCCTGGGATTTGTTGGACGGCCTCGTGCTGCTTACCATTGATGGTTGGGTCCTGCATGCTGTCGCAGCTGCGGCAACTCCATGGGCGCGTTACTACGACGACATGTCCTTCGATGGCCACACGATACCGAGCAAGATCCGCGAGGAGTTGCAGTTTGCGTGAGTGCGGCTGATCCAGCGGAGACGATTGACGGTGGGGAGTCCGTCAGCCGTCTAGTTGACGATCCCCGGACCTACACCGTGGAGAAGGGTCTGATTTGGGAAACCTTGTTCCAGTTTCCCCATTCGCAACACGAATCGGTTGTCTGGCGGCGCTATGCGCCTGATGACCTCGATGTACATGCGATTGGTTGTGAGCGCGAGCGCAGCAGAAGGGGGAACCCGGATCGCTCACCTCAGCGCTACGCGGGCTTCATTACTGCCAAGGTTTGCACCATCTGCGCGATTAGGAACGTCAGGGGACACGGTTTCCGAGTCGACCACCTGCCAGCAGAAGGCCTCCACCACGCTGGCATTAGCTACGCACCGGTACCTGGGGGGTCGCTGAACAAAAATGACAAGACCGAGCTGAAGGTATATCTCTGGCAAGCGTTCAAAGCGTTTGGCCCAATGACACCTTGTCAGTGTGACGATACCTGACGTTTGCAGCCTTCCGCCTTTCCACGCCGCTCCACGCATTTGGTCAGGTGATGGCGCACGGCATCTCGTGATAGCGGCTGCACACCACTCCTGCCGGGGAAGAGGTAGCCGCCCTGCCATGACGCCCAACGTCGGAAGGTGTCTGCTAGAGGCGAAAAGAGCCGCAAAGATATTGACCCAGGCCACAGCGTGACGACCGCCCCGTTGTCCGCTACGTCGTTCGCCTTCACCGCCAGCACCGTCGAGATTGGCAGGTGGTAGAGCTTGGAAATTACCGCCGCCAGGATCGCCCTGCCTTCGCCGATGCTTTGGGAGGCATCGATGCGGTCCAGCAGGTGTCTCACGTCACGTAGCAACGCCTCCTCGCGAACCTTTGGGTTAGCGGCCCTCCGCTGGCGAGGCATGGTCAACTGTCTCCGGTCCGCGGGCGCGACGTAGGTCAGGAACCGGACCAAGCTGGCTCTTTGGCCCGGTTGGCGGCGTAGATATCGGTCCACTTCGGCTTGCTGCAGCATCGCTGGGTTTGCGTGCCCGGCGTATGCCAGAAGGCCAGCTCCCGCGTTTATGTAAGAGCGGATGGTTTTGGGCTGTAGGGTCCGGTCCCGCGCGAGATGGTCGTGGTAGGCCCGGAGCGCAGGACCCCACGATTGCTCGCCCGCTCCGGCGAGGACGGCCTCGGTCCGCCGAACCTCAGTATATGTCTCCGCCCGTCTCGGATCCCATTTGAGTTCGATGCGCCCGGCCAGGAAGCGGAGGACGAGGTGCTGACGCCGCAGCCCCTCAGGTCCTAGGAGACGAAGCAGCAACTCCTGCCCGAGCGTGGCCGGGAAGGTGCAGTGCCGATCGATAATGGCGAAGCACTCGGCATAGGCGTCGATGCGTCGCGTCATGTTGCCCGCGGTCCGGGGTAAGCCCTCCCAAGCGCAGAACTCTCGAAACAGTGTGCGCACCCAGGGCTGCTCCAACAGTTCGACGTTGAGGGCGATGCGCCGGTCTATCCGGCGGTCGAGCGAGCACCCTCTGCAAGGGGCGGAACCCGTCCCAGGCGTGGTTCCGCCGCAATCCGGGCAGGCGTGGACTGGCGCGATACCGCCGGAGCAGGCCACGCATACGGCGCGTCCGCCCTCATCGTTATGCCCAACCCGGCGATGCCGGCCGCAGACACGGCAGGTCGCGTGCGTGTCCCGCCTCCGGCATGCCTCGCAGACCATTGCCTCGCGTCCCGCCATCCGCCCGAGCCGACGCGTAAGCCGGTCGCAGGCGGGACAGAGCACAGCACCGCGGAAGTTCGGCGCGCAAGACGGACAGACCGGCCGACCACCGACGACCCTGCCTGCCTTGCCCGTGAACGTCCGATCACAGCGCATGCACAGCCGCCCTCGGGCAGCTGGGGCCGCATCTGCAAAGACTTTCATGTCGGCCACCGCAGGGCCGAGAGGATGCGCTCCGCTCGCGCTAAGCGGTAGGCGCTCGGATCGCGCCGGCGGAGCCGACGCAGCGCCGGGTCATCAAGGACCGGCACGTAGGCAGGCCGTCGCCGTTTGATACCGTCAGGCAATCTGGCGACCTCCGCTGCGAGCAGTCCATTCGACCGGACGCGCGCAAAGCTGCATTGGGTGAGCCGAGCGACACCGGCGCCTTCGCGGAAGGAGGTGGGCCAGTCTTCAGTCCACGCAGCAACTGTCTCAAGGCTGGCGATCCGGACCGCGACCCGCGATTGCTCGAAACGAAGCCGCTGGGCAGACGGAAGCGACGGAGCCGCCTCAAGGCCGAGCGTGTCCCGCAACTCTTGCTGGACAGGCCGGGCTGCCGAAACGGCGAGCAGTGCCCGGACACCGCTGAACGCATGGCGGTCCGTCCACGGCCCGACTTGCGCTCGCCCCACACCGTCAAGCAACGCGGTTAATCCATGCTGAAGCCGGGCGACACCGTCCGGAACCCGCCCTCCCCTGTCCGCCCGCGTCAAGGATGTCCCGCAGGCGTGGCAGTCGGTGATGCGCGCCAGGGTCCGATGCGGTATCACGGGGACGCCGCAATTCTGACAAGCGTCGCTCAGGGCGCAGCCATGCCTTTCGCAGGTAACGGTAAACCCAAGACGCCATGCGCGCCGGTAGTGGGCAGGAGGCTCGCGAAGGCAATCAGGGCAGTACTGCAGGCTATGCAGGCGTCGCGTCCGGTGATGGACGCCAGCAGAAAGCAGCAACGGCGTATCGCCCCGGTCCGGAAGCCGCGCACCACCGAGCATTATCCGCCACTCCTGCAGCGTCGCCCGCCGCACGGTCTCCAGCGGTATGCCTAGGCGACCAGCAATCTCTGCCACCCAGTCCGAGCCGGTTTCACCGGGCCGTCGGAGAGCGGCCGGGTCCCGGTCGAAGTCGCGGTTCCACATCGCCGCGCGCGGCCAAAACAGCTCCAGGAAGCGCTGCGGCGTAGTCCCGTGCGCAAAAGCGTTACGGGCAAGGCATGAGGACAACAGCTCGCCTTCGAGCGGCGGCAGCCGAAACGTCCAGCGCCCAAGGATCACAGCACGTCAGCCATCTTGTTGTAGTCAGACAGCCTGACCATCTCGGCGCCGTCGAGGACCTTGCGGTCGATCCGCTCCTTTCCATCCCGGATGGCCTGCACGGCGGCGCGCGTCAGCGTCAAAGCGAGACGGCCAATGGTGCCCTCCGACATCGCGTGAAGCCGGACGGCCATTTCCCGCCCCGCCAACTCGGACGGTGCCTCCAGAGGCAACAGCCTCTCGAAGCTCGCCAGCAGGCGCAGGAACTCGCGGTCTAGTTTCCAGCGCGGCAGCCCGAATGCCTCGAACCGCGAGGAGAGCTGCGGATCGGTGTGCAGCGTCCGCACGGCATCGCGCGTCCCGGCCACGACGATTGGCAGGCACAATTCGTTGCTGAGGTTCTTGAGCACGCCGAGGAAGTGCCGCTGCTGCCGGGCGTGGCCGAGCAGGACGTTGTGGAACTCGTCGATGACCAGCATCCGGCAGCCCACGTAGCCGAGCACCGACTGCGCTTGGTTCTTCTTGCGCTGGACCGGGTCGGTGTCGCGGTGGGCGATGTGGAGCGCCAGCAGCAGCTCCGTCCAGAAACGCGTTTCGCTCGGCTCGGAGGGCATCTGCATGGTGATCACCGGCGCCAGCGCCTCGCCGCCGGACCGCGAGGAGACCGGGTGCATCCCGCGGAAGCGGTCGAGGACGGTGGTCTTCCCGTTCCCGGACTCGCCGACCAGAAGCAGGTTTGGCATGCGGAGCGTCCTCGGATGCTCCAGGAGGTCCGCCAGCGTCTGTAGTGCCTGCTCCGCCCTAGTATAAGGCACATAATGCAATGCCCGCGCGAAGGCGATGCGCTCTTCCTGCGGCAGATGCACGGCCATGCGCGCCGCCGGGCCGAGATGCGCAATATCACCGCTCATGCCTCGCCTCCGCGCCCTGGATCGCTCTCGAACGGCATCACTGGCTCAGCGAAGATGTCGTCCTCCGAAGGCAGGTAGGCTGTTTGCACTCCAGCGGCTGCCGCTATCAGCGGCGCGGCCTGCGCCGTTGGCTTCCGCTTCGCCAGCCTGTCGATCTGGTGCTGGTGGCGGCGTGCGGCCTTCGTCTTCACGACTGCCTCCTCCGTCCGCCGGCGCAGCCGCTCGACCGCCTCGAACAGGGCGGCTTCGTCAACATGCCGCTTCCCCTCGTCTTTGAGGCGCTGATGCGCTGCCCGCAGTTCCCAAATCGAAACCGGAGGGTGGCTCGTGTCCCGGTAGGGAATTGCATAGTACTGCTTGGCCATAGGGTCGAAGAAGAACACTTGGCTGATATCGCGTGGATCGCGCCGCACGACAAAGCTCCGCTTCAGCTTGGCCTCACCGGCGTCAGGCGCGTTGATCCACGGGTTCAGCACTTCATCGTAGTAGTGCACACCATCAATCGCGATGCCGTAGGGCTGCACCGTGCGTTCCACGAAAGGCAGGAAATCGAGGCGCAGCCGCTCCGGATCACCCGGCACGTCAGGCAGGCCGGTGCCCTTCTTCATTCCGTCGCCAAGGACGCCGATCTCCCACTGCCGCATCGGGGGAAGTCCAAGTTCCGTGTGGATGCGCCGATGATAGACGTTCACCAGGAAGTCCGTGAGATGGCGCTCGAACTCTGCAAGTGTCAGCGCCGCCGTTCCGTCCGAGTCGTAGCCTCGGCGCTCGGCAGGTGAGGCGAAGGTGGCGCCCGGTAGCTTGCGTATCTCTCCTGCGGCCGTGCCCATCAGCCGCTCGATGTGCCCACCGTAGTGCGGCGTTTTCACTGGGCGCATCTCCAAATCGATGCCGTACTCCTGGCACGCCCGTTCGAGCATGGCGCCGCGGAACTCGCGGGCGTTGTCAGCATGCACCTTGCGCATACGGCCGCAGGCCGGCCAGCTCCCAGGCACGTCGAGGGCGGCGAGGTGCTCGCCCTTGGGGAGCATCGCGCGGGACAGGCACATGCCGACCGCCGCCGCCCCAGGCCGGTCCATGGAGATGTAGAGGCCCACCACCATGCGGCTGAACACGTCGATGGCGAGCGTGATCCAGGGTCGTCCCATAGGAAGGCGCGTCCGGTCCTCGACGACGATCAGGTCCGCCTCGGAATGGTCGATCTGCACCACGGCGAGGGGGAACCCGGCACCGGGGAAGCTGCCGCGGATGGGCTCCAGGCGGTTGCGCGCCACGTCGCGCTGGCCGCGGCGGCGCAGCACGAGACCGGCGGGAAGCGTGCAGATGCGGTTGCGGACCGTGTTCGGATGCGGAGGTGCGACCCCGGCGGCCCGGCAACGCGTGGCCACCTTGTCGACTATGTCCTGGGGCCGCTGCTTCTGCCGGGTCAGGTAGGTATCCTCGATCGTTGCCGCGACGATGGCCTCGGTATGAGTGTCGAGTCTCGTGACCCCTGCCTTGCGGCCCCGCTTCGACGGTATCAAGGCTGAGAGACGCCCAGCGTCTTGGTAGAGCCGCAGCCAGCTATAGAGTGTGGCGACGCTGACGTCGGCTGCGTCAGCTGCGGCTTGCGCCGCGGCACGGGTGCGGAAGGGGTCATCCAGCAAGGGCCGGATCGCGGCGAAGCGGCCCTGCGCCACCCGCCAGTCCTCCTCGGGATGCCCTTCCATGCCCAACGCTGCCGTCTGAGGCCCGTCGGCCTGAGCGGCGGAGTTCTGAAACGGACGGACCGCATCGATTTGGAGCCTCTCCAGGGCCTGTGTCTCCAGGTCGCGGGCAAGCACGCTGCCCGCATCCAAGAAGTGGGTGACCTCGAAGCGCCGACTCCCGCACGACACCAGAGCGCCAGGGACAACGGTGAGGAAGGCGGGAGCCGTCATGGGCACCCCTCCCCCGCACCGGCCCATATGGCGCTTTGCATGGTCAGCGTGATGCTGAGGTCCGCCTCGATCCGCCGGGCCGCGATCAGGCGCCACAAAGGGCCCAGCGCGCGCATGCGGTTCTCCTCCGATTGGTAAGATGCAAGCAGCAAGGCGTGGGGCGTCGCCTCGCCCAGCGCAGCGAGCGTGTGGACCAGCTTCTCTTCCCTGCCCTCGTCGCGGGGCCGGTCCACGTAACCACGCAGGAACGTGATGTTGTCCAGGTAGGGGCCGCGTATCTCCACCTCGGTCAGGATGGAGAACACCATCCCGCTTTCACGGGCGTAGCAGCGCGCGGCACGGTAGCGCGGCTTGGCGGCGGGCCAATCGGCCCAGAAGTCAGCACGGTACTTCACCTCGCACAGCATGGGAGGTGCCTCCGCGTGCTCGACGAGGTAATCGGGGGTGTATCGCCGCATGCGGCCCTGGCCGTCGCGCCAGTCGATGCGGAGAGGCTGCCCATGGACGCCGGACACCGACCGGTCGAAAGCAAGGATGATGAGCAGGTCGCGCTCCAGCGTAGACTCAAACAGCACGCTCCGGCCGCAAACCGCGATGCGCCCCGTCAGGCTGCGCCGGCCAGGACCGATGCGGCGGACCGGCGTCCGCTGATCTGGTCGGGTGTCATCCTGTGAAGGTCTGATCCAGTCTAGCAATTTGCTGTCTCCAGTTCACAGTTTCAGCGTGCAGACGAACCCTAACCATTTGATCCCAGCCTATCGCAGTCTGGCATATAGAAGGAAATCACAGCGGCCAGCGTGCCAAGCCCGGGGAGGTCAGCCTCGCCCATCGCGGCGTGCTGTTCCTGGACGAGCTGCCGGAGTTTCCACGGCCCGCTTTGGAGGCACTGCGTCAACCGTTGGAGAGCGGCAGGACCACGGTCGCCCGTGCCCTCGCCCACGTCACCTACCCGGCCCGCTTCCAGCTCATCGCCGCGATGAACCCGTGCCGCTGC
>JAABUM010005638.1_pt1 | contig 12983 bp, 15 predicted proteins | sample 5559161 | NCBI WGS metagenome assembly JAABUM01 (sample SAMN10711868, study PRJNA513369) | rock metagenome | isolation source: Antarctica rocks | place: Antarctica: Victoria Land, Siegfried Peak nord | reverse complement strand
GCTGCTGGACCGGGCCACGCGCGGCGAACAGGTCAAGCTCAAAGATGTCCAGGCCGTACGCCAGCCGGCCCGGGATGTGGCGGATTATCCGCCATCGCCGCCGGTCGCGCCCATCACGCACGACGGGGCCGGTCTGGCGGATAATCCGCCACCGTTGCCCCATGCCGCCGTTACGCGCCTCGCCACATCCCCAGCGACAGGCGAGGCCGCCGAGCGGCAAGTGCTGTCACCTGCCAACCTACACGGGGGCGAGCGGATGGCCGACGAGGATGCGACGCCGGCGGATAATCCGCCAGTTCTAGCCCGTATCGCCACGACCTGGGTACGCGGCGCGGACCTACACACAGTCCTACTCATCCAGGCGGGCAATGGTCAGGCAGATAAGGACGAGGTGAGGGCCGCGTTGTGGGCCGACCTGGAAGCTTTGGGCGGGTAGATAGGGTATGACCTACCTGTTCGCGGACAACTCGTTAGGGGATGTCACGCCAGCGCACGTCCTTCTGACCACTGATCACGTCACGGCCGACGCCGCCGGCCCGCTCGCCGACGCCTTGCACGCCGCTGGCGTCGCGGTCGAGCGCCACACGTTCCTCCCCGTGCGTGGCGAAGAGCAGCACCCCTCGGGCGTGCTCCTGCTCGCCGCGTCCGGCTCACCCTTGCCCCTGGCCCGGCTCGTCGCCCCCGCGACGGCCCCGCCCGGCGTCGCCCCGGCCCTCGCCGCCGCGCTCGGGGTCGGGGGTGGGGAGCATGCGGCCCCGGCCACGCTCCAACTCAAGGCCGATGGCGTGTTCATCTCCGTTAGGGGCCGCGACCTATGCGACATAACACACGCACTCGACGGGCTCCCGGACCAGTTCGCGCGCCTGGACACGCGCCGAGAGGAACGCCGTCTCGTGTACGCCGAGGGCATCTGGCGCATCGACCCCTAGCGAGAGGACACACCATGGATCACGACAGACCAACCGAGAGCGGGCCGGACGAGCCGGCAGCACCAGCCGCACCAGAACCAGCCACACGACCACGCGCCACGCGTCCGCTGAGCTTGGAAGCACAGGCGCTGGCCGCGGAGATCGCCGCCGCGCTCGACGAGACGGAGCCGCAGCCGCTGGAGCAGATCGCCCGCGCCGTGGACCGGCTCGGCGCCGAGCGGGCGCGCGCGTTCCTCGCCCAGGTCCAAGAGATCGAGGCGGGGGGCGGTCAGATGCTGCCCGACGGCAGCCGGCGTCGGACGCCGGGAGGCCTGTTCTTTCTCCTGCTGCGTCAGAGTGCGGACGTGCGCCGGCGCGACAAGGTCTACATCTTCCCGCACCTCTTCCAACAAAAGAAGCCGCAGGCCGCGCCAGGGGACAACGCCGCAGCCACGCCGGCGTCCGGCGCCTGAGCCGACGAGACCTATCGCGCGCTGACACAGCAGCTACAGCAGGACAAACCAGGGAGGGCTACCGCCGTGAAGATCACCGTCATTGGCCGGCCTGGCACCGCCGTCGAGCAGGGCCAGGCCGTCGTCCTCGCCCTCGTGAGCGCGAAGGTGCCGGACCTGCCCAAGGGCCTGCCCGCGCCGCCCGCCGGCACCCGCTACACCGTCTTCGTCGCCCGCAAGCCGTGGGCGAAGGTGGCCGAGGCGCTGGCCGCGGACCCGGATGACGCAGCCATCATCGAGGGCTACGCCGCCCTCGACCCGCGCGTGGAGGGCATTGCCGTCTACGCCACCAGCGCCACCACCAAGCGCCTGCAAGCCGCCAAGCGCGCGACCTCACCGGCGACGACACTGTGAGGGCCGCGCGCCCGACGCGCGGCCCCTGGTAACGCACGAGCCCAAGTGTTACATGTGGGCGCGCAGACATGCCTTGGTAGCGTTACGCCGCCCTCGGACGCTTACACAAGATGTCGCTAGACTAGGGTTGCTGGTACTGCACAACTGTAACCGCCACGACGCACGCCGATGCGCGCTTGGCGGCGGTGTATTTGTGCCGATCTGTGTGTCGTTATACGGGATATGAATGGTATGAAACGTAGGCGCGCGGCGCTCGTGGCCGCGCTGGCGGCGCTCGTCGCGGTCGCGACAACTGTGGTGCTCCTCCGGGTAGGGGCGAGCCCCGTCGAGCGCACGGTCGCGCTGGGTCAGGGCCAGTACGTCGGCGTGTCCGCCGTGGATGCGCTCACTGGGCATGTCTACGTGACGGTGAGCGACCCGTCGCACAACGAGATGCGGGTGTTAGACGCCGCCAGCGCGCGCTGGCGCACGCTCGCCAGGGTGCCGAGCGGGGCGTTGTCGCTGGCCGTCCCATCCGGCGCGGGCCGTGTCCTCCTCATTCGGCCATCGGCCAACGGGCAAGAGACACGGGTGGACGTGCTTGACACGGTCCGCGGGGCGACGCTGCGCACGATCACCGTCCCCCTCTATCCGTCCTACTTCAATAACGTCGGGGCCGTGAGCGGGGGCATTATGGCCCTCGCCAGCTTCGGTAACCAGAACTGCACCGGCACGGGGACGGGCGTGCCGACCTGCACGCTCTCCGGCAGCGGGGTCGCCCTCCTGGACGCGGCCACCGGACGCCTGCGGCGCGCCCTTACCGTGCCGGGCCGGGCGTGGGCGACGGCCCTCGACGCGCGCGCCGCCCACGTGCTCGTCACCAGCGACATGGCCCCCGGCCTCGGGTTCAGCAGGCTCGTCGTCAGCGTGTTCGACGCGCGGACGGGGCGGCTCCTGCATCGCGCTGCGCTCCCGACGCCCAACCTGCGGGCCGGGCGCATGGTCGTGGACGCGGCCACGGGGCGCGCCTTCCTGCTCGGCGGCGTCGAGCCCGCGCCCTCCCAGCCGCGGAGGAGCTACCTGTGCGTCCTCGACACGCGCACCGGGGCGACCGTGCACGCGCTGACCTGGGGTGGTGGTGCGGGCGACGTGGCGGTGGACGAGCGCACGGGGCGGGTGTTCGTCACCGACACAGGGCCGGCCCGCCTCTTCCAGAAGTCGGTGGCGGGAGGCGGCAGCATGGGCATGTTCCTGCCGGTCGGGCCGGGCGCTCTGCACACGCTGGACGCCCACACAGGCGCGCTCCTCCAGACGGCCACCCTGGGCATCGCGCCCGGGGCCATCGCGGTGGACGAGCGGCGGGACCGCGTGTACGTCACCGACGCGGGCAGCCACGACGGGTACGGCTCCTCCAACGGCACACCTATCGACATCCCGGCGCCCATTTCCGGCCCCGGCGGGGTGAGCGTCGCGGACGCCGCGTCCGGCCATACCCTGCGCACCATGGCCCTCGGCACGCAGCCCTCCTCCATCGCGCTAGACGGACGCACCGGGCGCGCGTTCATCGGCGACATGGGGGACGGCGCGCCCCGGCCCCTCCCCGACTCGTGGGGCTGGCTGCCCGTACAAGTGCGGCAGCGCCTGGCATTCCTGCCCCAGCACGCCCAAGCGAGCCGCCCGGTACCGGGCGGCGTGATCGTCGTCGACACGACGCGCTTGTGACACGCCTATCCGCGACACGCGAATCGGAGGTGGCCAACCGCGCTGCCAGCGCGCCGCCGCCGACACGGCGTGGTCGGGGATCGCCATCAACGCCGCCGGGGATCAGGGACCATCGAGCATACTCGTCACGCCCTACGCGTCGTCCCACCGCTCGGAGCGGTATCCCTACGAGCACCGGAGTCAAAAGCGGCGCTTACAATCCCTATACATAAGGGCCATGCAACGCGTAATACTCCGGGGTGCGGGTAACACTCCAGGGCACGGATTACCCTTCGGGCGAGAACCGCGCTCGGTCAGAGCGTCAGTCAATCAGGAGGAGCAGGGATGTGGGAGGGGGACGCGGCGCCCCTCACGCCGGCGCGGGCTGATCGTCCCCACGCCCCGCGACGGGACACCCGCAGGGCCGGCCTGGTACGCTCCCCCTAGAGACGCCGAACCACACAGGAGTCCGCCTAGCCGCGCTGCCCGCCGGGCACACGCGGCGTTTCGCTGAGACGTGGAGGGGATCATGACGCACGAGAGTGACCACCAGGACGACAGTCCCCTGATCGCCGCTGACCGCTGGCAGGTGGCCTACTGGGCTGACACGCCCCTCACGCACGCCGGGTGGGCGGCCGGGTTCCTACCCTTCGTTGAGTACGTGTCCCCGTCGTACGCGACAGAGGAGGAGGCGCGTCGCGTCGCGGACGGCCTGATCGGCGCCGCCCGCGACGGCGGCACGGTCCTCTGGGCGTGGGCTGTGCCGGGTCCCGCACCCCACACCGGCAACGACGCCGACGCGTCAGAGGACGGCGCCTCGTCGAAGAACGGCACGCGCTCTCAAGGTCCGTGATGTACTCGACATAACGCAGACGCCCGCGCCCTCCTCGGCCTGGCCGTGGGCGACGCCGAGACCCTGACCCTGGGCGATCTCCTCCCCGATCCCGCCGCCGCCCGGCCCGACGACGCGGCCGAGGCCCAGGCGCTCGCCGCCGCCGTGCGCGCCGCCCTGGCCACCCTCCCCCCGCGCGAGCGCGCCATCCTCGCCGCGCGCCACGGCCTCGACGACATGCCCCCGCGCACGCTCGACGAGATCGGCCGTGGCCTCGGGCTGACCCGCGAGCGCGTGCGCCAGATCGAGGCCCGCGCCCTCCGGCAGTTGCGTGGCCCTGCCCTGCGCTGCTGGCTCGACGACGACACCCCTGACGACACCCCCGCCGCCTCCTGACGCACCCACACCGACGCTCCGATGCGATGAGGGGAAACGTAATCGTCCCGGCGATGACACCGTGAGAGCCGTGCGCCCGATGCGCGGCCCTCGGTAACGCACGCGCCCGAGGATTACATCCAGGGCATAAGTAGCACGCCCACGCCGCCTACTACCAGCTCGATTGCCGACGGGATGGGACGGAACGTGCTCAGCATTGCCGCGTAGGCACGCGCGGTGTATCGTGAGCCTATGATGCCCCGTGCCCGCCACCGCCCCCGCCGGCGCGCGCCCCTGCGCGCCGCCGCCCTCCCGCTCCTCCTCGTCGCCGCCGCGGCCGCGCTCGCCCTCCTCGTCGCCGCCGCGGCCGCGCTCGCCCTCCTCGTCCGTCCCGCCGCCGCCGTCGTCCCCCTTGATCCCCACATCCCCCACGAGCAGGCCCTGCTCGACGCGGGCTTCGCCGGCGCGCCGGGACCCGACCAGCCCGACGCGCCCGTCGCCGTCGATCGCGTCCTCATCGACGGCGCCGCCACCTACGTCCAGTACCACATGTCCGTCCCCGTCGGCACGCCGACCTATCCTATGCCCGCCCTCCCCATCCTCGCCGACGGCCGCGGTGTCCCCGTCCTGGTCTGGGGGGGCGACCGCTTCTCCACGGGCGACGTCTCCTCCGCGGCGGGGTGGACCCTCCCCGTCGCCCTCCCCGCGTGGGTCCCCTGGCATCCCACGACCGTCCGGCGCTTCTACGCCGTCCTCCCCCCGCTCCCCGCCCGCGCCCGCGCCGCCACCCTCCAGTTTTGCCTGAATGTCGGCCAGCGCGGCTGCTCGCCCGTGGAGACCATCCTCGTCCCCCTCGACCCGCGCGCCGCCGGCCTCAGCCGCCGCGCCCACCCCGGCATGACAACGCACGCCGCCGGCGTCACCCTCGCCCTGCGCGACCTCGGCGTCACCCACCTCACCTACACCTACACCTACGCGCCACACGGCGGCCCATCCTACCGGGTTGCGTCGAGGTACCAGGTGCCCACGGAGGACCTGTTCGCCCCGCTCCACGACGCGCTCCGCGACGCCGCCGGCCGGGCCGTGCCCGCCATCGCGCGCCCCACCATCTGCGCCACCGGCGCCCACGTCCTGCGCTGCGCCACCACCCTCGTGTTCCCCCCGCAGCCCCCCGGCGCCCGCCTGACGCTCGCCATCCGCGCGGTCCAACTCAATCCGTTCGGCTTCCCGAAAACTCGCTCCGGCCCCATGATCGTCCCGCGTCCCACGCGGGGCCTCTGGCGCCTCCCCGTCGTCATCCCGTAGCCACGGTTCTTGATCAGCACCTCGTCAGGCCATTCGCCGTGGCCGATCCACAACTCGTCGGGCCGCCCAGCATCCCACGCCAGCGAGCGTACGGCCTGGTAGGGTATATCACAGGGCGGGGTAACACTACAGGGCAATGATCGCGTTGGGGTGCTGGTGAGAGCCGCGGGCGCAAAGCTCTCGTCTATAACGTCGTGACGTTATGGCAGGTTTGCATCGCCGCGATCATCGGCGGTCGCGGTTTGCTCGAACGGGGCAGACCGGTCCAGCATGCCCTTCCGGTATTCCACACGGAAGCGACGCGTGGATGACGCATCGCCCTCGCGGTAGTCCTCGAACTGCGTTTCGTCTAATCCATGCGCGCGGAATAGGCCTACCTCCGTGCGCGTCAACGGCCAGGGCATGGGACCGGGACTGTCCTCGGCGTCGCGCCCACGGCAGACGACCAGCAGGCGACCGCCGGGGCCGACAGAGCCCGCGATGCGCGCGGCCGCCGCGGGGCGCAGCTCCGGCGGGAGCACCTGCAGCGTATATGCCTCCACGACGAGATCGAATGCGCCCTGCCAGGCGGGCGGCGCGGCGAACAAATCGGCGGTGACGTAGCGCACCGGCGAGCCGGGGAACCGCGCCCGGCACCACGCGATCGCGGTGGGCGAGATGTCGAAGGCCACCGCCGCGAACCCCGCCCGCGCCAGCGCCTCCGCGTCGTCGCCCAGGCCGCACCCGACGACGAGCGCCCGCTGCCCCTCCCCTCGCAGGCCCACGCGCTCCATCCAGGCGACGAGGTGCGGATTCGGCTCCAGATCCGCCCATTGGACCGCCGACGCGTCCCCGCGCGCGCCCGCGTACAAGGCCTCGAACCACCCGGTCGCATCCCCGCGGGCCAAGGATTCCCGCGCCAGACGCTGCCCCCGTGCGCGCGCCGTTTCCCCCATCGTCACCCCCTCGCGGCGTGGACACGCCCTCGTCCATCCCATGCCCCGTCCCGCACGCGTGCCGCCGTCGTCACACCATGTGACCCGTCGGCACCTCCCGGCGACGGACATCCACCCTCAACGATGCCGCGCGCCGCGCGATACGTCAAAGACGAGTTCGTTCTAGCCATCATAAGCGCCCATGATGGAGACGGCGCACATCTATGCGACATGGGGCGACACACGGTCCCCCGAAACCTTGGGCTGCTGGTGAGATCCCTCGGGGCAATGTTCGCACGAAGCGGGCAGGCACGGCAAGGGAACACGACATAATGCAGGGCTTCCAACGCACCCCCTATCACGCATGGCGCTCTCCGCACCGGCGCACACGCGGTGACGATGGGCACGGTGCGCGATACTAAGGGGCGAGACGGCGAGACGGACAGAGAAGAGGAGGGCTGCCGCGATGGTCTACACCACGCCGCGTCCCGACGACGACGAGCGGTTGGCCGCCTGGCGTCGGCGGCAGGCCAAGGACGCCGTGCGCAGTATCAACATCCGCCTCCCGTTGGCCCCGGCGCGCCGAGGCGGCCGCGCGGGGTGTCCCCGGCTTGCCGCCGGCCGCTACGTCGGCGACCTCCTCCGCGCCGCCCTGGGCGAGATCCCCCGCGTTCCGCCCCCCCGCCTCCGTCCCCCCGCCTCCGTCCCCCCGCCCCCGGTGCCCGCGCCCGTCGATCCGGGCCGGGTGAGCCTCCACGCCCTGCACATCATCCAGCTCCGCGAGGGCCGCGACGGCGAACCTAGTCAGCTCGCCGCCGCCGACACGGCCACGGTGCTCCACCTTCTGCGCGCCGACCTCGCCTGGTTAGAGCGCGCTGGCCGCGACCACGGCGGGGGTGCGCGATACTGGGGGACAACACGGGTGGAGCGCGCGTTGGACGATATCCGCTGCGCGCCTCTCCCCCGACTGGACAGGTGCGCACCCGCCATCGATCGCGCCACCGGCACGGCCGCGGCGATCCACGCCCACGTCCCACCGGCGGCACGGCGCGACGACGCCTGCTGACCGACCTACTGCCGCATTGCCGCGCGCAGCACCGTCACCATCTCGCCGCTCGCCAGCGCCCCGTCGTTGGCCTCCACCGCGAGTTCGGTGCAGGCCCGGAGATGGTCGTCGATGATCAGCAGCGCCGTCTCGCGCGCGGCGGCGGTGATGGCGTTGAGTTGCTGCACGTCGTCCAGACAATAGCGGTTGTCCACGATCATCTGCTGCAACCCGCGCGCCTGGCCCTCGATGCGCCGCAGGCGCTGCAGCAGCGGTTCCTGCTCCTCGGGTGTCCGCTCGACGCGCACCCGCCCCTCCACGAAGGCATACTCCATGAGATAAGGTACTCCCCCCCTGTACCTGGCACGGCTCGTGCTCTCCCTGTGCTAGCCCCTCGTTCATCCGGCGCCGGCCTCATCATAACGCACAGGCCGGCGCGCGGTTAGGTGCAGTCCGGAGATATCCGGGGAGGAAGACAGTATGTTCGTCCGCAACAAGCAGTTGCAATATCCGGTGCGCGTGGATCGGCCCGATCCGGTGTTCGCCAAGCAGGTGCAGGAACTCATCGGCGGCGTGTACGGGGAGTTCACGGTGATGGTGCAGTACCTGGCGCAGGGCTGGAGCTTGCGCGGGGCCGAGGGCAACCCGAAGCTGACTATGATCAAGGACATGCTCCTGGACACGGCGGCCGAGGAGATCATGCACGTCGAGATGCTTGCCACCATGGTCGGTATGCTCCTCAACGGGGCCTCCCCCGAGCAACAGGCCGATGGCGTGAGTTCCAACCCGGCGGTGGCGGCGGTGATGGGCGGGATGAACCCCCAGCACATGATCGTGTCGGGCCTGGGCGCGATGTACGCCGACAGCAACGGCAACCCCTGGAACGGCTCCTACGTGACCGCCGGTGGGAACGTGGCCGCCGACCTGTACGCCGACGCGGTCTACGAGATGCAGGGCCGCCTGCAGACGTCGCGCGTCTACGAGATGACCGCCGACCCCGGCATCCGCGACACGCTCTCCTTTATGCTCGCGCGCGACCTGCTGCACCAACAGCAGTTCCTCGCCGCCATCGAGGAGTTGGGCGGCCCCACGGCGGTGCTGCCGATCCCGGCGCAGCTGACGGCGGACAAGCTCGGCGAGAACGGCAAATACGCCTATGCGTTCATGTCGTATGCGCAGGACCCCGCCGACACGACAGCCGGGCAGGGCCGCTGGGCCTCCGGTCCCTCGCTCGACGGCAAGGGCGAGTACTCCTACATCGCCGAGCCCTTCGCCCTGGGCATGGAGGCCAACCTGCCGCCGGCCCCCGCCAAGGTCTACGACGGCCTCCCCGGCGACCCCACTGGCCCGGTCACACCCCCGCGTCAGGTCTCCGGGGCCGGCGCCCCGGCCACCGGTAGCGCCGGAGGGCCGCCCCGGTCCACGAGCGGCAGGGGCAGCGCGACCGGCACGGTGACCGCAAGTGGTGGCGCGGCCAGCGGCGATGAGTCGGTCACGGTGAAGGAGTCCGATCTCATCGTCGACAAGACCGGCGGCAAGGTCACCGGCCAGTAGCGCGGCGGCGACCCGCGTATCTACGAACGGCGCTATGAGGACAGGGGGCATGCTGTGGGCCTGCCCCCTGTCCTTGTGTGTCAACGCGGCACCGCCTCATGCGCGGAACAAGCGCGGGCGCGTGGCCTGTGCGTCGGAGACAACGCACGCGATTAAGGGCGCCCCGTCCGCGCGGCGTGCCCCGCTTAGGCGGCGACGTCCGTGGCGTGGGTGTCGCGCGCCGCGTGGCGCGTGCCGAGGGTGCCGCCGAGCGCGGCCGCCCCGCAGCCGAGCAGCAGTCCGATCAGGGTACCCCAGGCCGTGTTGCGCGCCGTGTCCGCGGCCTGCTGCGCCTGCGCCGGCGTGATGCTCTTGACCGCGCCCGTGGCCGTCGTCCCGAGTTGGCCCAAGGTGATGCCGAGTCCGCCGGCGATGTGGTTCGCGTTGCCGATGAGCGCGCCCAGGCCCTGGCTCGCCAGCCACAGCAGAATGGGCAGAGCCAGCAGGAAGACGAGCGCGCCGTTGAGGGCGGCCCAGCCGCGCTCATGGACCGCCGCCGTGCGCCCGGCCACGTAGCCGCCGATCAGGAAGGCAAGGATCGCGCTGATCCCGGCCCAGATCGCCGAGTACGACCCAGCGTTCTGGTTGCCGGTCCTCTGGACGGCCGCCCCCGTGTTCACGGTCGAGGCGCCGATGGCGAGCCCGAGCAGGCTCAACACCAGCAGCGTGAAGAACGCGGCGAGTAAGCCGGCCCAGATCGGCCCCCAGCGCACCCGGTCGGTCGGCAGGGTCATCACCTGCGACACGCTACGCACCGTTTCGCCGCGTCCGACACGGCCCTGATAGTCCACTATGCTCGCCATGGGATATCTCCTTCGTTTCCTACGCTGTGTGGCCGCTAACCGCGACCTCTCTGTCGGGCCTAATTACGATATATCGTGACCTATCACGATATATCGCAACAAGCGTGCCAGGGGACGCGCGCACCCCTGACGACGAGGCGGCGCGGGCCGGGCGGCGCCGCTTAGGCCCGCGTCCGTGGCTGGCCAGGCGCGCCCTGCGCCACTAGCTCGCCGACGATGACATCCCCGCCGCCTCCTGACACGCCCCACCCGACACGTCCCCACCTGCGATACTGACTATGGGCGTCATCCCCCGCCGCCGGGGGACGCGTGGACCGCGCGACGCCGCGCACGGGACAGACGCGCCGGGGGAGGGACACACGACCGACGCTCAGGCCCGCGCCCGCGTCTAAATGCTCCGCCTGTCTGCCCGCGTGCGCGCGACGGAAAACCGCCGTGGCGCGCACGCGGGCGCGACGAAGCCGGCCACGGTGTGACCCTAAGGCCCTGTCCGTGGGTCCACGTTGCCCCAGCGGTGGCGGGTCGGGTAGAGTCAAACGAGGCGCCGGCGCGGCGCCGCGTCGCTGACGCCTACCGCGGGGCTGGGTTCAGCTCGTTGAAAAAGGGAGAAACGCCGATGGCGACGCCGACGAAACGGCCGAAAGACGTCGAAACCGTGACCAAATATCTCGGGGACATGCACGCGCTCGAGGCGCACATCCTCCAGGCGATCGACAAACAGGAACGCTTGCTCGCCGCGGGCCATCCCGACGCCGACGCGACGCTCCGCGCGATCCGCGACACGCTGCGGGCGCACCTCGCCGCGCTCTAGGCGCGGCTGCGGGACTTGGGCGGGAGCCCCACGCATCCGGTGAAGCAAGCGGTCGCGGTCGTCGCCGGCGTCGCGGCCGGCCTCTACGACAAGGTGCGCACCGAGGAGGCATCCAAGGACCTGCGCGACGACTACACGGCGCTGAGCCATGCGGTCATCGCCTACACCATGCTGCACACCACGGCGCTGGCCTTGGGCGACGCGGAGACGGCCCGGCTCTGCGCGCGGCACCTGGCCGACAACGCCCGCTTCGTGCAGGGCATCCAGGAGGCCATGCCCGACCTGGTGATCGAGGAGTACCGCCAGGACGGCGGGTTCGCCCTGGATGAGGGCGCGAGCGACGCGACGCGGCGCGTCATCGCGGCGAGCTGGATGCAGCCAGCGACGACCACGGGCGGGGCGGGCCTGGCCCGGAAGATCGTGAGCGGCCTGTTGAGCCGCGCGTAGCCCCTCTCCTCACGCCCCTCTTGTGTCGTCGGGCTGTGACCTCCGCGTGCGGCGACCCCGCTCGCCGTCCTGTGTCCTGTGGCCGTCGGCGACGCGCATGAGATCGGCGCCCGTCATAGGGCGGAGGGGGCGACAGCTGGCGGCCGTCGTCCCGCGATCGACGACGGATATCCGGGCGGCGCGCCGCCCACGCGGTAGTGGGGTCGGACGCGGGGGGTGACATCCGACCGCCGCCAGGCCTGTGCCCGCGTCTGGACACGCTGCCTCGCCGCCCTCGTGCGCGCGGCTCTCACCGGCCCCCTCGCCGGCCTCCTCACCCCGCTGGCCCACGCCTCCTCGACAGCCCTCAACATCGTGGCCGCCGTCCTCGCCGCAGCCCTCGTCGGCGCCTATGTGGCCCTCGCCGCCCTGCTCATCACCGCCGTCTTGCGCGTCGTGCGGCCACGTCCCGACGGCCGCCCCTAGCCCTCCCGGACGCGCCGCTCGCACCCCACGAAGCACCCCCTACAAGGGTGCGAACAGCCCTTCCAAGAGCCTCAGATCGTGGCGCTATTTTGGCGCTAAAATAGCGCCATTGGCCCTCAAAACATGGCGCCATTCGTAGCTCTAGTGCTAAAGGCATGGCGCTACGATAGAGCTACGTTTCACACAGGAAAACGGGGCATTGGCGCTACCGTAGCGCTACTCTTTATCCTGGGGTGGGCGCTACCCGTAGCTCTAGCGCCATGGGCGCCGTAGCGCCATACTCCCGCGTGGGACGGGCGTGAGGGCGGCCCCGCGCGCAGCGACGGGGCACAGGGTACGGGCCAGGCGTCGGGGCTCACGGCCGCTCGCGGATCGTGACGGTGGCGCGGCCGCCCGTCGTCGCCGTCCCGCTCACCGGGTCCTGGGAGGGGGCCACCGCCGGTTGCTGACCGATAGGCTGCCGCGCCGCCCACAGGACGATCCCCCAGGCGGCGGGCAGGACAAGCCATGTCTCCCACGGCCGATCGGCCGGCTGCAACGTCAGCAGCGGCAGGCCGTCGCCCAGGCCCGTCAGCACGAGCGCCGCCCAGTGCGAGGCAAGCAGCGCCAGCACCCCGGCGAGCAGGACGGCGCGACCGGCGCGGGGCAGGGACGGCCATGCCGCGACGCACACCACCAGGTCGAGATACACGAGCGTCCAGCCCACGGGCCGCCCCAGGTAGAGCAGCACGAATGCGAGCGCGAACGCCTGCGCGAACGGCAATCGCCGGCCACGCACGAGCCAGGCCGACACCGCGAGGGCGGCCAGCCACACCAGGCCGGCGACGAGCTGCGCCGGCGCGGCCGGCAGCCCGAGCGCAATCAGCGCCTGCAGGGGCGTGCGGTTCCACGCGGCCATCGGCGTCTGCTGGGCGACGGGCAGCACGAGCCACTGCGTGT
>JAABUM010005635.1_pt1 | contig 12991 bp, 14 predicted proteins | sample 5559161 | NCBI WGS metagenome assembly JAABUM01 (sample SAMN10711868, study PRJNA513369) | rock metagenome | isolation source: Antarctica rocks | place: Antarctica: Victoria Land, Siegfried Peak nord | reverse complement strand
TCACGACGAGCGCCACGACCAGCACGTTGCCGACCGCCTGCAAACCCACGACGATCGTCAGCGTCAGGAGGCTGAGGGTGAGGAGGTCGAGCAAGCCGGTCCGGTAGCCGAGTGACGCGGCGTACGTGGGATCGAAGGCGCTCAACAGCAACTCCTGATAGAAGACAAAGACGGTTGCCAGGACGACCACCCCGATCACGGCGATGATGATCAGATCGGTGCGGCTCACGCCGAGGATGTTACCGAAGAGCAACGAGGAGAGGTCCTTCCGGTACGAGGTCAGACGACTGATGATCATCACGCCGAGGGCGAACGCCCCGGCGAAGAGGACGCCGATCGCGGTGTCGTTGCTGACGCGCCGGTGCCGGGCCAGGAAACCGATCAGCGCGGAGGTGGCAAAGCCGGCCACCAGGGCGCCGCCGAGGATGTTCGTCCCCAGCAGGTAGGCGATGGCGACGCCGGGGAACGTGGCGTGGGCCAGCGCGTCGCCGATGAAGGCGAAGCCGCGCAGGACCACGTAGGTGCCGACCACGCCGCAGAGCGCCCCGATCAGCACCACCGCGACCATCGCGTGCTGGAAGAACTGTTTCTGCACCACCGAGGCATAGTCGGACCAGAGGCTGGCGGGGAGTACGAGCGCGGGAAGATCCATCACAGCAGCCGCCCCTCGCTATCATGCAAATGGAAGAGCCGCCCGCCGTAGGTGCGCTCCAGCACGTCCATGTGGAAAGTCGTCGCGGACGGCCCGAAGGCGACGACACGCCGGTTCAGGCAGAGGACATCGTCGCAGTGCGCGCGGACGCTCAGGAGGTCGTGCGTCGAGAGGACGATCGTCCGCCCCGCCGCTTTCAGTTCGTCCAGCAGCCCGTAGATCGTCTCCTGCGAGGCGGCGTCGATGCCGCTGAACGGCTCGTCGAGGAGCAGCACCTCCGCCTGCTGGGCCAGCGCGCGCGCGATGAAGACGCGCTGCTGCTGCCCCCCGGACAGCATGCCGATCTGGCGGTTGGCGAACGCGGCCATCCCGACGTGGGCCAGCGCTTCGGCGGCGATGTCCCGGTCGGCGGTGGTCGGGCGCCGACCGAGCCGGGTCGCCGGGTAGCGGCCCATCAGCACCACGTCGCCCACGGTGACCGGGAAATGCCAGTCCACCGCCTCGCGCTGGGGCACGAAGGCGATCCGCTTGCGCGCCTGCGCCAATGGGAGGCCAAAGAAGGTCACCTCACCCCCCTGGTGCGGGACGAGGCCCATGATCGCGTGCAACAGCGTCGTCTTCCCCGCGCCGTTCGGCCCGATGATCGCCGTGACCGCCCCTGCGGCGAAGGCGACGGTCACCGCCTCGATCGCGGGCACGCGATGATACTCGACGCGCAGATCGCGGATCGCGATCGTCGGCGCGACAGGAGTTCCCATCCCGACCCTACTTCAGCGCGCTGGTGATCAGCGTGGCGTCGGCGACCATCATCTTGAGGTAGGTATCGCCGTCGCTCCCCGGCTCGCCGAGGGTGTCGCCGTAGAGATTGTCCACGATCTTAATCCCGGTCTCCTGCGCGACCTGCTGCGCCACGCGCGGGTTCGCCGACGACTCCGCGAAGATCGCCTTGACCTTCTCCGCCCGGATCGTGTCGATCAGGTCGTTGATGTTCTGCGCGGTCGGCTCGGCGGCGTCGGAGATGCTCGGGATAACCGCCCCGACGATCGTCAGATTGAAATGCTTCGCCAGATATTGGAACGCATCGTGGTTCGTCACCAGCTTGCGGTCGGCCACCGGGATCTGATTGTAGATGCCCCGCACCTGGGCATCCATCCGGGCGATCTGCGCGTTGTAGGCCTGGGCGTTCTGGCGGTAGACCGCCGCCCCGGCCGGCTCGACCTTCGCCAATGCCTCGCCGATGGTCGTGACCATCTGCTGGACGAGGGTCGGATCGAACCACATGTGCGGGTCGCCGGACGGCTCCTTATCGCTACCTTTCAGCGGCATGATCCCGGCGGTCACCGTGACGACCGGGGCTTTCGCATTGGCGTTCGCGATCGCCTTCTCGATCCAGGCGTCCAGGCCGACCCCGTAGACGCAGATCATCTGCGCCCGGCCGATCGTCTGCGCATCCTGCACCGTGGTCTCGTAGTCGTGCGGATCGACGTTCGGCTTCAGGATGCCGCTGAGGGTGATCCGGTTCCCGCCGACATTCTTGACGAAGTCCTGGAGCTGCGTCGTCGTCGCCGCCACGGCGACGAGTTGCGCCGGCGGCGGTGCCGCCGCCGGTGAACCAGAGCGGGTCGCAGACGCCACCGGGCTGGCCGCTCGTGTCGTGGTCGCCGCCGCGGCCGTGGCGGGGGTGGCGGCGGCCGTCGCCGCAGTCGGCGCAACCGAAGGGGCGGTTGTCGCTGCTGCGGCCGCCGTGGTCGCCGCCCGCGTGGCAGCGGCGGCCGCTGCCGCCGTCGGTGCCATCGTCGGCGCGGCGCTCGGCGCACTTGTAGCGGTCGGCGTGCCGCCGCACGCCGCGAGGGCGGCGGTCGCCGCCACGCCGGTGAGGGCGCGCAGCAGCGCCCGGCGTGTCAGCCGCTGGTCATCCATCCGTCGCTCGGTCATCGTCCTGCCCTTTCTCATCCTGTGCTTGTCGCGGTAGCGCTGCTGTGGGCGGCGCCGCACTTCCCGTAACTGCCATAAAGTTCCGGCCGATGTTCCCGCATCGCGAACCCGACCTCCGCGAGTAGCAACGCGATGGAGGCGGCGATGCGCTCACGCTTGATGAAGTGGATTCGCCCCACCCCACGCAGATCGCGCTGTAATAGCCCGGCAAGGGGCGGACAGGGGTAGGGTGCACGCCTGCTTCGGCTGAGTCCAAACCCGTTGTCGGTCGCGATGTGGTATGGTAACAGCCAGCCCGAGGTATATAATCGACCGAGTAAGCGGCAGATCGTCGCGCGGCTGCTCGCCTCACCGCGCGCCTCGCGCACGATCACCAGCACCTCGTGGTCGAACAAGCCGTCGCAGGCGGCGATCGCATCCAGGATGGCCCGACGCGGCCCGGTGGGGCCATACCTCCCGAGAGCGCACCCGCTCCACACCCAGCCGCCAATCCTCCGTAGGACGTTCTTGCACGACCCGTATCCGACGCTAGCGATGTCCTTCGCCCTCCCGCATGTACTCCCGTACCTTTTGACTCGCTGCGCTGCCGACGAGACGACACCCTACGTCGCGCTGTTTAAGGATAGCGTGACCCTGGTCGATAACATGGTCCGATTTAGCACAGCGAACTCGTCGCAAAATGCACAGCGCGGCACGATCTTGTCACCTATGCTGTCCACCACCGAGGGCACTGACAAGTCAGTGCGAAGGCATGCAGCCACTCAAGTTAAGGGTCAACCCTCGCGTCAGCCAACTTTATACTGACAGAGAGTCAAGATAACTGGTCGGCCTCGTGGTTGGCGTGGTGTGCGATACTCGGCGCATGAAAGAACAGGCTTCCGCTCCCAGCTACAAGTGCCACCGATTCCCGCCCGAGATCATCGCGCATGCCGTCTGGTTGTCCTTCCGATTCGCCCTCAGCTACCGCGACGTGGAGGAGATGCTGGCCGAGCGCGGCGTGGTGCTGACCTACGAGACGGTGCGCCAGTGGTGCCGCAAGTTCGGCCAGCTGTATGCGAACGAGTTGCGCCGGCCGGCCCTGCCCTGGCGACAAGTGCCACCTCGACGAGCTGTTCATTTCCCTCAATGGGCGGACGTACTACCTGTGGCGGGCCGTCGACCAGGCGGGGATTGTGCTCGACATCCTGATCCAGCGCCAGCGCAACAAGACCGTCGCCAAGAAGTTCTTCCGCAGGCTACTCGAGGGGCTGCGGTACGCGCCCCGCGTGCTGATCACGGATAAGCTGGCCAGCTACGGCGCGGCAAAGCGGGAGGTGCTGCCGGTGCTCGACGCTCGGCAGCACAAGGGGCTGCACAATCGGGCCGAGAACGCGCACCAGCCGACGCGCGAGCGCGAGCGGCGCATGCGGCGGTTCAAGTGGCTGGGGCACGCCCAACGCTTCCTCGCCGCCTACGGCCCGATCGCCGGCCACTTCCGCCCACGCCACCGCCTGACTGCCGAAGCCTATCGCCAGACCAGCGCCGAGCGCTTCGCCACCTGGCGGGCCGTCACCGGCACCCCGGCCATGGCCTGAGCAGCGGCACCACCCTCCTTCAGCGCGCCCGCGTTCCCCGGCGGCTCGGCGAGCCCGACTTTCAACCTAACAGTACCCCAGGGCCGGCAGCGCCGCGCGGGCGATCAGCCACTCTGCAACCGCTGCGCCAGGGCCCGCGCCGCCTCGTCGGCCAGCGCCACCCCCGCCGGTGCCGCCACCGCGCGCATCGCCGCCGCCACCTCCGCAGAGGGCGGGGCCAGCTGCGCGGCGCAGGTGGGGCACCACCGCGCCGCGCGCGGGATCGTGCTCAGGCACTCCGGGCAGTCCTTAACGTTAGGATCAGCCCGTGCTGCCTGTGCGACCGCTCAGCGCCCGCGCCACTCGCGCAGGACCGCGCCGGCGAACGGACGGCCGACCGCCGCGACGACGAATGCCGCCCCCGCCAGCACGCCCGCGTCGACGCTCTCCCGCCCCTCGCGCGCCCAGTAGTCGTCCTGCAGCCGCAGCCAGAGGGCGAACTCGTCGAGGGTCAGCGCCGCCCCCACCCCGTAGAGCGTCGCCAGCCGCTCGCGCAGGTGCGACCGCTCGCGCTCGACGGCGACGTAGCCGGTGAGCAGCAGCAGCGCGATGCCGCCGACCATGTGGTGGATGTGGACGGTGCCAACCTGGAGGCCGCCGCCCCGATGCGTCGCCCGGGCCAGAGGCGACTGGCGGCGACGGAGCAGATGCGTCGTCGCGCGCACCCCGGCGAAGGTGGCGAGGAAGGACGCCGCCACCAGGAAGCGGGGATAGTCGTCCGTCCCGGCCAGTTCCGCGCGCCAGAGCGCCGCCAGCCGCGCCCGCGAGGGGAAGCGCCCGCCCCCCCCCGGTCACCTCAGTAGTCATCGCCATACTCGCTTTCTTGCCGCGTCGCGCAGCGGGGGCGCGGCATGGACGCCGCGCCCCTCGGGTGCTCTATGCGTGCTGTAATGCGCGTGCCGCTAGACCCGGGCGCGGTTGCCGGAGACGGCGCGCAGGATGGCGATCAGGATACACGCGCCGATGATCGCCACGACGATCGCCGGGGCTGGCCCCGGTGCCCGGCCGCTGCCCTGGCTATAGTCGTGGCCAGGGGACAGTTCGGCGGGCCCGGATTGCGTGTCCCGCCCGATCGACGATACGCGCGCAGCTGGCACGGGACGTGCGTATACGTACACAACGGGCGTTCCCCCCGCCGACGCTGCGGGGCGGTGGTCGCGAGACCATACGGCGCGGGGCGAGCGCGGGGAGCGGGCGCGATGGCGAAGGCGGCCCGGCGCATGGGGGGGCACGTGTTCGACGCGGACGAGGCCGTGCCCCGCATGATCGCCAGGGCGCGCGCCGGGGCCGTCGCCCGCGCCGGTCTCTGCCTGCTGGTCCTGGTCGGCGGGCCGGGCGGCTGCGCGGGGGCCACCCCGACCCCCGCCGCGCGGGCAGCGATCGCGACGGTCGCGACGATCGGCCCGACCGCACCGGCGGCGCGCGCGTCGGGCGGTACCGGGCCGCCGGGCACCTACCCGGACCCGGCGCTGACGCCGGGTGACGTCCTCCCGGGGGTCACCGCTCGCGAAGTCTGCCAGGCCGGCTACAGCGCCAGCGTCCGCAACGTGAGCGCGGACGAGAAGGCGGCGGTCTATCGGCGGTACGGCCTCGCCAATGCCCCCGGCCAGCACGAGGTCGACCACTTCATCTCGCTCGAGCTCGGCGGCTCGAATGCGCTGACGAACCTCTGGCCGGAGACCTACGAGCCGCGCCCCGGGGCGCACGAGAAGGATCGGGTGGAGGATTATCTGCACCAGCAGGTCTGCGCGGGCGCCATGACGCTCGCCCAGGCCCAGGAGGCGATCCGCACCGACTGGGTCGCGGTCTACGCGCGCATCGCCCGCCCGTGACACGTCGCGGGCGGGCACAGGAGGGTGACGATGGCCGACGCACTCACCGACGCGGCACGGGCGCGGCTGCGGCAGCAGGCGGCGGCGGCGGGCCTGCCGTATGCGACCTTGGTGGGCCAGCGGCTCTACGACCTGCGGGGCCTGGCCGACGTCCTGGCCGGGGCGCTGGACCAGGCCCGGCAGGCGGGGGATGCCGGGCAGATCGCCGCAGCGACGCGGAAGCTCGCCCGCTGCCGCGGCCAGATCGCCGCCTACGAACGGGAGGGCGAAGCCCCCGCCGGGTCCGGGAACCTTCCATCGGCTCGCTAACGGTCGTTATCCGGTCGGCCAGGTCCTCGCCCCTCCGGCTCGTCGACCGAGAGCGATGGACCAGCATTGGCATACGTCGCCTTGTGATCCCTGACCTATGCTTGCACCGTCGGTGGCAAGAACCGGGCTGCGGTACAAGTGATAGCGTCATAAAACACAACAGTGCCACGCCTCGCCTGTATGTTAGCGTAGGAGGTGAGGGGGGCTGACTCAACGCCTCGCTGCGCACCGACGCTTGCATACGAGCTGTCGCCCCCTTCACGTATCAGGCCGTCGCGCGGCAGACGAGACGGAAGCGTGTCCCCCACCCCATACAGACATGTCGCCGCCGACGCGCCGTTCCTCGTCCCACGATCACTGGAGGGAGGCGGCAGCATGGACATCGGCGTGGAGACGCACAAGAAAACGCACGTCCTGGTGGCGGTCGGTGCGCAGGGGCAGACCCTGGGGACGCGGACCGTGGCGAACACGCCCGCGGGGTGGGCTGTGGCACTCCAGTGGGCGCGGGAACAACAACAACAACAGGTGCGTTGGGGTGTCGAGAACACCGGGTCACTAGGCAAGGGCTTCGCGCAGTTCCTGCTCGCGCAGGGCGAGGCCGACGTCCGCGAGGTGGTGCCGCACCGCACGGCGCAGTACCGCCGGCGGGGGCGCACGCAGGACAAGACCGACACGGCCGACGCGCTGGCGATGGCGCGCCTCCTGGGCGCGGAAGGGGATGGCCTCCCCTTGGTGTACGCCGACGGCGCGAGCACCGAATTGCGGCTCCTCAGCGACCATCGCGACAACCTCGTCGCCGACCGCACGCGCCTCGTCAACCAGCTCCACGCCCAGATGCTGCAACTCGATCCGCAGTAGCAGGAGCGCAGCGGGCCACTGACGCGCGCCGCCGGCGTGCGCTCCTGCGAGCAGTGCGATCCGCCGCACGCGGATGCGCTCGTCTGCACCCGGCTCCTGATCGTCCGCCGGCTCGCCACGCGTATTGCGGCGCTGACGACGGCGATCGCGGAACTGACGGCGCTGATGGGGCGGCGCGTCCTCGCGCTCGGCACACCCCTCCTGCACTTGCGCGGCGTAGGGCTGGTCATCGCGGCCCGACTCCTCGGCGAATTGGGATGTATTCTGCGCGTCCACTCGGCCGCGGCGCTCGCGGCGCTCGCCGGCATCGCCCCGGTGGCCGTGGCCTCGGGTGGCCGCCACGGTCACCGCGTGAACTTCGGGGGCAACCGGCAGCTCAACCGCGCCATCCACGTCATCGCGCTGACCCAGCGGCGCTGCGAGCCCCTGGCGCAGACCTATTACGCCAAGAAGCGCGCCGAGGGCAAGACCGCCCGCGCGGCGATGCGCTGCCTCAAGCGTCGCCTGGTCGACGTGCGCTACCGGCTCTGGTATGCCCGGCCTGTCGAGTCCCTGCAGCCGGTCGCGGCCATCGCCGCCTGAAGCCCGACGTCCCCTGACAATTCCGCCTCGGGGGCTTGACACGGAAGGCTCGTATGATGTGGGGTCTTGCCGATATTCGATGATCGCCATCCGTGGGCCTGCCGCATAAGGGCGATCCACACGCGGTATTTGGCGTAGCGGCGGGTACGCCGTGCCGCACGGTGCGGACTGCGGCAGCCCCGATCATCGAATATCGGCAAGACCCATGATCCGGTACACATTTTTGCACCTGGCTTGGCGAGAATGTTGGTCGTTTCATGCAGTCAGCGTGCCCGACTACCCGCCAAACCGGAGGGATTTCTTGCCACGCTAGGGATCAACATATGTTCTGGCGTCATCAGGCTCGCCCGATCCGTGAACGATGGCAGCTCGATAACGGCCCTAACCTCACCTCAACACCAGAAGAGCAGGCCGAACCAGAGGGGGTTTGCTGGACTTCCGTCACGATGGCTGGGGCGAACTGTACGGCATGTGGGTCCAGCCCGTGTTCATCCCGCCATCCACCGGCAGGACCGCGCCCGTGATGTACTCCGCGCCCGGCGAGCAGAGGAAGAGGACCGCCCGCGCGACCTCATCGGGCTGGCCGCGCCGCCCGGCGGGGATCGCCTCCATGATCGCGTCATTAAACTCCGCGTTCATCCGCGAGGCTGCCCCCGGACGCACCTCGATCACGCCCGGTGCGATGCTGTTGACGGTGATCCCCCGCTCGGCGAGTTCCATCGCGAGCACCTTGGTGAGCATTTCGACGCCCGACTTCGAGGCACAGTAGGCCGAGGCACCTAGCCGTCCGACGGTGCTGGCGATCGAGGAGGTGGTGACGATCCGCCCCTTGATTCCGTGCGCGACCATGCTCCGGGCCGCCGCCTGGCAGGTCAGGAAGACGCCCGTGAGGTTCGTGTCGATCGCCGCATCCCAGTCTGCCAGCTCCATATTCAGGACCGATATGTTCGGGACGATGCCCGCGTTCGCGATCATGACCGATGGCGGGCCGAATGCCCGCTCCGTCGCCGCGACGAGATTGGCGACGGACGTTTGGTCGCGCACATCGACCTGCGCGAAGGCCAGCCGGGCCCGATCGGGGAATGTCGCTTTCGCCCGATCGAGCGCGTCCTGCCGCACATCACCGAGGACCACGCTCGCCCCCTCGCGGTGGAACGCCCGGGCGATGCCCAAGCCGATGCCCGACGCCGCGCCCGTCACGATCGCGATCTGCCCCGCAAATCCTGCCATGGTAACGTTCCTCCTTCCGGTTCAGGCCGGTACCGCTAATCTTTCGGCGCGGCGTGGCGGGCGAGTGTGTTACTCGCCAGCCGCGCTCTTGCTCGAACGGCGCTTCCCGCCGCTCAGCGGCCCGTCTGGCGCTCCAGGTGCTCCGGGTACCGCGCCCCTTGCACCGCGATCTGCACGGCGGCGCGCGCGATCTCGCCGAGATCGTCCGGCGTCAGCTCGACCGCGACCGCGCCGAGGTTCTCGTCCAGCCGCTCCAGCCGCCGGGTGCCGGGGATGGGCACGATCCACGGCTGCTGGGCCAGCAGCCAGGCCAGCGCGATCCGGGCGGGCGTGGTGCCCTTCCGCCGCGCGATGCCACCGAGCAGTTCGACCATCGCCTGGTTCGCCGTCCTTGCCTCCGGCGTGAAGCGCGGGATGGTGGCCCGGATATCGTCCTCGGCGAACGCGGTGTGCTCGTCGATCGTGCCCGTGAGGAAGCCCTTGCCCAGCGGGCTGAAGGGGACGAAGCCGATCCCGAGTTCCTCGAGCGTCGGCAGTACCTCCTCCTCGGGGCGTCGCCACCACAGGGAGTATTCGCTCTGGAGCGCGGTGACGGGTTGCACCGCGTGTGCCCGCCGGATCGTCTGTGCGCCCGCCTCGGAGAGGCCGAAGTGCCGGACCTTGCCCGCCTGGATCAGGTCCTGCACCGCCCCCGCCACCTCCTCGATCGGCACGTCCGGGTCGACCCGATGCTGGTAGAGGAGATCGATCGTCTCGACCCTGAGCCGCGCGAGCGAGCCCTCGACCATCTCCTTGATGTACGCGGGTCGGCTATTCAGGCCGCCTTTCGGGCCGAAGTCGTGGCCGAATTTGGTGGCGATCACGACCTGATCCCGGACGGGGGCCAACGCTTCGCCCACGAACTCCTCGTTCGCGAACCGGCCGTAGACCTGGGCGGTGTCGAAGAACGTGACACCGCGCTCGACCGCCGTCCGGACCAGGGCGATCATCTCCTGCCGGTCCGGCATCCGACTGTAGCCGCCGGTCATGCTCATGCAGCCGAGGCCGAGGGCCGAGACTTCCAGACCACTGTTGCCGAGTGTGCGCTTCTGCACGGTGCGCTCCTTTCGAGTACGGTTGGGAATTACGCTCGCTCTCCAGCTTGGGCGAACACACCTTTTGCCGCAGTCAGCGCCGACATCGCGGTCGGCCAGCCGGCGTAGAAGGCGAGATGCGTGATCAGCTCGACCAGTTCATCCCGGCTGACGCCGTTGTCCAGCGCGCGGCGGAGATGCCCCGGCAATTCGTTCGTCCGATACAGCGCGACGAGGGCCGCCACGGTGATCAGGCTGCGGTCGCGCTTGGACAGGCCGGGGCGCTCCCAGATGTCGCCGAAGAGCACGTCGTCGGTGAGTTCGGCCAGTTTGGGCGCGACGTCGCCGATCAGGCGCTGCGCCGGTGTCGGTGCTTTGGTCACGGCATGCCTCTGCTTCCTCGCCCCTTCTACCCGCGCTTAGCGGGCGGATTCCGAGGCCGAATCGGGTCGCGATGATTGGAGAATAGCCCAACATTGATGGTGAAATGCTGGAGGTGTTCCCGCCCAGCACGTCTATTGTAGGGCTGTGCCGCGGCGGTGACGTAGGAGAATTGTGCACGATTGTTGTACTATTCTGTAAATCATGGACATTGGGGAGCGATAGTGCGTGGAGCAGCACGATGGCTGTGATCGACCGGCAACAAGCAGATCCAGCGGCGCTCCGCGTGCAGGCTAGCCGCGCCGAACTGGCCCAGCTGATCGCGCGGTACGTCCCCGAAGACGGGCCGACCGCGATGCCGGCGGGGGTGATGTTGCGTCGTGCTTCCGCGCCCACGGAGATGGGGCATGGCGTGTCGTACCCCTCGTTCTGTGTGATCGCGCAAGGCAGCAAGGAGATCCTCCTCGGCGAGAGCCGCTACCGCTACGATCCGGCCCGCTACCTCATCACCTCCGCCGCGCTGCCGATCGCCACCCGGGTCATCGAGGCGTCGCCGGGGAGCCCCTACCTGGCGTTCGTGCTCCGCCTCGACCCCGCCGTCGTCGGCTCGGTCATGGTCGAGGCCGGCGAGCCCGCACCACGGGCGAGCGCTGCGGTGCGCGCGATCGACGTGAGCCCCCTGGACGCGGACCTGCTGGATGCCGTGGTGCGCCTGGTGCGGCTCCTGGCGTCCCCGGCCGAGGCGCGCGTCCTGGCACCGCTGGTGACGCGCGAGATCATCTACCGGCTCCTCCTCGGCGCGCAGGGCGGCAGGCTCGGCCACATCACCGCGCTCGGCGGTGCCACCCACCGCATCGCCGCCGCTGTCGAGCGACTACGCCAGGATTTCGATCGACCGCTGCACATCGAGGACGTCGCGCGAGAGATCGGGATGAGCGTGTCGGGCTTCCATCACCACTTCAAGGCGCTCACCGCGCTGAGCCCGCTCCAATTCCAGAAGCAGCTGCGCCTCCAGGAGGCCCGCCGCCTGCTGCTCGCCGAGGACCTCGACGCCGCGGGCGCTGGCCGCCGGGTGGGGTACGACGATCCCGCGTACTTCAGCCGCGAGTACAAGCGCCTCTTCGGTGCGCCCCCGCTGCGCCATGCGGCGGTGCTGCGGGAGCGTGTCGGGGAGAGCGCCGGCCTATGAACATTGCCGGGTTCAGCAATATGGCTCTCTGGTTCGCATACCCCCCCCTACAGCGACACTTCCGGCTCGGTGAGGCCGAGGACCGCGGCGATGTGTTGCCACCGTCCCTCGTCGCGCTACAGTCGGTAGCGTTTGTAGGCGGTTTCCCACTTGCTGCACTCCTTGGGCAGCGCGCGCCAGGACGCGCGTTGGCGGAGGACCTAGACGATCTCGCTGAGCAGGCGGCGGTGGTCATGCCGTGGGCGCCCGGCGGCTGGCCGCTGCGGCGGCAACAGGGGCCGGGCGCGCTATTCACGGCAGTGACGAAGGGGGGCAAGGTCGGGAGGAAGGCGCTCAACCCGCAGATGGTCTACGACGTGCTCTGGCGCCGGACCGCGGCGGCCGGGGTGGACCACCTCTCGCCGCACGATCTCCGCCGCACCTTCGCCGGCGACCTCCTCGACGCGGGCGCGGATCTCTCCGTCACCCAGAAGCTCCTGGGACAGGCCTCCCCGGTGACCTCGGCCCGCTACGATCGGCGCGGCGCGCGGGCGGCACGAGCGGCGTCGGACCTGCTGCACGTCCACTACGCGCATCGGCCGCGCGGGCGCGACCGGACCGGGTGACCACCCCGCGGCGCTCGCGGCGGTTGTCGCGCGGGTGCGCGCCCGGCCACCGCCGAACGACCTCGGACGGGGATGTGACCTCACTCAGCATCCGCCCGTGCCGTCACCCCACCGGACCTCCGTGAGCGATCTCCTCGACTGCGGCACGGACATCGCCACCGTGCCGCTTGACTCGTCCGTGCACGCGCGACTGGCGGTGGTGGCCCACGGCGTAGGATACCGGAACGCAACACACCTGCCGGGGCGCGTCTCCCCGCCGGAACGCACGACGGCACGGGCATTGCTTCTCTGCCTCGGCGGCACTGTCCGCCGCATGAATGGGAACGTGCGAGGAGTAACGGATTATGTATCTGCGGATCGATAAGATCGCGGTCGATTTCCCCGCACCGAATGGGCCGTCGCCGAACGGGGCCGCCGCGCTCCAGGAGCTTTTGGGCGGCAAATTCGGCGAGATGTCCACGCTGATGAACTACACGATGCAGTCGCTCAATTTCCGGGGGAAGGCGAAGGCGCGGCCCTTCTACGACCTGATCGCCAACATCGCCGCCGAGGAACTGAGCCACATCGAGACGATCTCCTACGCGATCAACCTGCTGCTGAACGGCGCGACCACGCGCGGCACCGACCCGTCCAAGACCCCGCTCAAGGTCGCCACCGATGCCCGCAACACCTACCACTTCATCGCCAGCGGGCAGACGGCGCTGCCGGTCGATTCGATGGGCAACCCCTGGA
>JAABUM010005631.1_pt1 | contig 13001 bp, 13 predicted proteins | sample 5559161 | NCBI WGS metagenome assembly JAABUM01 (sample SAMN10711868, study PRJNA513369) | rock metagenome | isolation source: Antarctica rocks | place: Antarctica: Victoria Land, Siegfried Peak nord | reverse complement strand
CCGACCGGCTGATCGAGCACAACGCACAGCCGGCACAGATCAGCGACGCAGGCCTCGGGCACAAGGACATCGTCCACACCGTCATGACCGCGCTGGGCCGTGGCGACGTGAGACCGGGCGAGCTGGAGATCGTGCGGGCCTGAGGCGCACCCCTGCGTGGCACGGCGGCGGGCGGATCAGCTTCTGCTGGATCGGGGACTGGTGGAAAGCCGGACCAGGGGACAGGCGCTGATCCTGGCGGGCAAGGTGTTCAGCGGCGAGAGGCGGGTCGAGAAGGCCGGCGAACTGCTTGGCGACGACGCACCCCTCCAGGTAAGGGGCCAGGATCATCCGTGGGTCTCGCGTGGTGGCCTCAAGCTGGACCACGCGCTCAGGCTGTTCTCCCTGTCTCCGGCCGGCCGGGTTTGCCTCGATGTCGGCGCGTCGACGGGAGGGTTCACCGATGTCCTTCTGCATCGTGGGGCGGAGCGGGTGCACGCCGTCGATGTCGGACACGGGCAGCTTGCCTGGACCCTGCGGCAGGACCCCCGGGTGGTTGTCCACGAGAGGGTCAACGCCCGGCACCTCACTCGGGCCGCATTGGGCGAGGAGGTGGGCGCGCTGGTGTGTGACGCGAGCTTCATCGGCCTGCGGACGCTGCTTCCGTTGCCGCTACGGCTTTGCGGCCCGGGAAGCTGGGCCGTGATGCTGATCAAGCCGCAGTTCGAGGCCGGGCCGGACCAGGTCGGGGCCAAGGGAGTCGTGCGCGATCCTGACGTCCATCGTGCAGTGTGCGAGCGGATCGTTTCCTGGCTGCGTATGGAAGGGATGTGGAGCGTGCTTGGCGTGACGGAGAGTCCGATCCGCGGACCGGAAGGAAACATCGAGTTTCTGCTGGCTGCGGAGAAGGCGACATAGGCCAGTGGTGGGGGGGTGGGTCGGTTCCAGACCGGCCCACGGCTGTCAGGCAGCAAGCAAGGCTGGGCTCTGCCCAGACCCGCCAGGGGGGAGGCCCCCCCTGGACCGGCTTTACTTAAGTATTGGATTCCAAAGGCGAGCCTTTGGCGGAGTTTGAGGCAGAGCCTCAACCTTGCTTCCTGCCCTGCCTCGCCTGCGGCGGCACCGGGCAAACTGACCCACTGCCTGCTAGTTGGACGACTGGACAGCGGCTGCGAGGGCGGCAGACTTCGCGGCAGGGTGGGCCGGGTTGCGAAAGCGCAACTCGCCATCGCAGGCTCCGTCCGGCTGTCCGATGCCGAACAGCTCAAGGCGGGAGCTGCATGTGACCGCGACGATCGGGCGAGCCTCGCGGTTCGTCAGGAACTGCCGTGCCTCTCCCTCGAGGTCGAGGCGGTCCCGTAGCAGGCGCCACTCGTTGCGGTCCGTGTCCTCGATGAACATGGCCAGGATGCCGGGGCGTGTGCCGGAGAGCCGGGCCGGAGCGACCGCCGACATGCGACGGCGCAGGGCGACGGCGATCTCGTTCTCTCGGCCGGCCCGGGCAGCCATCACGAACACCGCGTTGCCGGCCGATGTCACCGACAGGTGAGCCTCCGGGCCGAACTCCTGGCGCAGGTGCGACGCCAGACCGCGCTCCTCGGCCTGTGCCGCCGCGAGGAGGAGGGGGTCGAGACGCAGCACCGCGGCCTCGTCCTGATCGGCCCTGCGGTGTTCGGACAGCAACGCGCTGATGCGCCGGTGAAGCGAGGCGAGGCTGGCGTCGTTGATGCTGGGGTCGGCCTTGAGACCCTGCGGCAGGGTCATCTTGAGCAGGTAACGGCCAGGATGGGCGGCGAGCCAGGTCTGCAGCTCCGGGTCGACCCGGTCCACGAGGCGGAACCACGCACCGCGATGCACGTCGCGGCCTTCCTCGGCGGACATGACGTCGCAGGCGATCTCGGCCTCGACGCCATCGCGTGCGATCAGCAGGTCGAACACCTCGCCATGCTCGACGCCGGAGAAGGTGACCTCGAAGCCCCTCGCCCGTTGCAGGGCCGCGGTGCGCATGACGTGGAAGAACGGAACCAGCGTCTGGCCGTCGCGCATGGCGCCTGCCAGGCTGTCGCATAACCTCTGCTTCGCTTCGGGCGCGAGGCGGCGAGACAGGGCGACGATATCCGCGACAAGGACGGAGACCGCACGCTCGGCGGTGGTCGGTACGGCGGCTTTCGACCGACGCAGCCGCTCGATCACCAGCTCGATCGCGTGGCGCTGCAGGAGCGCCCGGCCGGACCAGCCGGTCGCTGGGATGCCGCCCAGGCTGGCGATCCGAAGTTTCCAGCGTTCCCCGCCGACCAGGGTGACAAAGGCGTTGAGCGTCGATGTGGAGGGTCGGGAGATTGCGCTTGACATTGTCCCATCAATGTAATGGTTTGCGGCAAAGCTGTCATCACACCGGCGTGATATTCTCATTTGTCATGTGGACTGGAGCCTGACGGCATCGGTGGCCGGGTTCTGGGCACGGTGGCGCAGCAGATGGTCGGCCAGCACGCAGGCGAGCATGGCCTCGCCCACCGGGACTGCGCGCAGGCCGACACACGGGTCGTGGCGTCCGTGGGTCGAGACCTCCACCTCCCGGCCATCGCGCGTCACCGAGCGGCGTGGCGTCAGGATTGAGCTGGTCGGCTTGACCGCGAAGCGCGCGGTGATCGTCTGTCCGGTCGAGATGCCGCCGAGGATGCCGCCCGCGTGGTTGGAGCCGAACTGCAGGGTGCCCTCGTGCATCGACATCTCGTCGGCGTTGTCCTCGCCGCTGAGTCCTGCCGCGGCGAAGCCGTCGCCGATCTCTACGCCCTTGACCGCGTTGATCGACATCAGCGCTCCCGCGAGGTCGGCGTCGAGCTTGCCGTAGACGGGTGCGCCCAGGCCGGGGGGCACGCCGTCGGCCGCCAGCTCGATCACCGCCCCGGTGGAGGAGCCGGCCTTGCGCACGGCCTCCAACTGGCCGGCCCAGCGCGCCGCCGCGTCCGGGTCCGGGCAGAAGAACGGGTTGCGGCCGACCTCCGCCCAATCCCAGCGTGCCGGGTCGATCCGGTCCAGGCCGAGCTGCACCAGCGCGCCGCGGACCTGCACGGCGCCGCCCAGCACCAGGCGTGCGATCGCGCCGGCCGCCACCCGGCAGGCGGTCTCGCGGGCGGAGGAGCGTCCGCCGCCGCGGGGGTCGCGAATGCCGTATTTCAGCTCGTAGGTGAGGTCGGCGTGCCCCGGGCGGAAACGCTCTGCGATGTCGCCATAGTCGCGCGAGCGCTGGTCGATGTTCTCGATCATCAGCGAAATCGGCGTGCCGGTGGTGAGCCCCTCGAAGGTGCCGGAGAGGATGCGGACCTGGTCGGCTTCCTGGCGCTGGGTGGTGAAGCGCGACTGCCCGGGGCGGCGGCGGTCGAGCCAGGGCTGGATGTCGGATTCGGACAGGGGCAGGCGGGGCGGGCAGCCGTCGACGACGCAGCCGATGGCGGGGCCGTGGCTCTCGCCCCAGGTGGTGACGCGGAACAGGCGTCCGAAGCTGTTGTGCGACATCAGGCGGTCCGGCCGGCGGCGGCGAGGGCGCGGCAGACGGGGCTGGTCCGGGTTGTCATGCCAGCGGCCCTGAGTTCTGACCTGCAAGGCAAGCAAGGCTGGGCTCTGCCCAGACCCGCCAGGGGCGAGCCGCCCCTGGACAGGCTTTACTTAGTCGTGGTTTCCAAAGGCGAGCCTTTGGCGGAGTTTGAGGCGGAGCCTCAACCTTGCTTGTTTTACCGTTCATCTCAGAGAGCCGTTGGCATCATCGCGGATCAGCCGGGGACCACCGCGATGTCCGGGGCGTTCGGGTTCTTCATGCCGACGACGTGGTAGCCGCAGTCGACGTGGTGGACCTCGCCTGTGACGCCGCCGGACAGGGTGGAGAGCAGGTAGAGGCCGGCGCCGCCGACCTCCTCGATGCTGGTGTTGCGCTCCAGGGGCGCGTTGAGCTGGTTCCAGCGCAGGATGTAGCGGAAGTCGCTGATGCCGCTGGCGGCCAGGGTCTTGATCGGGCCGGCGCTGATGGCGTTCACCCGGATGCCGGACGGGCCGAGGTCGGCGGCGAGGTAGCGCACGGAGGCCTCCAGGGCGGCCTTGGCGATGCCCATGACGTTGTAGTGCGGCATCACCCGTTCCGCGCCGAGATAGGACAGGGTCAGCAGCGAACCGCCCGGGCGCATCGTGGCGCTCGCGTGGCGGCAGACCGCGGTGAAGGAGTAGCAGGAGATGTCGAGCGCCTGCAGGAAGGCCGCGCGCGGGGTGTCGCAGTAGCGGCCGCGCAGGTAGTTCTTGTCGGCCCAGCCGATCGCGTGGACGACGAAGTCCAGACCGTCCCAGGACTCGGCCAGCCGGGCGAACAGGCCTTTGATCGCCGCGTCGTCGCTCACGTCGCAGGGCAGGACGAGCGACGATCCGATGCTGGCCGCGAGCGGGCGGACCCGTTTCTCCAGCGCCTCGCCCTGGTAGCTGAAGGCCAGGTCGGCACCCTGGGCGGCGCAGGCGGCGGCGATGCCCCAGGCGATCGAGCGGTCGTTCGCGACGCCCATGACCAGGCCGCGACGGCCTTGCATGAGCGTGCCCTTTGGAGGAAGGCTCCGCTCGGCATCAGGCATGGTCGTTCTCCGAGGACGAGCAGCAACGCTTGGTGGTGACACACGGGGCGTGGGCAGGCAAGCTCGCGTATCCCCGGGGAAAGTCGGGCCATGCCGCCCTCCGGAACAACGCCGAACCGGCGCTCCGATGCTGACCCGGTCTTTCCGCAAGGTATGGCTGTACCGCGGCGCGCCTGCCGCGGCGATGTCACGGGCCGGGGTTTGGCAAGGCGGGGTCTGACAGGGAGGGGTCTGACAGGGAATGGATACCGACATCATGGCCGAAGATCCGATCGCGCTGTTCGAGGACTGGCTCGCGGAAGCGTCCCGGCTCGAGATCAACGATCCCAACGCCATGACGGTGGCGACCAGCACGGCCGGCGGGGTTCCATCGGCCAGGATCGTGCTGCTCAAGGGCGTCGATCCGCGCGGCTTCGTCTTCTACACCAACAAGGAGGGGCGCAAGGGGACCGAGCTGCGGGCGAACCCGCACGTGGCCCTGCTGTTCCACTGGAAGACGCTGCAGCGCCAGGTCCGGGTCGAGGGCGAGGTCGAGGACGTGACCGAGGCGGAAGCCGACGCGTATTTCGCGTCCCGCGCCAGGGTGTCGCGTCTCGGGGCCTGGGCGTCCTCGCAGTCGCGGCCGCTCGGGGAGCGTGCCGAGCTGGAGCGGCGGGTGGCCGAGGCCGAGCGGCGCTTTCCCGGCGAGACCATCGAGCGGCCACCCCACTGGTCGGGGTTCAGGGTGCTCCCGCGGGTGATGGAGTTCTGGCAGGAGATGCCGTTCCGGCTCCACGACCGCCTGGTCTATACACGGTGCGAGGGCGGGTGGTCGCTGGGCAGGTTGTATCCTTAGCTGCGGATCCTGTCAGGAGAGATCGCCGCGAGCGGTGCCGCTGAGCGGAGGCAAGCAAGCAAGGTTGAGGCCCCGCCTTCAAGCATGGGCCTCAAACTCCGCCAAAGGCTGGGCCTTTGGATTGCCTCTTTTTAAGAAGGCCCCGCGTTCCAGGGTCTTGAGACTTCCTTCGCCGTCAGCCGCACCCGATCCCAGGACTGCCATGACGATACGCAAGATCCTCGTTCCCCTGACCGGTTCCGTCTCGGACGAGGTCTCGCTTGCGACGGCGCTGCTCGCGGCGGTGCGGTTCCGCGCGCATGTCGCGGGGGTGCATGTGCGCGCGGACAGCCGCGACGTGGCGCCGCTCGCGGGAGAGGGGCTGTCGGGCGCCATGATCGAGGAAATGATGGTGGCCACCGATCGGGAAGGCGGCCGGAGGTCCGACGCCGTCAGGGCGATGTTCGGCCAGGCCGTGGCGCGGCGGGGAGTCCGGATCGGCCCGCCCGCCGCGCGCAACAACGAGGCGACGGCGGATTTCACCGCCCTGGTCGGGCGGGAAGAGGATCTGGTCGCGCGGCTGGCCCGTCTCGCGGACCTGACCGTGGTGCCTCATCCGGCCGCGGCCGACGTCGCGTCGTCCAAGGCTCTGCATGCTGTGCTGTTCGACAGCGGCCGGCCCGTGCTGGTCGCTCCCAGGACGTTGCCGCAGGAGGTTGGCACTCGGGTGTGCGTGGCCTGGAACGGCACCGCGGAGGCATCGGCGGCCATCATGGGCCTCATGCCCTGGTTCGGCGGGGTGAGCGCCGTGCAGGTTCTTCATGCCACGGAGTACCAGCGCCGCGGTCCGCCGGCGTCCGACGTGATCGACTATCTGGCGGTGCACGGCGTGCGGGCCGAGTTGGCGCTGTTCCGTCCGGCCAGTCGCGAGGTGGGCGCCGGGCTTCTTGCGGCGGCGTCGGAGTTCGGCGCCGATCTGATGTGCATGGGGGCCTACTCGCACTCCCGGCTGCGCCAGCTTGTCCTTGGCGGCGTCACCCGGCATGTCCTGGAACACGCGTCCCTGCCGGTGCTGATGAGCCGTTAGCCGGCCGCTGTTGCGAGGGACCCGTTCCCTCAGGCCCCTGTTTCCTCAGGCCAGGGTGGGGAGACCGAACGGGTCCAGCCGGTAGCCGCCGCCTTCGGTGACCAGGAGACGGGCGTTGGAGGGATCGGGCTCGATCTTCTGGCGCAGGCGATAGATGTGGGTCTCCAGCGTATGGGTGGTCACCGCGGCGTTGTAGCCCCAGACCTCGTTGAGCAGGATCTGCCGCGGCACCGGCTTGGTGCCGGCCCGGTAGAGGAATTTCAGGATCGCGGCCTCCTTCTCGGTGAGGCGGATGCGGCGGTTGCGGGGAGGCTCCTGCAGCAGCTTCGCGCTCGGGCGAAAGGTGTAGGGCCCGATGGTGAACACCGCGTCCTCGCTGTTCTCGAAGATGCGCAACTGGGCGCGCAGGCGTGCAAGCAGCTCGTTCAGCCTGAACGGCTTGGCGATGTAGTCGTTGGCGCCGGAGTCGAGGCCGCGCACCACGTCGGCCTCGTCGTCGGAACCGGTGAGCATGATGATCGGCATGCGCTGGCCCTGGCGGCGCAGGTCGGCGCACAGGTCGCGGCCGTCCCCGTCCGGCAGGCCGACATCGAGGATCAGGGCGTCGAAGCGCGCACCCTGCGCGCTGACCAGGGCGGAGGCTTCCGCAAGGCTGGAGGCTTGGGCGGCAGTGAACTCTCCCTCGTGCTGAAGCTGGGTCACGAGCTCTTCCCGCAGGACGCGGTCGTCGTCGACAATCAGAACGGGACGCTCGGCCACCATGGGTCTTCCTCCGAATGACGGCGTCAGCAGGGCTGGCCGCAGGACTGGCGGTGGCCCCGTCGCGCAGGAACGGGTCGACCACTGGTTGAATGCCCGCGTCCTGGCGGGCATCGGCACCCTGCAGGCTGGTAGCCCGCACGATTCCGAGAGCCGAACGCCGCATTCCCCCGCTGGTTCAGTGCCGCCAGGCGGACCATGCCTGTTTGCCGGCGCTTGTTTGCCGCCGCTTGTTTGCCGACGGGGGCATCCGACCTTATCAACATGCCGCCCTGTCTGTTGAGATGTCGCCCCGTTGAGACGTCACCCCGTGTGCCGAGCGAGTTCCTGATGTGCCCTCGATGACCGACGCCATTGATCCCCTGGTGCCGCCCGCGCCCGAGATGGCGTTTGCGGCCGCGACTGCGGCGGAGCGGACCGGGGCGGGTGCGATAGGGACCGCGGTCGGGCCTTTTCGTCAGGTGCATCGTGCGATCGCCGAGCTGAGACGTGGCGTGCCGGTGATCGTGGGCGGGGAGGTTCCGCTGGTGGTGCTGGCGGCCGAGGGCGCGTCGATGGCGGGGCTGCGGGAGATGGCCGCGCTGACCGGAGGCGAGGGCAGCCTGGTGCTGGCGGGGCGGCGGGCCGCCGATATCTCGGGTCGCTCCGTGCGCGACGAGGCGCTGCTCGCCTTCGCGTTGCCGGGTCGGGGGCTCGACGCCGACAGGATACGCGGCGTCGCCGATCCCACGGTGGAGCAGCTCGCCGCGGACCCTCTGGTCGAGGTGCCTCTGCCGCCGCTTGCGGATGCCGGGCTGCTTCTGGCCAAGCTCGCCAGGCTCCTGCCCGCTGTGGTGGCGGCGCCGCTGGCGGCACCGGGTGGCGCCGAGGCGGGCGGTCTGGTCCATGTGCCGGCGTCGGACGTGCTGCATTATCCGATGGCGTCGGCGTCCCGCCTGGTGCGGGTGGCCGAGGCGCAGGTGCCGCTCGAGGACGCCGCCGACGCGCGCCTGGTGGCGTTCCGCTCGCCCGATGCCGGGATCGAGCATCTCGCCCTGCTGGTCGGGCGTCCGAAGGCGTGCGAGGCGCCGCTGGTGCGGCTGCACTCGGAGTGCTTCACCGGCGATTTCCTGGGCAGCGTGCGCTGCGATTGCGGGCCGCAACTGCGCCAGGCCATCCGTCGCATGGCCGCAGAGGGGGCCGGCGTCCTGCTGTATCTCGCCCAGGAGGGGCGGGGCATCGGTCTCGTCAACAAGCTGCGGGCCTATGCGCTCCAGGACCGTGGGCTGGACACGCTCGACGCGAACCTCGCGCTTGGCTGGGGTGTGGACGAGAGGAGCTTCCTGGCGGCGGCGACGATGCTGGAGGCCCTGGGCGTGCCGCGCGTTCGCCTGCTGACCAACAACCCGGCCAAGGTCGCGGCGCTGCAGGCTTGCGGGATCGCGGTGGTGGCACGGCTCAGTCACGCGATCGCGCCGAACGGGGTGAACGACGGTTATTTGGCGACCAAGGCGCAGAGGCTCGGTCATCTTTTCGGCTGAACGCCGGGCCTGGGGCGATGGGGCGGCAGGCGCGGGGGACCGGGAGGAGCGATGCGGGCGCTGGTGGAGCGGTTCGGGTGCGAGAGTGTCCTGCGGGCCGGCGCGTGGCGGGTGCGTGTTGCGCTGGGCCGGGGCGGGGTCAGGGCCGACAAGCGCGAGGGGGACGGGGCCACGCCGTCGGGCGTCCTGCCGTTGCGGGGCATCCTGTACCGCGCCGACCGGCTCACGGCCGCCGATCGCGCCGTCCTGGCGGGGGCGCTGCCGGGCGCGCCGATCGCCCGATGCGACGGCTGGTGCGACGATCCGGGTCACGCCGACTACAATACCGCCGTGACCTTGCCGCACCCGGCGCGCCACGAGTGCCTGTGGCGGGAGGACGACCTCTACGACGTCGTCGGTGTCCTCGGCTGGAACGACGATCCCGTGGTTCGCGGGCGGGGGTCGGCGGTCTTCCTGCATGTCGCAGCCAACGGGTTCACGCCAACGGAGGGTTGCCTGGCCCTGGCAAGGCCCGACCTCCTGGCGCTGCTCGGGGCGGGGCTGAGCGAGATCGAGGTCTGACACCGGGCCGGTGACGTTCGGGGCTCTGTCCGGTGAGGGACGCAAGCAAGCAAGGCTGGGCTCTGCCCAGACCCGCCAGGGGGGAGCCCCCCCTGAACCGGCTTTCTTAAGTAGTGGATTCCAAAGGCTTGCCTTTGGCGGAGTTTGAGGCAGAGCCTCAACCTTACTTGTGGTCACTCCAAGGGACCACCGGCGTGGGGTACGGTGCCTGCAAACGGCGTTGTGCTTGCGCGTTGGGTTGCCCACAACATCTAACGGCTGTGACGCCGACGTGATGGCGGCCGCGAGGAATGCATGATGGACCTGATCATCGGCCAGACGCCCAAGACTGCATCGACCCCACAGGATGCGGCCGCGCGCGACGTGGTCATCATCGACGGCGATCAGCAGAGCTTCATGGCGGACGTGATTGAGGCGTCCCGCACCGTTCCGGTTCTGGTGGATTTCTGGGCGACGTGGTGCGGGCCGTGCAAGCAGCTCACGCCGGCCCTGGAGCGGGTGACACGTGCGGCATCCGGGCGGGTCCGCCTGGTGAAGATCGACATCGACAAGAACCGCTCGCTCGTGGCGCAGCTCACCCAGCTTGGGCTGCCGCTGCAGTCGGTGCCGACCGTGGCGGCCTTCTGGCAGGGCCAGATCGCCGACCTGTTCCAGGGTGCGCTGCCGGAGTCCGAGATCAAGCGGTTCGTGGAGGCGCTGCTCAAGCTCGCCGGCGGCAGCATGCCGTCCGCCGACCTTCTCGCGGAGGCGAAGGCGGCGATGGAGGACGGGCAGGCGGAGCTGGCCGCCGACGGGTTCAGCGCGCTGATCCAGGAGGAGCCCGAGAACCCCGAGGCGTGGGGCGGCCTGGTTCGCGCGCTGATGGCGCTGGGCCAGGACGACGAGGCGGGCGCGACGCTCGCGCAGGTCCCGCCGGCCATCGCCGGTCACATCGAGATCGTAGGCGCCGCCAGCGCGCTTGCCCTTGCGAGCGAGGGGCGCCAGGCGGCCCTGCAGCTCGGCGAGTTCGAGGCGCGGCTGCGGAGCGACCCGGACGACCACGCCGCGCGCCACGATCTTGCGACGGCGCTGAACGCGATGGATCGCCGCGGCGAGGCGAGCGAGGCGTTGCTGGAGATCGTTCGCCGGGACCGGTCGTGGAACGAGGACGGCGGCAGGCGGCAGTTGCTGAAGTTCTTCGAGGCCTGGGGTTTCGACGATCCCGCGACCTTGTCGGCGCGACGCAGGCTGTCGGCCCTGCTGTTCAGTTGATCCGTCGATGGATATGACCGACTCGCCCGAGGATTTCCCGCAGCACCTCGCGATCTTTCCGCTCAACGGCGCCCTGCTTCTTCCGGGCGGGCGGTTGCCCCTGCACATCTTCGAGCCTCGCTACGTCGCGATGGTCGAGGATGCGCTGGCGTCGGGTCGGACGTTCGGCATGATCCAGGAGGATCGTGCCGGTCAGGATGAGGACTCGGTCCTGTACCGGGTCGGGTGTCTTGGGCGGATCTCGTCGTTCAGCGAGACGGAGGATGGCCGCTACCTGGTGACGTTGACCGGTCTTATTCGGTTCCGCGTGGTGCGCGAGCTTGCGGCGCATCGTGGGTATCGCCGGGTGATCGCCGACTACAGCCGGTTTGCGGCCGATCTCGCGATCCGTCCCGACGCGGACGTGCTGCGTGATCGCGAGGCGTTGCTGGGCGCGTTGCGGGCCTACTTCCAGGCAAGAGGCTTCGAGGCGAACTGGGACGCGATCGAGCAGATGCCGGACGAGTTGCTGGTCGTCACCTTGGCGATGGTGTGCCCGTTCGAGCCGGCCGAGAAGCAGGCCCTGCTCGAGGCGGACACGCCCGCCGCGCGGGCCGAGGCGCTGTTGGCCCTGCTGACCATGGGAGCGCACGAGAGTGGCGACGCACAGCTTCGAAGCTGAAGGCGGGGCGAGGGATGCTTCCGCGTCCCGGGACGTCGATCCGCGGCTCCTGGAGATACTGGTATGTCCCTTGACGCGCTCCGCGCTGGAGTACGACCGGATTGCGGGTGAGCTGGTCAGTCGCGAGGCAGGGTTGGCGTTTCCGGTTCGCGACGGCATTCCCGTCATGCTGCCTGACGAGGCGCGGGTGCTGGGCTGAGCATGCCCGTTCCGCTCGAAATCCGTCTAGTGAAGGCTGAGCAGAAGCTTCATGTGACATTCGATGATGGCAGCAGCTTCGTCCTTCCGGCGGAGTATCTGCGCGTCGAGAGTCCCAGTGCCGAGGTTCAGGGGCACGGGCCTTCGCAACGCACGACGGTTCCTGGTCGCCGCCATGTTGGCATCATGGCGGTGGAGCCGGTCGGGCACTACGCTGTGCGCCTGCTGTTCGACGACATGCATGACACCGGCATCTTCTCCTGGGATTACCTCTACCAGCTCGGGCGGGAACAGGATGGGCGATGGCAGGCCTATCTGGCCGCCCTGCAGGAAAAGGGATTGAGCCGCGATCCTTGACGGCGCGACTGGTGGTGGAGCCCGTCTTCGTGGTTGCGGGCTTGGCTGATCATCGAAGCGGCGGCACCGGAACGGTCTCAGCCAAACCGGGGGCGAGCCGACTCTGTGCGGTGTGCCGCCAGAGCGATGCCGCTTGCCCAAACAGCCTGTGAGACGTTACCAAGATTGTTAGTGGTGCTGACGCAAGTCTCTGCCTCGCGGCGTCTGTGGCCTCCAATCATCCGTGCCGAACTGCCGCATGCGGATTGCCTGCGAGCGTGACACGGTCTGTTCGAGAGATCAATCATGCCAACCATCCAGCAACTGCCCGTTGCAGTTCAGCCGAGCGCCAGCGACGAGCTTCCCGTAAGCCAGGGCGGCGTGACCCGGGCCGTCACCGTGGGGGATCTGCTTGCGGCGACGCAGGCTGCGATCACGACGGCAAGCAACACCCTGCTTGGCCGTGTCTCCCTGGGGCCGGGTGGGCCGGAACCGGTTCCCATGGGGACCGGCCTTGCCATCAGCGGCGGAGCGTTGAGTGCGACCGGAGCGGACCATGCCGGGTTCGTTCAGCGAGCCGCCCTGACGTTGAGCGACGAGGTGGTGCTGAACAGCTCCGGTACGCCGTCGCGCATGGCGCTGCCGGTGCTGCGCGGCCTGTTCGCCGCGGGCGCGAACGTCAGCATCAATGCATCGGGCATGATCTCGGCGATCACGGATCCGGCGATCGTCACGACGCTTGGTGCGGTGGGCGTGCAGGCGGCGGCGGCGCAGAGTGCGTCCGGTTCGGCGACAGCGGCGACAGGGACGCTGGCCGTCTCCGTGTCCACGCTCGGCAGCCAGGTGGGGATGCTGTCGAGCGCGGTGGCGCCGCTGGGCGGGCAGCTCGGCACCCTGAGCAGCGGGGTATCGGCGGCGAGCAGCCTGGCGGTGGCGGCTTCCGCCGCGGCGGCGTCGGCGGGCAACTCGGTGTCCACGCTCGGCAGCCAGGTGGGCACGCTAGCGAGCGCGGTGGCACCGCTGGGCACGCTGTCGGCGACGGTGTCGACGGTGGGCAGCCTGGCGACGGCGGCCTCCGTCGCGGCGGCGTCTGCGAGCAATTCCGTGTCCACGCTCGGCGCCCAGGTGGGGACACTCGCGAGCGCCGTGGCGCCGTTGAGCGGGCAGATCGGCACGCTGTCGGCGACGGTGTCGACGGTGGGCAGCCTGGCGACGGCGGCCTCCG
>JAABUM010005630.1_pt1 | contig 13003 bp, 17 predicted proteins | sample 5559161 | NCBI WGS metagenome assembly JAABUM01 (sample SAMN10711868, study PRJNA513369) | rock metagenome | isolation source: Antarctica rocks | place: Antarctica: Victoria Land, Siegfried Peak nord | reverse complement strand
GCGGCACGATTCCACTGCCTGCCCCTCAATTGCATCATACCAAACAGGCAGCACCAATGCCCACGGCTCTTGCACAGGAACACCAGCTGCTCAAGACAGCTAGCTACAGGGCCTGCCGGCAACGCCGCCGCCGCGTCCCCTGAAGGGATTCGTCGTACGAGCCAGCTTTTTACCCGGTTGCTCTCCACTGTACAGTTTGCCGCGGCAAACGGCGTGAACGCAGCTGCGGCGTCCGCTGCAGCATGGGCGCTGTCGGCGCAGCAGGCGCAGCCAAGCACGGCGGCGGGGCGCAGGTCGCCGCCCTCCCCCACATCCATAAGCTTTACTCCCCTCTCGAAGCAGGCCGCCAAGGTGCCGTCCAACCGCTTCGCGCTAAACCCTAAACCCTCCTGCCGCCGCGGCGTCCCTGCCGCCGCGCCTTGCCACTGCACCGTGCTATGCAAGCCACGCAGCAGCCGGGCATCTGGGTTTAGGGTTTAGGGTTTAGGGTTTAGTAGAGCTGCACACCATGCCTGTGGTCGTCACGTCAGCAAGGTCAGCGTTCACGATGTTACTGACCTCTGCTCAGTCTTGCTTCTGTGCTTCTGAGCAATTCCGTGCTTCTGAGCAATTTCAATTTCATGACTGCACGCCCCTCCATGCACCGCAGCCGGCAATTGCGCGGCGGTCCAGCTCTGAGCCATCGGTGGACCTGGCAGCAGCGCTGGCAGAGGCGTCTGTCTGGATGCGCACCGGCGGCAGCAACGCCGACAGCCCCGCCGCCGCGGCGGCGGCACCGCTCGCGACAGGATCCGCGACGCCGGGAAAGCCGTCGTCAGCGCGGCCCTCAGCCAGCGACCCCTCGCTGCGCGCCAACAGCTTCAAGGACTTCACCTGGGACCTGCAGCCCATACGGACGAGCCCCGGCGGCAGCCGCCCCTCAGTGCCGCGGCTGGACCGCTCGCCGGCGCGGCCCACGGGCGGCTCCGGCAAAAGCAGCGACGACGCCGTCGCTGCACCTGCCGCTGGCGCCGCTGGCGACGACGCTTCTGCCGCAGGCACGCAGGCAGGAGCCGCCGCCGATGGGCACGCGGCGCCGGCACAGCAAGCCGGGCAGATGGAGCTGACCGCAGAGCCGGCGGCAGAGCCAGTACAGAAACAATCGACTGGCGCTCCGCGGTTCTGGGCGCCACCAGGCATGGAGCTTGCGACGGCGCTGTCCATGATCGACGAGACGCAGGAGAAGGCGGGACCATCAAGCCGAAAAGGCGGCGGCGGCGGCGAGGCGGAAGAGGCGCAGCTGCGGCGGCTACAGCCGCGGCGGCTGGTTGGCGGCGCGCCCCGCAAGAGCTCCGATGCGCAGGTGGGGACACTCACGGCTATCTCTTGGCCTACCTTTCCGCAGGAGATCTTAAGCCACTGCAGTTGGCCTGTCAAGGTGGACTCGATTGACGGCGCCACTGCGGTAGATGGCGCTGCAGATGGTGACAAGCGTTCGACATCTGATCTGGGTTGCTTTTCTGCAGTTTCACGATGTCACTCACTCCTATGTCACCCATGTGGCGTCCATCGAAAGCATCATCGCGGCGGTGTTGCAGGAGAAGGTGAATGACATGTAAAGGATCTGCTCCTGCAGAAGCCGTTTACAATACATCAGCTTTGTGTGTTGAGTTCTGTGCAGGTGATGTCCATCGACGGCGTCATTGCGGCGGTGGCGCAGGAGCTGGTGGAGGACATCCGCGCTCACGACGCCGAGGCGTCCGCCGCGGCCGACCTGGCCGTGTCCCTGCACATCTCGGTACAGGTACAGGTACAGGTACTCGCATCTCTGTGCACGCCCTGTGCTGCCCCAGACCACAGTCACAGGCCGCGCCAGTGTCGCAAGAGGTTTCTGGCAGGCGCGCCCTAACCCTAAACCCTGGCAACGCCAGTGCGGCAAGCCGCGTTGACCTGTGCACCGACCCTAAACCCTAAACCTAAACCCTAAACCCTAAACCTTGTCGCTGACGGCTTGCGCGCGCCCGCAACAGGTGCCCTCATCGGAGTCTCGTCCAGTGTGCACACCTCTTGTTGGTTCTGTCGTGCAACCGGATGGCCTGCGTTCTGCAGGGCGAGAACGCAGCTGCGCCAGACGCGGCGAGCCGACACAGCCGCCTCTCCTCCGCGGACTTCCGAGCGCTCGCGAAGGTGGGTTATGAGCTCAACGCTGCGCCGCGCGCCGCGGGCTACGTGTCTGCGCCCACCTCGCCGCGGGCGCATGCGGCGGCGGTCAGCCGTGCGGCGCGGCTGTGGGGCAGCGTGAGCGAGGGGGAGGAGGAATCCGACGATGAGGACTGGGGCCGCGCGGACGCCGCCTGGCCGCTGCTGCCGCTGGGCTTCCGACGGCGGCGCCCGTCGTCCACGCCGCAGGTCCGAGGTTCCGGCCACTGACAGCTCTCGGCTTGGCTTGGTCTCAAACTTTGATGAAATATCGGTAGTAACACACGACATGTCGTGCGCTTCCTTCTGACACACTGATTGTGCCCGTGGCAGCCGCTGTGTGAATGCCCGTTTTTTGCCGCCACTGGTGCGCTGCCTTGCTGACATGCCGCCGCGGTGTGCCTGCAGCACTCCCTGAGGGGCCTGCGCCGCCGCAGCAAGTCATCCGAAAACGGGCTGCAGTCGCACCCGCTGCCGACGCCTGATTCTCCGCCGGTTAGAGACGCTTCCGGCAGCCCCGGGCGGCCGCCGACGACCAACCCCATCTTCAGAAACCGCCCGCCCAGTCCGCTGAGCGACCTGCCGTCGGTGCGCCTCCCGAGACCCCGCTTTCCAGTCACGACTTGTCAAGAACTGTGGCCACCATCCCACACCCGGCCTCCTCCCTTGCGCCCGGCCTTGGGTGTTGGCAGTAAGGCTGTCGGACTGTCCGACAAAATGCATGCACTGGGACCGATCGGGACTGCACGCCGCGATGACTGCCATGGGCGGTGTCTCCTCTGCACTTGCCTGATGCTGCTGCGCCCCAGCAAGCGACACCTGTCGCAGTCAGCAGATGGCTACGCGAGCGAATTGAACGAAGACGAAACAGCTCTCGTGTCCCGCAGCGGTCCGCGGCAAAGGAGGCGCGGCGGCAGCGGCGACGGGTCGCCCGGCAGGACTCGCTGAGGCGGCGCTACGGCGGCTACTCCCCCCGCGCCTTCCCTCTGGACGACATTCTCGGTGCCGCGCACCCGTCCGCCGAGGATGCACCAGACAAGGGCCTGCAGGCAAGTGTGCATTTGGGTTTCGCTTAGGGTTTAGCTAAACCCTAAACCCTACGCCGCCGCAGGGCTCCATGGGCTGTTGCAAGGCACCCTTTCTTTTGTTTAGCTCCGGACGCCCGCCGAACTGTGATCAGTCATGGATGGTCCAGATTTGCATGGCTGCGGCGACAGGTTCGAATTCGAATCAACATGAGCTTGAAATCGTGACATAAGGCACTGTTGCCGCAGCTGCCGCGCTTGGATGCAAGTCAGAACTGGTGGTAGGGTGGGTTGTGAGGGGCGTTGGTACGAAATTGCATGCTCTGCTCGTCGCAGGCGCTGCTGGCGCAGATGTCACGCTCCGACGGCGGCAGCGCCGACAGCGGCTCCGATTTCTCGTCCTCTGAGGCCAGCAGCGGCGCGTGTGGCAGCCCGGTGACGCGCGGCGACGGGAGCGCGAACGGGAGCGGGTTCAGCAAGCTGCCGTCGCGGCTCAGCAACGCCAGCGCGGCGGCCGACAGGAAGAAGCTGACGCGCCGCCTGTCCTGGGCAGACGAGCATCAGGTGTGAAACCCTAAACCCTTCCATCGTCTTCAGTTCCTGACTAACCTCAGCCCAAGTGAGGGCTGGAAAGGCGAACATCGGTCATCGCTTTCGCCTGGCCCCGTCGGCTGTCCCGGATGTGCAAACCCTAAACCCGGATGTGCAATCTCTCAGCCCCCCCGCCCCAAGTGAATTCGCTGACGACCCCTGGAGCTGTGGAGGCCAGTGAGCAAACCAGACGTCCTCACGCAAGCAAGCCGTCTGAAGCTGACAAGCGACGTGTCGGCATGTCATTCGTGCTGCAACGCCCGCAGGAGCCGCTGAGCTCGGAGCTGGTCGCGCGGGGGCTGGGCGCGGCCTGGGAGTCGGTCAAGGGCCGCAGCGGCACCACCAGCATGCCGCCCAGACTCGCCACCTACCAGGTGCGCGCAGAGCTTCAGAAGTCAACAAAAGCCGAACACGTCGCAGCCTAAAACACCAGACACACATCAAAAGCAGAGCACCATGTACCATTCCTGACGCCGGTCAGCCTTGCCGCCTTGTGCATTCAGAGGTGCATCGGCAAGCGTCCAGCGGCGGCGGTGCTGGCAGTTCGCCAGGCTGCAGCTGGTCACACGCCTGCAGCCTGTGCCAAGCTGCACGTCTATGTGGCGCTGAATGCTAATATGGCGCAGGGCTGAAGTCCTTTCGAAAGGCCGCGCCGGCAGGGCTCCGGCAGGGCATCCTCACACGCCATCCCCTTGACCAAACGCCAAATACGCTTGTTCTGGATGACAAAATTGACGGTATAAAACGCAAGCATACTGATCGAAACTGCGGCCTAACCGTTGGACATGCAACCATCTGATTCCAGAACCCTGGAATGATCTTGTCGAAACTTTTGGCAGGAGGCGCCCCGCTCGCCAACCGGCTCGCCCGCCGGCGTGCCGCCCGCAGCGCCGCCGACACCAGAGCAGCAGCGGCAGCAGTCGGCTGCCCATCAGCACCCTGCCCCGCTGGCGCGGGCCCGCAACCGCCGGCGCTCCGACGGCGACCTGATCGCGGGGTTGCTCCCGCCGCGGGAACTGCCCAACAGGGAGCCGGAGGCGGACCTTGCCGCGACGCAGCGGCGGGCCACAGAGGCTGAGCACCGCCGCCACGTCATGGTGCGTTACAATGCTGACCTGCTGTCGCTGTGTGTGGCTTGCTGCATGTGGGGTAAAAACAACATGGACCTCCGACGGGCGAGAAGCTGTGCAATGCGCAACAAGCTCCGGCATTCGGCGGGTGGCTCGGACATGCAGAGTCCAGCGGAGTGGCGTCTGAGTGCTGGTAGAGGCGTCGTCCCTTTCATCAAGACACCAGACATTGCATGGCATATCATCAGGCGGAGTCTGGGAGTCTGGGCTCCAGGAGAAGCAGGCGGTCGTGAACCAGCAGTGCGCCGCCGTAAAGCGGCAGCGTGCTTTCCACGACCAGAATGTTGTGCTGCGCATCAACGCCAATTGCCCAGCATCGACTGCTTCCAACCGCTTGCAGTCGTAACTGCAGGAGGAGCAGGCGGCGACGGACAGGCAGCGCGCCGCCGAACGGCGCGCAGCGGAGGCACGGATAGCGGGGGAGGGCAAGGCGCGCGCCGCCGCGGTCGTCGCCGCTGAGCTGGCCGCCGCTGCGGAACGTGCCGCCGCCGCGGGGGCGGCGCTGCCGCCGCTCCGGCTGCCAGCGGCGCCTCCTGACTTCTCAGAGATCCAGCCGGCAGAAGACGGCGCCGCAAATCCTGCTGCAGCGGCAGGCGCGCCGCCCGCAGCAGCGGCGGTGGCCGCCGCCTCCGCGCTACAGGTGCCGCCGCCGTCGCCACAGCAGCAGCGGCGGCGGCAGCCGCCGTCGCGGCCCAGCCCGCCGCTCACGCCAAAGTCGCCGGGCGCCGGCAGCGACGCCGGCAGCTGGCGCAGCGACCGCAGCGCCAGCTGGCGCTTTTTGGGCGACGCGGCGCGGAACGTGCGCCAGCGCTTCCACCGCATGTCCAACGACTCCCTCGCCTCCGAAATCAGCAGTGCGCCACCAGCTTCACGCTGCACCTGTCCACATTCGCTCCGTCCGCCTCCTGTCACCTGATGCTCGGCTCTGGTGTCGTGTCCAGGGTGTAGGGTTTAGGCGCATGTGCTGGTGCGGATCTTCAAGCGTGCCAGCCCCCGCCGCTGTGAGCTTGGCAAAGCAGATCTGCGGTGATATTCTGCGCACAGTCTGCGCCTACCCTAAACCCTACACCCTAACCTGCACTTCCTTGCCGCCTCCATCCTGGATCCTCTGCAAAGATGACTGTGTTGGACCTGACGCTGTATCCTCCTTTACCGCAGGGTATGCATACAACGGCGAGACGCCCAAGTATGCCGGCGAGGTGGTGCGTTCATCCCGCAGCGGGCGACCGCCGCGGCCGCCGGCGATGTCGCCCTTCGCCTGCTTCCGGCCGGGGGCGCCGCACCCCAACTCCGGCGTCTCGGGCCGCTTCCGCAAGCTGATGCCGGCATCCGCGGCGGCGGACGGCGGAAACCCAAAGCAGCAGTATGAGTCGGTGGTGGTGCGCACCGCCACCGGCGACCAGCTCATGGTGCGGCGGCCGGTACGCAGTCCCAGCGCGTCGCGGCAGGCGTCGTCGGAGTCGATGCGTCGGCCGGAGGCGGCGGCGGCCAGCGGCGCCGCAGCGGCGTCTGCCGGCAGTGGCAACGCGCGGCCGCCGCCGCAGCGGCGGCCGCCGCCGCCGCAGCGCAGCCCGCTGGGACGCGCCGCCGGCGGCGCCGGCGCCGCCTTTGGGCAGGCAGCGGGCAGCGAAGTCGTCACAGGCGGCGGCCGCGCGGTCGCACCGGCGGCTCCGCCGACACCTCGCAGCGGCGGCGGCCTGTTCCGAAAGCTCATGGGCAAGCGCGCGCACACGGAAGCCGGCGCAGCTGCGGGCACCGCCTGACTTGCGAGCCCCGTACTGGGGCCCGTGCCAGGGTTCTAAACCACAGCGATCGACGACGTGGCGGGAGCCGCTCGCAGGAGCCAGCCGCATGACCGCCGGGCAGGAACATGGCGCGCTGTCGGGATGGCGGGCCAAGGCGTAGCTGACGAGCGAGCCTTCAGGTTTCCGGCGGTCGAAGATGCAAGCAGTGCAGCAGGATGCGCAAGCGACACTGAGCACCTGTCAAAGCGGAGCTCAGAATGCTCACACCAGCCGTCGCGCGATTTTGTAGGGAAGCTTTTCGTCAGCATCGTTGACCCCTGTTTGATAGCACTTTCTCAGAGCTGGTTTCGCCTGACGTTGCGGCCTTGACCTTTGCCGCAACGCTACAGGTGGCATTTGATGTGTCCACGCAGTGATTCCCAGTGACAAGACGGACTTGGTGACTTCCGCGGTAGCTTGCCGGCGGCGCGTTGACTGCAGTGGGCCTTTTGGGCCCATTTGCCGGTGGCATCTGGTGCAGCGTTGCTACTGGAATGTGTGACGGGAAATCTGTGCCCTTAACATTTACAACATCGCCTTCGCGACCAACCTGCCGGTCAAATACCACGTCGAGCACGAAGTGCATACCCAACGAAACCCACAACTCCTGGTGCCGTCACGACTGCGCTGCCATGGCTGCTGAACCAGCCCCCCCCCCCCCCCCCCCTCCCCCCACACCGTTTGTTACGAACTCATTGTGGGTTTTGCTGAGTGCTGCCACCTGCCGCCTGCCGCACCGACTTTGCTGCTGCTGCTCTTGTTGCCTGCTCCCACGCCGCCTGCAGGCGGCGCGGCCCGCCATTCCGGTTTCAGGCAGTCCACAACCTGCGCGGCTCCGCACCCGCACACGGCAGAGTGTCGAGGCCGCCATCGGCTTTCGCGTGGGGGGAAAAACCCCCATCGCGGCACCCCTGCTTAATTGTGATATGCGTTGCCCGACACAAGCACCGCTCGCCAGCGCCTGGTCGCGCTATCATGAAAAGTATATTCTATCTTCTATCATAAAATGTAAATGCATAGAAACAGCTCGGTTCTTTCACGACGGTTCTTTTCATCGGGGTGCTGCCAGAAGCGGTCTGTCGTCTGCCTCGAGTGCGCCGCGCCGGCCTCCGCATCTACAGCGACGAGCCCTTGTCGCTGCCGTCGGCGCTGCCGGGCGGCGTCTTGGCCACCGCCTCTGCACGAAGGGTTTTAGGGTTTAGGGAACACGAGCAAACACCGCGGTCAGCTGCCAGTCTCAACAGATGCTGGATTTCTGACGGCGTGTCTGATGCAGGGTGCTGCTGCTGCTGCCGGATGAACCTGCTGGATCAGCAGGTTGCGACGCACACCGCTGAGCCGGCGCTTGACTGCACTGGAACCAGCCTACACCCTAAACCCTAAATGCGCGGCGCAGGGCAGCGGCAGCTTGGGCGACGCGCCGCCGCACGCCCACCGAGTGTCCAACATTGTCGAAATGAGAGCTTCTGGTGACAGAAATCAGCAACACGCACCCCTGGCGGATGGCTGCATGGACAGCGCGCCGAGGCGGCTGGCGCCGCCGCCGCTGCCGCGCAGCAGGCGATCCTTCAGCCTGCGCCGCCGCCCGACATCAAACTCGAACTCGTCGCCCAGATTGGCGCCGTGGCTGGCCGCGCCGGCTTCTACTTCTTCGTACGCAGGGCCGATGGCGCCTGCAGATGATGGCGTCGACACATGGGAAACATGTACCAGATGTAACAGCCGGTCCCGAGGCTGGCGCCGTAACTAGCTGCGCCGGCTTCCAGATCGCCTCACACTAGGACTAACGGCTCCCGCAGGTTCTGGCGTCTCGGCGTTTCAGCACACAGCCGCTCGGCTCTGGGGCCCAGCGCTACCACTGCCTGCGCGACGCTGCTTGCAATGCTTTGTCACGAGCCTGTGATGTATTCGTCACAGCAGAGTCATCGCGCACCGGTGCTGCGCGCCCGCTCCGCCTGGATGAGCCCGCTCGCGACGCCCGGCAGGGCAGCCGCCGCCAGCTTGCTGGGGTTTCTGATGCCGCCGGCCGGCTTCGCGGCGGCGGCCGCACCAAGATGTCCGCCGCTGCCGCCAGCCACGATGGCGTCGACAGAGTCGCGGGTGCTGGGCACTGGGCTGCTGCCGGCAGAGCGGGCGACCATGAAGCGCCTCTCCTTCTTCGCTGCGTCGAGCGGCCTCTCCGACAGCAGCGCCGCCGTAGCCTATGCACGTGACGAACAGCGCCGTTCACGATTCACGCAGGGTCGTGTCAGGTTGCGACGGTGCTTCCTGAACCTCTGGCGGAGTTTCATGTCGAGAGCTGCGACATCGGTGGTCGGCTCGGTGTAGGGTTTAGAGTTTCAGGGAAACCCTAGACGCAGACCGCTCCGACGCAACGCAACTTGCTATTGGCAATAGGCATAAGTGAAACGTGCTGCACAAGCCAAGAGCGACTGCTGCGCAAGCAGTTCCCAGGATGCCACATGCGCTGTACAGCCGAGCAGCTGGGCACTGGGCAGGAGACAGCTCCTTTGCTGTCAGTCGTTGCACTTCGTATCCGTGTTCGTTTCTTGTTTTTAGGGTTTTTTAGGGTTGTTTCGGCTGTGTTTCGCACCAGCTGCCGGGCGGAGGGCTCCTGCTCCGGTGGCCGCGGCAGCGACTCCGATGCCGACAGCGCCAGGCGGCTGCGGCCGGCCTCCCCCGGCGGCGGCCTCTGCAGCGCGCCCGTCGGGGAGATGCTGCCTGAGAACAATACTGCAACAGCGGGATCAGGGGCGGAGAAAGCTCCGAGGATGCCGAGGTTACGATGGGGATAGCTGGTTACATGCTCAGGCGGCGGTCATACGCAAAGCGCAACAGGTGCTCTGGCGAATAATGATTGGCAACATGCACACCTCCAGTCCCTACAGGTGAGATGCAGATTAGGGTTTAGGGTTTAGGGCATGTCTGAAACCGAAGAATCAGCACATCAGGTGAACGCACAACTGCAATGTAGCCCTAAAACCTAAACCCTAAAACCATGGTACCTGCGGAGCCGCCGGAGTCGCAGGAGCCGCGGCGCTCCGGCGTCGGCCGGCTGCGCAGCCCAGCCAGCGCTGAAGCGGCCAGCGGCGCCGCCTGCTGCTGCTGTTGCGCCGAGTGCTGCTGCATCAGCCGCTGCGCCGGGGCCTGCTGGTCAGAGTGCCCAAAGGGCGAAGTCGGCGGCAGCGAGCCCGCTGCGGGCAGCGCAGCTGTACCACGCGGCGTCGCAGGGGCCGCGGGCTTGTGGGCGGACGGCTGCGGCGGCGGGAGGCTGCCGCCAAGCAGACCTGGGCGGGACGCCGGCGGCGGCTGCGCCCTTGCTGCGGCGACGTGCAAATGCGCGGATGGCTGCGGCGGCGGCAGGCCGCCTGCTCGCGGACTGGGCGCCGCCGACGCCGGCTGCCCATTTGCTGCTGCGACGTGAGAGTGCGCCGACGGCTGCGGCGGCGGCAGGCCGCTGCGACCCGGGCTCGCCAGCGGCGGCTGCGGCTTGGGCGCAGTCACGGGCTGGTAGGCCGACACCTGCGGCGGGGACAGCGCCCTGCCAAAGCCGAAGAAAGAGCGCGGCGATTTTGGCGGCTGCTGCGGCGCTGCGTTTGGCGACTTTGGTGCTGAAAGGGATCGCGGCACCGGCTGTTGCGGCGGCTGCTGCAGCTGCGGCGTCGGCCGCTGCTGAGGCTGCGATGCCTGCTGCTGCGGCGGCGGCTGCTGCTGGCCCAGCCGCAGCGCGGGCACCTGCGCCGGTGCCGGGCGCGGCTGCGGGGCCATTGCTGCTGGCGGCTGCGGCGCTGCCTGCTGCGCCGCCGCCGCCAGGGGCAGGCCCCGTGCTGACGCCTGCAGGGGCGCATGGCTGGACGGCTGCAGCTTGCCAAGGGACGCCGGCTGCGCAGGCCGCGCCGCCGCCGCCGCCCGATCGCGCACCTGCTGCTTTGCGGCCGCCTTGCGTTCGACTTCCGCCTTCCGGAAGGCGTCCTTCCGGTCACGCTCGGCCGCGGCGGCGGCAATCTTGTCCGCCTTTCGACGGGCCTCCTCCGCCACCTTGGCCGCCTGTACATTCGGAAGAAGAAACGATTGAAAAGGTTTCTAACCTCTGTTTACAACACGCCTGACAGAATCATACGGGCACTACTCCTGGGGACCGGTCAACACCCAGCATTTGCAATCCCAGTCAAGCATCCAGACAGCACAGAAACAGGAAGCCTTCGGTTGCCGGACCTGCTTGCCCGTCTTCTCCTCCGCCCGCAGCTGCTGCTTGGTCTTGGGCTTGGCCGGCGGCGGCGGCCGCGGCGGCGGCCGCGGCGGCAGGCCTCCACCTCCCAGCTGTGGCAGCGGACCAGAGTGCGGCCGCGCAGGCTGCTGCGCCGGGGACTGCGCCGCCAGCTCCGCCGACGGCGCCTTGGCCAGCGCCGCCAGCGGCCCAGAGCGGGAGCGCTCCAGCGGCTGCGGCGCCGGCGGCACGCCACGCGGCGCCGCCCTGGCAGGCCGCTGCGCTTCAGCTGCCACCGGTTTTTCCGGCGGTGGCGCCGCGCCCTCCGAGGAGTGCAGGTCGTCGACGAGCTTCTTGCTGCCGAACAGCGCCTTGAGCTTGTCCTTGAGGCTGCGCCGCTTGTAGCGGCCGCGCTTCTCGGGCGGCCCGCCGTGCTGCTCCTGTGCCATGCAGGATTTTCTGATTTCAGCGGAGATTTCTACAGGTTTCAGGTTTGATCCTTGGATGCACGAGGGCACACCGCTGAACCTGCCAGCTCCGAGCTGAGCCCTTTGCCAGGTGTGATGCAGGCGAGTGCTCGAGGCGGTGCGCTGAGCATGCGGCGCTTGAGCGCAGAGTGACTGCAGGGTTTAGGGTTTAGGGTAACCCTAAGGGTACCCTTCTGGGAAAACTTTTGGGCGCACCACACAGCTGGCTATGCCGAGCCACGCACCAGCACGCGTGCCGGTGCTATGCCTCTGAGCTCGTGTGATTGCGTTGATATGTACGTCAGCGCTCGCAGACAGACAAATGCCTCGCATCATTGATTTTCCAGCACTGCTCGCACCAGCACGCGCGCAGTGGCGGCCTCGGCGATGGAGGCGGCGTTTGTTGCCGCCGTCGCCAGCGGCCGCTCCAGCATGAGGTCCTCGCTGCGCTGTCGCTGCACGACCTGCTCGATGCTCGGCTGGCGGCTGCGGGGAGCGGAATGAGGATAAGTGTGAAGGGTCGAAACAAAAACCCAGCTTGTTGTTCCCCCGGGCTGCTCCAGCAGCACACAGCAGCAGGTTCTCGCGGGGAGTCAGCAAAATGAGCATCTGCCAGTAGTCTGTGCACCCGGTTCCAGGAATCCAAACCCGCCGCCCTGCAGTTGGCGCAGGCTGTGACAGTGAGCTTGCGGGCCGCTGTCCGCGGACGTGGAAGAGGTGGGCACACACTTACACCTTGGAGCAGCAGGTTTTAGGGTTTTGGGTTTTAGGTTTGCATTCACACACAGCGGCGTTCACGAAGGCGGCGCAACTGACGGGAAGCGGATCACAGCAAGAGCTCGCCGTTGTCGTTTCCGATATCTTCAGTACTTTGGAGAGCTTAAACCCTGTGCTCACCTGATGGCGTACTCCGAGGCGGCGCGGCTGGCCTCGGCCGTCGCCATCGCCCGCGCCTTGATCTCCTCCGGAATGAAGAACACCCACGACATATCGATGGCCGCCAGCAACGTCGCCTGACAGTGGATTGAGAGCTGGTCAGCGTGACGAACGACGCCAGCAGAACGAGATGCGCTCGACAGGGGCGTGCCGGTTTCTACCCTCAGCAGGGGACCTGACGGTGGGGAGTGAACAAACTGCCACAGCATGTTCTGACGCCATCTGCAGCCTTCACGCTAAGCAAATGACGGGTCTCAGCCCCCACCCGGTCCTGCAATGGGCGACTTTTGGGCTGCGCAGTGGCATCCAGCTTCTGCCCGCCTGCTCCGCCGAAACAGGGTAATGCGCCAGGAGACATGTCATCCGACTCTGTCTGGGTCCATGTGAACATGACAAACCAAAACCCTAAACCCTAAAACTCTACCTCCGCCTCGGAGAAGTCCGTGGCGCGGTCCTCGGGCGGCGGCGGCAGCGGCGCTGAGCCGCTGACCAGCCGCGACAGAGAACCCGCGCTGCCTTCGGCGGTCACCGTGCTGCTGCGCCGCGGCGGCTGCGGGGGGATGACGACACAAGGGGGTGAGAAACAAAGTTACGACACGAGATGAGTTGTTTTGTGTTTTTTCATTGGGAAGCGACCCCGCGCTGCCTTCGCTGCTCATCGTGCTGCTGCGCCGCGCCAGCGGGG
>JAABUM010005629.1_pt1 | contig 13004 bp, 10 predicted proteins | sample 5559161 | NCBI WGS metagenome assembly JAABUM01 (sample SAMN10711868, study PRJNA513369) | rock metagenome | isolation source: Antarctica rocks | place: Antarctica: Victoria Land, Siegfried Peak nord | reverse complement strand
TCTACTCCGACATGGCGCGGTTCAACCGGGTGCTGCACAACCTGTGCACCGACGTCTGGACCTACATCTCGATGGGCTATTTCGCTCAGGTGCGCGGTCAGGGCACCGTTGGGTCCAGCACCATGCCGCACAAGGTGAACCCGATCCGGTTCGAGAACGCAGAAGCCAACCTCGAGGTCAGTAACGCGCTGCTCGACGTGCTGGCCTCCACACTGGTGCAGTCCAGGATGCAACGCGACCTGACCGACTCCTCGATGCAGCGCAACATCGGCACTGCATTCGGGCACTCGATGCTCGCGCTCGACAACGCCGGCCGCGGCCTGGCCGGGCTCGACGCGGTGCCCGAGACGATGGCAGCCGACCTGGACCGCAACTGGGAGGTGCTCGGCGAGGCGATCCAATCCGCGATGCGCGCGCTGGGGGCCGCTGGTGTCGAGGGTATGGACCAACCGTACGAGCGCCTCAAAGAACTCACCCGGGGTCGCCGGATCGACGGCGACGACCTGCGGGAGTTCGTGCGCGGGCTCGGATTCCCCGCCGACGTCGAAGCCCGGATGCTTGCGTTGACACCAGCCTCGTATGTCGGTCTCGCACCCCAGCTGGTCGACTTCCTCGACCGCTGAGCAGCGCGCATCGCAAGCTCCTGGGTCACCCGATGACGGTTAGGTAACAAATGTTTTATTTTCATACCACGACGACACGGTAGGTCCACAGTTCTCGTAGGCGGCATCCATTGGGGGAGACCGTCCTTCGAGAAAGATCCAGCGCCATGCTACTTCGCCTCGCCGCGCTCGCGGCCGTACCCGTCCTGGCCGCAGTCGGCATCACCACCGCTTCGCCTGCCCACGCTTCCGGGACCTACGGAACCTGCGAATTGCTGGCACCAGCCACCGCCCGCGTGGTGGATTCCTATCGCCACGTGCCGATTCGGATGACCGGCGGATGCGTCCTGCATTCGCGTCCGCACGCGATCTGGTACGTCGGGCAGAACTACAGCCACGCCCAGGACGGTGTCGTCCTGGACGGAAGCGGACCGAACGTCTGGGTCCTGGGGCGCAACACGCCGCTCGGCGCCCGGACGTGGAAGGGCCAGTTGGCGGTCGACGCCGAAGGTCACGACTACCAGCAGAACTCCCCGACAACCACGGTGAAAGTCGGTTCGTGGGCCGTGCTACAGGCGACGCGATCCGGGCGAACGGTCACGGTCGACACCCGTGCGGTGCGGTACGCCACGAGCCTCAACCGCAACATTGCGTGGGCCGGACAGCGCGGCACGATTCAGTACCGCGCCTCCGCCTCGTCGACGTGGACTGACCTACAGAGCTTCACCACCAATGCCGGGGGTGCCTTCAGGGCCAGCTTCGACGACGCAGGTGCTCGGCAGTACCGCGCCGTCTACGACGAGGACAGCTACATCTGGGGAGCAACCTCCCCCACTGCCTCGGTCACTGCCGCGCCGGCCACGCACATCCTGGCGCTGAGCGGAGACGACACCTTCACCACCGGTCAGAAGGGTGTGCTCTGCCAGGCGGGGCCGGCCGGGGTGACGTGCGGGTTCAACACCGCCCTGCCCTACGGCGTCACATCGGCTCAGGCCAAGAAACTGTGTGGGCAGACAGCCCTCCAATCGATCAGCCTCACTTCCCAGACGTGGGAGTGGGGTTGCGGCACCGGGGTGCCGGTCGTGCCGAGCAAGGCGACCAACGCGTGGGCCTCCTCGCACAACCTGCCGATCGACAAGGCCCTGAAAGCCGCAGTTGTCCCCAACAACTGGACGTTTACCGTCGACGGGGTGCCCTGCCACGTCTCGTACAACGGCGCCGTCGGCTGTTCGACCCCGCAGGCGGCAGCCACCGGATTCGTGGCCGACAGCCACTACGTCTACCCCCGGGGCAACAGCAACAACTGAACCGGCCCGTAACCCCGTCAACCCGCAGACGACAGCGAAGCCGCTCGCCATCGGTCCAATGGCGAGCGGCTTGGTCGTTGCACGCACCGCACTAGACGGTGACAGGGCCCGATTCGGTGTCGAAACTGACCGAGAGGATTCCCGGAGTTCCGTGCGGCGCGGTGAAGTCGAAGGAGATGCCGGGTTCGAACTCGTCACGATCGACATCGCAGGGGCCGTCCAAACCCAGCCACTCCCGCACCCGCACCGGCGATCCGCCGATCTGCAGGGAAGTGAGGCTTGCGTCGGTCGGGCCGTCATTGGACGGGTGCGGTGTGCCATCGGACCACTCGATGAAGAAGGGCAATTGTGCGTCGCAGATCAGGCCTTTGACGCCGAGCTGCTTCCAGGTGAGTTCGACCCCGTCTGGGCGGTGCCGGTTGCCCGGAGCCGCCTCCCGACCAAGGAGTCCTTCGGCGCGGGTGATGTCGTCGACGCGGACGACCCACCCGAGCCAACCGCCACCGGCTTCAGAACAGGCACGCACGGCCTGACCGAACGGCGCCTTGCCGGACGCGGGGTGGTCGAGCACTTCAACGACCTCGATAAACCGGTTGTTTTCCAGCGGGATGATCGAGTTCCGGGTGCCAAACCGCGGATGCACTCCCCCATCGCTGGGCTCGACGCCCACCATTGCTCCCAGCCGCTTGGCAGTTGAGATCAAACCGTCTGAACCGGCGGCGTACACCACATGGTCGACTCGCATTCCTGCATCGTGCCACTGGTCACACCCCCGCTCCAAATGCCCGACGCCGCTCATCCCGCCCTTTTCCAGCTGACCACGAAAACCGTTGCGCCTGCTGCTACTTCAGAGTAGGAAAGTCAACCAATGCACTGCCTCAACCCCGAGAAACAGCCGATGCCGACCGCCGCTGACGCACGGCCTCGTAGAGCACGATCGCCGCAGACGTCGCTACATTCAACGAATTCGCCGTCCCAGCCATTGGGATGGCGACGCGCTCATCGGCAGCGGTCAGCACCTGCTCGCTCAGCCCTTCCTTCTCGGTGCCCACCGCGATCGCGACCGCACCGGTCAGGTCGACGTCGGTGTGCGCCGTCGCCGTATCAGGAGTGGCCGCGATCAACCGGATACCCCTACGACGCAGCCAGGCGAGCGCCTCGCTCGTGGTCGCCGTCGCTACCGGAACGGCGAAAACCGTTCCTTTGGAGGCACGGACGACATTCGGGTTGCCCCAGTCGGTGATCGGGTCGGCCGAGACGACGGCGTCCACCCCCGCCGCATCGGCCGTCCGCAGCATGGCTCCCAGGTTCCCCGGCTTCTCGACTCCCTCGGCCAACAGCACGAGCGAATCCCCGGTCGTGTCGAGATCGTCGACCGCTCCACCGGCGAGCGCTGCGACTGCCACGAATCCGTCCGCGCCCTCGCGGTAGGCGACCTTCCCGAACGCCGCGCGATTGAGCCGGATGACCTGCGCTCCTCGGTTCCCCGCCTCGCGCACCAGTTGGGCCACGTCGGCACCCGCGACGGCGAGTTCCGGACAGAGCAGCAACTGGCGCGGCACGACGCCCGCGCTCAGCGCGAGCCGCAGCTCCTCATACCCCTCGATCAGCGTCAGCCCGAGTTCGTCACGGCGCCGGCGCCTGCGCAGCGCGATGACGTCCTTCAGACGGGGGTTGGACGGGGAGGTGATCACAAGGTCCGGCACGCAGTTGACCCTACGGTCGCTGGTCGTGGACAACCGGCACGTCCGAAGCAGCACCATCGACCGGGCCGTGATCACGGCGCCACAGGACCAGCTGTAGGGACTCACATTCGAGCTTGCAGGTTCCTCCACATTCTGCGGCCCGTGATCCACCGGCCAGGTTCAGTCGAAGCACAGGTCGAGTTCGAATGCGTCACTGATTGCGCGGGCCAGTGCAGAATCTTGATCATCGAAGAGCAGGCCGATCGTGTCCACGACCGCGCTCGTTCGCACCGTGGTGATGTCGTCGCAGCTGACGACGCTGTTGTGCTCCGGACCGCAGCTTCCCCCAAAGCCAACTGCCCGCAATGAGCTGGATGGCCGATACCTTCACCATATGTTTCGTCATGCATGGTGGATCCTCGGACTCGTGCTGGTGGGCGTCGGCGTTGCTGTCGTGCTGTCCGCTCAGGCCGTCCCGAGTGACTTCGGTTGGTTCGCCTATGCGCCACTGGGCGGCGACTCCGACGGACACATGAGTGGGAGCGGCTCCATCTGGAACAGGTCGGTTTTGATCGTGACCCGATGGCAGATCATGGGACTTTCCGTGACGGCCCTTGGACTGGTGGTTTTCGCCGCCGGTCTTGGTTTCCGTCTGGGCCGGCGGCATCCCCACCTCCGAGAGTCGTAACACCCTCCCGCTGAGCGCTCGAGGATCCCTAGTGCAGTGAATCAGAAGTAAGGCGGGTGCGTCGCACTACAGATGGTGTGCTCGTGGGAGCAGCCCCCGGTGCTCCGGGTTCGACATCGGGATAATCTGACGCCGACATCGGGGTGGTCGAGCCGCTCGAATGTCGGCGTCGGTGCGAGCGATGAATGCCGCTAGTCCAACCGGCCAGCGCGTCCGGATGCGGGCCAGCGGGGCGGTAGTCGAAGCGCAGCGTCAGCAGCCGCTCGGGTGCTCCACTCACGCTCACAATTTCATCCATGTGTAGGACAGAGACTGACCTGCACTGCAGCGATCATCATTCTCGGCGGATGGACCACCCGTCAGCGACGAGGAGGAGATCGACAATGACGCTCACGTCGATGCTGACGGAGCCGTTGCCGACCAGCTCATGTGGGGCGGTTTCCAGGCACCGAACGGCTTGAGCGTGATGGCTTCGGCGTGCCACCGGGCCGCCCGTTCAACCGCGGAACGGACCCCGTGTTCGTCCAGCGCAACTGATCAGAGTAGGGAGTTGAGCACCATGGCCAGGCCGTCGTTCTCTACAGTTGCGGTGACCTCGTCGGCCACCGCCTTCACTGCGTCCGGCGCCTGCCCCATCGCGACACCGCGAGCTGCCCACTGGAGCATCTGCAGATCGTTGTAGTGGTCGCCGACCGCTACCGTGTCACCCGGCTCCACACCCAGCGTGCGGCGCACCGCCTCCAGACCGGACGCCTTCGACACGCCTTCGGGGTTGATGTCGAGCCAGGCAGTGAAGCCGATCGCGTAGTTGACCCCGTGCAGGCCGAGTCGTTCGGCGAGAGCTTCGAAGTCGTCAGAGGTACCGGTCGGGGAGCGGAACGTGATGCGGGTGGTGCGGGTGGCCTTCAATTCCTCCCACGACACCACCCGGTGCTCGCCTTCGAGCTCGCCCGCCGGGAAAGGCGCGCTGACCAGGTGTCCTTGGCCGAGGACCTCGCTGGCCACGATGCCGTCGGACCACTGGCCCTCAAGCGCGGTCAGCGCCGCGCTCGGGTCGAACGTCACCTCCTCGACCAGGTCGTACCCGCCCGCCTCGTCGACAGTGATCGTCACGGCGCCGTTGGAACACACCGCCAACGACGGTGCCAGGCCCAACTTCGTCGCGATCGGCACGGTGCCGATCAGGGACCGGCCGGTAGCCAGAACGACGTGGTGCCCTGCGTCGCGCACGGCAGCGACCGCTTCGCGCACCACCGGGGACATGCTGCCGTCGTGATGCACGATGGTGCCGTCGATATCGAGACCGATCAGAAGAGCCACGGCGCCCACCCTACGTAGCCGATGCTCAACTCCTGACGAGCAGGATGTCGACGTTGCGCTCACGCACCAGCACGCCGATCGCGACCGCTAGTGCCGCGAAGCCGAACAGCAGCTCCAGCCACAGTCCCCAGCCGACCGAGAACGTTATCTGTATGCCGATAGCCCGCGCGTTGTCGACCATCTTCGAATAGAAGTCACCCGACTGGGCGTTCACGACCAACGCTGAATAGATGACAACCGCTATCTGCACGACGGCCGCCGCGATCGCCGCGATCGGGGCGGATCGGGGCAGTTTGTCCAGGCCGCGAAATACCCCGGCGAGCAGCAGCACGACCCCGCAGCCCAGCACCAGCCACCCGCCCAGGCTGGGGCCGTTGCCGTTCGAAGCATCAGCACCCGCGATGTCGGTGCTGACAGCTCCGAAACCGTTGACGTAGATATGTTTCGAGGAGGCCGCGGCAGCACTGGAGAGCACGAAGGTCTGCGTGGACCAGTGCTGCAGGCACAGCAGTGCCATCGCCAACGCGATGGGCACCAGCAACCACGGACCGATGCTCCGGCGCACCGCCTCGTCGAGCTTCCCGTCGGCATCCTGGTCGTCGGTCGCCCCGACCGCAGTGTCGCTGTCGCTGTCGCTGTCGACCGAATCCTCGTCGAGATCGTTCTTATCGACCTCGTCGTCGGCAGATACGTCGTCTTTCGTCACGGGGCGAGGGTAACGATCGGGTCTGTCAGAGCGGAGGCAACACGTCGAGGCCGATGAACGGCTGCAGTGCTTCTGGCACCCGTACCGAACCGTCGGCCTTCTGGTGGTTCTCCAGGATCGCCACCAACCAGCGGGTAGTGGCCAGGGTGCCGTTCAACGTGGCGACCGTCTCCGTGCGCCCGTCGGCGTTTCGATGCCGGGTACCGAGGCGGCGAGCCTGGTACGTCGTGCAGTTCGAGGTCGACGTCAGCTCGCGGTAGCGGCCCTGGGTGGGTACCCACGCCTCGCAGTCGAATTTGCGGGCGGCGGGGTTGCCGAGATCTCCTGCGGCAGTGTCGATGATGCGGTACGGCAGTTCGACCTTGGCGAGCATCTCGCGTTCCCAGTCCAGCAGCCGCTCGTGCTCGGCCACAGCCTGCGCGGGGTCGCAGTAGACGAACATCTCGACCTTGTGGAACTGGTGCACCCGGATGATGCCGCTGGTGTCCTTGCCGTGCGATCCGGCCTCGCGCCGGTAGCAGGCCGACCACCCGGCGTAGCGCTTCGGGCCACCGCTCAGATCGATGATCTCGCCCGCGTGATAGCCCGCGAGCGCCACCTCGGAGGTACCCGTCAGATACAGATCGTCAGCTTCGAGGCGGTAGACCTCGTCGGCGTGCGCGTCCAGGAACCCGGCGCCGTGCATCACGTCGGCCTTGACCAGCGTCGGGGTGATCATCGGCGTGAATCCGTGCTGGACCGCCTGCGCCATGGCCATGTTCAGCAGCGCGAGCTCCAATTGCGCACCGACACCGGTCAGGAAGTAGAAACGCGATCCGCCGACCTTCGCGCCCCGCTCCATGTCGATGGCGCCCAGGCGCTCCCCGAGGGCGAGATGGTCCAACGGCTCGAAGTCGAACTGGGTGGGTTCGCCGACCGTCTCGCGCAGGCTGAAGTTGTCCTCGCCACCGGAGGGCACTCCCGGCGCGATGATGTTGCCGATCTTGCGCAGCGCGTTCTCGTACGCGGCGCCGGCCTCACCCGCCGTGGTCTCCAGGGCCTTGACACGCTCGCTCAACGCGCCCGCACGCTCCCGTGCCTGGGCCGCAGCAGCCTCCGGCTCGGTGACGTCCCCGCCCTTCTTGCGAGCGGCGCTGAGCGCTCCCATCGCCTGCCCGACATCCTTGCTGACGCTCTTCTGCTCACCGCGTGCGGCTTCGAACTCCTGCAACGAGGACCGCCGTAGTTCGTCACCGGCGAGCACCTGATCGATCAGGCCCTCGTCGTCGCCGCGGGCACGCTGGCTGGCACGCACGAGGTCGGGGTTGTCACGCAGCACTTTGATGTCGATCACGCAGGTCAGGCTATCGGCGTACCGCGCCTGTACCCCAACCACTTTGTGGCGAGATGAACCCACCGGTAACCGTCCGGTAAGTTTCGGTGCATCCGCCGGGGGGCACATCGAAGGGTTGAGGCACGTGCAGCAGGGCATCGTCGTCGTCAACCCCAGCAAGTTCAAGAATCTGAAGCGACTCAAGATCGACCTGAGCCGCATTTTTCACGACTACGGCTGGGCGGAGCCCATCTGGCTCGAGACGACCGTCGATGACCCCGGGGTCGGGCAGGCCCGGGCTGCGGTCGAGATGAGCGTCGATCTGGTGTGCGCCCTCGGCGGCGACGGCACCCAGCGCAGCGTCGCCCAGGGACTGACCGGCTCGGGTATGCCGATGGGCATCCTGGCTGCTGGAACCGGCAACCTGCTCGCCCGCAACCTGAAGCTGCCCTATCGCCGGTTCGCCGACGGTTTGCGGGTCGCGTTGTCCGGTCGCGACCACAAGATCGACCTTTCGCTGATCGAGTTGGACGTCGACGGCGTCGGCCGGTGGACACCCCCGCAGATCGGATTGGTGATGACCGGCATCGGCCTGGACGCCGAGATCCTCGCCGAGGCGGACGAGGAGTTGAAGTCGCGATTCGGGTGGCTGGCGTACCCGGTAGCCGGAATCCGCCATATCGCCCACGATCGGATGCACGTCACCATCGCCCTCAACGGCCAGGAGCCGGACGCTGAGCTGCCGGTGTCGAGTGTGTTGATCGGCAACTGCGGTCTGTTGGCCGGCGGACTGCGACTGATGCCGAACGCCGAGGTCGACGACGGCGTCCTGGACACCGCAGTGCTGCGCCCGAAGGGTCTCCTCGGCTGGGGTCCGCTGGTCGCCCAGGTCGCGACAGGTGCGCGCCGCGAAACCGTCACGATCGGCCGGTTGCGCTCCTCGAGCATCGAAGTACGGTCTGCGCGCCCGGTGATGATCGAGGTCGACGGCGACGTCCTGGAACGGGCCTACGCGGTGCGGGTCACGGTCGACCCGCTGGCCGCAACGGTCCGAGTCCCCCGCTGACCGCGTCCGACTGCCTCACCAGCCGCCCGCTCACGGACCTGCTTCGGTGAAGATCAGCTCCATGGCAGGTGCGTGCTGCTGATCCACCAGCACCAGCACGTCGTCGCCTGCCTCGAGCACGGTGTCGCGACGGATGTTCACCAGCTCGCCCTGCCGCACGATCAAACTGATCCAAGCGTCCTCGGGCAGTTGGTCGAGATCTTCGATCCGGGTGCCGTCCGCGGCTGAACCGGCCGCCACGCTGAACCGCATCGCAGTGTCCGGTTCCGCGCCCAGCCGCACCCCGAAAGCCCACGGTTCCGGCTCTATCGTGTGCATCGGCAGTTTCATTCGTCGCGCGACGAAAGGGACGAAGGAGCCCTGGAACGCTACCGAAAGCACGACGACCACCACGATGATCCCGTAGAGCCGCGCGGCGCCCGGGACCCCCGAGTGCAGCAACATGTCACCCAACAGGATGGGTACGGCCCCCTTCAGACCCGCGAACAGGACGAAGGTCAGCTCCGTTCGCCGCAGCGCGGCGGGCAACAGGGTCGCTCCCACGAACAACGGACGGACCACTGCGCTCATCACCAGCCAGATCAACAACCCGGGAACCCACACATCGGGCCGGATCAGCTGCGCGAGGTCGATCGTCAGGCCGAGCACCACGAACGCGATGATCTCGCCGAGGCTGGAGGTTGCCGCAGCGAACCGCTCCACTTCGCGTTTGTACGGCGCCCGCTCGTCGCCGATGACGACACCGGCCACGAAGACGGCCAGGAATCCGGACCCGTGCGCGAGGGTTGCTATCCCGAAGATGATGAACGCGCAGGCGATCGTGCGCAGCGGGTAGAGCGCTTCGGCGGGCAGCGACACCGAGCGCATGAACCACAGCAGCGCGCGCGCACCGAGGATCCCGACGACCGCACCGACGCCCATCTGTAGCAGGAACTGCCCGCCGACGGCGGCTGCCGCGCTGCCGTTCAGCGCTCCCGCCGCAAGCAAACTCGCCATCAGGGCGATACCCACGGGGTCGTTGGCCCCGGACTCGCCTTCCAGGATGGTGCCGCTGCGCCCGGCTATCTCACGTTTGCCGAGCACCGAGAACACCACCGCCGGGTCGGTCGGTGCGACCGCGGTGGCCACGAGGGCCGCCAGGTACCAGTCGAGTCCGACTGCGACGTGGATGAACGCTGCGGTGCCCATCACCGTCAGGAAGGTGCCGAGGACCCCCACCAGCGCGATCGGGGCGAGCGCGGCCTTCATCCTCGTCCAGCCGATGTGGATGCCGCCGTCGAAGAGCACCATCACAAGAGCGACGGTGACGACCCGCTCGACCGTCTTCTCCGGGGGCGCGTGCAGGGCCGGGATGGCCTGGACTGCTACCGCGGAGGCGATCAAGACCAGCAACGGCGCTGGAATCCGAAGGCGCTCGGTGACCCGGTTGGACAGCAGGGCGAGCAGCGCGACCCCTGCCGCCAGCAACACGATCAGCGCGAATTCGTAGGTTTCGGTCATATCCCCTCCACTGTGTCGCAGGCGTTCAGGTAGTGAGGCGGGCGTGCTCGACCATCGCGCCGGCCTGCTTGACCGTGCGCATCCGCGGGGATACTTCCAGGCTACGGATACCCGCAATGGCGCCGATCTCGCGGGTGATGAGCTGGTAGAGGTGGCGGTGGTCGCGGCAGATGACCGATGCGATCACGTTGTGGGGTCCGGTGATCGCAGCCACGAAGTTCATTCCCGACACCTGCGCGAGCGCCGTGCCGACCGGGTCCAAATGTGCTGGGGACGTCGTCATCCACAGTTGCGCGGCAACGTCCCACCCGAGTGCCTGGGGAGCCAGGTCGACATCCATCCGCAGCAGCCCCCGGTCCAGCAGAGACTGCAACCGGCGCGCGGCGCGACCCTCGCTGAGCTCGGCGGCCGCGCCCAGTTGGGCGTAGGTCGAGCGCCCGTCGGTCACCATCGCATCCATGATCGCCTGATCGCTGCGGTCGATCGTCGGCGGCCGGACAGCCGAACCGCCGTCGTCCGGCGCTGAGGCGGCCGCGCTACCCGTCCGCCTCAGACGCCGGTCCTGTTCCGGGGCAAGCGCGTCCTTCAACCCCGCCCAGTCGTCGGCAGAGCCCGCCAGGAACGGGTGCAGCACCATCGCGGTCGTCAGCCCCAGCACCGGCGCGGTCCTGGCGAGACGGTCGAGCAGAAGACCTTCGCGGTCCGCTGCGGTACGCGACCGAACGACACAGACGACTTCGGCAGCACCTCCGCTGATCGACACCCATCCGACGTCGTCACGTTTGGCGAGCGCCTGCGCAAGGCCAGCGGTGCCGTTCGGGGTGCACTGGATGCGAACGAGCCAATTCGTCTGCCCCAGGGCCTCGTTGTTGACCACCGCCGTCACCCGCACCACGCCGGTGGAGTGCAACCGGCGATAGCGGCGCGCCACGGTCTGCTCGGAGGTCGAGAGGGTGTCGGCGAAGAGGCTGAACGAGCCGCGTGGGGATACCTGCAGGGCTCGGACGATCGCCCTGTCCAGATCGTCGAGGTTGGCGGAATCCGCGTTCACATAGACATTCTTAGCAGATTTCTCCGTTTCGACGTCTCGGGCCGAGCGGGCGGGAATCAGTACGCCGATGGTTGAAGTTGTCATCACTGATCGGCGTCGACGCGCACGGTCCCCACGCTGATCAAGGAGTTGTCATGAGCGCTGCCCACGAAACCGCTCCCCCCGGTACACATCGGTCACCAAAACACCTGGCCCCCGAGTCGAACGGACCCGAGGGCAACAAGTGGTGGACGCTGACCGCTGTCTGCTTCGGCACCTTCATGTTGCTGCTGGACGTCACCATCGTGAATGTTGCCCTGCCCGACATCCAGTCCTCGCTCGGTTCGAGCTTCTCGGACCTGCAATGGGTGATCGATGCGTACGCGCTCACCCTGGCCTCGCTGCTACTGACGGCCGGATCGTTGTCCGACATCTTCGGGCGTCGCAAGCTGTACATCATCGGGCTCACCATCTTCACGATTGCCTCGACGCTGTGCGGCGTCGCGCAGGACACGCTGCTGCTGCAGCTGAGCCGAGGCCTGCAGGGTGTCGGCGGCGCAATCATGTTCACCGTCTCGCTGGCCCTGCTGGCGAGTGCCTTCCAGGGCAAGGACCGTGGGACCGCGTTCGGCATCTGGGGCTCCATCACCGGAGTCGCCGTGGCGGTCGGACCGGTGGTCGGCGGTGTGCTCGTGTCCTCGCTGTCGTGGCGCTGGATCTTCTTCGTCAACATCCCGATCGGCATCGCCGCTCTGGTGATCACCATCATGAAGGTTGCCGAGTCGCGCAACCCGAAGGCGCACGCCCCGGACTGGATCGGCTTCGTGGTGTTCACCGGTTCGCTCAGCCTGCTGGTCTACGCGCTCATCGAGTCGGGCCAGAAGGGCTTCGGCAGCACCGTGGTCATCGCCTGCTTCGTGGGCGCAGCAGTTCTGATGATCGCGTTCGTGCTGTTCGAGATGCGCACCAAGACACCGATGCTTGATCTCAGCCTCTTCCGCAAGCCCACCTTCTCCGGCGGCGCGATCGCGGCATTCGGCATCAGCGCGGGCATCTTCTCGATGCTGCTCTACCTGACGCTGTACCTGCAGAACGTGTTGCAGTACAGCGCGCTGCAGACGGGCCTGCGGTTGCTGGTGCTCTCGGGCGCCATCCTGGTGGTCGCGACGGTCGCGGGTCGCCTCAGCTCGCACCTGCCCGTGCGGTACCTGATCGGTCCGGGCCTGGCGCTGACCGCGATCGGGATGCTGGCGATGCGCGGCTTGGACGCCTCGACGGCCTGGACCCACCTGATTCCCGGATTCATCATCGCGGGCATCGGTGTCGGCATGGTGAACCCGCCCCTGGCCTCGACCGCTGTCGGCGTGGTGCCGCCCCGGCTGGCCGGAATGGCGTCCGGCGTCAACAGCACCTTCCGGCAGGTCGGCATCGCCACCGGTATCGCGCTGCTGGGAACCCTGTTCGCCGCACGCCTCGAGAGCGCCGTCACGAGCGCGACAGCGGGTACCCCGTTCGCCGGTCGAGGAAGTTCGTTGGCCACCCTGGTGCAATCGGGTCAGCTGAAGACCGCGCTGGTGAAGTTGCCCAAGGCGCAGATTCCCATCGTGGAGAAAATCGCAGCCACCGGTTTCACGACGGCGCTCGACAGCATCCTGCTGATCTCGGGGATCGTCACCCTGGTGACCGCAGTCGCGGCTTTCGTGCTGATCCGCACCAAGGACTTCCACACCCAGGGCGAGGAGTCCACCGAAGAACCCAGCGACGAGTCCAGCAAAGAGAGCGTGCCCG
>JAABUM010005628.1_pt1 | contig 13005 bp, 15 predicted proteins | sample 5559161 | NCBI WGS metagenome assembly JAABUM01 (sample SAMN10711868, study PRJNA513369) | rock metagenome | isolation source: Antarctica rocks | place: Antarctica: Victoria Land, Siegfried Peak nord | reverse complement strand
GACAGGTCGCCGTCGACCGTCAGGCCGAAACCCGTCGTCGAGGGCACGACGCGTGCGTTCTCGGCGCACACCGACACCGAATATCGCCCACGCTCCTCACGGTGACCAAAGATCTGTGCGGGAATCGCGAGGTCGAAAGCAACCACCTCGGCAATGGCGAGAATGACTACTCGATGCACGCCCTCATGGTATCCACGACAGGTCGCAACAACCATCGAGACCGGTGCAGGAAGGCAACCACACAATCTCAGCAAGCCTTGCAGCTTGGGCCGAGTGAATTCCGGCCCTAGTGGTCCGTCTGTGAATTGATCTGGTTGAGGGTTGCCCGTCCTCGTCGGACTTTGGTGATGATGTCCTGGGCGGCGGCTTTGGCCACCGGTTCGGCCCACTGATGGTCACGAGAACCTGCCCGCTCGGTGGTTGGGCGGCGAGGGTGATGTCAGGTGAGGGTGGTGACGGCCTGTCCTGTGAGGGTCGATCAGGTAGTTGCCAGGGTTTCCTCGAGCCAGTTCAGAATGCGGGTCATGGCCAGTTTCTCGGCACCGGCGTGGCCGTGGGCGGCGGCACCTTCGGCTGAGGTGAAGGTGAGCAGGGTGGCCGGGCAGGTCAGGTGACGCATCAGCTCGCGTGGCTGGGTGGTGCCGCCGTCGTCGGCGCCGAAGAAGATGTCATCGCTTGCTTCGCAGACCAGCGTCGGGCAGCGGATCTGCTCGGCCAGCCCTTCGCGGAGGTGGTAGCGCAGGTACTGGCCTAGTAGGGCGGTGCGGCTGTTCACGCCCATGGCGTAACGGCCGTGGTCGAAGACCCAGGACAGGATGGGGCTGTGCTGGGCGGCGGTGACGAGCTGCGCCTCGGCTTTTGGGTCGGCGGCGAGTCGCTCAAGACCTTCCCGGTCGGTCCGGAGCAGGTCGGCGAGGGTGCTGCTGGCGTCGTAGATGCCGTCCACGCAGATCAACGCCCTGATGCGCGAGTCGTGGGCGGCGGCTCGGGGGGCCAGCACGCCGCCGAGACTGACGCCCAGCAGCGCGATCCGCGCCTGGTCGATGTGCTGGCCGTGGGTGTGTAGGACGTGGTCGAGGACGGGGGAGACGACGGTCTCCCAGTTGGGCCGGAACGCGAACCCGTGGTCGCGCAGCGCGGAGGGCTGTCCTGGACCGTCGAATGTCAGCGTGTGGAACCCGCGCTCCGCGCCTGCTAGCCCGCCGAGGAAGTGCATCTCCTCAGCGGCCCCGTCGAATCCGTTGTGCAGCATCAGCAGGGGCCGTGGCCCGCGGCCGCGGTGCGCCCTGCTGAGCCAGCCGGTCAGCTCGGCGCCTTCGAACGGGACCCGCACGGCTGTCATGGGGTGCTCGGCGAGTGCGGCGTGGGAGGCGAAGCAGGCGGCTGCTTGGCGGTGCGCGTGCTCGACCCGCGGGTCGTCCGGGTCGGCGTGTAGGTAGAAGTCGGAGATGCGGTGGTAGGTGGATGCGCGTAGCCAGCTGTCCCGGGCGCTGACGGGGTGGCCGGTGTCCTGGCTGTGTTGTGCGGTGGCTGCGATCCGCTCGGCCATTGCCGACCACGCTTGGTGCCAGCTGTTCGGGTCGCCGGCGGTGATGTCTGCGGCGGCGGTGAGGACCTCGCCGACGTCGGCGCCGCCGTAGGCGGTGTGTCCGAGCACCCGCAGTGTCTCGAACCAGTAGTGGTCGTGCGAGGGGAACAGCAGCCGCTCGCTGCTCATCGGGTCAGTTCGGTGGCGTGCCGGGTGACGAAGGCGTGCAGCGTGCCGGCGGGCTGTCCGGTGATCTGCGTGACGGTGTCTGTGACGCGGTCCTCGCTGCCCCGGCTGATCGGTTCGTCGAGGCCGGCGAGCAGGGGCGCGTAGGCGGCGGGCAGACCGGCCTGGACGAGGTGGTCGGTGTACTGCTGGACGCTCACGCTGGAGTGGCGGATGGGTTGGTCCCGCAGGTCCGCGACGAGCCCGCACAGCTCGGCGTAGCTGTGCGCGGCCGGCCCGGTCAGTACGAGCTCGGTGTTCAGCGACGGTTCGGTCAGCAGCGCCTGCACGGCGACGGCCGCGATGTCGTCGGGGTCGATGAAGGCGACCCGGCCGGCGCCGGTCGCGGTGACGACCTCGCCGGCCCGCAGCCCGGCTGCGAGCGGGGTGCCGGCGAGCATGTTGGACATGAACCAGGACGGCCGCAGAACCGCCCACTCCGGTACCGCGGCGCGGACGATCGCGGGCAGTGCTCCGGGGCCGGCTGGTGCCGGCTCGAGCGCCGACGAGCTCAGCAGGACCACCCGCCTCAGTCCCGCATCAGTGGCGCTGGCCAGGAACCGCGCCACGACCGGCGCCGGGTCCGAGCCGTCGGTGGGCGGCACCAGGTACAGCCGCTGCACCTCCCGGAGCGCGGGCTCCCACGTGGTCTGGTCGTGCCAGTCGAAGCGCGTCAGGCCGGCGGACGTGCGGCTCGCCTCCCGCGGCACGACGCCGCGTCCGCGCAGCGCCCGTGCCACCCGTGAGCCGGTCGTTCCGGTAGCCCCCAACACCAGCACCGTCGGTGTCACGAGGCGTCACCCGCAGTGTCGCCCGCGGGGTCGACCGGGGACATCGCGGCGGCGACCACAGCGAGGTTCCAGTAGTCCCGGTAGCCGATGATGCCCTCTGGCCCGACCGTGATCACCGCGACGTACGGCATCCGGTATGGGCGCCCGGTGGCGACAACCACTCCGCTGGCCGCCCATTCCGCGACCAGCGTGTCGGGGTCGCCCGTGGTGTGCACCGCGTGCACCTGCACGTCGCGCACGTCGACCATGTCGGTGTAATGCCGCAGGTACTCCACGACGGAGTCCCGCCCGTCCAGGTGGCTGGGCTGCTCTCCCGTGGCGAACGGGAAGTCCATCGTCCCGGCCGGCGCCCACAGATGCGCGAAACCGGTCATGTCGTGCAGCAGCAGCAGCTCCACCGCGCGGTCGAAGGTGCCACGGGCGCGGTCACGGCGGGTGTCGGCGCTGTCGGACGGATTCAACATGTCCCCTTACTAGAACGCTACGGTGTCGTTCCAACGTTAACTGGTTCGTGTTGATCCGTCCAGTTACCGTCAAGTCATGACTCCTGTGTCGACCCGCACGGCCACAGGTGCGGCCGTCCGCCGCCCGCGCATCACCGACGCCGTGCTCACCGCTGCGCTGGACGTACTGGCAGAGGCCGGATACGAGCGGCTGTCGATGGAGGAGGTGGCCCGTCGCGCCGGCGTCGGGAAAGCGGCCCTGTACCGCCGGTGGTCAGGCAAGCTCGACATGGTCCTGGACGCCCTCACCCGGCTGAGCGCGCCGGCCGAGCAGATCCAGGCGGCGTCCCTGGCGGACGCCGTCGAGGAACTGCTGAGCCAGGCCGTTGCCTGGCTCACCGACGCCAGAACCCGCGCCGTCCTGCCCGACCTCATCGCACAGGCCGGCCGCCACCCGGAGCTGGCCCACGCGCTGCGAGAACACATCGGCGGTCCCCGGCGGCAGTGGGCCGAGGCGGTCTTACGTGCCTGGACACCGGACACCCCGGCGGGCAGCCGCAGTCGCGAGATGGCCGTCGACCTGCTCGCGGCCCCGCTCTTCTGGCGTCTAGCTCAGCAGCTCGAAATCGACGACGACTACCTCCGCCGCCTCGCCGACCTCATCGCGCGCTCGTTGGCCGACCCCGCATCAAGCTGACCATCTTTTGCCTTTCAGGTTGGGTTGCCACCCGCTGCGGATACTGCAGCGGTGGCTGCGTCGGCCTTCCCTGGCCCCATCCGGGCCGGTTGTGTCAAGGCGGGCTCCAGCGACCGTCACCGCACCTGAGCACCATCATCGCCGCGCCCTGCGCGACCTTCTCCCGCTGCAGCCCGGCGACGCGGCGCACGGCCGCCTCGCGGGCGGGCCGCCCCAACGTGTCCGGGTTGCCTCCGCGGCGGGCGTTGAGGAACTGCCCGAGCTCTTCCAGGTACGGGTTCTTACCGGTCACGTCGGTCATTTCTTCAGGCGGGTTCGAGGCGGGGAGTGGCGCCGCGCCCGGGACGGGTGTCCCGGACGCGGGCCGGTGCGTCGGGCAACGCGCCTACACAGTGTGGGCGGCGGGTGCCTGGTCCAGGTGGGCGCGGAAGAAGCGGGTCACGTTCGCCACGGCGTTGTCGATTTGCTTCGGGGAGTCGTAGTAGTCCCAGTGGTTGCCGTCTCCCCAGATGAGTTCCTTCTCGCCCTGCACAGCCGCGTACAGGGCCTAGCTACTTCGACCTGAAATAGTCTGTTTTGGCTCGGGCGCGGTCGGCGGTCCGCGGTCGGAAGTGGTCCTGGGGTTTGCGGTCTCGGGTCCTTGGGGTTTTCAGGCGGTCAGGGCGGCGATCTTGCCCAGGTTGTGGGCCAGAACGCCGTGGCCGGTCCAGATCCTTGCTCCTTCGGTGCCATCGATCCGGGTGCGGTCCCACCCGTATCCGCGTTTGAGGGTGCTGATCCGTCCTTCGGATCCGGTGCGCCACTTCACCGTCCGCCGAGCATGGCCTCAGTGACCGAGTCGTCGACCAGGTCGCCGGCGGCGACTGCCTCTTGGGCTTTGCGGCCCAGCTGCGTTCCAGCGGCGATCTGATCCCGGAACAGGTGACCGGTGGAGATGTGCGGGACGCCCCAATGCGGTGCGAGCAATCCTGCCTGGGTCGCCTTACCGACGCCCTGCGGCCCGAAAATAAGACATTTCGCTGGTCCTGCCCTCCTCGCTGTCATGAACGGTGGCGTTTCAGGGGGTGATTGATAGGCAGCTCGCGGACCGTTGCCTGAGCGGTCTGGGGGGCGTCAACGTCGCAGCTACACCGGTTCACTGCTCTTGGTGGTTTGCAGGCCGAGTTGGTGTGCGTCCCGCAGTCGACGGTTTAACTCGGCCAGCTCGGCTGTGAGCCCGTCGGGGAGGGTGTGGCCGAGGAGGTCGAACCATTCGCGGATGCGTGGTAGTTCCTCGGCCCACTCGCTGCTGTTGACGGCGAACGCCGCCTGCAAGGCTTGGTCGGTGATGTCCAGCCCGGTCACGTCCAAGTCCCCGGGCTCGGGAACCAAACCCAGGGGTGTTTCGGTCGCCCCGACCGTGCCCTGCAGGCGTTGCACGATCCACTTCATCACCCGGGAGTTCTCGCCGTAGCCCGGCCACAGGAACCCGCCGCCGGTGTCGCGGCGGAACCAGTTCACGTAGAACACCTCGGGAAGCCGGGCGCCGGGCCGGTCCAGCGTCAACCAGTGCTGAAGGTAGGCGCCGGCGTCGTAGCCCAGGAACGGCAGCATCGCCATCGGATCCCGGCGGACGACGCCGACCGCACCCGCGGCGGCCGCGGTGGTCTCCGAGGACAGGGTGGCGCCGAGGAACACCCCGTGTTGCCAGGACCGGGCCTGCGTGATCAGCGGGATGGTGGTTTTCCGCCGGCCACCGAACACGATCGCCGAGATCGGCACACCGTGCGGTGAGTTGTACTCATCGGCCAGGATCGGGCATCCGCTGATGGGTGTGCAGAAACGTGAGTTGGGGTGCGCCGCGGGCTGCCCAGCCGAGGCCAGTACCGCCCCGGCAGGGTCTTGCCCCGTCGGGGTCCACTCCCGGCCCTTCCAGTCGGTGAGGTGCGCAGGTGGCGTGTCGGTCATCCCTTCCCACCACACCCCGCCGTCGTCGGTGGAGGCGACGTTGGTGAACACCGTGTTGCCCTCGCCGATCGTCCGCATCGCGTTGGGGTTAGTGGACCACCCGGTGCCCGGTGCGACGCCGAACAACCCATATTCGGGGTTGGTGGCATACAGCCGGCCGTCGTCGCCGAACCGCATCCAGGCGATGTCGTCGCCGACCATCTCCGCCCGCCATCCCGGAATGGTGGGAGCCAACATCGCCAGGTTCGTCTTCCCGCAGGCGGAGGGAAACGCCGCGGCGATGTAGTGCACCGCGTCGTCCGGGCTGATCAGCTTGAGGATCAGCATGTGCTCGGCCAGCCACCCTTCGTCGCGTGCCATCACCGACGCGATCCGCAGCGAGTAGCACTTCTTCCCCAGCAGGGCGTTCCCGCCGTACCCGGAACCGAACGACCACACCGCCAGATCGGCGGGGAAGTGCGAGATGTACTTGATGTCGTTGCACGGCCACGGCACATCGGCTTGACCTTCGGCCAACGGTGCGCCCAGCGAGTGCAGACACTGCACGTACTCCCCGACCTGCTCAAGCAGGCGCAGCGCCCCGGTCCCCACCCGCGTCATGATCCGCATCGACCCGACGACGTACTCCGAGTCGGTGATCTGCACACCCAACTTCGGGTTCGGCGCGTCCAGCGGCCCCATGCAGAACGGAATGACGTACAAGGTCCGTCCGGTCATGCAGCCGCGGTACAGCTCGGTCATCGTCGCTTTCATCTCGACAGGGTCCACCCAGTTGTTGGTGGGCCCAGCCTCACCCCGGGTGGGGGAGCAGATGAACGTGCGGTCCTCGACTCGGGCGACGTCAGAATCGCTGGAGGCGGCGTGGTAGGAGTTCGGCGGATCCTGCAGCGCGGTGAACGTACCCGCCTGGATCAGCTTGTCCGCGAGGGTCGACCACTGGGCGTCCGACCCGTCGATCCACACCACCGCCTGCGGCGTGGTCAACGCGGCCACTTCAGCAACCCAATCAAGAACACCCTGATGGTTGGTCGGCGCAATACCCGTCGGCGGGGTTGAAAGCGTGCCAGTGGTTTGGCTTCGTGTCGTCGTGGTCATCGCGTTTGGGTGTCCTTCGAGAAGTTGGGATGCGCCGCAAAACGACTTAATTTTACTGGAATGCACTAGCAAGCGAGGCCGGGAAATAAACCCACGCCTTAAGTGTTGATATTGACTATAGCTATACATGTGGAGAATGACTACGTGAGTTATGTTTCCTTGACCACTGAATCGTGAAAGCCTGCGTGACGGAACTCACGGCTGCGGAGCCCACGGCCTTACCGCCGGGCTGCACACCTACGGTAAGCCTTCCGCGCACGACGGGAGACGACCGGCCCATTCGCATTAGAGAGGACCCGCGACTGGCCAATGCTTAGGCGCGCGAGCGTTTGACGGCCCTGACAGTTGCACAAAGACGAAACGCGTCGGGTGCTTCCTCTCAGCGAGCGGATCTCCACGTGCTATGTACCGGCGGTGAGTCCTCCATCGATCACCAATTTCTGCGGCCGTACCAAAAAAACTGGATTCGTCGCTCGCGAGAAACACAATAAAGTCGTGCACGGTGTGCCACTTAGCATGACCATCACCTTCAGGCGGAACTTTTATTTCGACTGGCGACTTTTAATTGGTCGCCGCGGAGCACGAAGGGCGAAACGCGCGGTCGCGTGATCGACCCTTGCTTGTAACTCCGGTCACTGCGATGGGCGCCGCGCATGCTTAAGGTACGACCGATCTGATGCTCCACGGACGAGTGGAACCGGACACGGAGGGTGAAAATTGGCGGAAATCTGGCCGGACGGCTCGGCGGCAGCGTCATCTGGAAGGACGACGACGGATACGAGCGTACGCGCACCGATCTGGTCTGGCAGGAGCGCAAGCCGACGCGTTACCCCGACGGGATTGTCCGTACCGCCGACATCGACGACGTCGTTACTGCCGTCCGCTGGGCAAGGGAGCACGGCAAGCAGGTATCGGTTCGATCCGGTGGGCACAGCTGGGCCGGAACAAGTGTCCGCGACGGGGGCCTCCTGATCGACCTCTCCGGACTGGATGAGCTGTCGATCGACGTCGACGCGATGCGTGCGGTGATCGGACCCGGCCACCGAGATGAAGCTCTCGACGCGAAGCTCGCGGAGCAGTGCGTCTTTTTTCCGGTCGGACATTGCGCGTCGGTCGGGATCGCCGGCTTTACGATCGGCGGCGGGTACGGCTGGTGGTCGCAGCACTACGGGCAGGCCTGCCTCAACATTGAAGCCGTCGACGTGGTCACCGCCGAGGGCGAGCTGATCCACGCCGACCGTGAGCAGAATCCGGATTACTTTTGGGCGGTGCGCGGCTCCGGTCCTGGCTTTTTCGGGGTGGTTGTCCGCTTCTATGCGCGGCTCCATCGCCGACTTCCGGTCGTGATGGACACCATGTCCGTATTCGCCCTCGACTTGCTCGACGACGTCTTCCGGTGGGCCTGGGATGTCCGCAGCGACCTCAGCGGTCCGGTCGAGCTGGTCGTCCTTCCCCTCGTCCTGCCTGGCGGCGGCGAGCGGGTGCTGATGGTAGGCGGCTCTGCCACGGCGGAGTCCGAGGCCGAGGGTCGCGAGTTGCTGGCGCCGATTGCTGCGTGCCCGCTGCTGCCCGCCGCGCTCGACCACGTCGCCCCGCGCGTGACAACGATGAAAGCGCTCTTCGACACGCAGGAGATGGTCACGCCAACTGGATATCGCTACGCGGTCGACAACCTGTGGACTTCGAAGAGCGCCGACGAGATGCTGCCGTTCCTGCACGAGGCGATCGATAACCTGCCGACCGATCAGTCGAGCATGATGTGGTACCACTGGCCCGCCGAAGACCTGCCAACGGACGCCGCCCTCCTGCACGCCGACGTGCTGATCTTCTGCTATGTCACTTACGAGGACGGTGACCGCGACGCCGAGTACCAGAGTTGGGTGACGGCGCTGATGGCCAAGTACCAGCACCTCTCGGAAGGCACCCAATGCTCCGACGAGAACTTCGGCGCTCGCTTCTTCCAGCCGCTTACGAAGGAGAACATGGAGAAGCTCGAACGGCTACGGGATCAGCACGACCCCAAGCACATGTTCCACGGGTTCCCCCACCCGGCCTGACTGCGGCGACGGCAAGGTGCGAATCGGAGCCATCCCATGCTTGTCCTTCAACCCAGATCGTTCAAAATCAGCTTCGGTGGCGCTGTTCAGGTGGAGCAGAAGTGATGTTCCCACTGTCAAGCGAGAGCTGGGGCCGGCAACGCGCTGCCGGCCGGGATGGTGCTGGAGCCACAGAGCGCGGCGAAGGACCGCTCGGAGTGCAGCCGGCCCAGGTTGTAACCGGCGGTGAGCCGCGGCGCGGCGGCGGCAGTGATCCTGCTTAGCCGCGTCTCCGCTCGGCCGCGTTGTCGTCGAGCTGATCCACGCGCTGGACGAGCTCGCGCAGCGCGAGCCCGACACAGCTGATTGGGACAGCTCCGGCACCGGGTCGTGGATCGAGATTTGCTGTTGCACCATCGGGTCGCCGCGATCGATGTGCTCGTTGAGACCAACGCCGCCTTGACCGTCAGGTCGATTAATCCGACGTGGTCGCGGCGGAGGGCCCGTGGAGCAGTCCGTCAGCGAGGCGCCACCCCTCTTCGTATGACGTCAGCTAGCCGTAGTGACAGGGATTCCCGTGACTTCGAGTGTGTTCATGAACCGGCTGGTGTGCGTGGCCACGCGCTGGCCGAGGTGGCGGGCGGTGGCCAGGTCGGCGCCGTGGACGGCTTCGGGGCCTTGGTCGTTCCAACTTTGTGCGCCGGCGCCAAGGTAAAACCCCAGTCGATTGTGATCGTGCTCGCTGGCGGTAGTGGTATTCCAGCCAGGCATCAGGCCAAGACTGATCCAGTGCATGCCGTGTTGTGCCGCGAGCATCGAGAAGTACTGCAGGGTGTGCAGCTTGTCGCCGCTCATCGAGCCGGAGTTGGTGAAGCCGGCCGCAATCTTGTCTTGCCAGGCACGGGTCCTCCATCGACGGGAGGTGCCTTCGGCGAAAGTGTGGAAGGCGCCGGAGGCGCTGCCCATGTAAGTCGGGCTGCCGAAGATGATCGCGTCGCAACGGTCGAGGGTGTGCCATCCGGTGTCATTGATGGTGGCGACGTCGATCATCTCAACGAGTGTGTCGGGCACTGATGCGGCTCCCTGGGCGACCGCTTTGGCCAGTTCGAGGGTGTGGCCATAGCCGGATGTGTAGGCGATGCCGACGGTGATGTTGGACATGGGAGCTGATCCGATCTTGATGTGTGCGTGGCGGGCGGTAATTGCTGTTGGCCGGTCAGGCTTTCCCAGCGTTGGACGTTGCTGCTCGACCTCGAGCTGTCGTCGACGCGGATGTTGCGGAATTTGCTGGCGACGACGACTTCGTGTCAGTGCGCGGGAATGATCGTGCGATGAAGTGTTCGTTGTCGCTTTGGCAGTACGTGTCAGCGGCGTTGAACAGGGCGACACCGACGATCGGGGCGCCGGCAAGAGTCGGCTTGGCAGAGTATTTGTTGATGCCACCCGTAGGACTCGTTCATGCCGAGCTCTTGCGCGTCGACGGCCGAAGCGGTGGGCCCATAAGTTTTCCTAGCGACAAGAGTGACCAACTCATGAATGACGTTGTCAACGGTACTCACGTACCAGTGTCAGTGTCAACGTCATCCGGTGTTTGTTATCATCGACATATGCGTAGCGACCGTAGCGTGCCCGAAACCGGCGCGGAACGACGGGATCAGCAGCTGTTGATCCTGAAGGCGGCAGCTGAGTTGCTGACCCAGCATGGACCGGCTGGCATCTCGACGCGGGCGGTCGCGACCGCGGCCGGCGTGCAGACGCCTGCGTTGTATCGGTTGTTCGGGGACAAGGACGGCCTGCTCGACGCGCTCGCCAGTTACGGCTTCGAGAGCTACTTGGTTGAAAAGCGGCCCCTGGAACTGAGTACGGACGCGATCGACGACATTCGTCGCGGCTGGAACATCCACGTCGAGTTCGGGTTGCGCAATCCGGCGTTCTACGCCTTGATGTTCGGCAATTTGCGCCCGGGACGCCGCCCGTCGGCCGCTCAAGAGAACGGCCAAATCTTGCGCCGTCTACTTGAGCGAGCCCGCGAACAAGGCCGGCTCTGTGTTCCGGTCGAGACGGCCGCTCGGGCCATAGAGGCTTCTACCACCGGCGCCGTGCTGCTGCTGCTTGCGCAGCCCGAGGGCGAGCGTGACCCGGCTCCGTTGACTGGCCTGCGTGACACGGTCATCGACTCGCTCATCAGCACCGACTTGGCGGGAAGCGTCCGGACGAGCATTGCTGGCCGAGCCCTGGCGCTGCTAGCCGCTGTCGGTGACGGTGAGGGCGTGGACCCCGTAGTTGAGGCCGGCTTTAGGACAACCGAGGCCGCACTCCTGCGTGAGTGGCTAAGCATCCTGAGCCAGTGATGACCATGGCCCACCGAGACGCCGATGCCACGGTGGTGATCAGCGCCGTTACCGGCGGTGAGAACGGCGCGTCGGGGCGAATAGTGATCAGAGAACACAGCTGTCCGAAAACGCCAACGCGGGCGGTCGAAATCCGCGGCAGAAATGCGGCTACTGAAGTAGCGGCAGATGACCGCGGCGCCTACCGTTCGTCATGATCCTCGGCCTCGCTGCAGGAAAGGACTCCACCGGTATGGCCGACTTACTGATTGACCGGGTCAACGACCTACTCCGCCATCTGCACGGCTCCCTCACGTGGGACCAGGGCGCCGAGATGGCAAACGAGGCGGCAGTGACCGTCGCGACGGTTTTGTCGATCCACCTCGCGCACCCCCACTCGCCGGGGGAGCAGCTCAGAAACATAACCTCTGGGCTGATCCGGGAGCACTTACCGAAGGGCGTCGACATCATTGACCGTCAGCGTTACCTCGACGAGGACGCCGACGAGGTGGACGAAGGCCTCTGCCAGACTCTCGGCTTCCTCACACCCTGCGAATCCTTGAAACGCCTCCTCGTCGACAACGCCGTTGCTATGACGGACTGACCCCGCCCATGGCCACGCTCAGCACTGCGGCGATAATGGCTTGGAACGAAAGCCTGCTTGGCGAGTTCCCGGAAGATGCCGCGAAGGTTCTACTCGACCGAGCGGAAGAACGGCAGTATGCCAGCGGCGAATCCATCCGATACTTGTGGGATAAGGGGCCCGGCCTGGTTTTTCTAATCGTCGATGGGCTGGCCCGTATCTACGTACGGTCGGACTCCGGCCGCGAAATGACGGTCCGTTACGCAGCTCAAGGTGAAATCGTAGGGTTGCCAGCCCTGGTTGCGGGCCGCAGTAATCGGGATATCGCAGTCAAACTCATGATCGACACGCAGACTGTCTCGCTACCGGCTGGCAGCTTGACGCGACTTGCGGCCCGAGACGCCGGCGTCGCTTGGCCAATAGCACGGTACGTAGCCAAGACACTTCATTTATCCGAGCAGCTGTGGAGCACGAACGTTTTTCAGCAGATGCCGCCACGCGTCGCGTACCACCTGTTAGAGTTGTGCACGCGAGACGGCAAAGACCTTGTTGTCCGTGCCACTCAGGACGAGGTGGCGCATGCCGTGGGATCAGTGCGTGAAGTAGTCGCACGAACCCTTAAGGAGTTCGCGGAAAATAACCTGATCCAGCGTGGATCCCATGTGATCCGCCTGCTCGACCCTGCGGGCTTGCACAGAATCGCTTCCTCCTCCGTGCTCTGACAGCCTCCCGCAGCCGGGTTTCTTTGAAGCATCTCAACGCCGGCTCTTGGCTCTGCGCCGCCCAAGGCCGGTTCGGCGCGCTTGGGTGTGTCGACGCATCGTAGCAACGGGCGCTGTCGAGGAGAAGGCGTTCGATCGCGGGTGCGCAGTCCTTCATGAGGTCAACGCCGACGGCCTCGAGCAGCAACCGGGCCGGTGACCTGCCTCGGCGTCCGCGACCGCCGCCAGTCCGCCACCCGAGCCGCGGGTCCGGGTCGGTGTTGATCTTCGGCACCTGCGGCCGTTCCGGCGGCCGACCGCGAACTCGTTCGCAATGACAGGCTGGTAGCAGCGCGTCTTCAACGCGTACCGGCGGGGTTCCCACCCACGATGTTGACCCACGACGGTGCCGTCGATCAGCTCACCGGTCGCCGCATCTGGCAACCGCTGTTCCACTCCTCCCGCGATCTGCGCGCGACCGTAGCTTCGACGCTTTGACACCGCCTAGATGAGTAATTCCAAGGGCTGCTGATCGGCGCGTTGAACCTCAAGTCGGGGTGGAGAGTGTCCAGGTTAGCGTTGCTAACCCAACGTCGAGCAGGAGCTCAAGTGGACGCTGACCTGGACAC
>JAABUM010005627.1_pt1 | contig 13006 bp, 11 predicted proteins | sample 5559161 | NCBI WGS metagenome assembly JAABUM01 (sample SAMN10711868, study PRJNA513369) | rock metagenome | isolation source: Antarctica rocks | place: Antarctica: Victoria Land, Siegfried Peak nord | reverse complement strand
TGATCTCCAGCTTGAGCGTGTTCGGGCGCATGGAAGTGTCGGCCAGGATGCGCGCCACGTCTTGGACCAGCTCGTGCTCTTCGAGCTGGCGCGCCGAGAGGTTGACGCTCATCGACAGCGGCTTGTCGGGGAACTGCTTGCGCCAGCGGCCCGCTTGCCTGCAGGCCTCATCCAGCACCCACAGCCCGATGGACACGATAGCGCCGGTCTCCTCCGCCAGCGAGATGAAATTGTCCGGCGCGATCAGTCCGTGCTCCGGGTGCTGCCAGCGGATAAGGGCCTCCATGCCCACGATCTCGCCCGACTTCAGGTCTACCATCGGCTGGTAGTGCAGGCGCAGCTGCCCACGCCCCACAGCGTGGTGCAGGTCCAGCTCCAGGCGGAGCCGCTCCAGCACCTGCGCGCTGACCTTCTGGTCGAACACTTCGTAGCGCGAGCCCCCGCTGTGCTTAGCGCGATACATGGCCACGTCGGCGTGGCGCAGCAGGTCGGCGGCCTGCCCACGCACCTCGGCGGCTGCGTCCTCGCTCTCCCGACCGGCGTCTCCCGGAGGCACAGCGTCGCCTTCTGTGGGGTGCGTCCCGTCGTTGCCATCGGCCATCACAATGCCGATGCTGGTCGTGACGGGCATCGGCTGGCCGTTGAGTTGGATGGGTGCGCGCAGGCGGTCAGCGATGCGCTGCGCTACTTGAGTCGCGTCTTCGACTCCAACCACGTCTTCAAGCAGGATGGTGAACTCGTCGCCGCCGAAGCGGGCCACGGTGTCGCCGGGACGCACGCAGCCGACCAGGCGTTGCGCCACCTCGGCCAGCAACTGGTCGCCCACCTCGTGCCCCAGCGTGTCGTTGATGACCTTGAAGCGATCCAAGTCGAGGAACATCACCGCGATGGCGTGGTCGCCACGCCCGATGCGCGCCACGGCGCGTTCGAGCCGGTTCATGAAGAGGGCGCGGTTGGGCAGGGCAGTCAGCGGGTCGTGGAACGCCTGGTGCGCGAGCTGCCTCTCGAACTGCTTGCGCGCTGTGATGTTGCTGAACGACCACACGCGACCATAGCACTCGCCCTGCGGTGACAGAGCGGAGGCCGAGTAGCGCTCGAAGACGCGCCCATCGCGCAGGGCGACCTCGTCGTGCGACGAGGCGGCCGACTCGTCTTCGTGCCCGTGCATCATCTCGGCGAAGGGGCCCGGCTCTTCCAACTGCTCCAGCAGGTGCGGCACGATGCCGCTGCGCCCGCCCCCACCCTGGAGAGCGGGCGGCACCTGCCACATTTCGATGAAGCGGTGGTTGTAGCTTTCGACCTCGCCCTGCCCGTTGATGAGGCAGATGCCATCCACGGCGGCTTCCTGAGTGGCGCGCAGAACCGCGTTGCTCTGGCGCAGCGAGGACAGGGCCTGCTTCAGCTCGGTGACGTCGAACATCACGCCGCGTGCCCGCACCGGCTGCCCCTCAAGTACTTCTACTCTCACCGAGTTCTCGAACCACATCGTGCGCCCGTCCGAGGTGATCATGCGGAATTCGAGACGGTGGTTCTCGCCGCGCCGGATGCGCTCGTAAAACGTCCGCGCCACGTCCTCTCGGTCTTCGGGGTGGATGAGACGCGTCCAGAAGCCGGGTGATTCGAGCCACTGGCGCAGAGGGTAGCCCAGCCAGCGCTCGGCCTGCGGGCTGACAAAGGAGAACGCGAAGTGTGGAGCCTCGGCTTCCCACACGATGGCGTCCACGTCGTTGATGAGGTGGCGGAACCTGGCTTCAGAAGCGCGCGCCAGCTCCAGCAGGCGCGCACTTCGCACCGCGACGGCTACCTGCTCGCCGACCATGCTCGCCAGCTGCTCGTGCTCGCCGCTGAAGACTCCAGCACGCAGCGAGTCGAAGTGCAAGACGCCCAGCGTGCGCCCATCCACCGTGAGCGGCACGTTGATGAAGGCGCGCGTCAGCGAGGTCGGGGCATAGCGCTCGTAGTCCCAGTGGTTGACGACCCACACCCGGTTTTCCTGCAGCGAGGCCCAGATCGGATGCCAGGCGTGCGTCTGGCGCGAGAAATATGAGCCGCGCCGCGCCGCGCCTGATCCTCCCGTGGCCACCAGGCGCAGCGTCTCGCCTTCGAGCAGCGAAATCCCCAGCCAGCTGAACGGCAGCAGCGGCTTGAGCAGGGTCGCCAGCTTGGTGGCGATAGCGTGCAGATCGTTCTGCGCGTTGATCGTTCTGGCGACCGCAAACAGAGTCGCCAGCTGGCGCTCGTGCTTCTTGCGCTGCGTGATGTCGCGGCTGATCAGCACCACACGCGGCCCCCAAGAAGCACCCGTGGCGGAAGCACCCGTGCAAGTACTTGCGGAAGAACTTCCCGCAGCTTTTGCCTGCCGCGGGGACAGCGCTTGACCGGTGCTCTCGAACCAGCGCCACTCGCTGTTCTGGTGCAGGTAACGAAACTCGACCTGGCCCAGCTGAGGGCGCGAGAGCGCGGCCGCGAAGTCGGCCTGCACGCGGCCCCTGTCGTCCGGGTGCATCCGCTCGAACAACGAGCGGCCCAGTAGTTCACCCTCCTCGTAGCCCAAAACTTCCCAGTGGTTGGGGCTGACGTAGGTGTAGACGCCCGCCTCATCCAGCTCCGAGATCAGATCGAAAGAGCTTTCGGTGAGCGCTTGGTAACGCACTTCGGTGTCGGATAGCTCGGCGTGTGCAGTCGGAGAATCAATCGCAGGTTGAGCAGGCGAGGGCATCAGGGCCGCGAGCAGATGAGTCCCAGATGCGTTCGCAGCACCAAGTACTTGCGCCGGAGCCTCCAAGAACTTCTCAGCGCTTTGTGGCGCAGCATCTGTTGCTGCAACCTGTGAACGCGCGGTTGATCCGACGAGCTCTTCGTCGAGGCCTCGCCGCACTATCTCGCTGCTGACATCAGGATCGTGCCATTGTCCCATAATCAAACGTCTGCCGCGTGCCACCGTCGTGAGCGTTCTCTTGAAGCGCCGTGTCCACGTCGCATCTGTCCTTGCTTGTGCCCTGAGTTCGGCAACGAACTTTGCTGCCATTCTAACAAACTCTCCCAAAGCAACTTTCCACGACCCTATGTACGTGGTAACATCCATTATTGATATTATGTATTGCCGCGATGCATACTTATGCTACTGCGATTGGGATGTAGAATTGCGGGGACGATCTGCGGCAGGTCCGGGGGCCTGTAACCCGTTGAATATACTTCTCGTTTGTTATGGGCAACGATGCTATGAGCAGCGATGTGGGGAAGGGGTGCTGGAGCGAGGGAGCTACGCCTCGCTTCACGCTGACGGTGCAAGTCGATGGGCGGCCCGAGAGCGAGCGCCTGGCGCAGGTGGTGCGCCGCGCCTCGTCGGGTGGCAGCGGCCCCGACTTGATCAGCCTGGTGCCGCATGGCGCCGAGAGGCGCAACGAGAACGCGGCGTGGGGCTGCCGGGGAACATTGGTGGCTTTGCCGGGTGCCGTCGGCTGCGTCATCGGCCCGACGCTGGTGACGCTGCCGCTGCGCGGCGAGCTGGCGTTGCTGCACGGACAGCTCGCGCAGGCGGATCGCTCTTCTCAGGCGCCTATGGTTGAAAGTGCCTCGCAGGCAGCGATGGCACAAACCATGAGATATGGGGATAGTCCTCCGCAGTGGCCGCAGGCAAATGGAGCGGCAGGCGAGAGCGATCAGTCGCGTTGGGCTGCTGCTGGGGACGCGGTGACTGAAGCCGCGCTGCTGGAACTGCGCTCGCGGGTGGCGCGGCTCGAAGGCGCTCTTGTCGGGCAAGTCACTGCACGCTTGGACAGTAGGCTGAGCCAGTTGACGACCCGCCAGGAGATGCAGGAGGTCGCTGAGGATGTGACAGCGGCGTTGGCGGCTGTGACGGCGATGCAGGCGTCGATGGAGCAGCACCAGCTGCACAAACAACAGCAGCAAGACGAGCAGGGCGCCTGGCGTGAAGAGATGCTCCAAGAAATGCGTCTCTACCGCCAACAGGTTGAGGCTCTATCGCAAGACAACGAGGTGCTCAAAGCGGAGCTGGGACAGCGGTGGTGGCAGGTGTGGCAGCGATGGAAGATGTAATAGCTATGGCAGATGTAGATTCGAGAGCGGGCGACTGGCTTGGTGCCTCGCACGATGCAGACACCTTCGCTGCTGCGCCCATTGCTGCGGGCGAGGCCGCGTCCCCATTACCCCCAGCAGGCTCCTCAGGTGCCATGGGCTCGGCCCCAAATGAGTGGCTTGTCGAAGCGGGTGATCTTTCATTTACCGAGGCGGCTCCTGATTTTGGAGCCCGGCCAAGCTTTGGGACAGGATCGCCATCGCCTGGGTCCGAGTCGGCGCTGTCGCTGCTGAACGAGCGAATCGACAGAATCGAAGGCATGATCGCGGGCGAGCTTTCCGTGCGCCTACAAGACGCCCTGGCGCAGATGCCCACGCGCGACGAGTTGAAGCAGGCCATGAACGAAGCCGTCGAGATGGCCACCACAGAGGTCGTGGGCAAGGCTGTGGAGCCGCTGGTGGAGGCCGTCACGCAGTTGCAGGTGCAGCATGAGGCAGAAATGCAACGGCGTGAAGCAGAGCACCAGTCCGCCGTGGAGCAACTCGTCCAGCGCTTCAACGCCCTGGGCGACGAGATGGCGCGTCACAACGCATTAACCGAGGAGCAGATCACTCGGCTGCAGGAAAAGCGAGCGCGCTGGTGGTGGCCGCGCCAAAGCGATCCGGACGGGCAATGAGCACTGCTATCCAAACATCCAGCTTGAGAAAACCACGCTTGGGGCTCGGACTGAGAATAGGCAACTGTCAGGAAGAGGAAGGTGGCCATCTACGGCATTACACAAGCCACCTAAGTGACACAGGCTAAGCGCCCGCTTTGTGCCTCGACTTCCGTGCGAGCTACAGGTTGCCATCAAAATAAAAAGACCGCCGAGGTTTGATATCTCGACGGTCGATAGAAGCGGCCTGGGCATCATCGAGCGCGCCGAGGTGAGGCTTCAGATGCAGTGTGCGCACAGGCTCACGCGACACATCGACCTTGACGGTGCGCACGGCGCCGTCGCTGCTCACTAAAGTGAGCAGCGGGTAAGACGCATCGGGCTGGATGCTGGCGTCGCCTCCGTAGCATTGCACCAGGTGTGCTTTCTGAGCGCGAGAAAGCGTGGCCGAGAGCAGCACGACCGGAATCTGGAGCGCGCGGCACCACGCGAGCAGGCGGCCCAGAATCTCGCTCATAAAAGTGTCGTAAGCGTGCGCCTCGTCGATGACGAGGACTTTCGAGCGCAACCCGAGCAAGCGCAGCGAGCCGAACTTGACGTGCAGGGCGGCCATCATCGCCTGGTCAACGGTTCCCACGCCGTCGCGCGCCAGCAGAGCGCGGCGCAGCGGGCGGAACCACTCGCGCGCCAAATTCTCGTCCTCCTGGGTTCGAGAGGAATCGCCTGCGAGCTGGGGCGCTTGCTCGGTCGTCTCCTCGTCGATGAGCCACGCCATGCCATGAACCAGGCGCGCCTTGGGGCTTGGATCGTCGGGATGGCGCAGGCTCAAGTACTTGCCGTAGCGCGCGTGCATCTGGTTGCCGGTGGCCTGCGTGGGCAAGCCGATGTAGACGCCGTTGCCCTGGCGCTGGGCGTTCCAGTGCTCGGCCAGGTAGACGGCCATCTCAGTCTTGCCGGCGCCCATCTGCTCCTCGATGATGGCCAGGCCGGGCTCGATGCCGGGCCCAAGTACTTGAGCTTCGAGAACGCGCTGCGAGGGGCGTAGATCGAACTCGCGGAGCTGCGGCCACACTTCGTGGAACGAGGAGCGAGCCTCCGATGCGGCCTCCGGGGCGGCGCTCGATGCCTCCAGGCCCAGCCGCCGCACGCTGGCCTGGGCCTCGGCGCACGCGGCCTGGAAATACTCGTGCGGATCGCTGATGCTTCCCAGTTCTGTGTAGCGGAAGGTCTCGGGGTTGGAGGCGATCCAGTCGGACAGGATGAGCAGCCCGCTCAGCGTGATGCCCAGCGCGCCCGCGTGCTCGAAGGCGGCGGGCGCATACGGCGGCGGCTGCACAACATCCCACACCATCCGCGCCAGAGAGTCGCGCCACGGGTTCCAGATCGCGCTCTGGGCCTCGCTTTCTGCGTAAACGTCCTGGCCGAAGGTGCCGTGGTGCCCGCTGATGGCCATCGTCACCACCTTCGCGGCAGCCTTGCTCCAGCCATGCTGAGCCGTCAAGTACTTGACCAGCCACTCGTGCGAGCGCGCCTCGTGGCGGAAGAGGCGCTGACAGTCAGGCGTGGTGTTCAATCGTTCCGGCAGTTCGAGCCCCAGAGGTCGCAGCTTGTCGGCCTCTTCCTCGTCCTTGTTCTGGAACCACGGGTCAGCCTTGCCGATGTCGTGCAGCGCGTTCAGGGCGCAGGCCCATTCGATGGGCATCTCTTGCAACGGGCCGAAGCGCGGCCACAGCGCCCGCGTCACGGCACCCACGTCCAGCAGGTGCTTCCACAGCGGGTGCGGCGGATCGGATTTCGCCCACAGATTCCGGTCAATCTCGTTCCCCATTACGATTCCTCCTCGTAGGTCTTTCGCATCTTCTCGATTTCCTCGCGCACGTCCTGGCGCAGCGATAGCGGCGCAAGTACTTGGGCGTGCGCGCCGTATTGCATCACCCAGCGCCGCACCTCGTTGAGGCCGCTCGACCGGAAGCGCAGGATCAGGCCGCCGTCCGGCAGCTCCTCCAGGCTCTGCGTCTCGTGCCAGCGCCGCTCGCGGATATAGCGCGCCTGGTACTCGTCGAAGCGCACCACCACGTCTTCGCTCGTCTCCGAGAGTTCCGTGACAAAGGACTGCCGGTGCCACTCGCCCGCGTCGAAGCTGAGGTCGCGCGTGAAGCGGCGCTCAAGCACTTGGTGGCGTGCGATGCGCCCGACGTGGAAGGTGCGCATCTCCTGGCGCGACGAATCGAAGGCGATCAGATACCAGTCGCCGCGCGCGTTGTGCAAGTGATGCGGATGCACGACGCGCGTCGAACGCTTGCCTGTGCTGAAGGTGTGATAGTCGATCTCCACGCAGCGGCGCCCTTGGATGGCTTGGTGCAGCGCGAGCAGAGTCTTCTCGTCCGCGCCCGCCCACGTCGGCGAGGTGAAGGAGAGATGCGCGTGCAGGCTGCTGAACTCGACTTCGACCTCGCTGGGCAGCGTGCGCGCGATCTTCTGCACCGCGCGCGCCAGCGTCTCCTCCAAGGCGCCGCCCAGGTTGCGCCGCGCCACTTCGATCGAGAGGAAGAAAGCCAGCAGCTCGCCCTGCGTCACCATCGTGGCGGGCAGCACCCACGACGGCTCGCTGTAGAACCAGCCGCGCCGCGCCCGGTCGAACTCCAGAGGCGCGCCCAGCCGCTCGACCAGGAACTTGCGGTCGTTGAAGACGACGCGGCGGCTGGTCTCGAAGTGCGCCGCCATCGAGTCAGCGTTTGGATATTGGCGGTCACGGATCAGGCGGTCGAGCGTCAGGATGCGCTCGATCTGCGGGCGGGACATAGAATCTCCTCGCTTGGTGGAAGCCCTGTCTGAAGCCTCCGTAACTCAGCATAAGCCGACAGAGTGCACAGGGCGTTCACTGTGCGGCACCGAAGATAATTTTTCTGGTGATGAAGGAGGTGCCTCGGATGCGGCAGGCCCGGAAGCTGTTGCACCGACGCGGTCTCATGTGCTGCTCCCGCCTCCGCTCCTTATGCTGAGGCTGGCCCGCCCGTCCCGAGGATCGGCTCATCCCATCGAGCACTCGCCACGCGGGAGGCGGGCCGCCTTATCCCCAAGTACTTGCCCGTGCCTTCAACCTCATCTTCCGGGCCGTCCAAAGCGGCGGTTTTTGCTGTACCCGGCACCCTGTTCCCCCACCCGCTCATAGACGAAGTGATGCCCACCCTCTCGGGCTCGGAGTGGGCGCTTTTGTGCGTCATCGTGCGCCAGACCCTGGGCTGGCACGACGCTTCGACAGGCAAGCGCAAGGTGAGTGACTGGCTCTCGCACCGCCAACTCAAGGTGCGCACCGGGCGCGGCTCGGACGCCGTGTGCTCTGCCATTGACTCGCTGGTGCGCCGCGACCTGATCGAGGTGCACGACGAAGCAGGCCGATCGCTCCCCACTCCCGCCGAGCGCAGGCGCGCCCGCCGCCTCTTCTACGCCCTCTCCCCCAGCCTGCTCGCGCGCCTGAACGCGCCGGAGCATCCCGAACCGGAGCATTCCGAAAATCCGGAAGCTCCTGCCCGCTCCATGCGGGAAAGCCGAATGGAAGCGCCCCAAAGCATTCGGCCTTCCCGATTCCGAAAAGCCGAAACGACAAAAGAAACCGAGACAAAATATAGACAAAGAGCTTTCGGGAAAGCCGAATGGGAACGGGCAGCGCAGAGGCAAACGCCGTTCAAGGTCGTGCGCCCCGAAGAGGATGGCTGCGGATGCTTCCGCGTTCTCACGCCTCTACCAGCTCCTGATCCAGCAAGCACTCTGGCACAGGCCAAACCGCCCAGCCCTGAACGCATCATTTGCATAGATCATTATATGGGCAGTCCATCGTCGTTTGTGACCGGATTACAAGAGCGCGATGATGGAAATGCTGCCAATGGGGGCGGGTCGGTTCTCCATCAGGAGGCTCAAGCTTTTCCAGGGGAAGCCGGTTTGCCGCCGACACTGGTGTAGACTTGCTTTTGAGAACGAGACGAAGTGACCGCCATGACGCATCAAGAGCAGGCTCTCGACTCCTTGGAAGAGCAGATCCCCGCCTTGTCGGCTGCTGCGGTGACCGTCGCTTACTGGGCGGCTCTCTCGGCTGGCCACAGCGTGCTGGAAGTCGAGGGCGATGCCATCGTGGAGGTCTTTCCTGACGGAACCCACCGCGTCGTCAGGGCCATCGAGCCGGCAACCCTTGCGGTGACGGGAACCAAACTGGTGCTGCGATAGAAGTGTCTGGAATGACGGGCAGCAGCTACGTCAGCTCGAAGCTGAGAACGCCAAGCTGCGGTGCATAGTGGCCGAGACAACGTGGCCCTCAATGTGCCCAAAGGGCGCCCAGCTGTCAAAAAAATGGTGAGGCCCGCGATGAAGAAAGAGGTCGCGGTCTTCTGCTCCTGCTCAAAACCTTCCAGCGCCTCGGCTACTTTGCTTCCTTTACCGACATCCCGGACGCCCTCGTCCGCTACATCGCCGGCTGCGCCGGATTCCCAGAGGTTCCGCAGCCTCTGCACCTGTATGATCTCGGAACCGCCCGGGATCGGCATAAGGCGCTGGTACGAGAGTATCTGGGCATCACTCCCTATGGTAAAGAGGCGCGGACAGTGATCATCCAAACTTGTTTTCGTGCCGCGCGTACCCGCGAGGACCTTCCCGACATCATCAACATGGCCATCGAGGAGTTGATTCGCCAGCGTTACGAACTGCCGGCGTTCAGCGCTCTGCTGCGCATCGCCCGTACCACTCGCTATTCCCAGAACCGGGCTTATCAGGAACGCGTTTTCTCCGCTCTAAATGCGGACGCCCGCGGCAGGCTCCAGTCCCTGCTGCGCCGGGAAGACGGCGAGGCGCGCAGCTCGTGGGATCGGATCAAACGCGAGCCCAGCCGGGCTACCGTTCTCCAGTTCAAAGAGGCGCTGGACCACCTGCGCTGGATGCAGCAACTCAATGTCGCCTCCGAAGCGTTCGCCGACATTCCCGAGGTCAAAATCCGCCAGTTCGCGGCCGAAGCCCGGTCGCTGGACCTGGCCTCACTGAGCGATATGCCCGAACGCAAACGATTCACCCTGGTAAGCGCCCTGATCCTCAAACGGGTGGCCGGGGCGCTCGATGATGTGGCCGATATGTTCTTAAGGCAGGTCAGGAGGATGCACAATAAGGCCGAAGAGGCGCTTACTCTCTATCGCTCCGCCCACCCTCGTCTCGACAAACCGGAACCAGGTTCTTACGGACGCCATTGCCTTTCTCCTGGCCCACCGAGAAGCGCGGGCCGAGCAGATCAGTATCTCGCCCGGGTCTACGTCCCCAGAGGAAGCGGCCAGCCCGACCGGGCGGCTGGATCTCTCCTTCGTCCCCGACAAATGGTGGCTTTTGGTCACAGGCAACAGGGATCGTGCGGCGACGGTGACGCGGGTTCAGAGACGTTATTTTGAACTGTGCGTCTTCTCCGAGACCCTGCAAGCCCTGAAATCGGGGGATCTGTGTCTTCCAGGCAGTGAGCAATTCAGTGACTATCGGAAGGAACTGGTCTCGGAGGAGGAATACAGCAAGGGCGTGGCTCTCTACGGCGAGCAGGCCGGAATAGCCGTCGAGGGGAAGGCGTTTATCGCCCGATTGCGCCAGCAACTGGAGGACGCTGCGAGTTCCGCCGACAAGGGATTCCCCGAGAACGAATACCTGCGCATTGACAACGGCGAGCCCGTGCTGAAACGACTCCAGCGCAGGCCGGATCCCTCCGGTCGCCCGCAGCTCGAACAACTCCTGGCCAAGCACATGAACGAGGTCGGCATTCTGGACGCGCTTTCCGACACGGAACACTGGCTCCACTGGACTCGGTTCTTCGACCCCCTCTCCGGCCACGACGCCAAACTGGACAATCCACGCCACCGCTACTTGCTCACCACGTTCTGCTACGGCTGCGATCTGGGGCCGACGCAGACGGCGCGCTCGGTGAAGGGGCTGGACCGGCGCCAAGTGTCCTTCGTCAACCAGCGCCACATGACAGAGGAGACGCTCAACCAGGCGATCACAGCGGTGGTCAACGCTTATGCCCAATGGCCGCTGCAGAAAGTGTGGGGGACAGGCCAGTCGGCGTCCGCCGATGGCACCCAGTGGGAGATGAACGCGGAGAACTTGATGGCGGAATACCATATCCGCTACGGAGGGTACGGGGGGATCGGCTACTACCTGATCGCCGACTCCTATATCGCGCTGTATTCCCGCTTCTCGACTTGCGGGGCGTGGGAGGGCCACTACATCCTGGACTTCATCGCGGAAAACACGTCCGAGGTGCAGCCCGACACCGTCCATGCCGATACCCAGGGGCAGAGCACGGCCATCTTCGGCCTGGCATACCTGCTGGGGATCCAATTGATGCCGCGGATCCGGCATTGGAAGAGCCTCAACCTCTGCCGCCCCAGCCGCGAACACCGCTACACCCATATCGACGCGCTGCTCAGCGACCAAGTCAACTGGGAATTCATCCAGATCATGCTCCCCGACATGCTGCGGGTGGCCCTGTCGATCAAGGCGGGCATGATTACACCCTCGACCGGCGTTGTTGCATGAATCGATTGACGATCAAGTGTCTGGTTTGGAGCTCTGTGTTCAGATGGGGTAGCTCTGAGGCATCCCGAGCTGCGTCATGCGGTTGAGGGCGGCACAACGCAGGAACAACTCGTTGGCCTGCGCCTGGAAGTGGCGGGCGCTCAAGGTGTTGCCCAGGAGGGTCTTCAAGCGGAAGAAGGCGGTCTCGACCAGGCTTCTCCTGTGGGAGCCGACCTCCTGCTTCCACTTCTTGCGCCCGTCCTCTCCTTGCTGGCTCAACTGCTGGATGCGCCAGAGGGGGGCATTGCGCGCCGCCAGTTCAGGCTTGTGGCTTTTCCTGGCCCCACGGCGCGGTGGAATCGCCGCCCGCGCCTGGCGTTTCTGAAGCAGCCGGTAGCACGCAGCGGTGTCGTAGATGCCGTCGCCCGAGACCTGCTCGATCTCACCCGGCACCTGCTCCAGCAGATCGCCCAGCAACGCGTCATCACGGAGGTCATTGGTGCTGGCCATCGCCGCCACAATCTCGCCTGTGGCCTCGTTGATGCCGATGTGCAGCTTGCGCCATGCGCCCAGAGGGCACCCGGGCGCTTGCTGTAGCCGTGCTGGCGCACCTTCCACTCGCCCTCGCCCCGCCCAAAGGGCACCCGCCTTGAAGCCACTGGCATCCACCAGCAGGTGCAAGCGGCCTGTGGGAAGCCGGGCCAGGAGCGAGACCTCCAGGGTGTGGCGGCGGCGGCACAGCGTGCTGAAGTCGGGCACGGGTAACTCCACCTGCATCAGCTCAAACAGTGAGCGCAACAGCCCCGGGTGCCCTCTGGGCGGATGGCGCGCAGGGGCAGGCGGTAGACGCCCTGCAGGGTCAAGGCGCACACGATGGCGCTGTCCCTGTAGGTGCGCGAGGCCCCTCGGCCTCCGCTCTTCTGCTGGTTCTGCCAGCCCACCACAGCCGCTTCATCCACCCACAGCGTCAACGAGCCTCGCTGCACCAGAGCCGCATTATACTGGCGCCAGTTGCCGGGTGCCCCCTGGGCGGGCGGTATTGCGCCTTCTGTTTCTTTGTCATACATCCAATGGTAGACGCTTTGCCCATCCGCGACCATTCGTGCAACAACGCCCCCTCGACCATCCTGCGTCGGCTGGCGACCTACAGTCGCAAGAACAAACTCTACTTCGCGTTCCGGGAACTCGGGCGAGTGGTGCGCACGATCTTTCTGCTGCGCTACGTGTCCAATGTCGAACTGCGCCACGTCATTCAGGCGGCGACCAACAAGAGCGAGGCGTTCAACAAATTCGTGCAGTGGGTCAGCTTCGGGGGCGCGGACCTGCTCTCTCAGGGAACGCGCGACGAGCAGCGCAAGTTCATCAAGTACAACCATCTGATCGCAAACCTGCTGGCGTTTCATACTCTGGTGAGCATGACGCGGGCGCTCCAGCAAATCCAGCAGGCGGGGCATCCGATTGACCCGGCGGCGTTGGCGACCTTCAGCTCCTACGCAACAGAACAGTACAACCGCTTCGGCAGCTACGCCCTCAATCCCAACCGCCTTCCCGAACCCCTGGCGCAATACTTGGCGTTTCAGATCCCTATCCCGGCTCCGACGCCGCCGACCGACTGAGGCGATTACAGCTTGAGCCGACAAAGTGTGTGTAAGTAGTCGGACCTAATTACTTTAACCCAAGAGCGAACTCGGAGAAGTTGATCTTGAGCAGGTTTCCCACGGCAGCTAAAGCCTGGTGCGTTCGATAAAACAGCGTGTCGGCATCGGTGTAATCAC
>JAABUM010005625.1_pt1 | contig 13008 bp, 12 predicted proteins | sample 5559161 | NCBI WGS metagenome assembly JAABUM01 (sample SAMN10711868, study PRJNA513369) | rock metagenome | isolation source: Antarctica rocks | place: Antarctica: Victoria Land, Siegfried Peak nord | reverse complement strand
TATCTCGGCTTCTTTCAGTTCGTGCACAACGCGCGCCGACGCGGCAAAGCCCTGCTCGGCGCCCTCATCGCAGGCCTGGTAGCGTGACGGACCCGTCACCACCCCGGAACCCAATAAGAGCCTCAGCAAGATAAACCATGAATACAGCATAAGATCTATCTGGAGGCTGGTAATTGCTCACCTGGGTATCGCGATAGCCGGCGACGCGTGGCGATATGGTCGCGGCGATGACGTGATGCTTGACGTGGTCACGGGCGACTCGATTCAAGCTCGGTGTGACGCACGGGATTGATCTCAACACGCTGAGCCACGCAGAGAAGGATGACCTCATCCTGTCGCTGTTCGCGCGCTTGGATGCGGCGTTGGCGCGCATCGCTGATCTGGAGAAGCGGTTGGCGGTGTTGGAGTGGCCGCCGAAGAAATCCGACAACTCCTCGCTGCCGCCCTCGAAGGGGCAGAAGCCCGAGCGCCCAGCCGGCGACAAGCCGCTCCGTCGGAGCCGTCCCGGGGTCGGCCGTATGCTGGAGCCGAACCCCGACCGGATCGTCGATGCAACGCTCAATGCCTGCCCGCATTGTGCCGCCGCCTTCCCTGTGGAGCAGCAGACGCCGCAGCAGGTGTACGATCGCATCGAGTTGCCGCCGATCAGGCCGGACGTGACGCGGGTGCGGCTGTTCGGCCGGCGTTGCGCGTGCTGTAGCGAGCGCGCGACAGCATCCGCCCCGGGGGGCCTGGAGCCGGGCTCGCCGTTCGGCCAGTCCATCGCGGCATGGGTGGTGTATCTGCACTATGCGCACGCCATCGGGCTGGAACGGCTGTCCGCCTTGATGGCCGAGATGTTCGCGCTGGTGATCAGCGAAGGTGCGATCAGCAACATGCTGGCCCGTGCGCGCGGGCCGTTGATGGCGGCCGCGGCGGCGATCGGCAAGACGGTGACCGCCAGCGAGGTGGTTTGCTCGGACGAGACATCGGCCCGGGTGAGCGGCAAGACCTGGTGGGAATGGGTGTTCGTCGGCACGCTGGCGGTTCTGCACGTCATCCGTCCCAGCCGCGGCAAGGCCGTGGTGCAGCACGTGTTCGGCGCCATTCGGCCGCTGGTCTGGGTGTCCGACATGCTGGGCAGCCAGCGTGGCCATGGCGTGCAATGGCAGGTGTGCCTGGCGCATCTGCTGCGCGACGCGCGCTACGCCGTCGAATGCGGTGATACCGCATTCAGCGCCGCGTTCAAGCTGCTGCTGCTGCGCGCGATCGCCATCGGGCGACGACGAGAGGGACTGAAGGACACGACTTTGAAGCAGTGTCATGCCGATCTGCAGCGCCGGCTCGATCGGATCATGCCGGCTGTGCCGGTCGGCGAGCCGGGGCGCAAGCTGCGCAAGCGCATCGCCGCAAACCGCACCCACCTGTTCGTGTTCATCACCAACCGCGTCGTGCCCTACACCCACAACGTGTCTGAACGGAACCTTCGGCCAAGCGTCACCTTCCGCAAGGTCACCAACGGCTTCCGTTGCGAGTGGGCGGCCGAGACCTACGCCGCCTTCCGCTCCGTCGTCAGCACCGCGAAAACCAATCGTTCGGCCGTGCTCGACGCCATTCGCGCCGCCTTGCTGACCAAGCCGCTACCCACCCCGGGGTGAGCAATTACCGATCACAAGGTAGCTTTGTCGGCTAGCTGATCCTGATCTTGACCCGCTTTAGGCCCAGACCGAGACACAGCCTCAAAAAATGCCTGGAGCGTCTTGCTATCGATCTTGATATTGTGATGGCCTGGTTTGGATTCTGGAAAAACACCCATTCTACTTTGATCAATTGAATACCATTCAAACAATTCAGGACGGCGAGCAAGTAATTTGTTGCATGCGTTGCCTGGCCCATGCTTGACGCAATTGGCGGCAAGTTGAAGATCCTTTAGTAAGGCTTCATCTGGTGTACTATTTTGAGTTTTAAGCCAAGCCATGACTGGCTCGTGACTGTAATTTTCTTTGTCAATCCAACGGTTTGAATGCCTCTCCCAAAAGTGAAAAAGTGCGATGAGGAAGGCAGATCTGACAATTCGTGCCGTGGATTCAGCTTCGTCTTTAAGCTCCCCAACTTCCTCCCAGAAATCGAACGAGGGTTGGCCATTCTCATCATGTTCGACCTCTGGCACGACTTCATCAGGCGTCAGCCCGCTTCGTTTGCGAACGGTCGCTTCGGCCTCGGCTTCCAGCTCGACCTGAGCTTTAAGCGTCATGTGATAGGCGCGCGAAATCTCTTCAAAGCCAAACTCAAAGGTCCTTCTGAGCACGACATTACGAACTTGGGAGACTGTTATCATGTCTATCGAGTGTAGATTGATGGCATCTGTCTTTCCATCCGTCGAGCACCAGCGTTCGGTGGACTACAGCCCTATAGAGCTGGGCGTTTGGCCTGACTTCCGGTCTGATCTTTTGCTAGCGGATTTCCTGATAGAGGGTTCTCTGCATGATGGAGAGCATAGACCCTTCCGTTGGTAAGTTGATGCTTTGCTGCACTATACTGTCCGATAATGTTCAGCCATGACAACCAGCGGGGCGGAGGTGGTCAGCGCTTCAGGGCGAGTGTCACTCCCGCGCCCACCAGCACGCCACCGCCGGCGCGGTTGAACCCGCGCCGTACGGAAGGGCGCCGTACCAACGAGGACACGCGCCCAGCCAGCGCCGCCCAAAGCAGCACGCTCGCCGAGGCCATGGCGACGAAGCTCACGACCAGGATCACCGCCTGCGGCAGGAACGGCGCGGACGGCTCCATGAACTGCGGCACAAAGGCGACGAAGAACGCGATGCCCTTGGGATTCAGCGCCGTCACCACGTAGGCCTGGCGGAGGGCGGCTGCCGCCCCGAGCGGCGGCGCGGCGTCTGCAGACACCGGCGCGCGCCAAAGCCTCACGCCGAGATAGACCAGGTAAGCCGCGCCGATCCACTTGAGCAGCGTGAAAGCTGCGGCCGAGGTGGCCAGCAGCGCGCCCAGCCCGGCCAGGGACAGGGTCATGGCGGTGAGGTCCCCGAGCGCCACGCCCGCGACCAGCGGGAGCGCGTGCCGGCGTCCCGCACCCAGGGATTGGCCGATCACCATCAGGACAGTCGGCCCGGGGATGGCGAGTAGCACGGCAGTGGCGAAGAGGAAGGTTAGCCAGGTGTGGAATGTCATACCGGCCACGCTAGAACCTGGATGGCCTGAGTGTCACTAGGGATTGCAGCAGTCACGCAGCAAGGTTCTGCCCATGCCGATTGCGGCTACACCGTCCAGTCCGATAATGCAAAATTATGGAAAGTGGGGGGAAGTCACGGCGAAGTCGCCGGATAGTCGCCACGGGCGGGTAGGGCCGGAGGCGAGTAGAAGAGGCGCGAGGACTTGGATTTAGGCTCCCGCAAAGGCCCCTGGACAAGGTGCAATTACTTGCCGGATCGGTCTTGGGCACCGTGCCAAATGCGAAGGATCTGCACCTCCTCCCGGGCAATGCGGTACATGATGACGTAGGGCCACAATGCCACCAGCTCGCGGGTGCCAGGGACCAGGCTGGGCCGTCCGCGTTCGGGCAGGTACTCCAGCCGATCGCAGGCGGCGACGAGCTGCACGGCCACCCGGTTCGCGGCGGCTGGACTATTCTGTCCGATATGGGTCCGTATCCGCAGCAGGTCCGCAAGGGCCGGCGCGGCGAAGATTACGGGCAAGGCGGCGGGGGAAGCTCCGCTTCGGTGCCCCAGGACAGCAGCCAGCGACGCACTGCCTCGTAGGGCACGATACGGCCAGCGTCGGCCGCGGCCACGCCTTCATGGACCGCTTCGACAAAGGCCGCCGTGTCGTCGTCGGCCGGTGCAGGGCGTGCAGGTTCAGCCATGCCGGCATTCTAGCACAAGCCGTAGCGGGCACGGCAACTTATCCCTCTGCTTTGGGGGGCCGATAGCCGGAAATGTACTTTCGGTTCGTCTGCTTGTGACCTCGAAGCGTCTAAGGCGTTCTACGACCCGGTTTTACGGATCCTTGGCATAGTCAGGCTGTATTCGGAGGGCGAGGACTTCGCCGGATACGGCATCGGCCGAAAGGCGTTCTTCTGGATCGGACAGAAAAGGATTTCCCGTCACCGGGATGCACGTAGCATTTACCGCCGCCAGCCGGGAGTTGGTCGACCGCTTCCACGCTGGTGCCCTCGCCCACCAAGGACGTGACAATGGCCAACCCGGTCCAAGACCGCACTACCATTCGAACTACTACGCTGCGTTCGTTCTCGATCCCGATGGGCACAACATGGAAGCGGTCTGTCGCAGCCCGCCCTGATTGCAGGGCAGTTTTGGGTTGAGTCCGGCAGTAGGCTATCGCCGAGTATGGTGGAAAGCGGCGGTAGGCCTGAGAACTGGTTAGCTCGGCCGGCACTGCATTCTGCATCCTCCCGCACGGCTTTAAAGGCCGGAAGGCACCTGTAGGCCAGCGGCTTCTAGTGTGGCCGTCATATGTTTCTCTGGCGCTGTGAAATCTTTTGTCGGAATCGGATCAGATACAAGAGCGTCGTTAGGCATCCCCCGACCACAAGGCCGACCCACAAGCCCTGAGCTGGTTTGGTTGTCATCCAGGCAAGCAGAATGCCGAGGGGCATGCCGACCGCCCAGGAACCGGTGATCGCAATAAGCAGTGGTCCTTTCGCGTCCTGCATTCCGTTCAGCGCACCGCCGGCCGCGGACTGCACGCCTTCCAAGAACAACAGGCACGCAGCAACAGGCAGTAGGGCGGCGGCTGCGGTGACGCTGGTCGGATCGCCGTTACCCAGCACCCAACTTGTTATCAACGCCGGCTTAGCCACCAGAGCCGCGGCAACCAAGGCGCTGACCATTGTGGCGAGTTGGATCGCCACCCATCCGGAATGCTCGGCGTGCTGCGGCTCACCGGCGCCAATGGCGTAGCTGACCCGCATGTTCGCAGCGTCGCTGAAGCCGAAGGAGAAAATACCCGCCAATTCGAGTAATCGGGCTGCTACCGCGTGCGCGGCGACGGCCGAGGCGCCATACGGGGCGATCGCGAAAGCCGCAACTGGCAATACGCCCTCCCGAAGCACGATGCGGCACGCAAATGGGAGACCGAGTCGCATGATCTCCCGGTAGCGTTCACCGTCCCATACGAAAGGGCTGCGGAACACACTGCTGAACGCGTCCATTGGCGAGGTCTGCACGATGACTGCGAGCAACACCCAGGCACCGAGCGCGGTTAGGGAATAAGCAATGCCAGCTCCGAGCGCGCCAAATGGCGGCAAACCGACGCCGCCAAAGACCAACCACCAAGTCAGACCAGCATGGATAGGAACCGATGTCAGCATGATCACCGTCGTCACCCGGACCCGACTTGTCGCGATGGCGAGGCTGCGGACAGCGACGTAGCATACCCAGGCCGGCAATCCCCAGGCGGCGCCGAGAAGGTAGTCGGACGCGCTGTTCGCCTCGACCCCTTTGCCGAAAATAAGCTCGATGAAGCTGCCGCAGCTAACCAAGAGGGCGACACCTGGAATCGAAACAGTCAGCCCAACCCAGAGCCCCTGCTGACCGCTCCGCCTTAGGCCTTCTGTGTCGCCGCGACCGCGGGCCTGTGCCACGATCGGAGTGACGGCGGTCACAACACCCAAAGCGAACAGGAAAACGAGAAAATAGACGCTGAGGGCCAGAGTGACTCCTGCCAGGACGTGGACGCCCAATCGGGCCACGGTGACAGTTTCAACCGCCGAAATGGCAAGTTGCGCGAACATGGTGAGGGTGATGGGCAAGGAGATGCCGGCCAGGGTGTGTGCTTCCCTTACCCAGGCCTTATTGATCTGACGCATTGTATGCTCACGGACTTGTCCCCACCGCTCTGAGCGGGGAGCAATGCTGATGGCTATAGGCAATCGCTGGACGACGTATATCGTCCGCGACGCGTCAGTCAGAGCAGGTCCGAAAGTTTAGGACGCCAGAAGCGTCAGATGTATCGGAAAACCCGCCCTGCGACGTGCTGCCGCAGGGCTTGCCGGGGGGCACGCGAATGATGCTTGCGGTGCATGCTCACGCATCCCCTTTTGTATGTTGTTGCACTGATAGCAGTGTAGGCAGGCCCTTGGGCGTCGGCAAGCGTTCTTAGCCAGCATAACTGCAAGGATCACGAGCGGCAGTCCGGCCGCCGGTTCATCCTAGACCCGGGCCTGGTGGGCAGCAGACATTTTCGCGGCAGGCGGGTCGAAGCCGAGGCGCTATGAAACCGCGCTTCGATTGTGCAAATGTCGCGCACGTCGCACCGCTGATCACCTGCAGGCCCCTATGGTTTCACGAGTGTCGTTCGGTTCTATTCGCACGTTCTTGAGTTTCGTGGCATTCCTGGCAACTGTCAGACGTGCTGGAAAGCCAGGGCCATTCAGTTCTAACCTAGCGACCCAAGCTATCGACCCGGATCATCGGCAAAACGCTTCACGCGCACAGTCCCAGCTTCGACGTGCGGTGACCATTCGCGACCAAATAATTAGAACTGAATGGCCCTGGCTGGAAAGCTAACCTTGGCCTCCACTCAGGGTAGCAAGACGTCCCCTGGGAATGCGATGTCTCCGGCCTGCGGGCCATGAATCTTCTGATGCATGCGGTAGGAGATTAAATGGCAGGCCGTAATAAATCGAGTTTTGGGATTTTCCAGTTCTTCGGCCTTCAATCGCTCGTTCTGGCTTAGACGCTCAAGATATCTAAAAGGGATGTGGCTGCCCGGTAGCTCAACTATAGTAATCCTGCTGCACACATCCCTCACTTCGTTGGTTTCAAAATCAAGTGGCATCCTCGAGTGTGCAAATTCATTGCGTAATAGTCTAATGACGTCGAGATTAAACCGCGTGATTGGACCAATGAGATTGAAAGCCCAGGCAACGATGATTCGTGAGGAGAAAGAACCAGCTGCCCCATCAAATTCGAAAATCCTATTTTTATCATCCGAATTAAGATTTGAACGCATCGCGGAAAGCAGTAAAAGTCTTAAGCTCTCTTCTACAAAAGATCCAAACATAATAGCAGTAGCCCGGTCATTTCCTGGAGCAAAAAGCTCCCTCTCAAGATCCTCTAAGTGCGCTATTTGCGGATTGGCGCGGGTCAGCTTATGAAGTGCTTTGATGTAATTTGGCTTGCTCGTCACTGCTCCACCATTTGCACTATTCCTTGCTAAGCATGCCGTGAATTTGCCGGCTCGGCTATCACGAGCGAGAGTCGTCGCAGACTGCGCCAAGCCGCTGATCGCTGTAACCTACAGCGGGATGTCGGCTTCGGGTCGAGGCTGTGTGAAAACTTGGCTGCCGACCGCGGCCGAGTACCATTCTGTCGTCGCCGCCTGACCAGAAGCACCAATGACTTAAGCATGTGGGCGTAATAGCAATACCATTGCTAGTTGCCGTTACGGTACGACGTTTTCACACAGCCTCGGTCGAGTGCGGTGGTTTGGCGGCGGGTAAATAACTCCATAGCAGGCTGGATGTTGACGTACTGAAGCCGTCTCCGGCCTACTGTAATCGTCTTGGAAAGCTGACAGCATAGCCGACGTTCACCAAGGGCAATCTGTCCGTTTTCCCGTCCGGCAATCATCTTGTCCGCTTTCCCGTGCGGGTGCCAGGGTTGGCGGACAGATCCGGGGTGGCCGGTCACGGTTCGTTTGGCGGACACCTTAAGTTTAGGCACCGGTCAAGGCTCCGTGCGTCAGGTGGCCAACTTGCAGGCTTTCGCGGTCACCGAGCTATCATGGAGTTGGCCAGGAAGCGGCTGGCCGGGATCGGGCGGGCGCTGGCGGCAACGGGCGGAGGGCAGCGGGCGCACGCGACGCAGCAGGAGCGGGCACGCGGGGCCGAGCGGGAGCGGCTTGGGTTGTGGTGTAGACGCGGGATGAGGATGTGATGCCGGGTTGCTGGGCGGCACAGACAGCGAGCGAGGGAGAAGGTGCGGTGCCTTATATCAATTTGCAGATTACGCGCGGGGCGACCCGCGACCAGAAGGAGGCGGTCGTGCGCGAGTTCACCGACACCCTTGTCCGTGTGCTTGGGAAGCGGCCCGAGCACACGCATGTCGTGATCCAGGAGATCGAGGACGAGAACTGGGGTTTCGCGGGGATGCTCACCGACGAGTTCCGGCGGCGAACGGCGGGCAGTTCGGGCTGAGTTGCGCCGGTCGGCTTTCCGGCCCAGTGACCGTCAGAATGCAACAGAGGCCGACGCTGTCATTTTCCAAAGCCGACTTAAGCGATTGCCAAAGTCCTCTTCAGCGGCTCGGCCGAATGCACGTCGGACGCGCTTATGTGAGATCAGGCTGCGTGCTGCACGATTGCGTCGACGTGAATGGCCGCGCAATGGACGACCGGGAACGGAGGCGCTTTCGTCTTGTAGACAAGCGACAGATCGGTGCCGCCGAGCATGATTGCCTCGCAGCCGTGCTCCGTGAGCAGGCGGCGGCCCATATCATCGAACAGCGCGCGCTGCTCTGCGCCAACCTCACCAGTAAGTGCGATGCTGATGTAGGCGTCGTGCACGTCGTCGAGGTCGGAGCCGTCCGGCGGAACAATCTCGACCGAGGGTAGGCGACCGTAGAAGCGCGAGGCCATCACCGTCCGGGTGCCGAGGACGCCGATGCGGCGCAATCCGCGCCCGGCCATGTGGGCCGCGACGGCATCGAGGAGATTGACCGGAAGAAGTGGCGAGAGCGCTATGAACTCCTTGATGCAGAAGTGGCCGGCGACGGACGGGATGACCACGCACTCGGCGCCGGCCGCAGCCAGCTGCCGGGTCAACTCGGCGAATATCGCGGCTTGTGCGGCCCGGTCGTCGCGCAAGAGATTGGCCGTCTCCGTCGTCACGTCGGCGTGCGCTATCGTCAGATGCAAGGGAACGTTTCGAGCGGCGAAGCCGGTGACCAGGCGGCGGTGATAGAACTCTGTGGCGCCCAGCCCGATGCCGCCGATGAGACCTATATGCATGGATCGACACTCCTTAGATTGGCGGCAAACCGGGGCATTGGCGACAGCCTCCAGGCCCATCTCTACTATAGTAGAACTGGAGGTGCAACCTTATCTGGCCTGCGTCGCCTCAGGGGCAGCTTGGCCCAACAGAGGAACATGGGAATGGCCGTGCTGCTGCAGCGCCCAGACACGAAGACCGGAGAAGACGCAGGTGGCTTGGCGGCTAACGTGCGACGGCTGCGCTTAGAACGCGGGATGACATTGGACGCCCTTTCCCTAAGCTGCGGGGTCAGCCGAGCGATGATTTCCAAGATCGAGCGCGGCGTGGCGGTGCCGACCGCAACGGTGCTGGGCAAGTTGGCCGCGGGACTGGATGTCGGCCTATCGCAACTGGTGGGCAACCAGCGGGAGCGCGAGCCCGTGCTGCTGCGTTCTGATGCGCAGCCTACCTACCGCGATCCGGATACCGGGTTCACCCGCCGCTCGCTATCGCCCTTATTTCCGGACCGGCGAGTGGACTTTGCCATAAATACTCTGCCGCCGGGCCAGTCAGCCGTGTTCCCGCCGCACCATCGGGGCGTCGAGGAGTACCTGTTCGTCAGCCGCGGGTCTCTAATCGTCGTCGTCGAGGGAGAACGTTTTGCAGTCGGCCAGGGCAGTTCATTCTTTTACCATGGACACGTCGTGCATGAATATCGGAACGAAACCGGTCAGCTGACAGAGTTCTTCGTCGTTGTGGATGGGACCGGCGCGCTGTAGAGGGCAATAGCTGGGCATGACCGGCAACGGTGTGGTGCGCGTCATCATGAGGTGGGAACGCGCTTAGCAGCCGCTCATCGCAATCTGACGGTGCATGGCGGACGCCGCTCGGGTGTATGGAATCTAAACCCAAGGATAGAGCGGCAACACCTTACGCTGCACCGCAACAACATAGAAGGTCGGTTACAGCAAGTCAGGCGTCATGGCCGGACGTAGGCCAAGACCTTGAGAGAAGCGAACAAGGTAGCCGTCCGGGTCCTGGACCACGAACTGCCGCACGCCGGTTTCGCTGGCCCCGGCGCGATACCAAACTTCCTCCAACGCCAGGAACAACGGCCAGCCCGCAGCATCCAGGCTGGCCAGGATGGGCGCGGTGTCGTCCACGGTGATCTGGAAGTTGATCCCCCGCCCGAACGGCCGTTCCAACGGGGCCGTGATCCATCGCCGCCCCGGCGCCATAGCCTCCTCCAACATGACCTGCCGCCCGGCGCGGTCGAGGTAGGCGAAACGGTCCTCCGGGCGGTCGTAGGCCACGGCGAAGCCGCACAGGCCGCACCAGAAGTGCAGGCTCGCATCCAGGTCGGAGACGAGCAGCTCCGGCACCATGGTGGACCAAGTGAAGCCGGAAGGCAGGCCGGTAGGGGGCATCACCATCCATAGCACGCTGCCCAGCCACCGGCCATGCTGCACCGCAGCATCGGATAATGCAGTTATAGAGGGTAGGCGCTATACCCTGATGCGCTCGACCTCATCGAGGCTCGTCGCGTCGTTGCGGCGGTCGTAGAGCTGCGTCGTGCGCGTGCTGGCGTGGTTGGCCATGGCGGCCGCCTTCTCCAGCGTGCCGCCGTTCTTGAGATAGGCCGTGATCCCCGTCGCCCGGAAGCTGTGGTTGCCCACCTTGGTCGCTATGCCGGCCGCGGCGGCGCGGCGGCGGATCATCGCATAGGCGTTGGCCTGGGGCAGCGGCGTGCGGGTGAGCTGACTGGTGCCGCGGCCGATCGTGCGGAACAGTGGGCCCTTGCCGTCCTGCATGATCCCGGTCTGCTCGAGATAGGCGGTCAGGTACTCCTCCAGGCTGTGATGGCAGGGCATGGCGTGTGCCTTGCCGCCCTTCTCGCGCAGCCGCACCCACAGCCGCCGGTTCTGCGTGAAAACGTCCCCGACCTTCATGGCGAGCGCCGCGCCGATCCGCGCGAAGCTGTAGATCATGAGCGCGATCAGCGCCGGGTCGCGCAGGCCGGCCTGCGTCGCGACGTCGATGGCGTCGAGCAGGGCGCGCGCCTCGGCCGGCTCCAGCACCGGCGTCTTGCCTTGCCGCACGACATGCGAGGGCCCGTGCACCGAGGCGGCTGGGTTGGTCGGGACCACCTGGCCCGTTACGAGCCAGTCGAAGAGGTGGCGGATGGCCGCCAGTTGCTGCTTCACGCTCGGGGCGGCGCGCTCGCGCGTTTGCATCTCGATCCAGGTCGCCACATGCAGCGGCTGGACGGCGGCGATCGACGGCGCGCCCTGATCCGCGCACCAGGCCAGCAAGTCGGCCACAGCGCGCGCATAAGCGCGGCGGGTGTGCGGATTGCGGATGGCGGCGGCGAAGAACTCGAGGAAGCGGAGGCCGGCGCCTTCGCCGGCGGCGGCGACCAGGGCCGGGACCACCGGGTTACAAGCCGAGCAGGGGGCCAGCAGGTTTTTGGAGGCGACTGTCGAGGAAGGCATGGCACCGTCCATCAGCCCTGCCCCTCGGTTTCGGCGAGATATTCGGCCGGCCGCAGGATCCGCACGCCGCGCCAAGGGTGGAGCACGAGCAGATCTCCATCACTGCTGACGATACCGTCCGCCGCGGATGCCAGCGCCAGATCCAAGTATTTATTGTCCTTCGCGTCACGGCAGTCGGTCACAGCTTCGGTCGGAACGAAAAGGATTCCAAAAGCGTGGATCCGGGACAGCACGTCGTCACGAAGGTCAGGATCAAGGAAGCGGGTGAGGCGCGGGCGCGCGAGCACGTCAATCAACTCTGCCAGCATCGCTTCTGAGACAGCGACCTGGTCGTGGCTCAGCGCGTGCTGGAGTGCCAGCTCGGGCACGCTGTCGCGGCGGATGGCAGCGCCCACCAGGGTTGAGACGTCGAAGACGATCACGCCCTGGGCGGCGCGTCTCGGCGTTCGGCGTTGTAGGCCGCAAGCTCCTCGTCGATGATCTCATCCGTCAGCCCGCGCCGGTGTGCTTCCTCCTTGAGAGCAGCGATCGCGGTGGCGAGGCTTTCCACGTTCGGCGGCTGGAGCATGCGGCTGACGAAGCGCCCGACCCGGGCGCGCGTCGCCGGGTCATCGAGGGCGGCGGCGATGTCGGGCTCAACGTCAATGGTGACGGGCACGGTGTCGGGCATGGGAGCCTCCTCCGACCGGAGTCTACCCTCAGCCATTGCGCCGGGGCAAGCCAGAGCGTTTGATAAAGAGCATTATCATATATTAAACTAAGTGGCATCCGCCGGCACGCTGCACAAAGGAATTGCCTGAAGCTGTCCACACTCAAACCACCCCTTTATAGTGAACGGCTGTTTATCTATTTCGAAGCTAAAAGCCCCGCCTTGCGAGACTTCCCGATTAGATACGATATGAATGCCGAACACGCGCCAATCATAAAGATTGCATCGGCCTCATCAACCTTTGATGGATCATCTAGAAGCGGGTGCCGAATACCTTTCTCATCGCTTGTGTATCCATATATTTTCTGAAATCCTTGGCTAAGGCTAGGATGTATGGTTGCAGATTTCTGTAATTTTGTTAAGGCTCCATTAAAGCTGCCTGATGTTTCAAGTATTCTAGCTAACGATTCAACTGAATGAATACTTTCTCTAACACTGTCTGCAAAACTGCCACTCATCAATGATTCGCCAGTCTTACGTAAATGGTTACGTGCTCCATGAAACTCCTGAGTAGATAAATCCGCGAAAGCTTTGGCAAGAGTTGCTCCATCAGTCTCTGTTGTAATAGGGATAATTGTATCCCCATCAAGAATACGTCAGGCTGCTCTTCCAATAACTAGTGCAGCATCGACTTCAGAGCAAAATTTATGAGGACAACTTGGATGACGTAGAACGAACTGAATAAATCCTAAAATAACGTGATATAGTGATGATTGAATAAGGTTCCTCGCTATCTGGTGTGGGTAGCCCGTACGCATAGGCTGTGTCGGGTGTTCTGACAGAGGCACTCACTTTCGCGCCGGAAGCCCTTGTCAGCGAGCGGCCGCTGCTATGGGCACGGCACGAGGCACGGCCGGCGCACACCCTTTGAGCCGCGT
>JAABUM010005624.1_pt1 | contig 13011 bp, 10 predicted proteins | sample 5559161 | NCBI WGS metagenome assembly JAABUM01 (sample SAMN10711868, study PRJNA513369) | rock metagenome | isolation source: Antarctica rocks | place: Antarctica: Victoria Land, Siegfried Peak nord | reverse complement strand
CCGACGATGCCGAGGACCTTGCGCGGCCCGAACCGGTCCCCGATCAGTCCTCCGACGATCTGGAAGAACGCGTAGGGGATTGCGAAGGCGGACAGCGCCAGGCCGAGCTGGGTGTTCGACAGGTGCAGCTCGTCTTTCATGAAGGGCGCGGCCGTCGAGATGCTGACCCGGTCAAGGTAGGTGATGAAGTACATCGCGCACAGGAGGAGCAGCACTCGTCCCCGGACCCGGCTCATCAGGGTCTTCAGCACTGCAGGGCCCTGGGTCGGCGGGGGGACCCGCCTGGTTCGAACGGCTGGATCGTCGGACACAGAAGACCACCTTCGAGTTGCGCCGGGTGCCGCAGCAGTGGCCCCGTCTCGTCGTGGGTCATCCGCCGGCAGCGGTGCCGTGCACCTATCCCATTGACCGGGAAGGCGTCCCAACGGAACCTAGACACTGGCACCCGACGTTGTCAATGCCCCGGCGAGGGGAGGCCGTGGTGCATGTCCGGTTATCCCGTCTTGACATCAGGTGCGCAGGTCGGGCATGGTCGCTGGGACGCAATTCCACCTGACGGGATACCGTCAGCTCCATTGGCGGGTCTCCTGCCGCTCTACTTGTGGGGAGTACCCAGTGACCACGTCCATGACGACGACGCGCAGCGCCGACACGCCAGCTGCTGACCGTCGGGACGCCGGCGTCGGCCGGGACATTGCCGAGATGGTGCGGCGCGCCCGCGCCGCCCAGCAGGTGTTCGAGACGTTCGACCAGACCCGGGTGGATGCCGTCGTCGCCGCCGTCGCCTGGGCGATCTACGAGCCGGGGCGGGCGCTGTCCCTCGCACGCACCGCCGTGGGGGACACCGGTCTCGGACGGGTCGAGGACAAGGTGACGAAGAACCAACGCAAGACCCTCGGCACCCTGCGCGACCTGACCGGCGCCGCGTCGGTTGGAGTCATCAGTGAGGACCGCCCACGAGGTATCACCGAGTATGCCAAGCCGGTGGGAGTGGTTGCCGCCGTTTGCCCGTCGACCAACCCGGCAGCGACACCGGCCAACAAGACGATGATGGCACTCAAGGGACGCAACGCCGTGATCCTGTCTCCGTCACCCAAGGGCGCCTCCACGCTGGCGCAGCTGGTGGGATACATCCACGCCGAGCTGGACAAGGTGGGGGCGCCTCGCGACCTCGTCCAGTTCCTGGCGACGCCCACCAAGGCCCACACCTACGAGCTCATGCGCCAGTGTGACCTCTCGGTCGTCACTGGTTCCCAGAAGAACGTCCAGGCGGCCTACAGCAGCGGCAAGCCCGCCATCGGCGTGGGCGTGGGCAATGCCCCGGTGATCATCGACGCCAGCGCGGACGTGCCCGCCGCGGCAGCCAAGGTCAAGGCCAGCAAGACCTTCGACTACGCGACCAGCTGTTCGTCGGAGAACTCGCTGCACGTCCACGAGGATGTCTACGACGCAACCATCGCCGCGCTGGAGGCCGAGGGGGGCCTCCTCGTCAGCCCGACGGACAAGGGCCGCCTTCAGTCCACGATGTGGGTCGATGGCAAGCTCAGCTCCGCAGTCACCGCTCAGCCCCCTGCGACCATCGCGCAGATGGCCGGCCTGTCCGACCCGCGAGCCGTCAACGCCGAGTTCTTCATGGTGGAGGAGGACGGCTTCGGCCCGCAGAGCCCGTTCTCCGGTGAGAAGCTGTCCGTGGTGCTGACCGTCTACCGGTTCAGTGACCTCGACGAGGCGCTCGCGCGGATCCAGGGCATCCTCGACTTCCAGGGAGCCGGGCACTCCTGCGGGATCCACACGGCTGACGAGCAGCGGGCCCGCCACGTCGCAGAACGGCTGCGCGTGGCTCGGGTCCTGGTCAACCAGGCACACTGCTTCGGGACCGGCGGGGGGTTCGAGAACGGTCTGGGCTTCACGCTGACCATGGGCGCGGGCACGTGGGCGGGCAACAGCATCTCGGACAACCTCTCCTACCGGAACTTCCTCAACATCACCCGGCTGGCGAGGGTCATACCCGCGCAGGTCCCCACCGAGGACGACGTGTTCGGAAGCTACTTCGCGACCTACGGACGGTGAGTCGTGGACCTGCTCGAGCAGTTCGGGAAGCGCCTGCTGCGTGACGGCGGGATCGCCACGCCGCGAGGAGCCACGGCCACCACTCCTGAGGGCTGCGCCGTCACGGCGGCGCAGCTCGCATCGAGGGTCGTCCTCAAGTGCCAGGTCCCGGTAGGCAGGCGGGGGAAGTCCGGCGGGATCCGCTTCGCCTCGTCGCCCGAGCAGGCTCGTCACGATGCTGCCGAGCTGCTCGGCAGCGTCGTCGGGGGCTTCAAGGTCGAGAACCTGCTGGTCGAGCAGTCCGTCGACATCGCTCGCGAGCTCTACGCCGCCGTCCTCAACGACCCCGTGAGCAAGGGCCCGCTGCTCGTGTTCTCGACCGAGGGTGGCATGGACATCGAGGAGGTCAACGCGACCTCCCCCCAGCGGGTGCTGAGGCAGCAGATCGACATCCGTCGGGGACTCAACGCCGCCGCGGCCGACGATCTGCTGGCGAAGACGGACCTCACGGCCGCGCAGCGTGAGGCGGTCGCCGAGGTGCTGGTCCGGCTCTACGACGTGTACCGGGTCGTTGACGCTGAGCTGGTCGAGGTGAACCCGCTGGTGCTGACGGGGGAGGACGCCGTGGTCGCGCTGGACGCCAAGATCTCGCTCGACCCGGGTGCGCGCCCGCGCTACACCAGCGCGGTCCAGGAGCTGGTGAGCCAGCTTCCGGACACCGCCACCGACCTGGAACGCCGGGCTCGCGAGCTCGGGCTTGCCCTTATCGAGTTCGACGGCACCGTCGGCGTCCTCGCTAATGGGGCCGGGCTCACGATGACCACCCTCGACGCGGTCAACCACTTCGGCGGAAAGCCGGCGAACTTCCTCGAGATCGGCGGCGACGCCTACACGAAGGCCACCCCCGCGCTCCGACTGGTCCTCGCCAACCCGCGTATCCGAAGCCTGGTCGTCAACTTCTGCGGCGCCTTCGCCCGGACCGACGTCATGACCGAGGGCGTCGTCAACGCCATCGAGGAGCTTCGCCCGGGTATCCCGATCTTCTTCTCAATCCACGGCACCGGCGAGGAGGAGGCCATCCGGCTGGTGCGAGAACGGCTGCACCTCGAGCCCTACGACCTGATGGACGACGCGGTCAGGGCTGCGGTCGCCGCCGCAGACCAGGAGCTGGACTGATGTTGGTGACGGGCAGTGAGCATGTCCTCGTCCAGGGGCTCACCGGACGACAGGGCTCATTCTGGGGCGCCCGGATGGCTGAGTGCGGCACCCGGATCGTCGCCGGCGCCAGCCCGGGCAGGGGAGGGCGCGATGTCGACGGGGTGCCCGTCTACGACACGGTCGCGGAGGCGGCCCAGCGTCATCTCATCGACGCGACAGTCCTGTTCGTCCCAGCCATGCTGGCCAAGGACGCTGCACTCGAGGCGGTCCGAGCCGGGGTGAAGAAGATCGTCCTGCTGGCCGAGCACGTGCCCTACCAGGACACCATGTTCATCCTGGCCGAAGCCACGGACGCGGGCGCCCAGGTGCTCGGGCCCAACACCGCCGGTCTCGTCGTCCCCGACGTCTCCTCGCTCGGCATCATGCCTGCCTTCGCCAGGAACATCTTCCGCCCGGGGCGGGTGGGGGTGCTCTCCCGCAGCGGCAGCCTCGGAACGCTCATCTGCCTCAACCTCGTCAGCGCCGGATACGGACAGTCGGCATTTATCGGCATCGGCGGCGACCCGATTCTCGGCACCACCACCGTGGACGCCCTCCGCGAGCTCGACCAGCACGAGGGAACCGACGCCATCGTGCTGGTGGGCGAGATCGGCGGCGGCATGGAGGAGGCTGCGGCCGACTACGCCGCCGGCATGAGCAAGCCGGTGGTCGCCTTCATCGCGGGCCGCAGCGCGCCGCCGGAGACACGGATGGGCCACGCCGGTGCCATTGTCACCGGTGACAAGGGCACCGGTCGCTCGAAGGTCGCCGCCCTCACCTCGGCCGGGGCCACCGTCGTCGACGTCCCGAGTCAGGTCGGAGAAGCGCTTCGGGCATCCGGAGTCGGCGGCGGGGAGGTGTCACGGCATACCGGGACGCTCAACGCCGCGTCACCAACGTGAGCAGCTCGGCGACCGCCTGCCCCGCTGGGCCCGCGAGGTCAAGGACACAGGAGCGCGAGTAGTAGGGGCTCAGGTCGAGACCCACCCCCACTCCGTAGACCTCGATGACACCGGTCGCCTCGAGCCGGCCGACGACCCGTTGCAGGTGCTGGTCGAGATAGCCCGGGTCGTTCGCGAGGCTGGTGGCGCTGTCCATGGGACTGCCGTCCGAGACCACGAGCAGCAGGCGGCGTCGATGTCCGCTGCCAAGGTGGCGCCCGGTCGCCCACAGCACGGCCTCGCCGTCGACGCCCTCGCGGTAGAGGTCAGCCTTGAGCAGGGCAGCGAGGCCGGCACGGCCTCGTCGCCACGGAGTCTCCAGGTCCTTGAAGACCAGGTGTCTCGTCTCGTTGAGCCTTCCGCAGTGTCGCGGGCGTCCTGCGCGTTGCCAGTCCCGGCGCGCCCGTCCGCCCCCCCACGTCGCGGTGGTGAACCCGAGAACCTCGACGCCGACGCCGGCGTGCTCGAGGGCGCGGGCGAACACGTCCACCAAGGGGCCCAGCCTCTCGCGGTACTCCTTCATCGAGCCGGAGCAGTCGAGCAGGAAGGTCACGAGGGCGTCGGGTCGGGAGAGCTGGCGGACGTTCTGGAAGATGCGATGGTCGGTGGGCGAGCTGACCAGCCTGGCAAGGCGGCGCCCGTCGATCCGGCCCTCCTCCTGAGCGTCGTCCCACCCTCCGGGCGTCGGGTGAGCAAGCAGCGACCCGAGCTGGCGGGCCAGCCTCGGCACGCTGATCCCCAGCGCTCGCACGCTGCGGTCGAGCTGCTCGTGGTACCCCCTCAGCTCCGCCTCCCGCACGAGTGGCGCTGCGGCCTGCACCTGGTCGTAGTCGGTCGTGAACACCCGGTAGATCCCCGCTGCCGCCTCGAGAACCTTGCTGCGGGCGCTCGGCGCGCTGGAGGGGGCGTCGTCGCCTTCCCCCTGGAAGCCGACGAGGAGGTTGAAGCCGCCTCCCCCGCGCGGGTCCTCGTCCTCCTCTGCGCCGTCGGCCCCTCCGGGCGGTCCCAGCAGCCGGGACACCTCCCGGGCGATGCCCTCCGCGTGGACCGCGTATGCCGTCTGGTCGCCGCGGTTCTCACGCAGCCCGGCGAGGTCGGGCCCGATCAGCGGGACCAGCTCGAACCGGGTGCCCTCGATGAAGTCCTCCGTCTCTGCGGACAAGGGCTCCCCGGTGACGCGGGAGCGACAGACCTGGTCGACGGTGTAGACAAGCATCCCGCGTTCGGTCTCCGTCAGGCCGCTCGCGACGAGGGCCTGCGCCCAGGCCTCGTGCCGGTTCCGCAGGTTCAGGCGGACACCCGTCATGACGGGGTCGGCCAGCGCTTCGACGCGGATCTGCTCGAGGAGCTCGAAGACGAGTGCCGCGACGACGTCGTCCTGCGGCGAGAGGCGCGCCCGCAGGTCGGGGTCACTGTGCAGCAGGCTGAGCGCCATGGCGTCGGCGGCACCGCGAAAGGACGCGAAGTCGTCCCTGTCGTGGTCCGGATGCAGATGCGGTGCGCGGAACGTGAGCGGGCGACGCCCGTCATGCAGGCGGCGTCCGCGAAACCGCAGTGGCGGGCGGCCGGTCAGCGCGCGGATTGCCCCCGAGCACAGGGCATCGACCCGTTGTTGCTCACGGAGCCGGGCCCGGGGGGAGATCTCGGGGGGCACGCCTTCCCGGTCGGTCACGTCATTCCTCAGGCGGAGACCACGGTGAGCGACTGCGGCTGGTCGAGCTCGTCGCCGAAACAGCGCTGGTAGTACTCGGCGACCAGAGCCCGTTCCGACTCGTCGCACTTGTTGAGAAACGTCAACCGGAAGGCCCGAGCCCGGTCGCCGAAGATGTCGAGGTTCTCCGCCCAGGTGATGACCGTGCGCGGCGACATCAGGGTCGACAGGTCTCCCGCATGGAAGCCTGCCCGGGTCAGCTGCGCCAGCGCCACCATCGCCGCGACGGTGAGCTGGCCCTCAGGGGTCGCCAGCCCCGGGACCCTGGCGGTCACGACCGCCACCTCCTCCTCGCGGGACAGGTAGTTGAGCGACGCGACGATGTTCCACCGGTCGATCTGGGCGTGGTTGAGCCGCTGGGACCCGTGGTACAACCCGTTGAGGTTGCCCAGACCCACCGTGTTGGCGGTCGCGAAGAGCCGGAACGCGGGGTGTGGCGTGAGGACCCGGTTCTGGTCGAGGAGGGTCAGCTTGCCGTCACGTTCGAGGACCCGTTGGATGACGAACATGACGTCGGGACGCCCGGCGTCATACTCGTCGAAGACCAGCGCGACCGGTCGCTGGAGCGCCCACGGGACGATGCCTTCCTGGAACTGGGTCACCTGCAGTCCGTCTTCGAGCACGACGGCGTCCTTGCCGATCAGGTCGAGCCTGCTGATGTGGCCGTCGAGGTTGACTCGCACGCAGGGCCAGTTCAGCCGCGCCGCAATCTGTTCGACGTGGGTCGACTTGCCCGTGCCATGCAGGCCCTGGACGAGCACCCTGCGGTCGCGGGCGAACCCCGCGAGCAGGGCCAGGGTGACCTCGGGGTTGAACCGGTAGGCGTCGTCGACCTCCGGCACGTGCTCTTCGCGGTGGCGGAAGGCCGGGACGAACAACGGGCTGTCGATTCGAAAGGTGTCGCGAACACTCACCCGGCTGTCCGGACCACCGTTCTGCGCCCCACTCACGACGCACGGCCCTGTTCGGCAGCGGTCGACCTGCTCTCCCGTTCGATCTCCCCCATCGCCTCGGCAGCCCGACGCAGGGCAGGGAGCACCCCGACTGCGCCGGCTGCCGAGAGACGCATGACCGGAGCCTGGGCCGCCACGCACAGGTTGGACCGACCGCTGGTGACCGGGACGAGCACGGCGACGCACACCAGTCCGGGGAGGAGCTCCTCGTCGTCGATGGCGTATCCCTGCGCCTGGACGCCGGTCAGCTCGCGTTCCAGGGCCTCAAGGTCGGTCAGCGTGTTCGTGGTGTGCTGCTCCAGCGGAGCGTGGCCGAGCAGCTTCCGCCGCTGCTGCGGGCTCAGCTGGGAGAGGATCATCTTGCCGCTAGCCGACGCGTGGACGGGAACCCGCGAGCCCGGGTGAAGGTAGAAGCGCAGCGGCTCCCTGGTCTCCACCCGGTCGAGGTAGACCACCTCGTTGCCGGAGAGCGCCGTCACATTGCAGCTCTCGCCGATCTCGTCGACGAGGTGGCGGAGCACCGCATGCCGCGATCCGTGCTGCGTCGCGTTGATGAGCAGGTTCTCAGCCAGGCGCCGCAGCCTGGTTCCGGTGCCGTACTGTCGACCGTCGCTCTGGCGCACGAGCAGGCCTGCGTACTCCAGCTGCTGGAGCATCCGGTGCATGGTGGGCTTGGGCACTCCGGTCTCCTCCACAAGCGCCTGCAGCGACACGAAGAAGTCCTTGGCGGCGATGAGCTCCAGCAACGCGAAGAGGCGCAACGCCGGCGTGTCACCAGCGACCCCGCCCGCGCCGGCCGGGTAGCCGTCGATCTCCGGGTACGCCATGGGACCAAGGTTAGGCCGTCTCGATAACTGGTACAAGAGGTTCCACAAATCCAAACAAAGTATTGACCGGGTCGTCGCGACGGGGCTATAGTCCGGCATCAGATCTCGCAACTCCGAACGCTGCGTTCCGGTTCCGCGGTTCGAGGCGCGCGTCGTCGCTTGCGGGGTCCCTTTCCTTGCGTAGCCCTTTCCGATCGGAGCGAAAAGATGAGCGAGCCCACCCCCCAGGACGGCCGCGAGGCCGTCAAGGGCCTGAACACGATGACCCCGTCCGAGGCCTTCGTCGAGACGCTGGTGGCCAACGGGGTCACGGACATCTTCGGCATCATGGGTTCCTCCTTCATGGACGCCATGGACATCTTCGCTCCCGCCGGCATGCGGCTGATCCCGGTCGTCCACGAACAGGGCGCTGGGCACATGGCGGACGGCTACGCCCGGGTGAGCGGGCGCCACGGCGTCGTCATGGGCCAGAACGGGCCAGGCATCAGCAACTGCGTCACGGCGATCGCGGCCGCGTTCTGGGCGCACAGCCCCGTCGTCATCGTCACACCCGAGTCAGGCACGATGGGCATGGGCCTCGGGGGCTTCCAGGAGGCCAACCAGCTGCCGATGTTCCAGGAGTTCACCAAGTACCAGGCGCACATCAACAACCCGCGGCGCATGGCCGAGCTGACCGGCCGGGCGTTCGACCTAGCGATGTCCGAAATGGGGCCGACCCAGATCAACATCCCGCGCGACTACTTCTACGGCGAGATCGAGGCCGAGATCCCACGGCCACAACGGCTGGACCGGGGACCCGGTGGACCCAGGAGCCTCGACGCTGCCGCTGACCTGCTCGCCGGCGCCGCGTTCCCCGTCATCATCTCCGGTGGTGGTGTCGTCATGGCCGATGGCGTGGGGACCTGCAAGGAGCTGGCTGAGCGGCTCGGGGCCCCCGTCGTCAACAGCTACCTGCACAACGACTCGTTCCCGGCCAGTCACCCACTCTGGTGTGGCCCGCTCGGATACCAGGGGTCCAAGGCGGCGATGAAGCTGGTCTCCCAGGCCGACGTCGTCATTGCGCTCGGGACCAGGCTCGGACCGTTCGGCACACTGCCCCAGCACGGCCTGGACTACTGGCCCCAGAACGCCGAGATCATCCAGATCGACGCCGACCACAGAATGCTGGGCCTGGTCAAGAAGATCACCGTCGGCATCTGCGGCGACGCGAGGGCGGCGGCCGCTGCCCTGGTCGAGCGTCTCGCGGACCGGCAGCTGGACTGCGACGCAACCCGGCAGGAGCGATACGAGAAGGTCCAGGCGGAGAAGGAGGCGTGGGAGACGGAGCTCGACGGCTGGACCCACGAGACGGACCCGTTCAGCATGGACATGATCGCCGAGCAGGACGGCGAGGAGGGCAGCTGGCTGCACCCACGCGAGGTGCTGCGTGAGCTCGAGAAGGCCATGCCCCCCCGGGCGATGGTCTCGACCGACATCGGCAACATCAACTCGGTCGCGAACTCCTATCTGCGCTTCGAGGAGCCACGCTCGTTCTTCGCCCCCATGAGCTACGGCAACTGCGGCTACGCGCTGCCGACCATCATCGGAGCCAAGGCCGCGGCCATGGACCGGCCAGCCATCTCGTATGCCGGGGACGGCGCATGGGGCATGAGCATGGGGGAGATCATGACCTGCGTCCGCCACGACATCCCGGTCACAGCGATCGTCTTCCACAACCGCCAGTGGGGCGCCGAGAAGAAGAACCAGGTCGACTTCTACAACCGCCGTTTCGTCGCCGGTGAGCTCGAGAGTGAGAGCTTTGCGGGCATCGGCCGCGCGATGGGGGCGGAGGGCGTCGTCGTCGACCGGCTCGAGGACGTGGGTCCGGCATTGCGCGCCGCGGTGGACGACCAGATGAAGCGGGGGACGACGACGGTCATCGAGATCATGTGCACCCGCGAGCTGGGCGACCCGTTCCGCCGCGACGCGCTGTCCAAGCCGGTACGCCTGTTGGAGAAGTACAAGGACTACGTCTGACCATCCGCGCTGTGTAGCAAAAAGGCTGCCGCACCTGGCGACCACGTCCATCCTCATTGTCACCAACAGATTTCCGAATCTGTACCGTTCCGGGAACTGGTCGCTGCCTGGTCCCAGGAGATGGCGGGAAACTGGTCCTGTCGCGCATGATGGTCGCTGGCAGAGGATGCCGTTCACCGGCAAGGCTCCGGCGTGGACGAGGGAGGTGCTCAGATGGTCGATGTCGCCGTACCTGCGCAGCTGCCGGACGACGCGGTCAACGAGGTTGCGCGCGAGGACGTAGGTGCCGCACAGGCGGCCCGGCGGGACGTGGTCCACCGCCGCAGGCAGCTGCGTCGCCGGATGCTCATCCGGGCGCTAGCGCTCAGCGTGTTCCTCGGCCTCTGGTGGGTCGTCACCGCGCTGCAGCTGGTCAAGCCGCTCTACCTTCCGTCGCCCAACTCGGTCTGGACCGCGTTCCTCCAGGCCAACAGCATCCATCCGATCGCTCCCGGTGTCCCTCGACTGGTGCGCGGCGAGCAGAACTACTACCTGTGGGAACACCTCATCGCGAGCCTGCAGCGCATCGCCGTGGGCGTGGGGTGGGCGCTGGTCTTCGGGCCCGCCCTCGGTTTCCTCATGGCCACCTTCTCCCACGTCGGCACCATCACCGAGCCTTACCTCAACTTCCTCCGCTCCCTGCCGCCCCTGGGCTACATCGGCATCCTCATCGTGTGGTTCGGGATCGGGGACACCTCAAAGATGTGGCTGCTGTTCCTCGCGGCGTTTCCGCCGATCACCGTGGCGACGATCAACGGAGTCCGCGGAGTGCGCGAGGACCGGGTCAACGCGGCTCTCGCGCTCGGTGCCAGTCGTCTGCAGGCCTGGCGCTACGTCGTGCTGCCCTCGACCCTCCCGGAGATCCTCAGTGGCATCCGCATCGCCGTTGGCTTCGCCTGGACCACCGTCGTAGCTGCCGAGCTCAACAACGGTATTCCCGGCATCGGTGGCCTCGCGTACCTGTCCGGCACCGAGCTGAAGACCCCGCTCACCATCGCGTCGATCATCGTCATTGGGGTCGCGGCGATCCTCCTGGACCTCGCCATCAAGGGGCTCGAGAAGGTCCTCGTCCCGTGGCGTGGCAAGGCCTGACCTCCCCACTCCCTCCCACCGCAGGAGTCGCCATGACAGTCCCTACGACCACCACCACAGGAGTCCCCATGACGCAGCCGAGCCGTACCACCCAGCGGGCGGCCGCGGCCGTCGCCGTCGTGGGCTCCCTCGCCCTGCTGAGCGGATGTGTCCAGTCGGGGCGGACGGCAGACGTCGGAGGCGCGACGAGCGCGTCCTGTCCCTTCGCCCCGGACTCCTCGGTCACCAGCAGCGTGACGATCGCGTACCAGAACATCCCCAATGGCGACCTTGTCGTCAAGGACCAACAGCTCCTGGAGAAGTGCATGCCCCAGGCCAAGGTCAGCTGGAAGAAGTTCGACTCCGGGGGCGACGTCATCCAGGCGTTCGGGTCGGGCAGCGTGGACCTCGGGCTGATCGGCTCGAGCCCGGCGACGAAGGGCCTCTCGGCCCCCCTCAACATCCCGATGAAGGTCATCTGGGTGCACGACGTCATCGGCAAGGCCGAGTCTCTCGTCGCCAAGGACGCCGCCATCAAGTCGATCAAGGATCTCAAGGGCAAGAAGGTCGCCGTCGCGTTCAGCTCCACCTCTCACTACAGCCTCCTGCAGGCACTCCTCGACGCCGGCATGGACGCCTCCAAGGACGTCACCCTCATCAACCTGGCCCCGGACAAGATGCCCTCAGCCTGGCAGGGCGGTCAGATCGACGCTGCCTGGGTCTGGGACCCGACCTTGTCGGTCCTGCTCAAGGACGGGCACATCGTCATGTCGGCCGAGGACACCGCGAAGGCGGGTAAGCCGACCTACGACCTCGCCGCCGGCACCACGAAGTTCATCGACGCCAACCCCGCCTTCATGAACGTGTGGGCGAAGTCCCAGGACGCCGCGGTCAAGCAGATCGCGAGCGACCCCGACAAGGCGTCCGTGAGCATGGCGGCCGTCCTCGGCATCCCACCGGCCGAGGTGAAGAAGCAGTTCGAGGGCTACACCTATCTCGACGCGACCAAGCAGGCGAGCGCCGACTACCTCGGCGGTAAGCTCGCCAAGGACCTGCAGGCGACGGCCGCCTTCCTCCTGGGGCAGGGAGGCATCACCGCCGTCGGCACCCCGGACGCCTACGCGGCGGGCGTGGACGCCAAACCGGCAGCGTCGGTCAAGTGACGACCCCACCGCGACCAGAACAGCCGGAGGCGCCTCCGAGCGGTGACGAGCACCGGCTGAGGATCGATCATGTCACCCATCGCTACCTCAGCAAGGGCGCCCAGGTCCACGCTCTCTCGGACATCGACCTCACCTTCAAAACCGGCGAGTTCGTCTGTGTCGCCGGTCCTTCCGGCTGTGGGAAGACGACACTGCTGCAGTTGCTGGCCGGGTTCCTCCTGCCCACCGAGGGCTCCATCACGCTCGGCGGCAAGGAGGTGAAGGGGCCCGGGTGGGAGCGTGGGGTCGTCTTCCAGCAGCCCAACCTCTATCCGTGGATGTCGGTACGGCACAACGTCGAGCTCGGGCCGAAGCTGCGTGGCGCGAACCGGACCAAGCGCGCCGCCGATGCCACGTCCTACCTCGAGATGGTCGGGCTGAAGGACTTCATGGACCGACGCCCCTATGAGCTCTCCGGAGGGATGCAACAACGCTGCCAGATCGCCCGGGTCCTCGCCAACGACCCGCGGATCGTGCTCATGGACGAGCCGTTCGGTGCCCTCGACGCCCTGACGCGCGAGCGGCTGCAGCTCGAGCTGCTCGGGATCTGGCGCAGCACCGGAAAGACGGTCTTCTTCATCACCCACAGCGTGGAGGAGGCGATCTTCCTGGGCAGCAGGGTCATCGTCCTCAGTGCCCGCCCGGGGAGGGTGGTCTTCGACCGCCCGGTCGACTTCTCGGGCCAGGCTGGGCGCGACCTCGGGACGGAGCTGCGGACGCTGCCAGAGTTCGTCGCCCTGCGCGATGAGGTCAGCCGAAAGATCTACGAGTCGGCGGACTGAGCAGGGGGCGCCCCGCACTCGTCAAGGAGGGCTCGGCAGTGCTGCCCGAGCAGGGCGACCCCCTCGTCGATGGAGCCGAGCGGGATCGCTGCATAACCGAGGCGGAAATGGTGTCGCGGCGGCGGCGCGGCATGGAAGTAGATGTCACCCCGCTCGATCAGCACACCGGACTGCTCCGCACGGCGGGTCAGCTCGTTTGAGTCGAGCCCGCGCGGTCCCGACA
>JAABUM010005623.1_pt1 | contig 13013 bp, 13 predicted proteins | sample 5559161 | NCBI WGS metagenome assembly JAABUM01 (sample SAMN10711868, study PRJNA513369) | rock metagenome | isolation source: Antarctica rocks | place: Antarctica: Victoria Land, Siegfried Peak nord | reverse complement strand
CGGTCTTGTGCCGCTGATCGTCGTTCCTACTTGATCGTGAAGTTGTCGTTGCGGAGATCGAGGTAGTAGAGCGAGTAGGGGGTCCAGTCGATGTTTGAGCGCAGCGCGTAGGTCTCCTTCGGTGCGTAAAGCGTGGTGCCCGGAGCTTCGCTCTCGTACTGGTCGAGCATCTGCTGGTAGAGGTCGAAGCGCTGCTTCTGGTCGAGGATCGAACGCGCCTGCTTGCCGAGATCGTTGTACCGCGCCGCGCTCTCGGCCGCCCACCAGCCGTTCTTCTGCTGGCTGTTGTCCGGCCCCCAGTTGCGCCAGAGGTAGCCGTCCGGGTCGGCGGTGCCGGAGGTGGCGGACCACGGCGTGACGTGGCGGGTATTCGTCTTGAAGGCGGCGTCCTTCTGCGCGCTCTCCAGCAATTCGAGGCGGGCGTTGATCCCCAGCGCCTTCCACCCCTCGACGATCACCTCGCCCGCTTCGCGCTCGTTGGTGTAGTAGTTCGGCGAGGTGGCGAGGTAGACGATCTCCTGCCCAGCGTAATTCCCCTGTGTCAGCAGGGCCTTCACCTTCGCCGGGTCGTAGGGGGTGAGGGGTCGCGCGGCGTTGAAGAGCGGTTCCCCTTCGAACTGGAAGCCGCGCGGGGCGACCGCGTTGCCCCCCCAGAGATCGGCGGTCAGCGCCTGCCGGTCGATCCCCAGGTGGAGCGCCTGCCGGATGTACTTGTTGTCGAGCGGTGCCGCCTTCATGTCGAAGCGGAGGACGTGCATATTCGCCAGCGGCATCTGCGCGATCACGACGTCCTTCTTGGTCTTGAGCGAGGCGATCTGGTCCGGCGGCACGTTGGTGGCGAGATCGACCTCGCCGTTGATCACGGCGGCCATCCGGGCGGCAGTCTCCGGGATCAGCCGAATGGTGACCTTCTTGGCGGCAGGCGCGCCGCCGAAGTAACGGTCGTGCGCCTCGAAGGTGATCCGGTCGTCCTTGATGTATTCGAGCATGCGGTACGGCCCGGTGCCGAGCGGCTTGGTGCGGAAGGCGTCGGTGCCGACGCTCGCGTGGTACTTCGCCGGGATGATCTGCGCGCCGAGTCCCGCGAAGCGCTGCTCCAGCACCGGGTCGGTGCCGGTGCTGACGAAGCGGACCCGGTAATCGTCGAGCGCCTCGACCGAGTCGAGCGGGAAGTAGCCGGGCGAGGCGACCTCCAGCTTCGGATCCTTCTTGATGATCCGGTCGAAGGTGTACTTCACGTCGGCGGCGGTGAAGGGGGTGCCATCCTGCCAGAGGACATCGCGGCGCAGCGTCAGTTCCAGGGTGCGATCGTCGGCCCGCTTCCACTCGGTCGCCAGCGACGGCACGAGCTTGTTGCCATCGAAGAAGTCGCGGCGGATCAGCGTGTCGTAGGTGAAGTAGTGGAGGCGCATCCCGACGTTGCTGATCGACTCCTGGGGGTCCATGCTGTCCGGCAGCGCCGCGACCGCCACGCGCAGTTCGGCGATCGTCTTGCCAGTCGCGGCGGCGGGGGTGCCGCTCGTACGGGCCGTCGGGCTCGCACTGGCCGCCGCGCTCGTGGTCGTGCCGGTCGGCGCTGCCGCGCCTCCCGCCGGGGCGCTCGATGCCGGGGCGCTGGGCGCTGGCGCTGTCGCCGCCGGGGTGGGGGTCGTTGCCGCGCCGCAAGCCGCCAGCAGCGCTGTCAATGCGCCCGCGCCCGCAAGCTCCACCGTGCCGCGCAACAGCGCGCGCCGACTCAATCTCTGACTCATCTCGTCCTTCACGCTACTTCCCTCTCTCCTGCATCGCATCGCTCACTCCTCACCGTCGAGGGCGAGATCACCGTTACCACGCCTCCGGTTACGGACCACGCATTACAGACTCGTTCTCTCCGCCGACTGCCGACTCGCCTTACCCCTTCCGCAGCGTCGAGTCGAGCTCGTCGCGCAGCCAGTCGCCCACCAGGCTGACGGCCAGCACCGTCAGCATCAGCGCCGTGCCGGGGAAGACGCTGATCCACCAGGCGGTGTCCAGGTATTCGCGCCCTTTATCGATCATCGAGCCCCAGGAGGGTTGCGGCGGTTGCACGCCGAGTCCCAGGAAGCTCAGGGTCGCCTCGAAGAGGATGATTCGCCGCAGGTCGATCGTGACGATCACGAGGATCACCGACCAGATATTCGGCAGGACGTGGCGGAAGAGGATGCGCCCCTCGGTCGCGCCGAGCGCCCGTGCGGCGGAGACGAACTCCCGCTCGCGCAGCGAGAGGACGGTCGAGCGGCAGGCCCGCGCGAAGAGCATCCAGCCGCTGATCCCGGCCAGGCCGATCAGGATCGGCAGCCCCTTGCCGAACGCGGCGATGACGGCGATGGCGATCACCAAGAAGGGGGTGGCGAGCTGGGCATCGACCAGCAGCATGATCAGCCACTCCGCTGGGCCACGGAAGAAGCCCGCGATGAGCCCCGCGAGGGTGCCGATCAGCGCGCCGATGAGGGTGGCGACCGCGCCGATCCCCAGCGAGATTCGCGCCCCGTAGAGGACGCGGCTGAAGATGTCGTACCCCAGATTGTCGGTGCCGAAGAGGTGGGCCGTGCTGCCCCCCGCCACCCAAGCGGGCGGACGGTTGCGGATCGCGAGTGCCTGTTTCAGCGGATCTTGCGCCGTGAGGAACGGCGCGAAGATCGCGGCCAGGGTGAGCACGAGAAGGAAGGCGAGGCAGAGCGCGATCAACGGCGGCACGCGCCAACGCCGCTTGCGAGCGCGGCTCTTCACCGCCCCTTGCGCCTCGGTGCGCCACGCGGCGGTTCTTTTCTCTACCATGCCCGCGCCCAGTGCCATCGTCTCTCCGCTCCCCTCGTATGTCATTGTCATCGTGTCGCCGGTGCCATGATTTGCGCGCTCAGGACTCGCGCAGGCGCGGATCGAGGAAGGCGTAAGAGCAATCGACCAGGAAGTTGACCAGGATGAAGACGACCGCGATGAAGAGGACCGCCGCCTGCACGATCGGGTAGTCGCGCGTGCTGACCGCGCCGACCGCCAGCCGCCCGATCCCCGGCCAGGCGAAGACCGTCTCGGTGATCACCGCGCCGGTGACGAGGCCGCCCAGCTCCAGGCCGAGCACCGTGATCAGCGGCAGGGCGGCGTTGCGGAAGGCGTGGCGCAGGACGATCGTGCGCTCGCGCAGGCCCTTGGCGCGTGCGGTGCGGATGTAGTCGAGGCGGAGGACATCGAGCAGGGCGGAGCGGACGAGCCGCGCCAGACTCGCCATCGTGAAGCCACTGAGGGTCACTGCCGGGAGGATCAGACTCTTGATGTCGCCGCGTCCCGAGCTCGGCAGCCAGCCGAGGCGGACGCTGAAGAAGAGGATCAGGATGATCCCGACGAAGAAGACGGGACCGGCCTGGAGGACGCTCGTCAGCGACATCGCCGCGCGGTCCCAGACCGTGCCGCGCAGCAGCGCCGCCAGCGTGCCGACGCCGAAGCCGACGACCGCCGCGAGGACGAAGGCGGCCCCGGCGAGTTGCAGCGTGGCGGGCATCCGGTCGAAGACGAGGCCGAGCGCCGGTTGGCGCTGGCGGAGGGAATCGCCGAGATCGCCGTGGAAGAGATTGCCCCAGTAGCGCGCGTATTGCACCACGATCGGGGCGTCCAGGCCGAGGCTGCTTCGCAACGCCGCGATCTGGGCGGGGGTGGCATCTTCGGAGAGAAGGAGGGCGACCGGATCGCCGGAGAGGCGGAGGATAATGAAGACCGCGCTCACCACCAGCCAGATCGTCAGCACGGCGCGCACCACGCGCGTCAATATGAAGCGTCCGAATGACGGCATCGTCGTTCTTCCCCTCGCCCTTGCTTGTCGCGTTCGTTCAGACCTGCGAGAGTTGTACAGGCTGAACCTTAACGCACGGTTAAGCGGACCTTAAGGGACGGCAAACGGCGTGTTAATGTTTGGCGCGCAAGGGGTGGCAAATGGCTAAAGGATGTCCGTCCCGCCCGCTCGCGGGCGCTGCCGGGCATTGCCGTGCGGCGAATCGTCGCGAGGAACGAAGGGCGTGTCCCGCTCGATGGGTTGGGCAGTGGCGTGAGGAAAGGTGTGACGGGCGATGGTGCGCCGCGACTATATCCTGCGGATGATCGAGCAGATCGGCGTTGCCTGGGCGGCACTGGTGAAGATCGCCGGGCTGCGCGCGAGCGGTCAGTACGAGCAGGTGGAGGTGCTGCTCGAAGGGTTGCTGCGTCAGCACCTCGGCTTCGGCGGCGACACGCCCGGCCGCCTCTCCGCCGATGAACTGATCGCGCTCGTGCGCCTCGGCCAATCGGCCAGCGTCGATGAGGGGGTGATCGCCGAGCGTCTGCTGCTCCTGGGGGCGATCCTGCGCGAGCGGGCCGAATTGTCGCTGGCGCAGGGGCAGCCCGACGAGGCCGCCGACTTCGCCGCGAAGGCGTTGCGCGTGAATCTGACGGTGTTGGTCGAGGAGGAGCACGACGACGAGCGCGCGCGCACCGCGCTCGCCCCGCTGCTCGGCCTGCTGTCCGACTATGCGGTGCCCGCCTCGTCGAAGGAACAGCTGTGGCTCTTCCACGAACGGCAGGGGGAGTTCGCCAGCGCGGAAGATTGGCTCTTCGGGCTACTGGATGATGAACCGGCCCTGTTGCCGGAAGGGATCGCCTTCTACGAGCGCCTCAGCGCCCTGCCGGATGAGGCGTTGCGGCGCGGCGATCTCCCGCGCGATGAGGTGGTCGCTGCGCTGGCGGAGTTGCGCGCACGCGGCGCATGATCTGGGGGGCCAAGCTCACAGCTGTGGGTGCTTGGCGGCACCGACGAAGTACCCACGAAGGGCACAATGTCTCCTCGGGGGGCTGAAATGCGCAGGACCCTTTGTGCTGCCATAGGCATATGTGGCGGCACTTCCCCCTCTCCTTGGATGGGGAGAGGGGGTGGCGAGCACAGCGAGCCGGGGGTGAGGGTGTGGGCGGTGCCGCCGCGTTCGTAAGTACGTTCTGGGTGAAGCGCTTGGCGAAGCACTTGGGAAGGCCGCAGTGCCCGCCTACGCGGGCTGGATCTGGCTACCGGTGGCGAGCACACTACTCACCGCGCCCGTTCCTGGTGCGCGGCTTTCCGCCGCTGATACTCGGCGTCCTCGGTGATCTGCTGCCAGCGGGCGCGGAAGATGTCCGCGATCGCCGCCTTGAGCGGATCGCCGGAGCCGAACGGCACCGCCGTGCCATCGGCGGCGCGCTTACGCCCGCCCCGATGGTTGGCGTAGCGCCGGGCGCGCGTATACCCCATCTGGAGATACTTGCGCGCCATGTCCATCCCGACGAAATCGCCCGCCGCGCGATACTCCTCGTAGCGCGCGAAGAGCGTGTCCGCCGATTCCCCGGCCAGTTCCGGCGTGCGGATCGTCCAGTGGGGCAGCAACTCACCCTTGTACGGCTGGACATGGAAGACCCCGCGCTCGCCGCGCCCGATCTCGTAGAGTTCGGGGTGCGCGCGGTAGTCGACGGTGCGGTCGGGGAAGGCCATCCTTTAGTTGCTCCCCTGGTGCTTCCGCCGTGCGTCTGGCTCGCCACGGTTCGCGGCGCTGTCGGTCGCTATCTCGCGGGAGCGTGCCTGAACGGAAGGGGCTAGTCGCGCGCCCAGAACTTCCACCAGGGGCGGTCGCCGCCGCTCGCCGTGCTCGCCGTGCTCGGGGCGCTCGCGCCGGTCGCGGTGCCATCGACGTAGGGCTTCTCCGGCTGCTCGAACTCGTTGCCGAGACGCTTCGACCAGATTGCGACCTGCGCGGCCTTCTCGCGCGCGACGGTGCGCGTCTGCGGCGTGAGCGTCTCGCCGAGCTGCGAGTCGACCACGCGCGCGCCCAGCGCCGTCGCCAGTCCGAGCGCGAGATCGCAGCCGCCATCGAAGCTGCCCGGCAACTCGCGGTAGGCGAGGCGCAGGGTCAGGTTATCGACCGGCGCGTGCGGATTCTCGGCGGTCAGGATCAGTTCGGTCGCGGCGGAGCGGTACGATTCGGCGTCGCGTTTGCGGAGTTGCGGGAAGTTGGCGATCGCCGCCTCCACCGCCGCACGCTGGAATGTCTCCCCCTCGGGGTGTTCGATCAGGAGATCGTAGCTCATCTGTCACCCTTCCCTGTTCGTCATCTCGTTCGGCGCTACCGTCTGTACAGTCTCGTCGATTACCTGACAGCACGACCCGGTGGCGAAGGCGAACGCGCCCGCCGCAGGGTATCCTATAGGGTACCATGTCGCTCCGGGCCGGGAAGCCGGGGCGCGGCGACGTGAGGGGCGGGGTGTTGGTGTGGGGGAGGACGCGATGCGCGAACGCTATGGCGAGGATCTCGACGGCGGTGGGCCGCTGCGGATGGCGGTCGGGCGGGTGCGCCTGCGTTCGGTGGCGCGCGTCGGGTTCAGCATCGGCTGGATCATCAGCCTGATCCCCGCGCTGATCACGAGCGGCCTCGTCACCTGGATCCTCTACAACATCTGGCGGACGCTGAATGGCTGGACGCCGTGGACCCCCTGGCCGACCAACACGCGAATCGCCGGTTTCGCCCTGCCAACCCCCGAGTTCCGCCCGCGCGAGGCATTGCGCGTCGATGGCTTCTATCAGTCCCTCGGCCCGCTCGGGCAGCACCCGTTCCTCGGTGCCATCCTCGGCACGGTGGCGCTGACGATCATCGGCGGGCTCCTCTTCGCGCTCATCGCGCTCCTGGCCGGCTTCGTCTACAACCTCTTCGCGCGCGCGACCGGCGGGCTCGAATTCGAGCTGGTCTCGCGAGAGCGTCGCCGTCCGCTACCCGCCGCGCGCGCCAACGGCACACCGCGCCTTGCGAACGGCCCCCGCGCGGGTGGCAAGCGCCCGCGCAAGCGGGAGGACGACGAGTGGGCGCTGGAGGACGAGGCGCCCCTACGCTGGTAGGTGGTCCGCAGTCGTCACGAGCGGCGACACCGACACGAGCAAGCGCGGGGCGACGGCTTTACAACCGTCGCCCCGCGCCGTTTCTGCCCGTCGCTTCAGCCCTGTTGCGGGCGGCGGATGACGTGGACCCCGACCTTGACCTCGGCATTGTCGGTCCAGGGGCCGTGGTGGCTCTCGCTCGTGATCTGCCAGCCGAGTTGGGTGGCGGCGGCGAGGAAGTGGCGCGCGGTGTCGCGCCCCGGCTCCGCCAGCCAGAGCGCGCCATCGGGGGCGAGCAGCCGCCCGATCAGCGCCAGCAGCGGCGCGATGTCGCGCGCCTCGTAGAGGACATCGGCGGCGAGGAGGCGCGGGAAGCCCCGGATCGCATCGGCGCGGGCCAACAGTTCCTCGGACGGCGCGCGCCAGTTGATCTCGATCGTGCGCGGCTCCCGCCCGGTGTTGCAGAGGGTGTTGTAGCGGCAGAGGGTCAGGGAGACCCCCGAGTAATCGGCGGCGAGGAGGTCGGCCCCGGCCAGCAGCGCCCCGGCGGCGGTGATGCCGATGCCGCTGCCGAGTTCGAGGGTCGGCAACCCGGCCAATTCGTCCGCATGCGCCAGCGCGTGATCGGCGAGGGCGATGCCGCTCGGCCAGATCTCCGCCCAATAGGGGAGATTTTGTTCCGGGTCGGTCTCCGCCTCGTCGAGGAGGCGATCGTGATCGCTGGGGGCCAGGATGGCGAAGGTACGCCCCGCGCGTGGCAGCGTCACCAGCACCTCTTTGAGGGCCACCTGCTCGGCGAGGCGGCCCCGCAGCCGTTCCAGACGGCGTTCGTTGTCGGTGGCGGTTTCTGGCATCGAGTCACTCCGCGTCGGTGCCGCCGCGCCCCCGGTGGGCGCGGGCACTTCGGGTCGCGCGCTCACCACGGCATCCCGAGGATGAGGCGACGGCTTTGCCAAAGATACCACGCCGCGAGGGTGCGGTAGGGGCGGAGCGGCTCGCCGAGCGCGAGGAGTTCCTTGCGCTTCGGGCGGGCGGGGAGCGCCCAGACCTCCTGCGCCGCGATCACCACGCCCAGGTCATCGACCGGCCAGACGTCCGGGCGACCGAGCGAGAAGATCAGGAACATCTCGGCGGTCCAGCGCCCGATGCCGCGCACCGCCACCAGCTGCGCGATGATTTCCTCGTCCGGCAGCCCCTGCAATCCCGCCAGATCGAGCTGCCCCGCGACGATCCGTGCGCTGAGATCTTTGAGGTAGATCGCCTTCGCGCGCGAGCAGCCGACCGCGCGCAACTCCTCCTCATCGAGCGCGGCCAGGTGGGCCGGGGTCAGGACCGGGTCGGGCGTGCAGAGGGCCAGGACGCGCGCCAGGATCGCGGCGGCGGCCTTGATCGAGATCTGCTGCCCGATGATCGCGTCGACCAGCGCGCGGAAGTAGTCCCCTTCGGGCGTCAGGGTACACGGCCCCACCGCGTCGATCGTGCGGGCCAGCGCCGGGTCGGCGGCGCGCAGATGCGCCGTGCCAGCGAGGAGCGACGCGGTATCCAAGGTTTGCGGCGGCGCGTACTGCTCGCTCGTCACCTGCCTCCTATGCCGATGGCAGGTGTTGATGCAGGAAGGTGGCGACCGCGCTCAACGAGGCCGCGCCGATCTCGTGCGCCATCGGGAATTCGCGATAGTCCGGGGCGAGGCCACCCGCTTCGAGCACCTGCCGCGCGCGCCGCCCGATGCCGAGCGGCAGGACCGGGTCGGCGGTGCCGTGGACGAGCAACAACGCCTGCTCCCGCGCCGCTGCCAGCACGGCGGGGAAATCATCCCCTTCGGGCAGATAGCCGCTCATCGCGACGAGCGCCGCGTATGGCAGGTCCGCGCGCAGGCCGGTGTCGAGGGTCATCGCCGCCCCCTGCGAGAAGCCGATCAGGGCACTCCGCGTCGGCGGCACGACCAGTCGTTCGTGTGTGGCGCGCAAGAAGCCGCGCAACTGCGCACGCGCGGCCAGCACCTGCGGGGAGAGGCGGACGCCCGCTTGCGGCGCATCCCGGCGCTCCGCTTCCGCCATGATCGGCTCATACCAGGAGAAGTACTCGCCGCTATCCCCGAGGTCGAGTCGGTTCGGTGCCTGGGGGAAGAGATAGCGCCAGCCCGGGTCGAGCGCGGGGGCGAGGCCCGCGAGGTCCGCGGCGTTACTGCCGCGACCGTGCAGGCCGATCACGAGCGGCGCATCGGCCTGCACCGTGTCGTTGGTCACTTCGATGTAGGCGATGCCCGCCGTCTCGCCCCATTCCCCGGCCCAGCCCGTCGCCATCGCGTTGTCTCTGTGCTACTGCTTCGTCTGGATCTGCTTGCGGATCTCCAGCGGCGTCATCCCATTCGTCGGGCGTCCGACGACCGCATCGAGCGATTTGCGATCGTTGAAGCCGCGCGCGCGCGCCCAGCTCCAGAACTCGGTCCAGCCGTAATTCGCCAGATCGATCACCTCGTCCTCTTCCTCCAACGGCTCGCGCGTGAACGAGGCGACGGGGCTCGGGGCGGGCGTAGCGACAGGTTCGGGCGTGGCAGGGCGGGGCGCGGGGCGCGGGGCGGTCTGTATCGGGGCGGGACGGGTCGCCACCGGGCGCACGGGGGCCGACTCCTCGTCGAACGGCATCGGGGCGGGGGGCGTCGGCTCGCGGCGCGGCTCGGGCACCTCGCGGCGTGGCGCGGCCACGAGCGGCGCGGGCGCGTGCTCCTCGGCCTCGCGCAGGGGGCGCGGCGGCGCGGCGCGGCGGGTGTCGGCGGGGATCGGCTCCGGGCGCGGCGAGTAGGGGGCGACCGTCGGGCGCTGGGCGACCGCCGCCTGCGGCGCGGCGCTCGGGCGCTCCGGTCGCGGCGCATCCGGCTGGGCCGGGACCGCGCGCATCGGTGGCGTGGCCTCCACGACATCATCCTCGCCGAATTCCTGGGAGTACGGCGTGCCGTAGCCGAGCGCGATCAGCGCCCGCCCGAGCGCCTTCGTCTCCGCCTTCTCGATGAAGTCGGTGAAGTCCTTGCTCGTCTCCGAACCGTACCCGGTCGCGGAGCCGCCCTCGGGGATCGCCACCCGCGCCTTGAAGATCGCCATGTCGGAGGTGATCGTGACGTGTTCGGTCGCGATCTGGGCGTCGGGGTGTTCCGAGCGCAGCCAGACCAGCCGCCACTTCACATCGAGATAATCGGTGTTGCCACCACGTCCGCGCAATTGGCGCAGATGCCGCGTGGGGTCGAATTTGCCGTTCCCCGCGCCCGCTTCCTGCTCGCTCATCGCCCACCTTCCTCGCGTGCCTCGCGCCGAAGCGGGGGCCAAACCGCCGACGCGCGAGGCTTTTGTACGTACAGAACAGATGATAGCATACGGGTCTGGCCATTGCATGGTGCGCACGGTATCCCGGCCCGGCCGATCTGTGGCAAGGAATTCGCGCTACAATCGCCGCCGACAGTGCCAATACCAGGTTCGTCGCATCACCGCTTCCCGTTGCTGGTTGCCGGTTGAAACTGTGAGCGGGATCGCCAGGGGTGCCGAACGAGCGACCGGACCGTGCGCGCTGGCACGGCGGCGGTGTCGGCGCATGAGACGGACGCTCGTTGCGAATAGCGTCATAGGGGGCACGATGCAAGGCGAAGTCAATCTGCGGCTGACCAATCGGGCGATCTTCCTGGTGCTGGGGGCGGGGGTGCTGGTCTGGCTCCTCTTCAACGCCACGCACATCGTCGTCGTCCTCTTCATCGCCATCCTGCTGGCGACGGCGGTGTCGTCCGCCGCGAACTATCTGGAACGTTTCCGGGTGCCACGTGCCCTGGCGATCTTGCTCACCTATCTGCTGGTCCTGGCGATCCTTGCCGGCGTGGTGGGGCTGCTGGTGCCGCTGATCTCCGATGAGGTGCAGCTCCTACGGACGAATCTGCCCAGCTATCAGAGTCAGGCCGACGCCCTGCTGGCCCGCTTTCCGCAGGCGAGCGGGCAGCCGTTGAAGGTTGACGATGTCATCGGCAGTCTCAGTGGGCGCTTACAGGAAGGGGCGGTGGAGCTGGGACGTGGCGTGGCCGAGGTCGGCTCCGCCGTGGTGACCCTCCTGCTGATCTTCGTCTTCGCCTTCTTCATGGCGGCCGATAACCGCTTCGCGCAGCGCGTGGTGCGGCGCTTCTTCCCGCCCGCCATGCGCGATCGTGCCGGGACGATCATGGACAAGATGGGCGATGGCCTCGGCCAGTGGGTGCGCGCGCAACTCCTGCTCGCGGCCTTCTTCGGGATCGCGTTCGGGATCGGCCTCGCGATCCTGCGCGTCCCCTACGCGCTGACCCTGGCGGTGGTTGGTGCCGTGCTAGAGGTCATCCCCTACATCGGTGGCTTCGTCACGGTGGTGCTGGCGCTGCTGGTGGCCGCGACCACCGGGCAGCTCTGGCTCGTCGGCGCGACGCTGATCTGGTATCTGCTGGTGGTCAACGTCGAGGCCCACATCGTCGGGCCGAAGATGGTCGGCGACGTGGTCGGGCTGCACCCGCTGGTCGTGGTCGTCTCGCTCTTCATTGGCGAGGAGGTGCTCGGCATCCTCGGGGCGTTGCTGGCCGTCCCGATCGCCGTGGTGATCCAGATCCTCCTCGACCAGTTCTGGAAGTTCGGCGACGAGCCGCAAGCGGCCGAGCCCGAAGGCGACCTGAAATACAACGCGGACATCACCAAGCCGTTCACGCAGGCGGGGCGGCTGCCGCTGCGTCGCAACCCCGCCGCACCACAGAAACGGTCGCAGTAACGCCTACCAGATGGCGGTGGTGCTCGATGGCCGGGCGGGGGACGTCCCTATGAGATAGCAGAAGAGCGAGGGGGGTGACGATGTGCGGTGATCTTCATGGGCGTAGCGCGAGTGGGGAAGACGAGTTCCTGCTCGATACGCCGCTCGTGCGCGCGTTCATCGGCGGCGTGCGCGCGGCGGTCGAGGCGGCGGCGGGGCCAGCCGAGGCGCTCGCGGCGATCCGTCCCGCCTTCGGGCGGCTCCTCGGTGACGCGACCTGGCTGCCGGAGGCGTATCAGTCCCCGGTGCCGGAGAGTGGCATGGGCGGCGGGATCGGCCAGTGGTTGCTCTTTCGTTCCGGCGCGGGCGATCTCGCGCTCTTCGCGCTGGTGGTGCCGTCCGGCTCGGCGACGCCGGTCCACGATCACCTCGCCTGGGGGCTGATCGGCCTCTATCGCGGCGAGCAGGAAGAGACGGTCTACGCGCGGCCCGACGACGCCCTGCCGGTCGGTGAGCATGAGGAGTTGCGGCTGAGCGCGCGGCGGGTCGTGCGTCAGGGCGATTTCTACCCGCTCCTGCCGCCCGCCGAGGATATTCACCGCGTTCGCACGACCTCCCCGGAGACGTCCGTCTCGTTACATCTGCTGGCGAACGATACCGGCTGCATCTGGCGCCACGCCTTCGATCCCGAGACGGCGCAGGTGCGCCCGTTCCGCTCCGGCTATGTGAATAGGGCTTGCGAGTAGGGGTGTCAGTCGTCGGTCGTCAGTCGTTGGTCGTTAGTGGCCGCACTGTTGCAAAGCCACTGCCCGTCAGCAAACCCCGCTACGGATTACGGACTACATACTACAAATCAGGACTTTATTCTGACGACCGACGACTGACGACCGACGACTCTCGCTGCTATACTTCCACCCGGCAGCGGGGGTGAAGCTGAGGGCCAATAGGGCTCTCGGCTTTTTGTCTGTGGAATCCCCGTTGCTGATCGTGGTGTCTTGCCCGGGTGGCGGGCCGCCCCCTGCGGGCGTTGGGCGTTATGCGAGGGACCGGGCATGGCCGAATTGAAGCAAACTCACCTCACCGCCGAAGGGAAAGCGCAACTGGAAGCGTCCCTGCCGCTGCTGATCGCCCAGAAGCGGGTGATCAAAGAGCGGTTGGCCGGGACGAAAACCTATGGCGATGCCGCCGACGGTGGCGAGGGGACAGAAGCGAAAGACGAGCTGGCGCGCCTCGATCGGCGAATCGGAGACATCGAACACATGCTCCGCAACGCCAAGATCATCGATCCGAGCGAGCAGGATGGCACGGTGCGCCTCGGCACGCGCGTGACGATCGCCGATCCGTCCGGCGAGGTCGAAACCTGGACGATCGTGGTGCCCGCCGAGGCGAGCACCCG
>JAABUM010005621.1_pt1 | contig 13015 bp, 21 predicted proteins | sample 5559161 | NCBI WGS metagenome assembly JAABUM01 (sample SAMN10711868, study PRJNA513369) | rock metagenome | isolation source: Antarctica rocks | place: Antarctica: Victoria Land, Siegfried Peak nord | reverse complement strand
AAGGGACGCGGCATGTGCCGCAGGCCCCAGACTTCGCTGGCATAGCATGCCGTTGGTTGCACTATAGTTTGATGCAGCTCCAGCATGAGTGTGATGGCACAATGAGCATGTAACTTTCTGTATCTCTACATGTGCTGCCTTTCTTCCTAATGGGACAACGTTGCCTTCCAGCTGCCAATTCTGCCAGCTGGGGATCACACGTGTGCAAGCTGTACAAGAATGACTCTCCCTCTTAGAGCTGGACTCGACCCGGACGGAGCAATTTGGTGGACCGGTGAACGCCAGTTGTGCAGGAACGGCTCCAGCACGGTATATGTAAAGCCCCAGCACCGTGTTCTATCGGCGTCAAAAGGCGTGTCGTTAGTTCGAAAGCAACTCCGGTTTCCAGAAGCCTCGTCAGCAGCAACACTGTGAAGAATTTTGGCACCGCTGGGCGCTGAGCCACTTGAAAATCTGGCAGAGAAAATGGCCACTCCGCACAAGCCTGTAGCGATGCTGGTGCAGCTGGCGGCTCTAGCGGGGCTGCTCCTGGCGGCTTTGCCGGCGGGTCCTGTAAACGGCCAAGCCGCTGCTGTCGCGGGCGCAGGAAACGCCTTTGCGGGGGTGAGGGGTTCCTTTCCCCGCTGGCCCCTTTCTCTCAGGCACATTTTCACCCCGCAAGCACATGAAGGTGCTTCGAGTCGCAGGACTGTCCCGGAAGCCCGACTCTTTCGGCTGCTTTCGCGATGGAAGGAGGCGGGTAGCTGCTCCAGCAAGGGCAAGCGCTTTGGCTCTCCAAAGCAGAATGAAATGGAGGCAGAGGAAATCTACGAAGCTTCCTTAGCCTGAGAGGTGTAGCAGAGCTGATGGCAAGCGAGATTCAGATGTGGTCACCTCACTCATGAGCGGCATGTGTCCGAGCGCAGGCGGGCTTCCCCTTCAACTTCCCCTTCAACTCCTTCGGCCTGACGCCCTTCCCCTTCTGCACGGCGGGCGCAACCATCAACCCCTGGGCGCCGCCGGCCACGATCGTCAATCCGCCAGCGAGCCTGCTGTCGTCCATCAACGGCGTGCCAGTGTTCTCCGACATCACCCTGTGCTGCGGCAGCAACCTCAACTTCGTCTGGACAGTGAGGGTCCCCTCAATCAGACCCTTTCTTGAAGATGTTGTCTGCCCTGGTGCGCTTCACCACTTCTCCCAAAAAGTACCGTGCAGTTGCGATTCTTGCCCCCGTATGATCAACTGGTATGATATTCTGATGAGCTGCCGATGGTGAGCACACATTGAAACGCAGAGCAATGGTAACCACGGCGTTTGGCAGCTGGCGAGTGGCGCCTGCCCGGCGACCTTCGTCGACAACGCCACCCTGGGGCAGCGCCAGCTGTTCCCTGTGGACCCTGCCGTCACCTCCGCCACGCTGACGCTCAACACGCCCGGCACCTTCTGGTTCACCTCACAGGCAGATGCCGACTGCGCCAACGGTGAGCTCTACTGCTGTATTTGCACTGCTGCAAACCTCTGCCAGCACTGCAGTTCAGTTGGCGTAAGGCCATGCCACATATGCGATCAAACGTAACGAAAAGCGCTCAAATTACTAGGACATGTGACAGCAGGCTGTGTTTGAGACCACTGACTCTTCATATGCTTCACAGGCCAGATCGTCAAGGTGGTGGTGCCGGCCGGCACGACCTGCAGCCCGGCCGGCGCGACCGCGGCGTCCACCTCTGGCGGCGGCCAGCTGCAGGTCTCCAACGGCCCCGGCAGCCAGGCGAGTACTTTCCTCGACACTCGACGTGTAGCAGCTTTTGATGCATGGTTCGGCAGCCACCATGTTGGAAGGGCGACCAGTACTGGCTGACCAGTTGAGTGCCTGCTTCCTCACTGCGTGGACACTGCTTTCAATGGCAGCACACGTCCTATCGCTGACAAGAAAGCGCATGTTGCAATGGGCTGTCGATTATTGCCAATAATCGCACAAGTTGTGACGTGCGTGGCCGCACCTCCGCACAGGCGTCTGCGCTGGGCTCGCCAGGCGGCACCTCCACCAGCGCCAACAATGGCAGTGCCGCCGCCGCATCCGGCGCCCCGGGTGAGAAAGCTGTTTCGGGTCCACCGCCCGCACTTATGGCAATCTCAACATCAAATTCTGCTGCAGACGTCCCCACACTGCCAGCCCCAGTCGATGTCCCTTGTTCATCGGAGATGCTCAAGGTTGCTTCTTATATTTGCCGCCCACAGGCCAGCAGTTCACGACCACCGGCCCCGGCTTCTCCTACAGTTCCTCGGGCGGCCGCCGCCTGCGCAGCTCATAGACCGCGGCGCAGTGAAATGCAAGATGATGGTGTCATACTCGTAGGCGTCATACTGGTAGGCGTCGTACTCGTAGGCTGTCGAGCTGCGACCCGCGAACAAGCCGCGAGGGCCACAAAAGGCTTAAAAGCGGGCACGCCCTCAGATGATGTTTCGTGGCGGCTGCCTCATCAGCTGCGCATTATGTCAAGAGCTGCGCAGCTGACGAAGCACTGAACTCAACCATGCTTCGGCTTGCGTTGGCAGCAGTGCAGGCGGCTGTATGTGCCTGGGGGTCGTGACCATCTGAGGCACTCAGCCGCAGGCCTACCGGCAGAATGCACTATGAGTTGTCACAGGGCTGTGCTCTCTGTCGAGGTATGCATCTGAATGGGCATGTGGCAGCAGAAGCCGGAGGACGCCGGCTGGACACGATGATTTGTGTCGATTGCATGTTGCTGAGCTTGGTAAATCTTTATGTTTCAAGAGATTGCACTCCATCTGCCTGCTCTTGCCAAAGTCTCCCTTTCCGTACACCTGGCGCCACCAGGATCACTGGCGCAACAGGCGCCCAAGGCACAGTCTGCTGACGGTCGCATGACCTTGGCATCAAAGGAGGCCACGTTCAAGCAAGCAGCAGCACCCAGCCACTGATCACGGTAGTGTTGCACCTGCAATCTCTTCGCGCAGTCCCGGGGTGCCTCGAATGTAGAGTCTTCTGCGCCGCTTTGCCACGACCCTGAGAACAACAGTCTACGTTTCCCGCCAAGGCCAGGCTGCTCGGTTCCACTCTGCGCCGCCTGATGCGCTCCTTTCTGTGTGAGCGCAGCTGCAGTGGTGCCAGCCCTTGTCCTGTGCGTCGCACCCCATGCGCAGAGAGTGTCACTCCCACTCGATGTGTGCGCCCACCTCTGCCGCTTCCACCCCGCGCCTCGCGATTTTGACATGCCAAGGGGGAAGAAACGTCTTCACTCCCACTCGATGGTGCCGGGCGGCTTGGAGGTGATGTCATACACGACGCGATTAACGCGCGGCACCCGGTTGCAGATGCGCGCTGACACCTCCCGCAGGTCCGCGTTGCTGAACTCGTACCTGCACATGCACAGACACCAGGGATCGAGGGTTGATTGAACCGACTGTGACAAATGATGTGCGAAGTGAATGGCGGAGACCCGACGCTGTAGGGCTCGCAAGGCACAGACAGATGTCACAGACGGTGCAATCAATAGCATCGCACATGAAGCGATGCGCATGGCCGACTGATGCGGCTTGCAAGTTCGGGGGACCTTGGCCGCAGGAAAAGTGCGCACCAGTCGGCCGTCATGCCGTCGGCGGAGGTGACTGCCCGTAGCGCCACCACATGCGAGTGCGTCCGCTGGTCGCCCTGCAGTGCACCAGATATTCGGCGTGAGGCTCAGTCACCTGACTGAAGACCCGCACATTAGCTGAGGTGCAGCTGCGCTGACCTCCTGTCAGAGACACCCCAAGCGCCGCCGTATACACTCAGCAGAGGCGCAATTGCATTGCTGTGGCTGCTTGACAGGCCGGTTGCACCGAACCACTGCCGGGATGCGCCGGTTCGCAAAGCTTTGCACAGTGAGTCACATCGTTGACGTGACCCTGAGAAGTAAAACCCTGGTGTCGCACCTGGACGCCGACGGAGCGCACGTCCAGGAACACGGCAAAGGCCTGCCAGATCTTGTCGTACAGGCCCCGCTCCCGGATGAACTCGATGAACAGCTCGTCCACCTGCAGGTTGCAGCGGCCAGCCCGTTGCTTCTTGGGGGCTCATTTTCCTTCGAATTGCTTCGCGTGGCTTGCAAGGGCAGGTCCATTCTAGGACATGCTGGAGTCTGCGCGGGCATGTCCACGTTCATGGGGCCAGATGGCGTCGGCACGACCATGGGACATGCTGACATTCGTAGCCAAACGACGGGGTTTCAATGCGCAGGCAAGTGTGTTGCTGGAGTTGTACTTGCTGTGCCCTACATGCTTCTGCACGCACGAGTCCATGCTGCCAGCAGTGGGTTCGACAGAGAGTGCGCGGGGTGCAACAAGCATGCATGGACGGCCAGCACCCACCCATGAGTGCCGAAGCTACTAATGGAGTTTCGATTTGTACTGCCGCATTGTGTAGGTGCCTGGTGCAGGCCGGAACAGCTAGGAAAGTGTCTGCATGCAGCCAGGCGCACCTCGCGCAGCACTGTCAGGTGGTCGGCGGCGGTGACGTCGCCCAGCACGCGCACCGCGAGGCCGGGGCCTGGGAAAGGGTGCCGTGCCACAAAGTTCTCCGGCACGCCCATCGCCGGCAGCCGCCCCAGCGCCCGCACCTCGTCCTGCACATCGTTGCGAGTTACCAAAGCTGTGACACGCTTGAGAATCTGCTGCCTAATGCTGACTGATGCTGCTGCGCCGAGATACGGTGGGTTGTAGAGGTGGACATGCACGGTTCTGTGACCCAGGGGCAGATGATGTCGGGAACATCGAGAAATGGAGCTGCAAAACGCCTCAACTGCCCAGGTTGCCTTTTGCGCGTGCAGCCGAGCTGAGGTTGAAAGCAGAAAACGTGCACCTTGAACGTCTCGCGCAGGGGCTCGATAACGGAGAATTGAAGGTCCTGGGGCATGCCTTTATTGATCGCCATGCGGGGACAGCATATATCTGGACTACTTGATTGCTGGCAAACAACATTGTTTGAAGTGACAGTTGACCCTGACGGTTATGGTGTTGCAGCACGAAAAGTTTCCGCACCTTGAACAGCTCGCGCAGGGGCTCGATTAGAGAGAACTGCAGGTCTTCAGGCAGGCCGCCCACGTTGTGGTGGCTCTTGATGGTGTGGCTCTTGCCCTTGGCCTTGGCCGCGCCCGGCGGCGGGCACGACTCAATGACGTCCGGATACAGCGTCCCCTGCGCAGGTTTAAGCCTAAAGTGCACGGGTCCAGCCGTTCCACGGTGCCTCTGCCGGCCTGACCACGTTGTGCAGGCGGTTTGAATTGTAGTTTGAAAGGGGAAAGATTGGCAGGGATCACATCGTGTAGTATGCAGCACCGGGCTTTTTCTCGAGCAGCCTCGCCAACTCGAGAGGCAGGCACATGGTGGCTTGTCTCGACGAAACGTGGTCGAATCAACTACACATCGAGATTGAAAGGACCGTCACACAAGGCGCGCACCTGCACCAGGAAGCGTGGCTTGATGCCGTGCTTCTTCTCCAGACCCTTTGCAAAGTCGTCAAACACGCGGATGAAGCCGGCGCCGATGGCCTTGCGCTTCGCCTCCGGGTCCACCACGCCCTGCGTGCAGCGAAATGCCGCAGTCGACGATTCGGTTAAACAAGTTAGTTCAACAGTGTTAAAACTGCACGGCCCTGCGGTGTGCCAAGCAGAAACAGGGTTTGCAACTGGTTGACGCACGCCAAGATAGATGAAGCGCAGTTCGATTGGGCCGCTGCCACGTCACAAGCGTTGCCATGTGCAACCTGGAGTAGTACTGCGGTTATCGCCCTTCAGCGGCGCACCTTGAGCGTGGCCATCATGGTGGCCGTGTCGTCGACCATGGTGACCGGCAGGTGCAGGTGGTCCTTGAATGTCTTCATCACCCGCTCGGCCTCCTGTGCGCCGGTGAAAAGCGACAGAATCAACGCCTACGTGAGGTACTGCACACGTTGTGCACATCCCCGGCAGGTGCAGGTGATCTCTGTACGTCTTCATGACCCGATCCGGCTCCTGCAGCGGCCGCAGGAAGCACCGGTCAGGGCAAACACTTCTCATGTCAGTCGCACTCTGATGCCGTTGCTGCCAGTTGCGCTGCTTCTGCCATTGCAGCTGCGACCGCTGCTGTTGGTGCGGACACAACTGCTGCCGACGCTTTCTGCTTGCTGTGGTGGCGCAAGCTTCCAGGCTTCTGGCCGCGCACGCCTGGACCCTGCCTTCTCCTGCTGGCGGGTCACTGTCCCACGGTTCTGCGTCAGAATCCTGCACTTTGATTCCTTCCTTCGAGCCTCACATGCACAACAGTATGTGCTTGCAAAGGAACATGCTCACCTTGTAGCGCAGCAGGCCGTTGTCGACGAAGACGCAGTGCAGGCGGTCGCCCAGCACCTTGTGCACCAGCGTCGCCGCCACTGTGGAGTCGACGCCTCCGCTCAGCGCGCAGATCACGTGCTCCTTGTGGCCCACCTGCACTGCAGAGAGGCGAAAACCTCGAGGATGATGTCACGCGTTCCCGAATGAACAGCATCGAAGTGCACCAGCACCATGGAGTGCCCGCTGCCGCTGAGCGCACAGATGGCGTGCGCCTCGACCTGTACATGGACCAACATGGGCATTGTGATGCTTTCTTGGCAAAGTTGGCGGGCGCAGTGCATGTGACGTCGCAGCGTTTCTGCCACCGTGCTGCCGTGCTGCCATGCCGCCGCTGAGTGCGCGGTACTACGAGGGTCCTGCCAGGGGGCAGGCCACCCGTCAATGAATGTTGCGAAGTGATTGGGTTGCAGCATGGCTTGAACATGCTCCGTTTGTGCTTCGCTGAGTGCACACTGCATGCTTGTCTCACACGATTCACCAACATGTCGTAAGGCCAAAGAAGCTGCCGAAACCTTGCGTCATGGGAGGCGCGGCCCAGACTACAAGATGCACACTGACACATGGTGCCACCTCCCGTCCCAATCAGCAGCACCTCCAGGGAGAAAAGGACCGGACCGATGAACTGCTGAGCACCAGCACATGAAGGCTCGCAAGTGGCACCCAGATGCCGCACCCATAGTGCATGATCGTTGTTCCCTGAATGGCAGCCTGGCGTCTTGAGTATTGTATGGATGTCTTGGCAATTCAGGGTACTGCAACACCCACCTGCTGCACAATCTCATCGATTCCCTTACAGGACTGCGCTCGAACCAGAAATTTTCGGACTCTACAGGAGATTTGAACAACCCACCAGCTCCGCGATCTTGGCCATCTCCTCCTCCAGCACATTCTCCATCTTCCAGTCCGCGGCCACGTCCGCGATCTTGAACAGGAAGTGTGCGAGCATGTCGCGCCCGCGCTTGGTGTGGTTCACCTCCGGATGGTACTGCAGCCCGAAGAAGCGGCGCGCTGGGTCCTCGATGCCCACGATGGCGCCCTGCGGCAGGAAGATACGTTAGCGTTGAATTTGTGTTGTGTTTGCAGGTACTCGTGGCCTGAAAGGGTGTCATTTACGCTGGTTCTGCAGCCCGAAGAAGCGGCGCTGACCAGTCCTCGATGCCCATGAAGGCGCCCTGCAGCAGGGGCTTTGATGTTGATGTGAAATTCCGGCATGGTCGTAGGTCGCAGTTCTAGGTGGTACTGCAACCTGAAGAAGCGGTGGGCAACGTCCTCGAAGCCCACGACGGCGCCCTGCGGCCGGCAGGCTTCTGTTATTGCGCTAATCTGATGCACAACGATGCGGACGCAAGGCGCTCGATGCCATAATGGCGCCCTGTCGGCGCACCTGCTGCATGTGTAGCTTGAACAGCGAGTTGGTGTCTGCGGTATCTGCACAACAGCTGGGACCCGGCTTGCGGCAGCGTCGTCACGGCTAAAACTCTGCTGCGGCTGTCACGCCGACGCGGTCGAACTCGCCGTGGTGTGGGGCTCAGCACACGCATCAGCAGCAGCAGACGGAAGTTTCTCGTCAGCTGCAGCACGTGGGCGCGCTCATCGCCATCCTAGCCCCCGGCAACCCAGCCCCGACAGGCCCCTTCAGCTCCCCTCACCTGGTCGCTCTTAGCGACAACAATGAAGCCGGTCGGCAGCTGCACCACGCTGTCGCCGTGGCTCATCCACACATCCTCCCGCGCGCCCGGCTCCCCGTATGCATACAGCGTGCTGCCAGCTGTGGTCCTGCACCCGTTTGGCAGGATCTGGTCAGGACCCGCCAGGACATTTTTGAGCAAAGCATGAGTAATGCAGCTGACAAACCAATAAGCATGCTGCCGTGGCGAGACGCGCCTCGCAGAGCAGCACTCAACATGCAACCAGGTGGATTAAGTACGCCAAGCTGCAGGAAGGCCTCCATTTACGCAGGCGCAGGTGCAACTCCCTCGCTCAACCCAACAGCAGTAGAGGAAGTGTGGCTCACTGGATGGGCATGGGGCCGTATTCGCCGTCGCCCGACTCGACGCGCCCCCCCTCCAGCGAGTGCACCAGCAGCTGCATGCCATAGCAGATGCCCAGCAGCGGGATCTGCTTTTCTGTGACGTACTCCAGCAGGCCCGCCGGCAGCCGCGGCGCGCCCTCCACGTGCACCGACTCCGGGCCGCCAGACAGGATGATGACCTTCGGGTCCGCCTCCTTAATCTCCGCCTGAACATGGTGACATGTCTGTATTGACGTGCCAGCACCACACAAACAAGTGGAGTCCGACACGACGGCCGCAGGCGCTGGCAGCTGTGGCCGCTCCGGCTACGCCATTGCGGCGGCTGGGTGGGACCCGTGTGTGCAGGCATGCATGCCACGCCGCAGATATGGCGTAGCAGTTCCACGGGCACAGTGCACAAGTGGAAAGTGATCATAACACAGTGCGTCGTCGCTGCATGTGCGGCGGCTGACGTGACCGCATGGCTGCATACTCTGCCCGAGACCACATGGCGCACCAGCGTGGCGTCTGCCGGCTTCAGCATCGAGTACACGCACAGCTCGCGAACGCGGCGGCCGATCAGCTGCGTGTACTGGCTGCCAAAGTCTAGCACCAGCGCCACTGAGTGCTGCTGGAACAGCGCCAGCTTTGGCTTCTGCGATGCGTGCCCGTTGGCCAGGCCGGCCTCCACATCTGTCTGTCCGGCATCCGTGCGGCCGCAGGCCGCTGCCTCCGCCATAACGTTGGCACGACGGCTGTGCACAGACCAGCTGGCAAGGCGGAGCGACTTGCGATACGTCACTACCCGCGCAAGTCCTGCAGACGGAGTCGATGAGCGATCTCGACGGCTTTGGACAGAGGAATCTTCCGTCCAAGCAGCAGGGTGCCGCTGCAGCTGCGATTTCGGACTACAATGAATGCAGAATCCTGTGCCGGCGTACTTCACTGCGGGTTCGAAAGGATGCCGACAAGCGGAGGAACGCCTTGTGGATGGTCCAGCGCAACTGTCCGACACGGCAAGGTGCTTACAACCTCCGCAAATCCAATCTGACAAGAAACAACCGGAATGGAAGCTCTGTTCACGTGGGCCACGTGCAAACGCCTTCCTCTGCTTCTTGTTTTGATAGACTGACCGGGCGGCAAACCACGCTGTTTTGCGAGTCAGGCAGCTGTGACAATTTATCTATAGCCGTGTGTTTCATGCTTCGAGTGTGCGCTGACTGGTACCGTGATGTTTGCTAGCACTTTTCGGACGATGTATCGTTGCTAGAAAATGAATCAGGCCCGGGGCTGGCTGCGCCGCCTCGGCGGCGGTGATCAGGATGCAGGAGCACAAGAGGACACAGTCAGCAGCCTGCCGTTCCTCCACAGGCAGAACAGCGGGGCGAGGCGCGCCTCGGGTGACAGCGTCGAATCCGAGTCGTCCTCACTCGGCGGGTACGACACATACAAAGCCACGCGCCGGTGTTCGAGCACGATTGCCACGCTTTCACAGGCTCGCACAATGGACCTGTATCGTTGCAATGAGAGCGCTCCACGCTGCACAGCGGTCAGCTCAGCATGGACGCCAGTGACGCGCATGCATGACAGCTTCCCATGCAGCTTGCACCTCAACGCCTGCGTCCGCCACCGTGCAGGACGGGCTTCAGCTTCGGCAACTTCCTGAACCGGCTGCCACGTCCTTCGGTGCGGCTGCTGCAGCTGACGGATCCGGACAAGGGCGAGGCGGAGGCTCTGCGCCACCGCGGCTCCCTGTGGACGCCTGACCGGGGAGCAGGGTTTTACCAGACGCAGCGCGCGCGCTCGCATGCGCCGCATCTGGTCACCACCGGCAGGTGAGGCTGGCCTGGCAACTCTGCCTGCGGCTGACTCATCGCCGGCCCTCTGGTATGCGCGGCGGCGGCCGCGGCGGCAGATGCCGGCCACCAGCACAGGGTCAGATCCGGCCGTGCGTTGCGGAGGACGTCGAACTCAGCAGCAGCAGCAGCAGCAGCAGCAGCAGCAGCAGCAGCAGCAGCAGCAGCAGCAGCAGCCTGCCCGGCCGGCCTGGCTGTGCCTGCCGTAACCTTCGCTTGGTTGTTGCATTGACCATCAAAACACGAGCATGCTGTCTGACAGTTCATGTATCAAATGTAAGCCAGATGCTGGATTTGGGCACGCGGGCCGCTCGTGCGTGGTCTACGAGGGCATCGACCGCCGGAAGCTGGACTACCACATGTGAAATGCCGCCGTCTCATCTGAAGCGACTGAGTGCCTGCAGGCACGCGGGCCGCTCGCGCGTGATCTACGAGGGAATCGAGCGGCGGGAGCTGAACTACCACATCTGGAAGCGTGATTTCTTCACATCCTGCATCAACGTGTCGCTGCCGTACGCCATCGCGGGGGCGCTGGCGATCTACACCGCTAGCTTTTTCTTCTGGGCCACCGTCTGGTGGTGGATCTGGAAGTAAGAAGCGCCCTTTTCTTTCTCATTCCCAGTGAAGCGGGTGTGTCTGAAAGGACCCCAAGAAGTGGTATGTCTGAAAGGAGTGGCCTGACGCTGCTGCTGCACACCGGCAGCGGTTTTTTCCGAGTCACCATCTGGTGGTGGCTGGAAGTGCTTCACATTGCAGTGGCTTTTCTTGATATTGTTGGAAGGGGTCCATGGCAGAAGAAACTCAAGATTGACGACCAACGCGCGATGTTTTCCATTACAGAATGCACCCCAACTGCGTCAGCGACTTCGAGGGCTACGTCTCGGCCTTTGTGTTTGCGGTCGCTACGCAGCAGACCATCGGTGCGCCGCCATGCCTCACTGCGCTGGTCAGCAGGAGGCTTTCTGCACTGCCAAGGGCCTGCAAGCGTTTACTTGCCTCGTGAGGAACATCAGATGATACTGGGAAACTGCACAACCTGACACGAGAAACTTAGGCAAAGGTGAAACTCGCAGGCTACGGCGATGTCAGCCCCAACAACTGCTGGCTGGCCAACGCGGTCATCACCATCCAGTCGGTGTACGCGCTGCTGCTCAATGCAGTGGTGTTAGGCATCGTCTTTGCGCGCGTCAGCCGCCCGGGACAGCGCGGGCGCACCATATTCCTCTCCGACTCGGCGGTCGTCGCCCGCCGCGACGGCGACCTCAAGTTCATGTTCCGCATCGCCGACATCCGGCCGCGCTACCAGGCAAGTGCTGAGTTGAACAACGCCTTTGTTTTTGTTTCGTAGACTTCATTTACAGCTCGAGCCGGCGCCGCAATGGCCTTCTGTGGCCTGCCAGGCGCGCGCTGAGCTCGGCGGCGAATTTGTGTCCTCTGCACGCCTCGTCTGTAGCCTGAGCCGGTGCTGCCGCTGTACAGAGTGCACACGAGCGCCGCTGACATGCTGCTGTCAGCTGGAGGGCATGTTCCTTGGAAACCCTCTCCGCTCCCAGCCTGCATACACAGCTCACGTTACGAGCTCAACAATGCAGCTGAACTTATTGTGGTGCTCCTGCTGCTGCAGGTGGTCAACCCACACATGCGGGCGCACCTGTACACTTGGGGCGCAGGCCACGTGACCGCTGAGGGGGAGCGAATTCCAGTCAAGGTGGGCACCCCTCGTCGCCCCTTCTTTTTGGTCGCAGCACTGCCAGCCGCAGCACATATTTCGTTTGCCATGCAATGCGTAATTGGTCAGACATATTGATGCTGCAATGGAGCGCTTGACTTACACACCCACACACCTCGAAGCCCGGCGCCTGTCACTTGCACCGCCGGGTGCATGTGGTTGAAGCACGCCTTCGAGATGTATGCGGTGGTGTTGGAAGCCTGCGAGCAGTCACCGTTCTGGTCATCCGGCTCATACATCCGACGACAAGGCGATGGCATGCGCAGGTGGAGCAGCTGGAGTTGATCATGGAGAATTTCATGGTCAGCGCATGACAATATTTCAAATGGTCTTCGATGCTGCCTCTTACATTTTGTTCCTTCGATTGCGCGCGTGAAGCAGCGGGAGACAAGCTCCAGCCAGGGCGTGATGCTGCTACCACGAATGCGTGACTCCTTTAAGGGCTGCGCAGTGCCTCAAAGTGTCCCAAGACTTCCTATACCCATCTTTCAAGTCATGCAGGTGGAGCAGCTGGAGATAAGCTACAGCCAAGTCACAAACGAACCAAGTGCAAGTCCCAACGAGTATGTGCAAGTGATAGCCGATTTGCAACACGATGTACTGCACTTGACTGCGCAGGTGGAGCAGCTGGAGATAAGCTACAGCCAGGGCATGATGCTGCTGCCGATCACGGTGGAACACACCATCGACGAGCGCTCGCCGCTGTGGGGGCACTCTCACGACTCCCTCCTGGTGCGCATTTACACTGCTGCTGAGCCAGACGAGAACTGTTCTCTTTCCAGGGGTTTCAGGGTTTAGGGTTTAGGGTTTAGGGTTCAAACGCAGGCACAGCAACCACATGTCGTTGCAGATATGCACATTCATGCGGATTGAGGTCAAACGGCACGCTAGCGCAACGCATTCTGTCGGCTCACGCGGCCGCGTGGACAGACAAGGGGAGCCTGACCGGCTGGTGCACTTGTTGAGCTTGCCGAGAAAACAGCAACTCTGAACTCGAGGGATCTTCCAACACCATGCCCAGCGCATGCAGTTGCCGAGCCGGATAGGATAACAATTATTCTTCAATAA
>JAABUM010005619.1_pt1 | contig 13023 bp, 12 predicted proteins | sample 5559161 | NCBI WGS metagenome assembly JAABUM01 (sample SAMN10711868, study PRJNA513369) | rock metagenome | isolation source: Antarctica rocks | place: Antarctica: Victoria Land, Siegfried Peak nord | reverse complement strand
CGCCCGGAGCCGAGGTGACGCTCGAAGCCAACCCGACCAGCGTCGAGTCGACACGGTTTCGAGGCTATCGCGCGGCCGGCATCAACCGCGTGTCGCTCGGCGTCCAGGCCCTGAACGACCCGGACCTGAAGACGCTCGGCCGTCTGCATACTGCCGCCGAGGCGCTGGCGGCCGTCGAGGTGGCGGCCACGCATTTCGAGCGGTTCTCCTTCGACCTCATCTATGCGCGGCCGGGTCAGACACCGGCGCAATGGCAGGCCGAACTCTCGGGCGCCATCGACCGCGCGGCCGAGCACCTGTCCCTCTACCAGCTAACCATCGAGCCCGACACGATGTTCGAGCGGCTGTTCAACGCCGGCAAGCTCGTGGTTCCGGACGCCGAACAGGCCCGCGCGCTGTGGGAGGTCACGCAGGAGCTGACGTCCGCCCGCGGGTTGCCGGCCTACGAGGTCTCTAACCACGCGCGCCCCGGCGCGGAGTCCCGGCACAACCTCGTCTACTGGCGCTACGGCGAATATGCCGGCGTCGGCCCCGGCGCCCATGGCCGCATCGTTACGCCAGCGGGCCGCCGCGCGCATGCGACCGAGCGTCATCCCGAGATGTGGCTCACGGTGGTCGAGGGCGAGGGCCACGGTCTCATCAGCGACGAAGGCCTGTCGGCCGAGGAGCAGGGCGACGAATTCCTGCTGATGGGCCTGCGCCTCGAGGAGGGCATCGACGCCCAGCGCTTCGAGACCCTGGCGGGCCGGCCGCTCGACCGCGCCAGGATCGACAGCCTCGTCGCGGACGGCCTCGTCGAGCGATCGTCGACGGGCCGGTTGCGCGTGACCCAAGAAGGTTTCCCGGTCCTCGACATGGTGGTGGCCGACCTCGCGGCTTGACGCGGGGCCGACGCCTCACGTGGTCAGTGGCGCGGCAGGAGCCGTTGGACTTCGGCGGCCGCGTCATCGGCCGCCTGGTCGGGGCCGGCCGTACCCTCGACCACGCGCGACAGGTTGTCGACGATGGTCTGCGTCACCCTCACGCTGTTGGTCCCCGGAAACGAATACCACGGCACCATCAGCGGCATCTGCTCGACCCCGGCCCTGAACAGCGGATTTTTGGCGTAGAAGTCTCCGAGATATTGCGGCGAGGTGCCGGCGAGCGCGTTGTTGGGCACGTAGCCCGTACCGGGCACCACCACGGAGGCGCCGTAGGGGCCGGCCGCGAAGCGTGCGAAGCGCCACGCCGCATCGAGCTTGGCGGCATCGTGGGTGAGGATCACCACCGCGTTGCCGCCGGTCGGCAACTTGCCGTCCTTGGGATCGAGCAGCGGGATCGGCGCGGTCCTGAGGTCGAACTTGCCGCCGACGTTGCTGATCGTGTTGCGCAGGGCGCCCGTGGTCTGGAACTCGAGCCCGACCTTGCCGGCCACGAAGGCCTGTTCTCCCGCCGCCTTGGTGTAGACCGGCATGCCGCCATTCTTCACCATCCGGGCCACGAGCGCGAAGGCTGCCTTGCCGGCGGGGCCGTTGAACGTCACGGTCTTCTGATCGGGGCTCAGCATCGCGCCGCCATCGCCGAACAGCAGCGCACTGAACATCCAGTCGTCACCCTGCCAGCGGAAGTCGATCCCCTCGTTGCCGTTGCCGAGCGCCTTCACCTTGGCGCCGAGCGCGATGACCTCGTCCCAGGTCCGCGGAGGATGGTCGGGGTCGCTGCCCGCGGCGCGCACGAGGTCGCCGTTCATGTACATGATCGGGTTCGACGTCGCGAAGGCGAGACCGGCCTGCTGGCCGTCCTGCCGGGCCAGTGACAGGATGTGGTCCGAGAAACCGAGCGCCTCCATGTCGGCCCGCTTGGCGATCAACGGCGTCATGTCGAGCGTGATGTGGCGCTCGGCCAGGAGCCGGAGGCGGTTGAGCCCGACGAAGCTGATGTCGGGCAGGTCGGCCGTACCGGCCTCCCGCAGGATCAATTGCAAGCCGTCCTCGTAGGTCGGCGAGGGCGTCGCGAAGATGATCCTGACGTCGGGGTTCTCCTCCGTGAACTTGTTGGCGATCGTGTCCATCACGGATTTGAAGAAACCCGGCATCGGGTAGTGCACCGTCAGCGTGGTGTCGGCCCGCGCGGCCGGCACCGGCAGCAGTGCGGCGGCCGTGATCGCGGCGAGGGCCATCGCGGCGGTCGCGAAGGCGTTTCGGATCGTCTGCATCGTGTCGTCTCCGAACAGGACGGCCTCGGTCATCTGAGGCCCGTCAGGGTGATGCCCTCGACGAAGCGCTTCTGCGCCAGCAGAAACCCGCACACGAGGGGAAGCGTGATGATCAGGGTCGCGGCCATGAGGGCACCGAAGTCGTCGCCCGCCTCGGCGGCACGGAAGCTCAGGAGGCCGAGCGGCGGCGTCGCCATATGGCTGTCCGTGACCACGATCAGCGGCCAGAACAGGTCGTTCCAATGGGCCACGACCGAGAAGATCGAGAAGGCCGTCACGGCCGGCCAGCTGTTCGGCACCACGACCCGGGCCACGATGCCGGCTTCCGACATCCCGTCGAGGCGCGCCGCATCAATGAGGTCATCCGGCAGGGTCCGAAAGAATTGCAGGAACAGGAAGATGCCAAAGACCGAGATGGTGAAGGGCGCCACCAGGGCGGTGTAGCTGTTCATGAGATCGAGCCGGCGGAACGCCACGTAGAGCGGCAGGGCGGTCGCATGGATCGGCACCAAGAGGCCCAGCAGGACAAGGCCCATCATCACCCGGGCCGCACGGAACTGCAGTTTGGCCATGGCATAGGCGCAGGGAATGGCGACCGCCACCTGGAGGACCAGGATCGCCCCGCACACCACGACGCCATTGAGCAGCAGGTAGCCCATGGGCACGCTCGACAAGGCCTTGCGGAAGTTGTCGAGCAGCGCCCAGTGTTCCGGAAGCAGCCGGAGCGAGGCGGAGAAGATCTCGTTGCGCGGTTTCGACGCCACCGACAGCATCCAGGCGTAGGGCGCCACAGTCACCAGCGCCGCAATCGACAGTACGGCTAAGCGGAGGAGCCTGCCGGCCCGCATCGGGAGCGACGCGCTCATGCGTAATGGGTCCGGCGGTCCATGGCACGGTACTGGACCAGCATCAGCCCGACCAGCAGCACCAGGAAGACCACCGTCATGGCCGAGGCGGAGCCGACCCGCAGGTAGACGAAGCCCTCGCGGTAGATGGTGAAGAGCAGCACCTCGGAGGCCTTGTTGGGGCCGCCTTCGGTCAGGGTCTGTACGGTCTCGAAGACCTTGACGGCGTTGATGGTGCTAATTGTGGTGACGAACAGCGTCGTCGGCCCGAGCAGGGGCCAGGTGACGAGCCGGAAGCGCTGCAGCGCGCCCTTGGCGCCGTCGACCTCGGCGGCCGCGTAGAGGTCGCGCGGGATCGCCGTGAGGCCGGCCAGGAACAGCACCATGTTGTAGCCGACCGACTGCCAGATTCCGATCAAGGCGAGGCTGAGCAGGACGGTGTCGCTGCTGCCGAGCCAGTTCGGTGCCGGCAGGCCCGCCATCCTGAGCAGCGCGTCGACCGGACCGATCGTCGGGTGGAGCAGGTATTGCCAGACGGTGGCCATCGCGACTACGAGCGACACGACGGGGAGGAAGAACAGCGTCCGGAACACGGCGCGGCCCCGCGTCTCGGCTTCGACCAGCAACGCCAGCCCAAGCCCCAGGATCACGGAGGCGGGCGTCATCAAGGCGGCGTAGCGGACCGTGTTCGACACCGACCTGCGGAAGCCCGCATCCGACCAGAGGTCGCGAAAATTGTCGAAGCCGATATAGGCCAAGCCATCGTCGCCGAGCTGGTAATCCGTAATGCTCAACCCCAGCACCGCGAGGGTCGGCAGGATCACGAGCACCGTCAGCAGCACAATCGCGGGGGCCGACAGCAGCAACGCCCCGCTCGGGCCGCGACGACGGCGGGGCCGAGCTGCGCCGTCCACCGCCGCGAGCTTGGCATGCGGGGCCGCGAGATCAGCCATGGGCCGCGACCCGCAAAGGTTCCGGAATCGGCCGGCGGGATCCGTCGGCGTCGAAGACCAGCGAGGCGCCCGGCTCCCGCAGCAGGAAGACCGGCATTCCGGGCCGCAGGCCGGCGGCATCGCCGGGCGTCGTCTTGGCCACGAGGTCATCGGCGTGGCCGGCTGCCCGCGCGAACACCAGGACCTCGGATCCTACGAACTCGAGGCGCAACACTTCGGCCGCCATGCCGCCGCGTGCCTCTCCGGAGCGCGGGCGGACCCGGAGCTTCTCGGGCCTGATGCCGAGCATGACCTGTGGTTTCCCGACTGCGGCGGCCGGCGCGGCGTCGAGCTCGACTTTGCCGTCCGGGCCGACACGGCCCGGCAAGAGGTTGATACGGGGATTGCCAACGAAGCGCGCGACCTCGATGTGGGCCGGATCGTCGTAGATGGTCTGCGGCGTAGCGAGTTGCAGGATGCGACCGCCGATCATCACGGCAACGCGGTCCGCCATGGAGAGAGCCTCGGCCTGGTCATGCGTTACATAGAGGGTCGGGACGCCGGCCCGGCGGTGCAGTTCGACGATCTCGCCCCGCGCGTGCATCCGCAAGTTGGCATCGAGGTTCGACAGCGGCTCGTCCATCAGGAACGTACCGGGCTGACGCACCATGGCCCGGGCCAGGGCCACCCGTTGCCGCTGCCCGCCCGACATCTGGCCGGGCTTGCGGTCGAGCAGGTGCTCGACCCTGAGAGACGACGCGGTCGCGGCAACGCGGGACATGATGCCGGCCCGGACGGCGCGATGACCGGGGATCCAGCGGCCGATCGCGGGCAGGCGTTGCAGCGTCGAGAACTCGCGCATGGCGAGCGGAACCGCGATGTTCTGGCCGGCCGTGAGGTGGGGATAGAGCGCGTAGGATTGAAACACCATGGCGATGTCGCGATCGGCGGCCCGCATCGCCGTGGCATCACGCCCACCGACCACGATCGCGCCTTCGTCGGGTGCCTCGAGGCCCGCCGCGATGCGCAGCAGGGTGCTCTTGCCACAGCCCGACGGCCCCACGAGGGCGATGAACTCGCCGTCGGCAGCCTCAATGGTGACGCCGCGCAGAATGGGCTGGTCGCCGTAGAACTTGACGATGCCGCGGAGCGCGAAAGTTGTCACGGCGACACATCCAACGCCGTTGTCCGGCGCGGGCTCGACAGGGGGTAGACCTCGTCGACGACGTCGTCGAGGCGATAGGGCACGAGCCCCGGCACCGTGACGATCTCGCTCCGCAGTTCCGCGTCGAGGTCATGGACAGCGGCCCCGAGCATGCGGGTTCCAGGCAGATCCCGCTCCATGGACCCGGCAACGAAGGACGATGACGGCGCCCAGACCAGCGCCGTGTCGCCGAGCCTGCCCTGCCAAGCGACGTGAAGATGGCCGCTCGCGAAAAGCGCAACGTCCTGCGCCGCCATGAGGTCGCGCAGGGCGCGGCGCGGCGCGGGGCGCAGTCCCCAATATTCGCTGTCGCCCTCGTCCGGGTGGTCGACGAACAGCGGCTTGTGCGAGAACATCGCCACGCGCCGGCCGTCACGCTGCTCCAAGCATCGCACCAGCCACGCGAACTGGTCGGCCTCCTCGGCGTCGCCCGATCCACAAACCAGGCTGTCGAGGCCGATCAGCCGCCAGGCTCCGTAGTCCTCGACCCAGCGGTCCGGCCCGACCAGCCGGCGCCACCGGCGGAGCCGCGCAGCATCGACCGGCTGGGCCGTGCCGGGAAGGTGGCCGATGTCGTGGTTCCCGGGAAGGCACAACACGGGCACCGGCAGGCGCCGGATCCGTGCCGTTGCGAACTCGAGGTCCTCGTCGCTGTCGGCCCCATCGACCGACAGGTCGCCCGTGTGGACGACGAGGTCAGGCGCCGTTTGGTCGATCCAGTCGGCTAGGGGATCCCAATTCCCGTTGAAGTGGGGCTTGGCCGCGCCGAGGTGGGTGTCGGTGATCTGAAGGAGCTTCATGGAGGCCGGAGACGCTCGCCCAGGTTCGTCATGACCGGGTCGATATCGTCCTAGCAACCCGATGTCTCAGTCTTGCGACAGCCGCTCCACCCCGGTCCGGTCGGCCGCGAGTGCCGCTTCGGCGATCCGGCGGCCGCCCACGATCCGGTCGGGACGCAATTCGGCCAAGGGCACCAGCACGAAGGCGCGGTTCATCATCTCGGCATGCGGCAGCGTGAGGTGCGGCACCCGGAGCGCGACGTCGCCGTAATAGAGGATGTCGATGTCGATGACCCGCGGACCCCAGCGCTCCGTCTCGAACCGGCCGAGCGCCACTTCGGCCGCCTTGATGCGGCGCAGGAGGTCGAGCGGTTCGAGATCCGTGATGCCGACCGCGCAGGCATTGACGTACCAGTCCTGCGGGACCGGCCCCCAGGGCGGCGTGCGGTAGAGCGAGGAACGGCGGAGGTCGCGGGCGATGCCGGCCGCCTCGAGCACGCGCAGCCCTTTGGCGATGTAGTCGGCCTTGCTGCCGACATTGCTGCCGAGCCCGAACGCGACCTCGACCGAGGCGGGGCCGCCCGTCACGGGCCCGTCTCTGCGGCCGCGGCCTCGCCGCGGATCGCGCCGAAGACCGCGAGGGCCGCCACGTGGTCGGCGACGTCGTGCACCCGGAAGATCGCGGCGCCGGCGGCGGCGGCCGCCAGATTGGCCGCCACGGTCTCGATCCCGCGCCGCTCCACCGGCGCCCCGGTGATGCGGCCGAGGAAGCGCTTTCGCGAGAGACCCACCAGCACCGGCAGGCCGAAGACGCGGCGCAGCGCCGCGACGGCGCGGACCGCCTTCACCTCCTGGTCTGGTGTCTTGCCGAAGCCGATGCCGGGGTCCAGCACCAGCCGGTCCCGCGGCACGCCGGCCTCGTCGGCCAGGTCCAGCGAGGTCTCGAAGAAGCGCATCATGTCGTCGACGATGTCGATCCCGGGGTCGGCGTCGCGGCGATTGTGCATCAGCACGGCCCCGGCATCGGCCTCGGCCACGATCTCGGCCATGAGAGGGTCACCCTGGAACCCCCAGATGTCGTTGACCACCGCGGCCCCGGCGTGCACGGCGCGGCGCGCCACTTCGGCCTTGCCGGTATCGACCGACAGCGGCACGGCCAAGCGCTGCGCCAGCGACGCGATCACCGGGCCGATGCGCCGCCATTCGTCCTCGGCCGGGACCGGCGTGAAGCCCGGACGAGTCGACTCTCCCCCGATGTCGACGATCGCGGCACCCTCGCGGGCCAGGGCTTCGCCCCGCACGACCGCAGCCTCGACGGCGTCGAAGCGCCCGCCGTCCGAGAACGAATCCGGCGTGACATTGAGGACGCCCATCACGCACCATCCCTGCCGAGCCCTTGCCATCAGGCCGTCGAGTCGCGTCGCGGTGGCTTGGTTCACGTCGATCCTCCCGCAGCGCGGCTGCATGGCGTTCTCGGCGGGTTGCGGCCCAGCCTCGGCTCAGCGCCCGGCAAGGGCCACGACGGACTTTTCACGGCGCCGTTCGACGGAGGACGGGATGCGCAGGCTCTCCCGGTACTTCGCCACGGTGCGGCGGGCAATGTCGATCTCGGCCGCCTTCAGCCGCGCCACGATGGCGTCGTCGGAGAGGATGTCGGACGGCTTCTCGGTGTCGATCATCTTCTTGATGCGGAACCGCACGGCCTCGGCCGAATGAGCCGCGCCGTTCATGGTCGAGGCGATCGATGCGGTGAAGAAATACTTCAGCTCGAACAGGCCGCGCGGGCTCGCCATGTACTTGTTGGACGTGACGCGCGACACGGTGGATTCGTGCATGCCGATGGCGTCCGCCACGGCCTTGAGGTTCAAGGGCCTGAGGTGCTGCACGCCGTGGACGAAGAAGGCGTCCTGCTGGCGCACGATCTCACCCGACACCTTGAGGATCGTGCGGGCCCGCTGTTCGAGGCTCTTGGTCAGCCAATTGGCGGTCTGGAGGCAATTGTTCACGAAAGTCTTGTCGGCGTCGCTGGCCGGCGGGCGGCTCACCCGAGCCCGGTAGGTCTGGTTGACCAGCAACCGTGGCAGAGCGTCGGAGTTGAGGTCGATCAACCAGGAGCCGTCGGGCGCGGCCCGCACGTAGACATCGGGCACCAAGGTCTGCACCGGCCCGCCGCCGAAGGAGCGGCCGGGCTTCGGGTCGAGCCGCCTGATCTCGCCGACCATGTCGGCCAGGTCCTCGTCGTCCACGTCGCAGAGCCGTTTCAGGGCGGCATGATCGCGCCGCGCCAGGAGGTCGAGATGGCCCACGAGCACCGCCATGGCTGGGTCGAACCGGTCGCGTTCCTTGAGCTGCAGCGCGAGGCATTCCGCGAGCGACCGGGCCCCCACCCCGGTGGGATCGAAGCCGTGCACCACGGCCAGCACGGCCTCGACCCGCGCCACGGGAAGGCCGAGCCGTTCCGCGATCGTGTCGAGCGGTTCGACCAGGTAGCCGGCCTCGTCGACGGCATCGATGAGGCTGTGGCCGATGACCCGGTCGACCGGATCCGAGACCGCCAGGAGCAACTGCTGGCCGAGGTGATCGTGCAGCGAGGGCCTTGCTGCGACGTAGCGCTCGAGGCTCGAACTCTCGCCCTCGGAGGCAGGCGGCGCGCCGGTCCAGGAGCTGGCCGACAGGCCCTGCAGGTCCGACGGCATGTCCGCCGTGGTGCTGGCGCGGTCGCTGTCGAAGCTGTTCTCGAGTTCGGTGCCGAGGCCTGCCTCGAGAGCGCCGCGGTCGGTCTCGAATTCGTCGCTGCTCCAATCGGATTCGACGGGGTCGCCGCCCGAAGCCGCCTCGACGGCCGTGTCGTCGCGCTCCCGGGGATCGGCATCCTCCTCGGCCCGCTCGAGCATGGGGTTGCGCTCGAGTTCCTCCTCGATGAACGACGTCAGTTCGAGGTTGGATAATTGCAGAAGCTTGATCGCCTGCATGAGTTGCGGCGTCATCACCAGAGCCTGGCCCTGGCGCATCACGAGCTTCGCCGAAAGCGCCATTCAGGTCTCGTATCCCATGCGTCCCGTCGGCCGGATCATCGTCGTCCCTGTCCGCCCGCCCATCATCGCGGGGCACTCCTATAGCATGGTTTGCGACGGGAGAGTCACTTCGAGGCAACGCGGCCCCGAACTTGCATTAACGCCTCACCCGGAACGCCTCACCCCAGACATCGGCGATGCACGGGCGGAAGCCGGCCACGGCATCGGCGGTCCGCTACATGCGGAAGTCTTCACCGAGGTAGAGCCTGCGCACGTCGGGATGGGCCACGATCTCCTCGGCCGAGCCCTCGGTCAGGACATGGCCCGAGTGGATGATGTAGGCCCGGTCGATCAAACCCAGCGTCTCGCGGACGTTGTGGTCGGTGATCAGCACGCCGATGCCCCGCCCCTTCAGATGGCGCACGAGGTCCTGGATGTCGCCGACCGCGATCGGGTCGATGCCGGCAAAAGGCTCGTCGAGCAGCATGAAGGACGGATGACCCGCCAGCGCCCGGGCGATCTCGCAACGCCGACGTTCGCCGCCCGACAGCGCGATCGAAGGGGCCTTGCGCAGCCGGGCGATGTTGAATTCGTCGAGCAGTTGCTCGAGCTCGGCCTCGCGTTGCTTCTTGTCCGCGACCGTGATCTCCAGCACGGCCCGGATGTTGTCCTCCACATTGAGACCTCGAAAGATCGACGCCTCCTGCGGCAGATAACCGATGCCGAGCCGGGCGCGGCGGTACATCGGCAGCGCCGTCACGTCGTGACCTTCGAGCTGGATCATGCCCTTGTCGGGTTTGACGAGGCCCGTGATCATGTAGAACACCGTGGTCTTGCCGGCACCGTTTGGCCCCAGAAGGCCTACCGCCTCGCCGCGGCGCACGTTGATCGACACGTCCTGGACGACCCTGCGGCCGCGATAGGCTTTGCCGAGATTGAACACGCCCAACATGCCTTCGGGCGACAACGATTGACGGCTGCCCGGCGCCATGTCCCAGGCGGGATCGCGCGAATAGGCATCATCGCCGACCTGCTCGTCGGCATAGCGCTCCGACGGCTCGGGTTCCAGAAGGGCAGGATCCGGCCATTCTCCATCGGCGAGGTCGACCGAGGGCGCCGCGGGCCGCCGTGGGTCGGCATCCGGCGCCTGTTCGAAGCTCGGATCGAGCCTCGGCGGCTCGGCCACCTTCCGCCCCTTCGAAAATAGGCCCGAAAAGCGGCGCGGTTTGGGGTTCGACTGTTCCACGGTCCGCATCGACTCGCTGTCAGGGCCGGCCGCCGCGATCCGTCACGGCGTTGCGTCCTCGCGAACAGCGGCCGCCTCGCCGCGCGGTGTCTTCGCGGCCGCTGCGGTGTTCCGCTTGGCGGGCGCCGGCTTTGCGGCCGCCGGCGCGGGCTTGGCGTCGGCGGGCGGCGCACTACCGGGGGTGAACACGCTCATAACGCGAGGGTTGGTCTGGCCCGCGAAGACCTGCGCCTGACCCGACGTCATGTCGTAGACGAGCCGGTCGCCCTGGGTCACGTTGGTACCCTGACTCAGCGTGACGTTGCCGTTGAGGTAGACCCTATTCTCGGCCTTGTCGTAGGTGGCGTGATCGCCGGTGCCGACCTGGTCCTTGGAGATCAGCGTGACGGGCCCGTCCGCCACCATATGACGGACCGAACTGCCCTGCCCCGGCCCCATTGCGGCCGTCGGCGGCGCATTGGCGGCTCCCGGAACCGCGGGCGCCGTTGCACCACCCGCGCCGGGATCGTTCTTCTGCAGGTCGATCGTCAGCACCGACGCCTTCAACGTTGAATCGCCCTGCACGACGACGACATTGCCCGTGTAGATGAGCTGCTGCTCCTTGTTCAGGTAATCGAGCTTGTCGGCCTCGATGTTCACGGGCTCCTTGGAGCCGCTCCCGGGCAGCAGCGGGACGCCGGCCGCGGGCTTCTTGGCGGGCGCCACCGATGCCGCGGCTGGCTCGGGCTTCTTCTTCGCGGCCGCGAGAGCGCCCTGCCCGCCGACCGATGCGGCGATGAGGACGGCCAGCGCTGCCGCGGCGTCGTGGGCCGAGGAGGCTCGGGTCCGGGGTCTGCGCAGCAGGTCAGGGGCCCCTCGGCGGGAACCGGCGCCTCTCATGGCGTCGCCGCCTTTAGGGTGCCGGCGGTGGCGGCCGCGGTCGCGGGGGGCGTCACCACCGTGTGGACGTGCCCCTCGAAGGTCGCGACCTTGCCGTTGTCGGTCATGTGCATGGAATCCGCCGACACCGTCCCGGTGTTCATGACCACTGTCAGCGGTTCGCGTGTATCGACGAGGCCGGCCTTGAACGCGATGAAGGCGCTCTTCATCCGCGCATCGAGGCCTGCATCGCTGGTGAGGTGAATGGCGCTCTTCAGCTGCATGGTTTCCTTGGAGCTGTCGTAGACGCCGAGATCCGACACGATATGGACGATGCTCTTGTCCGCCATGGTGACATGAGCGTCGATGTCGTGAAGCTCGAGGACATTGGGCGACTTGGCGTCCTGCACGGCGGAACTCGCCACGAGGTCGTAGGGGCGCCCGTCGCTCCGGAAGCCGCTCAGCTTGGGATGGTCCATGGTGACCTTGGTGCCGTTCAAGCCGACACCGTCCATCGACACATTGGGGATGCCGTTGCGGAACGGATTGAAGAAGGCGAACAGCACCACCAGGACGGAGCCCCCAAGAGCACCGGCCAGCACCAGCCGGCGCAGGATGCGCACGCGCGCCGTGTGGCGGCCGGCGGCGCGAAACGCATCGAGACGCGGCCCCGCAAGGTCGAGGGGCTTCGGCCCGGCGGCACGCGCGAAATCCGTGGCGATGTCTGTCATGCGCTCGCGAGTCTAGTGACGGGGCTGAGCTTAGCCTCGACGCCATGGCCAAGTTATGACACGGGCCGTAGCTTCAGCATAGGCGCCAGCGCCTTTCGTCCGCTACGCACCGCCGCAGCAGGTAGTGGGTCCGTTTGAAATTCATGCGGGCGAGATTTTTGCTGAGATGAGTTTTTGCCGAGGTAGCGACCCAACCGGACGCGAATCATTTTCGGCCGGTGATCTTCACGAACGACGTGCATCGGAATTCATGTCTCGGCCTGTAAGGATCAAGGATTTTTCTGCGCTTGGCATCCCATACGACCCAGTGCCAGTCTGGCTTCTCCCCATCCTCTTTGATTTTCACCTCTCAGAACGGCGTCGAAGTCGAACGAGAGGTACTTATCAGGTAAAAATCTATTCAATTCATTCGACTCTACTCTAAGTTTAGCAAGAGCCGATCGCAGATCTCTTGTGTAAGTCCCTTCTGACTCGCACGATGATGGCATGACTTCCTTGGCCTCGTAGTAGGTGACGCCCGCAAGGATCGCTACGCACGCGATGCCGCAGCCATCCCCGCGTTGAGCCACAAATTTCAGATCCCAGTCCCGATGTGCTGGCATCTACTCACCCTTCGAATTTCGATCTGCTCCGGTTTAACCGGTTCAACCAGCTTCCCTTCCTCCACCTCTCCCGTCGCGATATCGACGATAAGCTTGGCGAGTTGGCCGGGGGCGCTTGGGGGTCTTCATGCGAGCCAACCCTCTGCCTTGCCGGCTTGCCAGAGGCTATGCGCGTAGCTCTCGGCAAACTCCCCACGATCTTCCTCCGGCCGTGCTACCTGCCCGCCGCGCTCAGCTTCGGCATAGGCGTCACAAACGGCGATTTCATCGTCGCCATACCTCTCATAGAGGCTTTGCATCAGGGTGCGTTGGGATGGTGCTGTCGCTTCACTCATGCGAGGGACTATGGGGGATGGCGCGGCGGCGTCAACCGGGGCCGATTTCAAACGGACCCACTACCCCGTAGCAGGCGCAATTTTGATAACTCTGGCGCCGCGCGAGCGCCACTTGGCTTCATGAACCTTCCCGAGGCAAAGGCCCGGAGAAGGGCGTCACTCGTGGGCGAAGATGTCGCTCTCCGGCCAACCCATCAGATCGAGCCGGGCCCGGGTGGGCAGGAACGCGAAGCAGCGGCGCGCGACCTCGTCGCGGCCTTCGCGCAGCAGCATGGGATCGAGC
>JAABUM010005617.1_pt1 | contig 13026 bp, 8 predicted proteins | sample 5559161 | NCBI WGS metagenome assembly JAABUM01 (sample SAMN10711868, study PRJNA513369) | rock metagenome | isolation source: Antarctica rocks | place: Antarctica: Victoria Land, Siegfried Peak nord | reverse complement strand
CTCTACGCGGTGATCTCGCCCTGTCAACGAGCTCGCTAGACCACAGTTCGTCAGTCACAACACGCTTTTTCTGGATTCTGGCTTCACCAAGTCATCGGGAGAGCCACCTAATAGTGGCGGAGTGTCTCGAATATCAGGTGAATTCTCCACGACACGGGTCAGGATAGCGCCCACCTCCGTGTAGTCCATGGCAACGTAAGGTTCACACTTCGGGTCTGCCCCCGTGGGCGTCAGGTAGACACCAAGGGTGTAGGGGTACTGGAACGTGTTCTTGACGATGTCGTAGTACCGCTCCAATTGCTTGGAATGCAGCCCGCTCCAGATCTTGTTCTCATTAGTTCATCTTGGCAATAAGGGGTGAGCGGGTATAGTGAGAGGGAAAAGAGAGGAGACAGCTGCCGATGATCCTGCGCTATGGCTACCTGTCGCGCCACCCACGCGTGTTCTTGACCATGACCGGGCTGCCGGTGGCCGTCTTCGATGAGGTGGTACGGGATCTGCTCCCGGCCTACGCGGCGGCGGCGCACGCGCGCTTGGCCCGGCCTGGCCGCAAGCGGGCGATCGGGGGCGGTCACCCCTTCGCGCTCGGCCCGCGCGACCAGATGCTGCTGACGGTGGTGTGGCTGCGGCAGTATCCCACGCAGGAGGCGCTCGGCTACTTCTTCGGGGTGTCGGACACGGGAGCACGCGCCGTGATTGAGCGGGTGCTCCCGTTGCTGGAGGCGGCGGGGCGCGACACGATGCGCCTGCCCGACCCCGGCCGGAAGCACCGGCGGCACGCCGACGCGCTGTTGGCGGACATCCCGGAACTCACCGTGCTGGTGGACAGCTTCGAGCAGCGCGTGCAGCGCCCGGCCGTGGGGCAACAAGAGTACTATTCGGGCAAGAAGAAGGCGCATACCGTGAAGGTCCAGGTCGCGGTGGACCCTGAAACGGGCAAGAGCGCGGACGTGTCCGAGAGCGTGCCAGGGCCGACGGCCGACATCACGCTGCTGGCGCGCAGCGGGCTGTGCAAACGCGTGCCGCCCGAGGGGGGTATCGGAGGCGACAAGGGCTATCCGGGCATTGACAAACTGCACGGGGGTGGCGCGACACCACGCCGCAAGCCGCGCGGGGAGGAGCAGTCGGAAGAGGACAAAGCCTACAACCGGGCCTTCGCGCGGGCGCGCATCGTGGTCGAACACGGTATCCGACGCGCGCGTCGCTATGAATGCCTGAGCCAGATGGACCGGCACCACCGGGCCAAGCACACGGAACGCACGCGTGCCGTGGTTGGGCTGGTGAACCGCCGCCTCGACCACCAACAGCGGCACCGGGCGGCGTAACCCGCTCACCGGGGAGGGGGCCATACGTCTCTCCTCCTATTCCGAAGATGAACTAATGCCACTTACCGCTAGCGTCAAGCGTGGTCTTCGTCGACGGCTAGCTCCCGTGCCAGCAGCTCCAATCGCAGATCAGGATAGGTGATCGTCCCTGGACCTGCAACACCCAGGAATAAATCCGCCCCCCTTCGCAGGACTCGCGCTGCCCATGCCCGCTCTGCCAGCAGCCCAACGTCCGCCGATACCGCACTGTCTGCCCGGCCCCTACTTACGCCGGGGCGGGCCAGTAGCCCTACCTAGAAAGAGGCATGCTACCCCACGGTGTAGCTGTAGGGGATGGCGCGCACCTCGTCGAGGCTGCTGGTGATGTTGCCGAGCGTCGCCGAGTTGACGTTGACGGCATCCACGTACAGGAAGCCGCGGACGTTCGTGCCGGGTCCGCCGTTCGCGCCGCTGGGGCTGATCGTCACGGTGATCGTGCCCGACTGGCCGGGGGCCAGCCTGAGGGGGGCATAGGCGGGGGCTACGTCCGTCACGAAGTTGCCGGTGCTCGATCCCAGGTCGTTGTCGAACTGCTGCGTCACCTCGAAGGCGCGGGTCCTCGTCGTGCCGTACGCGGGGCCGCCGGGCTGGCCGAAGCCGTTCGCGCCGACCGGGAGCGGCGGCGAACCGGGGGCGGGGGACGTGCCATAGACGCCGGTCGCCACCGTGGGAGCCGGAGCCTGCTGGCCCCCGAACAGCGGGATCTGGTCGGGGAGCGAGACCGTGGCGAAGTAGGTCCCATCGGACGCCTGGCCCGCCGTCGCCTCCACGTCGGGCGAGAAGAGCGCGCCGACGCCCGGCGCGCCGTTGAGATTGTAGACCTCGTCGCTGACCGGAATGGTCGCCCCGAAGGCCTGGAAGACCGCACGGCTCGACTCCGGGTCGACGACGTAGACCGGGTTGAGCTCGCCCGCCGTGAGCGGCAGCGTGTACGAGATGTTGCCGGTCAGGTTGTCGGTGATGCTCTGCGACTGGTCGATCAGCTCGACGGTGGCGGTCCCGAACGTGGCCGGGTCGAGGCGGGGATCGACGAAGAAGTCCTTCGTCGTGTTGCCTGTGTTGGTCACCTGGACCTGGAAGGTCTGCGCCGTGCCGGACACGATCATCGTGCTCGGGCTATTAGGCAGGGTCGACGCGACGTTGACGCCGTTGAAGCCGATGTTCACGGTGAACGGCGTGACCGTCTGCTGGCCCGAGGCAAAGAAGTTGAGCAGCAGCAGGAAGCGCCAGCGGCCCGGCTGCGGGTTGCGCCGGAAGAACTGCATGGTGTCCACCAGGCTACCCCTGGGTGGCAGACCGGTCGCGAGCGTCGTGCGGTTGTAGGCGGTTAGCGTGGTCTGCACGTCGACCGGCTGGCCGTTGGGGTCGATCAGGACGCCTTGGAGGTCGTTGTTGCTGCCCGGGGGCACGGCGAAGCTCAGGTCGAGGTCGCTCTGATTGGGCGGCACGTCGAACTGGTAGATCGACACGGGGCCGGCGCCAGGGCGCGAGTTGCCGCCGGTGAAGCTGCCCGTGAAGCTGCCGCCGGACGCGCCGGTCGGGACGATCGAGCGCAGCGCGATCGGCACTGAGATGTTGTTGAAGAGGCTGTACGCGCTGCCCGTGGCGGGGTTGTAGCCCGAGAACACGTTGAGCTTGAAGCGCGCCGAGAGGTCGCCGGGCTGCGCGGGCGTCGGGATCTGGATCGTGTAGGTGCGCGCGTCGCCGGGCGCGATGGTCGTGTTCGGGTTATCGACCGTGACCGACGCGTTGGGGGCCGGCAGGAAGTTCGTCGCCGCCACGTCCATCTTGACCGTGCCGGTGTAGGCCGAGGTCGTCCGGCCGAGGGTGGTCGGGGTCGTGGCCGCGGTGCTCGTGGTGAACACGATGGCCCGGTACGCGCCCGGCTTGACGTTGGCCACGTCGACGTGGCCGTAGCCGCTGCCGAAGCCCTGTGGCAGGGAGTGCGCGATCAGACTATTGTTCGGGTCGAACAGGGTCAGGAACACGCGCGCGCCCGGGCTGCTCACCGCGTCGAAGGCGATCGAGACATCAAGGCGGTCGTAGATGCGCCCGACCGACGGGCGGGGCACCGTGAAGTCGACCTCTTTGTACGGTCGTGGGTTCCCGGCGATGTCCCTGAAGGTGGGATCGGTCGCGGGGCTGAGCGACGGCGCGAACGAGGCGCTGTACGAGGGCGTGCCCGCGGCCTGAGTGTTCAAGGGCGTGCCCTGTGTCTGCACGCCAGCCGCGGCCAGGAAGGGGACCGGCAACGAGCGGTAGAACACGCGTTGGGTGGTCTGCCCCGTGTTCTGGACCGTGACCTTGAACGTCTGGAGCGCGCCGGGCAGGTCGGTCGCCTGCAACTGGTTGCCCACGCCCGACGTGGTCACGAGCAGGTTGCTGCCCACGCGCGCGGGCGCGCCGTTATTGTCCGGGATGGACAGGGCGAGCTGCACGGCCCGGCTTGCGTTGAGCAGGCCGGCGCCCTGCTCGTAGGTCGGGATGTTGAGATCGCGCGCCGCACTCATCAGGATCTGCTTGACCTCGGCAGGCGTTGGGGTGGCGCCGTTGTGCGTGCTGCGGTAGGCCTGGATGACCAGGGCGGCCGCGCCGGCCGTCAACGGGGCCGCCTCGCTGGTACCGCCGGCGACCTCGACGCGCGCCGGCTTCGTGCCGGCGACGTCGGTGCAGTCGATATACAGCGCCGGGTTCGGCGTGCAGACGGCCCAGGAGAGGTCACCGCCGGCGACGAGGTCGACCGTGCGCACCGGGTCGTTCTGCGAGAAGCCGGCCGAGGAGAGCGCGGAGATATTGTTGCTGACGAAGGCGCCGCTGCCGAGCTGCGCGCCGCGGTAGCCCGTCTGGTTATAGAAGCGCAGCTGCGTCGTGGCGCCGGCCTCGATGACCTGCGGGACCGTCGAGGGAGAGCCGAGCGTGCCCGAGGTGCCCGCGTCGCCGCTGCTGGCGATGACCGTCACGCCGGCGGCGATCGCGGCCTGATCGGCCAAGGCGATAGGATCGAGCGAGAAGTCGGGCAACAGGTTGGCGCCGAACGACTGGCTGAGCACGTTGACGCCGGTGGTGACGGCGTACTGGATGGCCTGCACGAACCCGGAGGTCGTCGAGGCGTTGTTCTGGCCGAAGACCTTGAGGCTGACCAGCGACACGGCGGGGGCCGTGCCCACGATTTTGATGCGGCACTGCGGCCGGGCGGGGGCAACATCGGGGCTAATAAAGACGCCCGCGCCCTCGCCGCCCGCCGCGACGGGCTTGCTAACGTCGTAGACCTGATTGCCCTGCGCGCCGATGCTGCTGGCGTCGAGGAAGGCCTCGCCGGCCGTCGTCGGCGCGTTGGTACCGTCGCCAGTGAAGTCCTTGTAGTCGACGAAGACCGACTGCCCGGTGGGGCGGAGGAAGTCGGGGTTTTGCGTGTCGATGCCCTCGGCCATAAAGGCGACCTTGACGCCCGACCCGGCGTTCTGCACGCCGCCGACGAGATTCTGCGCGCGACCGAAATCGCTCTGCTCGAGGGCCTCGGGCTCGATCGACACGCTGTCGCGGCAGGCGGTGGCCGGCTGGGGCAGGGCATTGGGCTGCACGCCCGCCGCCGCGGCCCCGACACTCGACTCGAGGGCATCGAGCGAGCGAGCGGGCTTGGGCGCCCTGATGACGCGGTCGGGCACGACGGCGCGCACGGCCGGGTTGGCCTGCAGGCGCGCCTCCTCGTCGGGCGAGACCGTGGCGGCGACGGCGTTGATGAGGCTGAACGGGACGACGCGCGAGGCGTGCACTTGCCCGAGCTCCGACACGATCACGCTCTGGTCGGACTGGATCGCCGCAGCGCGTCGCGCCCGCATCGCCATCCCCCTGGCGGGCAGGTCGGGATATTGGTCCTTCATGATGACGATGACCTTGCGGTCGGCGTGCTGCGAGAGGGCTTGCGCCTGTTCCGGGGTGAGCGGCATGAGCTTACCGTTCCGCCCCGCCACGTCGCCCGGGGTGCGATGCGGCGCGCCACTGGTTGCGGCGTGCCCCTGGACGGGTCCGCCGAGGGCCGGGCCGGCCAGGGAGCCGGCCAGGCCGAGCGAGAGAAGGGTGCGCCAGGCTACGAATCGTCGCACGAATAACTCCTCCACCTACTGCTATACAGCTCAAAAACGCGCCGCTGCGCCGTTTCGTCGCCTGCCACGACTCGGCGGGGGTGAGCTGGCGTAAGACACATCGTCGAGGCTACGGTATAAAGGCGCGATTAGCCGCGGACACGCGTTACTGCGGCTCTAATAGTACAACAAAATGCATCCTACGTGCAATGATTACCCCCAGGGGCGTGGGGGGGCGTAGTCAGGGGCGTGCGGAGGGCGGGTTGGCGTGCCCCATTAGGATAGAATGTGGGCGACAAATAGGAGGGGAATGCTAATGGGAGTACCGACGGTGGAGGGAGATGCCAAGGACCTGCTGACTCTGCGTGAGGCCGCCGCTCGCGCGGGGATAGGGTACAACAGGCTGCGCGCCTGGGCCGACAACGGCTGGTTGCGCCTGGAGAGGGACACGACGCGGGAGCGCACCCGTCGGGGGCCGGCCGCCCGCCTCACGACACTGGCCTGGGTCGCGGAGTGCCGCGCCACCGTCGCCCCCCCGCACCATTACCGTCCCCAGGAGCAGCACCCCCTGCATCGGCTGGATCGGGCACGGGTCGCGGCAATCAAGAGACGACTGGCCGCGAACGAAGGCGTGGGTGCGCTTGCGCGCGCCTATGACGTCGCCCCCATGACAATCAGGAGGATCAGGGAGGGGATCACATGGGTAGATGTGTCGCCAACGGAAGAGCATACCGAACCACATCCTCAGGTGTAAGGCGTCACGTTGAATGATAGTGGTGGCGACGTCGGGGAGCTGGTAAGAAGGGGCGAATAAGCACTCCTGAGTAGCGGGGTGCAAGACTTCGCCACCACTATCAGCAACTCTGACGCCTTACACGGCAGGTACCGGGCGAGCGAGTCTATACGGTGGCACAATGTGCTGGACAGCATCTATAATTGACCGGACATGAGGGCCGGACGGATGGTGCTCGTGCGAGGAGCGACGGTGGCCGTTGGCCGCGTAAACTCCTTTGGGACATGGGAAGAGGCGGTATGCGATGATGCCCGACGCTGCATCAAGCGGGGCGTCGTCAATCACCTCGACTTAGGGACCGATCCCGCGCTGGTGACGCAGACCCCGTCGTCATCCGTGCTACCCATCGACTTCGGGCGGGGGCGCAACGGCTTGATCCTCCGCGTGCGACGCGCCCTGACCGCCACCCCTGTCGATCCGTTCGCGTTCTTCCGCGTGCTGCCGGGCATCGGCCGCCTGATCCCGTCGATCGGGACGGCGGGGGGCCGTGCGTCGAGGGGGCACCCGCCTCGGGAGCGGCAACGAGCGATGAGGGCGGGGACGGAGGCGGCGCGGCAGCGCGCCGCGAGGAGCTGCTGAGGGGGCCGACAGCGCGTCAGCCCACCCTTTGTGGCAGGCCGGCCCAGCCTTTGTGGCAGGCCGCCCAACCTTTATGACAACGTACAGTATGTAGCATTGGTGGTGCTGGCAAGGCGTTTGGCGCGCGATGCCGCGCCCAGGTTGTGGACTGGCATACAGGAGCAGCTCATGAGGCCGATGGGTCGATTAATCGACATTGACGGGTTAGTTAACGCCCGCGATTTGGGCGGGCTACGACGCAAGGACGGCACTCTCACACCGCGAGGGGTACTCTTTCGTTCGGAAAACATTGATTGGGTCCGGCCAGCAGGGTGGGATCAATTGCGCGCGCTCGGCGTGCGCACCGTCGTCGATTTGCGCCAGCCCGCAGAACGCGCGCGAGATACGCAGGCGCGGCCGCCCTGGCTCACCACTGTCGCGCTCGACCTCGACGGGCCGGAGAACACCGCCTTCTGGAACGACTACTGGGACAACGGCCTCTGCGGGACGGCCCTGTACTTCATCCCCCACTTGGTGGCGATGCCCGAGCGGGCCGGGCGCGTCCTGTCGGCCCTCGCCCACGCCCCGGTCGGCGGTGTCCTGTTCCACTGCATGAGCGGGCGCGATCGGACCGGCCTGATCTCCTTGCTCCTGCTCACGGCGGCCGATGCCGAACCCGCAGAGATCGTCTTGGACTATATGGAGACCGTTCGCCTCGGCGATGTCCGGGCTGCGGCAGCGAAGGGGAAGAACGCCGAGCCGATGTGGGAGGACATCTGTGCCGCCCGAGGGACGACGACCGAGGGGGCCTTCCGCGACGCCATCCGGCGGCTTGACCTGCCCTGGTTCTACACGGCCGCGCAAATGAACCCGTGCGATGTAGACGCCATCCGAACATGGCGCGGGACCATCCCCGGGTAACCTCGCGCCATAACGTAGCGATGCGCGCCTCTAGCGACGGTTCTTGCCGACCTAGGTGCAGCCATTTGTGAAGGGTCATGTGGCTAGACGTGGACAGGTGAGATATGGGGCGCAGGACGAGTGGCGAACAGCGCAACTCGTGTGGGTCCTTACACTAGGTGCGGCGGGGCGCGCGGGGGGAACTGCGGACCTCATCCGCCCGTGCTCGCGTCGGCCAGGTGGGCGGGGGGCGCTCGACCTTGCCGACGACGAGCGTGTAAGGCGTCAGATTAGGTGAGCGGGTTTCACCCGTCCAGCAGCGTGGAACGTCACAGTACGTGAGCGAGAAACGTCAGAGTAGGTGAGCCGATCCGCACGTTGCGTCGCATTAGGTGAGCCAATCGGCGCGTGAGGGGTGCGCGTCGGCGCGCGGCGCGCGGTGGTCCCCGTAGCGGTTTGACGCGTAGATGGACGTTGAGAGAGGCGGTGACGGAGCCACAGTGAGGGATGGCTCACGTACTGTGACGCAAGCGGCTCACCGACTGTGACGTTTGGCTCATCTAATTTGACGCCTTACATCAGCAGACCGCAGCATGTGGTAGGCAAACAAAAAGTGCAAAGATGGAGAGTGACGACGTGCGGCCCTTTTATGTTTGAACACGCCCGGTGCATAGTGATGCACTAGCTGATGACACGAGGAGAGATGTTATGGACAACAATTCCCTTATCCAGGACGGCGCGGATGCACGCTTTCGTCACCTGAGCGGCACGATCCGGACGGCCATAGAGCACGCCCATATTCCCGGCATGGCCGTCGGTATCCTGCACGACGGCACGGAGCGCAGCGCTGGCATCGGGGTGACCAATGCCGATCATCCGCTTTCCGTCGATGGCGACACCCTCTTCCAGATTGGCTCCACGACGAAGACGCTCACCGCGACGGTGATCATGCGGCTCGTGGAGGCGGGGCTGCTCGATCTGGACGTGCCTGTGCGGGCGTATCTGCCCGCCCTTCACTTAGCCGACGAGGATGTGGCCGCGCACGTCACTGTACGCCACCTCCTCACGCACACGGCCGGCTGGGAGGGCGACTACTTCGCCGATTTCGGCCCTGGCGACGATGCGCTCGCCCGCCTCGTGGCGACGCTGGATCGGTTGCCGCAGCTCACCCCGCTCGGCGCCATCTGGTCGTACAATAATGCCGGCTTCTACCTGGCCGGGCGGCTGATCGAAGTCGTGACCGGGGAGACCTATGAGGCCGCGGCCCAGCGCCTCGTCTTGGACCCGCTCGCTATGACGCGCTCCTTCTTCTTCGCCGCCGATGTGATCACCCATCGCGTGGCTGCGGGCCATACAACTGACGCGCACGGGTCGGTCGTGGCGCGCCCGTGGGCGATCCCGCGCGCTCACAATCCCGCCGGCGGACTCATCTGCAGCATGCAGGACCTGCTGCGCTACGCGCGCTTCCACCTGGGTGATGGCCATGCCACCGACGGGACGGCCCTCTTGTTGCCCGCAACGATGGCACTGATGCAGTCCCCGCTGACGCCCACGGGTCCCTTCGGCGCGGCCTGGCAGCTTGAAGACATCGAAGGGACCCGCGTGGTCACACACAATGGGGGCACATATGGACAGATGGCCGCATTCCGTTTGGTTCCGGACCGCGGCTTCGCCATTGCGCTCCTCGCCAATGCCGACAACGCAATGGCCGTCTTCCCGACGATCATCGCCCAGGCCTTCGACGCGTATCTTGACCTACGGGAGCGCGCACTCAACCCGCTGGACGTGCCCACGGATGACCTTGTCGTCTACGTGGGGCGCTATGTCGGGGCGGACATCGATCTCGACGTCGGTCTCGATCATGGTCACCTCGTGATGACGGAGATCGTGAAAGCGCGTTTCGGTGCCGAGGATTCTGCCCTCTTGCCCACGCCGTCACCGATGGGGTTGGCCCTGTATGGCGAGGATCACGTCGTGGTCCGTGACGGCCTCTGGACAGATCAGCGCGCCAATTTCGTCCGTACCCCTGATGGAGCTATCCGCTGGTTACGGTTTCTCGCGCGGTTGCATGTGCGCCAAGGATGACACGGGCTGATGCACGCGTGAGGGCGACAAGCGACGGAGGATGGGACAGTTGCCTCTGTGGGCCTGGGGGCCTCGGCCGGGCCACGCGCTGGGCGACGAGCTGCGCCGGCGGTCCGGGGGCTAGGCGGGAGAGCGCGCCCGCGCCGTGACGGCGGCTGCAGACGGATCGAGCGCGGGAGTGCCCTAAGCGGGGGGTAGCCAGGGCTCCACGCTCTATCACACCTGAGAGGCACGGTGCCCGTGCCGGTGCTGGCGCTCCGGGGGCGGCTGTCTGTGGGATGAGGGGCCAGACAATGCCGACGGGGGGCGGTACATGAGGGGACACGTGTTGCCGCCGTGAGGGGACAGTGGTTGCCGACAATCAAGACACACGATCAAGACTCAGCTCGCGCCCTACGCACATCTCTCTCAGCAGACGGGGGGAGCTGCGGGCCTCGCTGTAAGTTTTCACATTAGGTGCGCGGGTTCCACCCTTACATCGAGGCCTTAAACCACATTAGGCGCGCCGAAATTTCCACATTAGGTGCGCCGATCCTGCAGAATGGTCACAGTAGGTGCGCCAATCGGCACAGAATGTGTCTGTTGTCGCCGGCATCGCGGGGGTGGTGCGGGGCTGTTTTCACGCTCAAAAGGAGGGATATGAGGGTGCGGGTGGAGGATGGCGCAGCTACTGTGACCATTCTGGCGCAGCTACTGTGACCAACGGCGCACTTAATCTGACGCCTTACAGCCGATCCAGCAAAAACGAGAGTGCGTACTTGACATTGGTGCCCGAGCGGATAGGCATGACGTGCGGTGCAGCGGTCATCGCTCACTCTCGTGCGCCGCACATGACCTGCTGCGAATGCTGTCCATCAGGACGCGGCAGCGCGGCGCACTCCCCCCTTCGACACTCTACCAATGTCAAGTACGCACTCTCGCAAAAACGTCACGTTTGGTGCGCCGATCCATGCACAACGTGTCGTCAGTCGAGGGCAGGGTGGGAACGATACAGAGGCCACGTCACGCTCAAGAGGAGGGGGGGGAGGGGCATAAAAGGGATGCGAAGGGAGGATGGCGCAGCGAACATGACGCGAACGGCGCAGCGAACGTGACGCCTTACCGGCGGTCGGTCAAGTTCTCGGCAAACTGGAGCACGAGCACCAAGGCTAGACGCCACGGTGCCTCCGCAGGCTGCCCCTGTGTGGGCAACAGGGGAGCGAAGCGCTCATCCGTGTAGAAGAGACCGAGATCGTCGCGCAGGCGGAGCTAGGGATTCGCTTTACGGAAAGCGGCATGAGCCACCTGGGCAGTAGCGACAGGGACAGGGCCAAGGCGTTGTGAGCGAAGCATGCCAATCCTCCTTCTCACCCATATCTGTGGGCATCGTGGTTAAGCACAGCGGTTTCGTAGACAAAGTAGCACGTCTCCACCGACAGCGCCCTCAGCAACGCGCATGATCTTGCACTGCGTTGTCATCCCGTGGTAGGGCGCTTTTTAATCGCATACCTTCGCTCCTCTACCGTTACGCGAGTTTATCAAAACTCGCGTAACGGTAGAGGAAGGGTTACTTTCAAGCCCAGCGGTGCGCCGGTGCGCTAACGTCTCATCGACTTCGCCAACAACATTAGTTAATGTGACGCCTTACAACCACAACCTGTAACGGTTAAATAAAAAGTGCAAAGATAGAGCTTATGGTATTCATAGCGAAAAAAGACAGTATTCGTCGCACAGACACCATAAGCAGCTAGGACAGGGGGTTACTAGGGGCGGACGACGATGCTACCGACGATGGCCTGCGCCTCTGCACGGTCGGCGGCCGCGCGCGCCCCGCTGGGGGTGAGGACGACGACAAAGAAGTAGGTAAACCCGCGCCGCGTCGCCATGAGCACGCGGCCACCGACCGCGCCGGCGCGTGTCTTAAACGTGGCACGCGCTTCCCGGAACACGACGCCGTCGATGACCCGCGAGCCAAACACGATGGACCCCTGTCTCGTCTCGCCCGGACTAGCTTTGAGCACGCGCGTTTCCGTCTGGATGATCCGGGCACGGCTGTAGGTGCCCCGGCCGGCGACGGCGATCAGCCCGGCGTCGGTGTCGGCGGAGGCGAAGACGACGGCGAAAGGGGTGAGCGCGTCTAGACCAGCGTGGAACGAGGTGGTGGGGACGCCGGTCTTGAGCGTCCAGGTGCGCGGGTAGCGCAGAGTGTAGCCGTGGACGGCATCGGTGTACGTCTGCAGCACGGGCGTCGCGCGCGCGTCGCGCGGGGAAACGGCGTGCGGGCGTGGGCCGTTTCCCCGCGCTCCAATGGCAAGGAGGATAAGTGCGAGGGCCAGTGCATAGGGGGGATGTCGTAGCATGACGGTCGACACTCCGCCACTATTAGGTGGCTCTCCCGACAACTTGGTGAAACGGTTTCGATCAGAATGTGAAGGGCAATGGATCAAAATGTGATCGGCGGGCCTGGCGGCAACCGTCGAACCCTGTAGGGCAACGAGAAATGCTTGGCATGCTTCACCATTTTTACTCCCCCGTACCCTCCATGTTCCGATGCACAAGCGGTGCAATAAAGTGCTACCTAGCGTTACGCTTTTCACAGCCGTATGTGGCGATCCTTTCATTTCACTGAGCTAACTAGAACACGTTTCGTCAACCGCAACGCGCTTTTCCTGGATTATGGCTTCACCAAGTGGTCGGGAGAGCCACCTAATAGTGGCGGAGTGTCCAGAGCGACCGGGCAGATGGAGGTCGGCCTGACGCTGGAGCCGCGCCGCCCCCATCGCCGCTCGCCTGGTCCACCTCATGGCCGGGGTCACCGTCCCCTTATGTGTGGACGTGCGGGAGCGCAACCCGTCGGCCCGCGTGCGCCACGCTGCCGCGCGCCGCTGCGCGCGCCGGCCTCGATCTCTTCTTGCCGGTCGGTTCGGGACGATGATCGTGCGAGCCCACCGACCCCGCGGACACGGCCATCAGCGAGGGCTACGCCGCCCTCGACCCGCGCGTGGAGGGCATCGCCGTCTACGCCACCAGCGCCCCCACCACGCGCCTGCAAGCCGCCAAGCGCGCGACCCCACCGGCGACGACACCGTGAGGGCCGCGCGCCCGACGCGCGGCCCCTGGTAACGCACGAGCCCAAGTGTTACACATGGGCGCACGGATCATGCGCGCTATCGTGCCGCGTCGTGGCGTGTTTGCATCGATGTAAGATGGCCCTGAACAACGATAGCGCGGTGGTCGACACAACAGCCGTATGACGCGACACGAA
>JAABUM010005616.1_pt1 | contig 13028 bp, 14 predicted proteins | sample 5559161 | NCBI WGS metagenome assembly JAABUM01 (sample SAMN10711868, study PRJNA513369) | rock metagenome | isolation source: Antarctica rocks | place: Antarctica: Victoria Land, Siegfried Peak nord | reverse complement strand
GCCCCCCGATGCGCTGTTCGCGCTGATGGCGGGCGATGTCTCGCCGCCGGTGACGCTGAACCTCGGTCGTCTCGGCTGGGCGCCCACGGTGCAGCTCACCGCACTGCTGCGGGGCCGGCCGGCGCCGGGGTGGCTACGGGTGCAGATGAGCACCAGCAAGGTCGGTGCAACCTGGTTCGACGGTGATGCCACCGTGATCGACGCGAACGGCGCCCTGGTGTGCCAGGCGCGCCAATTGGCCTTGGCGCCGGCGAAGCCCCGCGTCGAAGCCTCCTGATCGTCGATCGCGCGGTCCGCATGGCACGCTGCGTGCCATGACACGAATCGCGGTGCTGGGTGCGGGCACGATCGGCGAGGCGCTGCTGGCGGGGCTGCTCCGGGCGGGACACGAGCCTGGCGAGTTGTCGTTCAGCGAGCGATATGCCGCGCGCTGCGAGGAGCTGGAAGACCGGTATGGCATCGCCGCCGTGGCCCCCGCCGTCGCGGCCGAGCAGGCTGAGGTCGTGGTGGTGGCGGTCAAGCCGCAGGACATCGACGCCCTGCTGGACGAGCTGTCCGCTGTGCGAGCGGACACGTTGGTGATTTCGCTCTGCGCCGGACTGCCCACCTCGCTGTTCGAGCGCCGGCTGCCCGCGGGCACGCCGGTGGTGCGGGTGATGCCGAACACCCCGATGGTGATCGGCGCGGCAATGAGTGCACTCTCCGCCGGCCGGCACGCGGAGGACAGGCACCTCGAACTGACGGAGCAGCTGATGACCGCGGTCGGGCGCGTGGTGCGAATCCCGGAGAGTCAGCAGGACGCGGTGACCGCACTGTCCGGCTCCGGTCCCGCGTACGTGTTCCTCATGGCGGAGGCCATGATCGAGGCCGGTGTGCACCTCGGTGTGTCCCGAGCGGTGGCCGCCGATCTCGTCAGCCAGACGGTGTTGGGGGCGGCAACGATGTTGCGCGAGCCTGATGAGCACCCGGCACTGCTGCGCGAGGCGGTCACCTCCCCGGGCGGCACCACCAGCGCCGGCGTGCGGGCGCTGGAGGAGCACGGGCTGCGCTCCGCGTTCTTCGCGGCGATCGTTGCGGCACACGATCGTTCGGTCCAGCTGGGCGCCAAGCACCAGGTTTGATCGACTCCCATCACACAAACCCCACTTGTCCCGCTAGGCTCACCCCAGCACGTGCGTGTCCGTTCCGTCGGAGGGGAAGCCCGACGGCGCGACACGTGCCGGAAGTCGGTAACTACATGTCTGCAGATCTACCGGGCCCGCAACGCAAGGGCCCACCGAAGAACAAGAGCTCAGCCGGGCTCGGGGATGACGCCGCCCCGACGCTGGGTGACACGCAATTCTTCACCGTCGCCGAGGTCGCGAAGGTGATGCGGGTGTCCAAGATGACGGTGTACCGCCTGGTGCACAGCGGAGAGTTGCCTGCCGTGCGGGTTGGGAGATCCTTTCGGGTGCGTGCCGAGGCGGTGCACTCCTACCTAGAGACGGCGTACTTCGACGCGGGCTGAGCACGCCGGGCGGGTAGGCCGATCACCGCTGGCGACAGCCGCGGTTCTTCGACAACGGCCACCGCCTAGTAAGGTGATGGTCAGTTGGTGCCGGTTGTCGAGGACGCGGGCGTCATGACTTGAACGACATACAGACAGCGAGGACAAGCCCACATGGGTTCAGTGATCAAGAAGCGCCGCAAGCGGATGTCGAAGAAGAAGCACCGCAAGTTGCTGCGCAAGACCCGCGTACAGCGTCGCAAACTCGGTAAGTAGCGCGACCGCTGCCCGCGCGATGAGCGCCGACGCGGAGGCGGTCGCGCGCGGCGCGGCGTTCTTACGGCGTCGGCTCACCGGCGACTACGACGTCGACGACCTCGGTTTCGATCCACACCTGACGGAGCATCTGCTCCTTCCGGCGCTGCGCCCGCTGTACGACAAGTGGTTTCGGGTGCAGGCCACCGGCCTGTGCAACGTGCCCGATGTCGGCGGGGCGCTGGTGGTGGCCAACCACTCCGGTGTGCTGCCGCTGGATGCGTTGATGACCACGGTCGCGCTACACGACCACCACCCCGCCCACCGTCCGCTGCGGATGCTCGGTGCCGATTTGCTGTTCGCGACGCCGTTACTCGGCGCGCTCGCTCGCCGGGCGGGGCACACTCTCGCTTGTAGACCGGATGCCGAACGGCTGCTGTCCGCTGGTGAGTTGACGGCGGTATGGCCAGAGGGGTTCAGGGGCATCGGCAAGCCGTTCGCCGAACGTTACAAGTTGCAGCGGTTCGGCCGCGGTGGATTTGTCGCTGCAGCGTTGCGGACCGGTGCGCCCATCGTGCCCTGTTCCATCGTCGGGGCCGAGGAGATCTACCCGAAGCTGGGGGAGCTGCAGGTGCTGGCCAGCACGCTCGGTCTGCCGTACTTTCCGGTCACCCCGCTGTTTCCGCATCTGGGACCGGTGGGTTTGGTTCCGCTGCCGTCCAAGTGGTACATCGAGTTCGGCGAGCCGATTCCCACGGCGCCGTGGGGTGCCGAGGGGGCGGAAAATCCGATGGTGGTGTTCGAGCTGGCCGACCAGGTGCGCGGGGTGATCCAGCAGACGCTGTACCGGTTGCTGTCGCAACGCCGCAACGTGTTCCTCGGCTGACCAACGCTCTCAGGCGCTGTTGCGGCGGCTCATCCCGGCGGCCACGGCGCCGGCAACGGCACCGGCGCCGAGCAGGGAGGGCACCCCGATCTTGGCAGCCTTGCGTCCGGTACGAAAATCTCGAATCTGCCAGTCGCGGGCGCGCGCCACCTCGCGCAGGTCCTGGTCGGGATTCACCGCGACCGCCGTGCCGACGACGGACAGCATCGGCACGTCGTTGTGGCTGTCGGAGTACGCCGTGCACCGTTTGAGGTTAAGCCCCTCACGGGCGGCGAGAGCGCGTACCGCCTGAGCCTTGGCCTTGCCGTGCAGAATGTCGCCGACCAGGCGACCGGTGAACTTGCCGTCGACGCTCTCGGCCACGGTGCCCAGCGCTCCGGTGAGCCCCAGTCGGCGGGCGATGATCTGCGCCAGCTCGACGGGCGTGGCGGTGACCAACCACACCTGCTGTCCGGCGTCCAGATGCATCTGCGCCAGCGCTCTGGTGCCCGACCAGATGCGACCGGCGATGAGGTCCTCGTAGATCTCCTCGCCGAGGCGCATGATCTCGGCGGTCTCCCGCCCGGCGACAAAAGACAGGGCTTGCTCGCGTCCGCTGGCCACCGACGCCACGTTCTCCTTGCCGCTCACCCGGAACCGCACCTGATGCCAGGCGAAACCGGCGAGGTCGCCGACGGTGAAATACTTGCGCGCGGCGAGTCCACGGGCGAAGTGCAGAATGCTGGCGCCCATCACCATGGTGTTGTCCACGTCGAAGAAGGCTGCGGCGGTCAGATCGCGGGTGACCGACGGCGCGGGCTGGTTCTCGGTGCTCGACGCGCCATCGGACTCTGCGGAGCGCAAGGCCCCGGCCAGCCCGGCGATCGCACTGGCCTCACCAGCAACCGCAGCCCGGAGCTGGGAGGGCGTGGGCACCGCGCGACCGAACCGTTTGCGTTGTTGAGGCATAGGCACCTCCGGATCGGCGTGTTCGGCCGCGGCATACGTGGCGGTCGCGTTCAGGGCAACCCTAGCCGTGAGCCAAACCGAACCGGCCTAGTACGCGATGGAGACCCGACGCTGGGCGGCGCTGTAGGTGGACGAGCTGTGCGTGGCCGAGCCGGACCGCTCGGTGCTCAACCGCACACCGGCGAGCACGCGAAGACGCATCCTGGCGCGAGCGCCGCGGGAGGGGTTCAGGGTCGGACCGGCCGCAGCCAGCGCGGCAACCACACGCGGTTCGGGATCGGCGGGATCGAGCCACACCGGCCAATCCTCCGTGCTTCCCCGTCCAGGCATCACGCCCGACCTCGCTCCCTGTTGCGCGTCGACAACCGCTCTCCGCGCTTGGTGGCCGCCGTCTCCGATCGACCTGAGTAGCCGGAGAGTGGGGGCTGCGAGCACGGTTCATAGGGAAAAACGATCACAGCGCGGCGCGGATACGGCCTGAGGGCTGGTCTCTTACGGGACGCTCGTCACGCTTGCTGCGTCAGCGCAGTGTGGCAGGCATCATCGTCGCCAGGCGACGGACTGCGCGATGCTGGAGCGCTTTGACGGCGCCCTCGTTGCGCCCCATCACTGCAGCGGTCTCGGCGACCGAGAGTCCCTGCAGGAACCGCAGCACAATGCAGTCTCGCTGGTCGTCGCCGAGCTGCCGCACGCAGTCGATCAGCTCGGCCACCACGCTGGCGGTGACGACCTCACTCTCGGGGTCGTCCGCGCTGTCGGAGTCGAGAATCTCCGCGGTGCTGAACTCCAAGCGATGCCTGCTGGACTTGACGTGGTCCAGGACGAGGTTGCGCGCGATGGTGACGAACCAAGCGCCAACGTCCTTGCCCTGGTAAGTGATCGAGGTGATCCTGCGTAGCGCGCGGAGGAACGTCTCACTGGTGAGATCCTCCGCGAGCGAGCGATCATTCACCCGAAACAGTACGTAACGGAACACCATGTCCACATATCGGTCGTACAGCAGCCCGAAAGCATCGGCGTCCCCACCCTGTGCCGCCGCGACCACTTCCCAGGTGGCGAGCACCGCACGCTCATCCTCCGGCGTACGGGCCGGCAGCATCCGTGAGACGGCGAGTGCTGGAGGCAGGGCCGTCTGCGCTGGAGGCACTGCTCACACCCACTTCCTGCCATGCCGGGTCTACGTTGCCAACATTCGATGTCGACGTGGTGAGTCGACGTGGTGAGGATCATAGCGGTGGTGTCCGCAAGCTCACACCCCCGCCGGGTCGCGGTGCTAGAGGGTGGTCTTCGAGTGTACGACTAACCTCAGCCCGTGCCGGCAGGGATGCAGTCGTCGTCAGAGTCGAGCCCAGGTCGCTGCCCGGTACGTGTGGAGCTGCTGACCCGGGCCGGATGCTCGGCCTGCGTGACAGCGGCGGACGTGCTCGCCACCGTGTGCGCCGAGTTCGGTGTGGCCTGGAGCACGGTGGACGTCGACCGCGCCGCGGCACAGCATCCCGAGTTGCGGGCCGAGTACGGCGATCGCCTGCCGGTGGTGCTGCTGGACGGGCGCGAGCACAGCTACCTCGACGTGGACGAAGTGCGTCTACGTGCGGATCTGAGCGCCGCGACAGCGCCGCCGGACCGCGACACCACCTGAACCGCACGTCGCGCAGCGCGCGAACCATTGGCATGACAGACCGTGTGCGTCCACGACCCTCGATCCTCGCCGCAGCGCTGATCGGAGTGCTCGCCGTTGCCGCCGCACTCACGGTGGCCCATTTCGTGGCTGGGCTCATCGAGCCGGCGTCCTCGCCGTTCTTCGCCGTGGGCAACACCGCGATCGACCACACCCCAGAGTTCGCCAAAGAGTTCGCCATCAAGCACTTCGGCAGCAACGACAAGAACGTGCTGCTGCTGGGTATGGCGGTGGTGATGTTGGTGGTCGGCCTCATCACCGGACTGCTGGCGCGCATCAAGGCATTGTTCGGAATCATCGTGGTGGTGGTGTTGGGCGTTGTCGGCCTGCTCGCGGTACAGGGCCGTCCGGACACGAGCGCCGTCGGCGCGTTTTCCGCCGTCGTGGCCGCGGTGGTCGGTGTCACGGTGCTCCTACTGCTCCTGCGCGCGGCACCCAAGCGCGCTCCGCACTCTCGGCGGCGCAACCCCGAGAGTGCGGAGCCCCAAGGTGACGCGGCCGAGGGCATGTCACGCCGTGGTTTCCTCGGCACCTCCGCTGCCGTGGCCGCGGGGGCGGGTATCGCCGGGTACGGCGGCCAGTTGGTCCTCGCTTCGGCAGATCCCTCGAAGGTCGGCACCATTGCCGCCGCCAAGCCCCTGGCGCCGCTGCCCAGCGGGATCGACTTCGTGGCCGACGGCGGCCTCCCGTTCACCACCCCGAACGACGTCTTCTACCGGGTCGACACCTCGCTGCAGCCACCGCAGATCAACGTCAACGACTGGCAACTGAAGATCCACGGCATGGTGAACAAGGAGATGACGCTGTCCTTCCAGGACCTCATCAAGCGCCCGTTGATCGAGGAGCGCATCACCATGACCTGCGTCTCCAACGAGGTCGGTGGCGACCTGGTCAGCTCGGCGGACTGGGTCGGGGTTTCCCTGCGCGACCTGCTGATGGAAGCCGGTGTCCAACCCGGCGCGGACCAGATACTCTCCACCGCCAGCGGGGGCTACTCCGCCGGAACGCCGCTAAACGTGGTGCTGGAACCCGATCGGGGTGCGTTGCTCGCGGTGAACATGAACGGCGAGCCACTTCCGGTGATCCATGGGTTCCCGGTGCGGATGATTGTGCCCGGGATCTACGGTTTCGCCTCGGCCACCAAGTGGATCACCGACATCGAGTTGACCACGTTCGCCGCCAAGCAGGCTTACTGGATACCGCGGGGGTATGCGGCCAAGGCGCCCATCAAGACAGAGTCGAAGATTACCGTTCCCGGCGGCTTCCAGCAGGTCAAGGCGGGCCGGGTAACGGCCACCGGCACGGCGTGGATGCAAGGCGTGGGCATCAAGTCGGTGGAGGTCATGCTGGACAGCGGTCCGTGGCAGCAGGCGCGGCTGGCCACGGAGGTGAACAAGGACACCTGGCGGATGTGGCGCATCGACCTGGAGAACGTGCCCGCAGGCAGTCACACCCTCGCCTGCCGGGCCACCGATGCCAACGGCACCCTGCAGACCCAGGAGCGGGCCAGTACGTTGCCGGACGGCGCGGCGGGGTGGCACAGCGTGCTGTTCACCGCGTCCTGACCCGCGTCGTCACGCAAAGCAGCCCACCTTCCGTCCCCAGTGGACGGGAGGTGGGTTGTACTGTGGACGGAGGTAGAACCAAATCTCCGTCAGGACAGGGGATTTGGCTCAGGATCGGCCGTTGCGCAACTGTGATCTTGCTCGACTGAACCGATCAAGGTCCGGGCCGCGAAGAACCCCTCGACGGCCCGGACCGACCGGGTTCGCACGATCAGGAGGAACTGACGTGAGAAAGACTCAGCGGCTTGCAGCCGTCGGTGCGCTCGCCGCACTCACCCTGTCCATCGCAGCCTGCAGCAGCGGACAGTCGTCCAGCAGCAGCCCCACCACCACGGGCGGGGCGGCCACCACCAGCGCGTCCAGCCCCAGCTCGTCCAGCGCTTCGGGCTCGTCCAGCTCCGCAAGCTCTCCGAGTGCCGCCGGGGGCAGCGGCGTCACCACCGTCAAGGACATCTTCGGACCGTCCTGCAGCGCTGTGCCGAAGACGGGCGCCGGATCCCCCGACGCCATGGTGTCCCAGCCGGTCGGGACGGCGGCGTCTACCAACCCGTTGTTCACGACTCTGACCGCCGGAGTCAAGGCGGCCGGGTTGGTTGACACCCTGAACAAGCCCGACGCTGCCTACACCGTGTTCGGCCCGATCGACTCGGCCTTCGCGGCGCTTCCGCCGGGCACGCTGGACACGCTGCTCAAGGACCCCAAGGGAAACCTGACCAAAATCCTCACCTACCACGTGATCCCGATGCGTTACGACGCCGCGGGCCTCGTCAAGGCCGGAACGGTCAAGAGTGTCGAGGGTGAGCCCGTCACGATCACCGGCACCGCGGCCGCGCCGATGATCAACGGCAACCCGGTCGCGTGCGGCAACATCCCGACCGCCAACGCCACCGTGTTCGCCATCGGCAAGGTGCTCACCGTGCCCTCCATGGCAGGCAAGTGAGCTAGTTCCACCGGTCTCCAACGGCGCCCCGGCTTCGGCCGGGGCGCCGTTGTGTCGTCCTGGCTCGGCCGGCGCAACGTGACCTGGACCACCCCGGCAAACCGATACGCCGCAGGTCACACCCGGTGCGAGCGCATCAGCGTCACTTTGTGCATACGTTCACAAGCGGTTACCGTGGACTGCATCAAGCAGCGCACCCAGTGGACCCACCTGCTGATCGGCAGAGGTCTGCACCGGCCAGCCAGCATTTCGTCGAGCGATCAGTGCGAGGAGCCCGCATCGTGACCGAGCACAACGCGACGCGCTCCCTGGCGCGCGTCGGCTCGGCAGACGTCGGCAACGGGGGCGTCCGCGCGGTGCCCGAGGCCACCGTCGCGCGACTGGCCTTGTACCTGCGGGTACTCGGATCGCTGGTCGAGGCCAAGATGACCACCGTATCCAGCGAAGAACTGGCGGCAGCTGCGGGTGTCGGCTCGGCCAAGCTGCGCAAGGATTTGTCCTTTCTCGGGTCCAACGGCACCAGGGGCGTCGGCTACGACGCACCCCGGCTGGTGGCCCGGATCGAGCAGGCGCTGGGACTGAACCGTCGCCACCGGGTCGCCCTCGTCGGAGTCGGACACCTCGGAAACGCCTTGGCCGGATACGAAGGTTTCGCCGACCGGGGCTTCATGGTCACCGCGCTGTTCGACAACGACCACTCGCGAGTGGGGCAGGAGGTAGGGGAGCTGGTGGTACGCCACCTCGATGAGCTGGATCACGTGTGCGTCGAGCTCGACATCTCGATCGGCGTCGTCGCCACGCCCGCCGGTGCGGCTCAACCGGTGTGTGACCGGCTCGTGGCGGCAGGGGTGCGCTGCATTCTCAACTTCGCGCCTGTGGTGTTGCAGGTGCCGGACACCGTCGACGTCCGCAAGGTCGACCTGGCGGCGGAGATGCAGGTGCTCTCCTTCCACGTCGCGCGCCGCGCAGGCGAGGAACGCAGCAGAAAGAATGGACCGGTGATCGTGCCGTGAGTGTCCTCCTCGTCGGGGTGTCACATCGAAGTGCGCCCGTCAGCGTGCTGGAACGCGTGGCGGTCACCGACAGCGAGCGACCGAAGCTGCTCGAAGAGCTGCTGCGCTCCCCGCGAATCTCCGAGGCGATGCTGGTGTCCACCTGCAACCGGGTGGAGGTCTACGCGGTCGTCGATGCCTTCCACGGCGCCTTGACCGATGTCGGAGAGGTGCTCGCCCGCCACGCCGACACCGAGGTGAACGAGCTGACCAAGCACCTCTATGTGCGGTACAGCGAATCGGCGATCGAGCATCTGTTCACTGTGGCCAGCGGGCTGGACTCCATGGTGGTCGGCGAACAGCAAATCATCGGCCAGATCCGCGCCGCCTACGCCGCAGCCGATGCGCAGCAGGCCGCCGGCCGCACTGTCCACGAGCTCGCGCAACAGGCGTTGCGGGTCGGCAAGCGGGTGCATACAGAGACCGGAATCGACTCCGCGGGTGCCTCGGTGGTCTCGGTCGCCCTACAGCGCGCCGCGACCGCATTGGGCTCGGCCGACCTCACCGGTCGCAGTGCCGTCGTGCTGGGCGCCGGGGCGATGGGCGGGCTCTCGGTCGCGCTGCTGCAGCGGGCGGGAGTGACGGATCTCGTGGTGGTCAACCGCACCCCGGAACGCGCAGTGCACCTGGCGAGCACCGCGGTCGCGAGTGGTATGACGGCGCGCGGGATCGGCGCGGACGACCTGCCCGCGGTGCTGGCTGCGACCGATGTGCTGGTGACGTGCACGGGTGCAGTCGGCGCGGTGGTCACCTTGGCGCAGGCGCATCTCGCCCTTGCCGCCCGCCCGGCGGGCAGCGGGCCGTTGGTGATCTGCGACCTCGGCATGCCGCGGGACGTCGAGCCCGCAGTGGCCGAGCTGCCGGGTGTGGTGCTGGTCGGCCTGGAGTCGCTGCAACGCGCCCCCGAGGCGGCCGCTGCCACCCGCGACACCGAGGCCGCGCGCTCAATCGTGGCCGCCGAGCTCGCGACCTACCTGGCGAGCCAGCGGTCTGCCGAAGTCACCCCGACCGTCACCGCATTGCGCAAGCGGGCGGCCGAGGTCGTGGAGGCCGAACTGCTCCGATTGGAGACCAGGTTGCCGCTGATGGCGCGCACCGATCGGGATGAGGTCGCGCGAACGGTCCGGCGCGTCGTCGACAAGCTTTTGCACGCGCCGACGGTGCGGGTGAAGCAGCTGGCCTCATCGCCGGGCGGCGACACCTACGCCGAGGCGCTGCGCGAGTTGTTCGAGCTGGGTCCGGGAGCGGTGGAGGCCGTTGCGGCGCCCAGCGCGCTGGCCGATGACGTCGCGAACACCGGTGCGGACGGTGCCTCATGAGCGCGGCCGTACTTCGCATTGGGACACGGGGCTCGCACCTGGCCCTCACCCAGGCCGGCACCATCAGGGACGCGTTGGTGGCCGCGGGCGCGCAGGCAGAACTGGTGGTGGTGCGCACCGCGGGGGATGCTTCTGCCGCGCCCGTGGAGCAGATCGGCGTCGGAGTGTTCACCGCCGCGTTGCGCGAGGCACTGGTAGCGGACGAGGTCGACGTAGCGGTACACAGTTACAAGGATCTGCCGACCGCCCCGGACCCACGGGTGAACCTCGCGGCGGTGCCGCTGCGGGAGGACTCGCGGGACGCATTGGTGGCGCGGGACGGCCTCGTGCTCGGTGAGCTGCCCGCCGGTGCTCGGGTTGGTACCTCCGCACCCCGGCGGGCCGCGCAGCTGCGGGCGTTGGGCCTCGGATTCGACGTCGTTCCCTTGCGCGGCAACATCGATTCGCGGTTGGCTAGGGTGGCCGACGGCCAGCTCGACGCGGTGGTGCTGGCGCGCGCAGGCCTGTCCAGGGTGGGCCGGCTGGCGGAGATCACGGAGTCGTTCGACCCGGTCCAGATGCTGCCCGCGCCGGCGCAGGGCGCCCTCGCCCTGGAGTGCCGAGCCGGGGACGAGGACATTGCCCGGCTGTTGTCAACTTTGGAAGATTCGTCATCTCGTGCGACCGTTGAGGCAGAGCGGGCGTTGCTCGCCGCGCTCGAAGCTGGTTGCACCGCCCCCGTCGGAGCGGTCGCCGAGGTCGTCGAGTCGCTCACTGACGACGGCCGCGTCATCGAAGAGATCTCGTTGCGGGCATGTGCTGCCGCACTGGACGGCTCGGAAGTGCTGCGGGCGTCCGGAGTGGGCGCCGTGCAGGATCCACAGGCACTGGGTAGGGCCGTCGCTGCGGAACTGCTGGAGCTCGGTGCCCATGAGCTGGTCGAAGCTGTTTTCGTAGAGCCACAACCGTCACTGGAGAGTCACCCATGAGCCGAGCCCGCAAGATCACCCCTGGTCGGATCCTGTTCATCGGATCCGGACCCGGCGACCCGGCGCTGCTCACCGTACGGGCGCAGGCCGCGCTCGCCACCACCGCACTGGCCTTCGTTGACCACGACGTGGTCGCCGGTGTCGTCGACCTGGTCGGCTCCGCGCTTGACGACGCCGCCCCCGACGTCCGTCCTGCGGTCGGCGAGCCGGCAGAGGTCGCCAAGGCGTTGGTGGCCGAGGCCAAGGCCGGCCACGACGTCATCCGCCTGGTCGCAGGCGACCCGTTGTCCACCGACTCCGTCGTCGCCGAGTCGCTGGCCGTCGCCCGTACCGCAGTGCAGTTCGAGTTCGTGCCCGGACTCACCGGTGCGACAGCGGTTCCCGCCTACGCCGGCATCGCCATCGGTTCCGGGCACACCGAGGCGGACGTGCGGGGCGACGTCAACTGGGCGGCGGTCGCTGCCGCGCCCGGGCCCCTTGTGCTGCACGCCACCGCCGGTCACCTGGCGGAGACGGCGAGTGCTCTCGTCGAGCACGGACTCGCTTCGCAGACCCCGGTGTCGATCACCAACAACGGCACCACCTGCAACCAGCGCACCCTGGACGCGACGCTGGCGACCCTGAACGAGATGGGCGCGGCGCTCACCGGGCCCTTGGTGCTCACCATCGGTAAGCAGGTCTCCCAGCGCCATCGGTTGTCCTGGTGGGAGACCCGGTCGCTGTACAGCTGGAAGGTGCTGGTCCCGCGCACCAAGGACCAGGCCGGTGAGATGAGCGACCGGCTGCGCAGCCACGGCGCCGTACCGGTGGAGGTGCCGACCATCGCCGTGGAGCCACCCCGTAGCCCGGCGCAGATGGAACGCGCCGTCAAGGGACTGGTCGACGGGCGTTATCAGTGGGTGGTGTTCACCTCCACCAATGCGGTGCGCGCCGTGTGGGAGAAGTTCGCCGACTTCGGCCTGGACGCGCGGGCGTTTTCCGGGGTGAAGATCGCCTGCGTCGGAGAGGCCACCGCGGACAAGGTGCGCAGCTTCGGCATCCACCCGGAGCTGCTGCCCTCGGGTGAGCAGTCCAGCGAAGGCTTGCTGGCCGACTTCCCGCCCTATGACGACGTGTTCGACCCGGTGGACCGAGTGCTGCTGCCTCGGGCGGACATCGCCACCGAGACGTTGGCCGAGGGGCTGCGGGAGCGCGGGTGGGAGATCGACGACGTCACCGCCTACCGCACCGTGCGGGCGGCGCCCCCCGCGGCGCAGACCCGCGAGATGATCAAGACCGGTGGCTTCGACGCGGTCTGCTTCACCTCGTCGTCCACGGTGCGCAATCTCGTCGGTATCGCAGGCAAGCCGCACGCGCGGACGATCGTGGCCTGCATCGGTCCGAAGACCGCCGAGACGGCACTGGAGTTCGGCCTGCGGGTGGACGTACAGCCCGAGACCGCCGACGTCCCGTCGCTGGTGGAGGCATTGGCCGAGCACGCCACCAGGCTTCGCGCCGAAGGCTCGCTGCCGCCGCCGCGCAAAAAGGTCCGCAGTAGGCGCTGACGCGCTTGTGCGTGATAAAGGCCCACTGCCGCTACATTTTCACGCACAAGCTCCGACGAAGGAGGAGCCACCATCTTTCCGACCGACCGGCCGCGCCGCCTGCGCAGCACCCCAGCGCTACGGCGACTGGTGGCGGAGACCGCACTAGCCCCGCGGAACCTGGTCTTGCCGATGTTCGTCGCCGAGGGACTCACCCAGCCGCGCCCGATCGACTCGATGCCCGGCGTGGTCCAGCACACACTGGACTCCCTCCGTGCGGCCGCGGTCGAAGCGGTGGCCGCCGGTGTGGGCGGTTTGATGCTGTTCGGGGTACCCGAGCATCGCGACGCCACCGGGTCCGGAGCCACCGCCGAGGGCGGCATTCTCAACGTCGCACTTCGTACCCTG
>JAABUM010005610.1_pt1 | contig 13037 bp, 28 predicted proteins | sample 5559161 | NCBI WGS metagenome assembly JAABUM01 (sample SAMN10711868, study PRJNA513369) | rock metagenome | isolation source: Antarctica rocks | place: Antarctica: Victoria Land, Siegfried Peak nord | reverse complement strand
GGCGCTTGAGCAGCAAGTGACATGGAGCGAATGAACAAACGGTTTTGCGGTTGTCGTGCTCTTGAAAGCCTCTTACAGATGAAACCGCTGCGATTAAACGTAGCATGGCGCTTGAGCAGCAAGTGACATGGAGCGAATGAACAAACGGTTTTGCGGTTGTCGTGCTCTTGAAAGCCTCTTACAGATGAAACCGCCTACATCAGCATAGCTGCATGTGCTGCTCTGCTATGCTGATGAAGGCAGCACCTCGGACTGTAGGAGGAGTCTTCTCGTGCTGCCGCATTCACAAAGAACAACTGCGAGATAGGCAACGCCATGCGGTCTGGACGTTGCTCGTGACAGCCATAAAGAACTCGCAGATATAGTAGCTCGAGTCCTCCAAGCACCGACCCCCCAAGCTGCTTAGCGCACACCTGGCCAGCGCGGAAGAAGGCGCTCATGAGGGAGTTCTTGAAGCAGCGATCGGACGCGCACAGCGACCAGCGCATGCCACCGGTCTCAAACACGCTGCGGAAGGGCGTCAGAGCCGCCAGCAGCAGCGGGTCGTCCATCGCCGCAACGTGGTTGCTGACCGTGATCAGCGGCTGCCCCGCCGGCCGTGCCTGCGGAGCGAAAAAGTCGTTATGCTCGAGTTGACGCACGTCACCTGAATGTGAGGTGAAAGCCCATGAGAAACACACAGCATTACTTCGCTGAAAGACTGGAACTTTCAGTCAGTTCCATCCTGGGCTCAGGATGGAAAGAGAGGGAGCCGTGATGGTGACACACCTGTGCCGTGGACAGTATTGCCTCGCCCTCGACGGTGGTCTGCGTCAGGCCCTGCATGAACAGCTTGGAGGCCGCCGCCACGCTGCCCAGCACCAGCATCTGCGCATATGCAGCAGTCCTCACACATGATGAAGATAGCAGCTGCTGTCAGCGAGCCCGTGAGAGATGCGTCGGTCAACTGCTGGGCCCAGGAGGTTCAACTCACCCTGCTGCCACACTGCGCCAGCGTGCACACTCTGCACAGCCTCAGCACTCGGCGCACAGCAACTTGCAAGGGACACTCCCTTTCCGGCAGGGCTTCCTCAGGCTTCAATGCCCAAGCCGAGAAATAGCGCACCCGCAGCGGGCCATCGGTGCCGAGCACCGCCATGTCGTCCCGGCTGCTGTGCGCGCCCACCGCGCGCAGGCTACGCTGTTTGAGGCTGTCGTATGCGGAGCGCAGCCGCGCAGCCCGCGCCGAGCCCAGCTCCCGGATGCTGTCCTTCGCGCTGTCCTTCACCTCGCGCAGCCGCGCTGCCTGTCAGGAGCAGGAGATGAAAGATTTCACAGGCCAAACATGTCAGCAGAGGCATTTGCGTTCGGTCCAGCTCCCGTATGCTGTCCTGCGCCTCGCGCAGCCGCGCTACCTGTTGCAGGTCGGGACAGAAATGTTGGTTTGTCGTGTGACATGCTGAGTGTGTGCATGGCCGCTGTCGGCAGCGGGTTTGATCTATAGGCTGTGCTCATGACCAAGAGTGTAGCGTTGTCGCCGGTCGGCTGCGAGCTCGTGTCCGATCTGCTGTGCTCACCTGGTCGCGCAGCCGGGCGAACGCACGCCGGGGGTCCCGCTGCACGCGGTCTGCGCGGCGGCTCGTCAGGCGCAGCATGACGCGCTCCTGCGCCTGCAGGCACCGTGGGCGAGTTTAACAGGTGCAGCTCGCGGTGTTGGCCCATGCTAGCCATTATTCGATAATAAAGGCAAAATGCACAGGCAGCGGCGGCATTGCCTTGGTGCACCGGCGCTGACCTGCTGCAGGGCCGCCGCGGAGTCTTCGGTCGGTGCGGCGGCGCCGGCCGTGCGCATCTTCCGCAGCAGCTGCCGGTACGCCGTGACGCCCACCATCGCCATCTCTGTGGAAGGCATGCCGGCCACAGCCGGCAAGCTGCCGAGGGTGCTGATGGGAACTGGCAAACCAGCAAGATAGTGCTGCTGCTATGGTTCGCAGCTGCAAAATTCGGCAATACAAGCACAGTACAGAGCTTTCTTCAAGGCAGTTGCTAACAGAATGTCCTGTGCTGGAAGCCTCGAGCACGAGGTCCTTGTTTGCCGGATGTCTCGAATTTCACGCGAACGGCAACAGCAGCGCAAGCGCAGTGTGACAAAAATCCCTCCTTCAGCAAGTCTCGGAGCTTTGAGAAGGACAGAAGAACGAGAAGTACTTGCACAGCTCTTGCAGCCTTGTGCGAAGGTGCCCAGTGAGTCGGATGGACTACAATATCCGCCGATAGAAATGCTGGGACACCTCGGCGCTCGAAGCTTTCTGCCAATTTCTCGATCCAATAGGCTGATAGGTAGTGCCGACCGATCAATTCAAGGGCGTGAATGCATGCCTCAAGCTGCGTAGCGGGCAAGATCTGCTCTGCACACTAGCCAAGTGTGCGCAGCCAGCAGCCGTCAGGGCACCCTGTCGTTCCAGCCTCGAAGGCAGCAAATGCCAGAGCGACCATGCACCGGTGCACCACGTTCAGCCCAGGCCGTCGAGGATCCTTTCGAGCTCTTCCGGCGGCGTCAAGTCGATCTGCGCGCGCTCCTCGTCGCCGTACTCGCCCTTCAGCAGCGACGCGATCTGGCCGTGCGCTTCCGCGATGTTGGCCTTGATGGGCTGTTCAGGAACACGAAATGAACAAACTCATATAACTACAGTAGCTTGCCTGAGAAATTGCTTAGATGCGCGGTGCATTTCACCTCCCAACATGATCGAGAGAATGATGGGGCAGCATGGAGAGTGGCGGGCAGCATCCAGATCCACACGGAAGCGGTGGAGCGCGAGTCATACCTTCAGCAGCACCTTGTGGGTGCCGGGGTTTGCCATGTACAGCCGCATCTTGGCGACGGCGGCAGGCATCGGCCCGGCCATTGCCGTCTTCACCCGGGTGACCATCTCTGACAGCCGCGCCGGCGATGCAAACGCCTGCATCACGCAAAGACATGATTGAGACATGCTGGTAGTGTTGTTGAGAGGCACTGGCCAGCGGTACCGATAATCTGAAAATTACGCCCATGCTAGCGCAGGAGATTGAGACAGCCATTGCACAGCTGAAACCGAGCTGTGTGGGTGCTTGGCTGGAAGAGCGGGGTGCTCCTCCACTGGTGGGACAGTCATCGCACAGTGTACAACTTCCACCCAAGTGCCCCTCCCTGGCTCAAGCGGCGCGTTGTTTAACGCCGGAACCTTGGCGGCCGTGACTTTTGGTGATGAAGGACAGCATGTCGCGAGCAGACACTAAACTGCCTGGAACACAACACAGCAATAAAAAACTCGCCTGCTCGCGCAGCGGCTTGGATGACGCCGAAACCTTGACGGCGGTGACCTTGGTAATGAAGGACAACATGTCGTCCACCGTGAGCCTGGTCACGCCCATGATGAAGGCCTCGCACCCCGCCTTCAGCGCTCGCTCGAGCTCCTTCTTGGAGTCCACCTGGCGTTAACAAGTGGCCCGTCTAACTCAAGCGTCAAGGATCTGAGGAGTATGCACATCCCATCATGCACATCCCATTGTGTACATGATGAAGGCCTTGCATCCCGCTCTGAGCGCCCGCTCCAGGCTCCTTCTTCGAGTCCACCTGTTAGGATTGCAAACGTGGGATGTGCCGTCTTGAATGCTGTGTCAAGAACTGTGAACCATGGTGAAGGCCTTGCAGCCCTGCCATGGGCGCCGACTCCTGGTCTTTCTGTGTGCAACTGTCGCCGAGGCCAACAGCGTGTGGGCGCCGGGATTGCACTACGGCTGCAGACCGCAGAAGTTCTGCTCTCTCTCTTCTCCAAAGCGCGCAAGCACAGCCGTTCGGCTCCGGACCTCCTGACCCAGGCCTTGGCGTCACTGTTTCACAGTCTTCAAGGAAATTGCAACCTCGGCAGTCCCAGACGCGCTTCAGGTGGGCAACACACAAGCAGAGCACACATATGCCAACAAGGCAGCACCTGGGACTCGAGGACGCGCGGACCGCCGCGGCTGACGAGCTGCAGCATGGCGTTGTCGGCGCCGAGGGAGAACAGCTGCCCGGGGCCGCCGGCGATACGGCGCAGCTGGTCCCGCATGTGGCTGAAGTCCAGCTGCTTGTCCGTCACCGCAAAGTCCGCCTGCAGACGAGGTTGTAAAATCTAAGCTGCAAGGACGTGAGCTCTAGTTAAGCGGTTTCAGTTTGCCTTTCGACCTGCTTGCGGCGATGCGCCGCAGGTGGTCCCATGCTTGTCCGTCTCCACAAGGTCTGCCTGCTTTAGGCAATGTACAGAATGCACTTCAAGAGCTTCCAGTCGGTTTTAGTCCCAGTCGGCTACAGTCCCAGTGCCCTGGCGGGTCATTGTCAGGTTGCGGCGTCACAACCCCTGTGCAGCCAGTGGACCTGTTGTTCAAACTTGCTCAGTCGTGATGCAAAAAGTCATGACGAGCACAACTTTGCTTTCCAGTCCGAATTTACCTGCAGCTGGCCGCCAGAGCCGTCATCGCCATTGGATGCTATGCCGGCAGCAGCGGCTGCAGTGCCGCAGTGGCTCTAATGTGGCCCAAGCAGGGCAACAGGCAACATGCAAGAAGGAGCTCCAAGGTCAGTGACAGTATGGCACACCTGGAAGGGCGCGATCTGCTCCCGCAGGACCAGCAGCTGCTTGATCATGAACAGCTGCCCGTCCATCGGCCCGCTCCCTGCGCACCAGGCAGCAGCTTGGCGTGAGACATGTCAGCACAGGCAGTGCTCAGCCAGCCTCAGCCCTGCAAACAGTCCCATCACCGATGTGCTGGCAGGCTAAAGTCCGATGGCCTGCTGACACCCAGCAAGGTTTCTGGTCGAGTTGCGAGTGCGATGTGCGATGCACACTCACGCTTGGCGACGGCACGCGAGGCGTTTTGTACAGAGGCAGTTGCGGCGGCGACGGCGTCTTGCGCCAGGCCGCCGAACGTTCGCCCATCGAGCGCGCCGTACAGCTGCCCGAGCGCCCGCAACGCCGCTGCCACCGGCGGCCACCAGGTCTCGATTGCCGCCGCGTCACCCTCCGCCTGTTGGAACACACACATGGTGGTGAACATTGGGACCAAGGCCGAGCAGCAGCGCCGCCGCCACCGCCGGCCACCACGTCTCGATGGCCGCCGCGCCGCCCTCCGCCTGTTGTACAGAGATGTTTTTGTGATGGTTCAAGACATAGGCTGAGCAGTAGCGCAGCAGCAGCGCCGCCACCAGCGGCAACCAGGTCTCGATGGCCGCTGCATCGCCCTCCGCCTGTTGAACCGAGAGCATGCTGGGCTACATAGTTTAGACAGAAGCTGACCTGGCAGCATTGCCGCCGCCAACGGCCACCAGGTCTCGATGGCCGCCGCAGCGCCTCGCATCTGTCGCACAATCACTACAGCAAGGAGGTCGATGACACTCTGCCAGCATGCGCCAGAGCAGCACGCTCTTGAAGGCTCCGCGCTGTGCCGGCCAGCCATGCCACAGGCTGCTTGCCAAAAAAACCATCAGGATCTATGCTGAAGAACCATGCTAGAAGCATCTACTACAAGCAAGCATGCACAGCAAGCGCCGCGTGGCATTGGGGTAATGAATCACACAAACCCGCACCTCGGGGTCATCGAGCGCAGCGTTGGGCAGCTCGCCGGCGGCGGGCGGCACTGGCGGCGCCGCGCCCTCCGCTGCCGCGGCCGCCCGCCGCTGCAGCTTTCCCGGATAGTCCAGGTCCTCTCCCTTCGGCTGGTAGCTCACGACCTCTTCCTGCAGACATGGTGATTCACTGGCTGTCAAGAAAAGGTTAAGGGTTTATTGCTGCGGCTCGGCCCGGACAGTCCAGGTCCTCCTGCAGACATGGCAGGTATTTCCAGGAAGTTAATTGACCGAAGTGTGGGTTTTCTCGGGGTCCACTTGCTGGCTCAGACAAGGCAAGTGCCCTGACCGGGCAGCCCATGCCGGCCTAGGGCTAGTACCCCACCAGACGCACTGAAGTGATCGGAGCATGACCAATCAGGGGAAGCGGGCATCGTAAGACATGCCGCTGCCATTGAGCAGGGTACATCCACTCAGCACAATCCTCGCTCATTTCATCCGTGCCGTGCTGGGGCAGGAGATAAACCTTGATGAAGTTGTGGGCACGGAAGACCAGGCGGTGGCGCACATCCGCCAGCGTGCGGCCCAGCATCGGGCGCAGTGGCGCAACTGCGTCACCCCGCCGCCCCAGCTGCTCCCCGAGCACCTGCACCGGAGAATAAGGCGTGTCAGCTTCTCGGGCACGTCCACGCAGACATCTATTTGCCAGTATCGGGCGCAGCAGCGCGACCGCCTCGGCCCAGCTGCTCCACAGCACCTGGGCTACCAGAAAAGGCGTTTCATGCTCGTAGGGCATTGCCGTGTAGCCAGTCTCCGCCGCTGCCCTCTGGCTGCAACCGACATCTTGCCGAGAGCAGAGCTACTAGGCAACGGTGCTTGTGGAGAGTGACTCGTACAGAATACCGGCAAAACTGCACCGGCAAAACTGCACAGCATGCTTTGTAGAACTTCACAATATCTGCCAGCGGGCGTCATCCTGGATTCGTGCTTGGGGGTGTCCACCAGCTGGAACAAGCTGCATGCAGTAATGTGCATCAGGCCCCCAAGGCCTTCATCTCTCCCTGCCAAAGTCCCTCGCAGCGCAATGCCCACATCGTGCTTGAGGATGCCCACAAGCTCGCTCAGGCCGCCGGGAGCACTGCGCCTGCAAATATCTGTACTTGCGCATTCGGGCTGAGCAATTTTGGAATTGGATTGAGGGCCTCCGTTTACTCACCTCGTGCTTGAGGATGTCGACCAGCTCGCACAGGTCGTCCAGGCGCTGCAGCAGGATGAAGCGCGGCCGCAGCGCGTCGTACAGGCTCGTGCACAACGGCTCCATCAGCGCCTGTCATATATGCAAAGGGAGAAAGTTGCTGAGACTGAGAGTACAGAAGTGGGCCGCAGTCACACACCTTCGTGAAACTGGCAATAAACATTCAGTAGGAGGAAGTTTCACCCCTGCTGAGTGTTCAAATCTGTATATAACATCTGTGAGACTGCAAGAACAACATAGCAAGTATGACGCAAAAGATGCGCGACACCCGAAATTCTCTATGCAGCAGCGGGGAGTCCTGACGGTGGGTGCGGAGCTCTGTGCAAGGCAGGTCACCTCGAGGCTGCCGCCCTCGCCGCCGGCGGCGGCGTCGCCCGGGAAGAAGTGCTCGTACAACTGGTGCTCCATCTGGCACGCCTGGGAAACACAAAGGACATCTCGTGGTGTGGTGCAAATTTCGGGAAGGGGTTTTCAATTCTCTCCAGTGATCCGGCGTCGCCCGGGAAGATGTGCCAGCACAGCTGGTGCTCCATCTGGCGCGCCTGGCGGCTGCGCGCACACTCGCGTCGGGAAGCTGTTTGCGAGCTAATTGTCCAGTGTGCCCTGCTCGGTGGACGAGGTGCGCGGCGCGCTCGAGCCAGTGCGACTATCAGAATCGGAATGTCACAGGGGGAAGTACTGCTGCAGACGGAAAGCGCCCAGCCAGGGAATTCACATTGACATGCAACAAAAGACTGCCCTGACACCACGGCACCTGCATGAGGTAGGCGCAGCCGCTGCGGGTGAGCGTCGACAGCGGCTGCCCTGCCAGCGCGGCGACGCGCGAGCGGGTCACCGGGCCGACGAGAGCGACGCGCGTCTCGCAGTACAGCCCCCGGCAGTCCGCCAGCAAACGCGAGTATTCCGGCGCCTTGGCCCGTGACGCCACGCCCGACAACAGGCCTGCATCGAGAGGTGCAGTCCGACAAACGCTTGAGTATGTGAGCCCAGCAGTGTGCCAGCAGCCGCGCGTATGCCGGCGGTCGCACGCAACACTGATATCGACGGCTGCCCAGGACAAGCGAGAACGGATTCTCCGGTTTAGTTGTCGTAACTTACCTTTCAGGCCTGGCTCCGCAGCGGCGCGGAAGCGCACGTACAGCAACGCCGCCTCGGCGCCCTCTGGCAGCGTCGGCAGCGCGCCGTTCCCTGCAGGGTGGTCCCGCCGCCCGGGGCCGGCGCCGCCTGCCGCACCGTTCTCCGCTGCCGGCCGCTGCGCGCCGCCGGCGCCGCGCCCCTCGCGGATGGCCAGCTGCACCTGCGGTGTCAGCAAACACGCTTTGTGGCTCCGCAGATGTCGTGGCGCCTTGTTGTGACAGCTTATGAAGCTTTTTTGGCTCGAAACCCGTGCTGCCGTAGTCAGTCGAGAGGGTCTCGCAGGCGACCAAAGGCGTGTCGAGACCTGGGCGCACCTGTTCCGAGGCATGCCGTAGCACGGCCGACACGCGCGAGCGCACCGCCGACAGCGCTCGCTGCTGCAGCGCGCGGAACTTGCCGGCGTATGCGCCCGCGTCTGCATACCTGCAGGCACATTGGCATGGCATCAGCAACTCGCTCTGAACATGCGCGTCAGGCGTGCCTTCTGGAATGCCTGCTGCTGCTGCCTTGCGGCTGAGGCAAGTCAGGAAGCACCCGCCGCAGGACTCTCGACGGAGGATCCTGGCTGCAGCAGGTGCAGCAACCGCACATGATGTTGGTGTCAGGCAGGGACGCCTGTTGCAACACATCAAAATGGAGCCGCTCACTGCGGGTGTGCCGCGACGAAGGCGAGGCTGTCGTCCAGGCGCGACAGCAGCGGCAGGAAGGCATCGCTGTCCACAGAGGGCGCCGCAGAGCCGTGGAAGCGGCCGCCGACCGCCTCCAGCTCGTCGAAAAACGCGAGCTTGGAGCGCAGCGTGCCCGCAAACTCCGCCAGCTGGTCCTTTTCGGACACCTGTCCGTATGGCAAGCAAGCTTGGACACCACAAAAGGCTGATAGGCCAGCTGGCATGCAACGCGCCCGCGAACTGTGCCAGCGGGCCGTTCTTGGACACCTGCCTGAACGCGCAGTGTGCTATCACAGAGGTCGGTGTGACCATCAGCCACATCCTTCTGTTGCCCACCTCCACCCTGTTCTGTTCGATGACACTACGGCTGTGACCATGTTGGCAGAGGGCTGCATTAGCGTGGGATCACAACGAGATAATGTGCCCAGACTAAAGGCGCACCAACTGCTGGCAGTCGTCGTGCAGCTGGCGCGTCTTGGCGGCCACCTCGTGGTGCTGCGACTTCAGGTCGCCGAAAAAGTCCAGCGTCTGGTCCACCTGCATGGCCATAAGCACAAGGTGAAAAGCGCGGCATGCTGTGGGCTTGTGGCGTGGATGCCGCAGAGCTGAGGCTGACGCCCCCTTCTCTGCCCCCTGAAGGGTTCAAGGCTGCGCCCGCCACGACTTCTAGGTCAGATGTGTCCAGATCGCTCCAGCTGATTTAACAGCCTCAGCTGCTGAGACTCAGCTAGAGCCCGAGCCCGAGCCCGAGCCCGAGCCCGAAACTTGGTGAGCCTGCCACATTTGAGAATATGAAGCAACACCCAGAAATTCAATGTTTGCAGGGGATGTGCAAGGACTGCATTACATTGGTAGTCACACCTTGCCCAGCAGCTCGTTGCAGGCGTCCAGGTAGCCCTGCAGCGTCCCCGCATAGCGGCGAAACTTTTCTTCTGTTTCAGAAGTCCGCGTCGCCTCCAGCTCTGAGTGCCACTTGTGGAACTGCGCGCTGTTCTGCAGCACCGCCTCATCGAAGCGCGGAGACGCAGCCGCGGGAACTGCGGCGGCGGCGTCGCCGGCATTGCCGCCGGCATTGTCGCCGGCTGGCGCGGCTTCCGCATTGTCCCCGATGACCTGCGATCGTCAATGTCGCGGAGGTGTGAGAGATGCATCTTCGTGATTGCAACATGATGCCGAGGCTTTGCGTCTCCGAGCTTGGCGCCACATCATGGTTGCATGAATGCGTCGCCATGCAGGCATATAGGCATGTAGGCATACAGAAGAACAGAAGTTGAGGCATTGTGCGCATTGGCGCCCATGGAGAGATTGAAACAGCTGTGCGCCAGGGAGCAGCAGGACTCACATGGTCTGGCACCGCTCGCTCGGCACAGTGCTGGGATATGAGGTCCACGGCCGCCTGCTGCTCGTCGCTGAGCACCGCCAGCCGCTCCCAGTGCTTTGCCTGCGGCGAATTGGCACAGCCGGTGTAATGTGTGCGGCGCAAGGCGCGTCGCTCGGCGTGCCAAGTGGAAATTTGGGTGGCAGTGTGGCAGATCGCCGATGGGGCGTCTTGTCATGATCCTGGAAGCTTGCACGCACTGGCCATCGTCTGCACATGTAGACGCACCACGCTGTAGCTGCGGGATGCCGCTGCCGAGAGGCCTTTGCCAGTCGCTGGCGACGCAGCGGCGGTATCGGCCCCTGGACCAGGGGACCGCGCGCCCATACGCTGAGGGCCCGCTGAGGCAGACATGACGCTTTTCTGGCTTCCGGAGCGCGGCGAGACCACTTCACAGAGCCGTGATCACTTTGCAAATCTGGCCATCGTTTGTCAGCAGATCATCGCGACACGGATATGTCTAACGGATGACTCGGATCGATCGAAAGGAGTCCTGATGTCAGTCTCGGCTTTGTAGCGGCCTGATGTACTCCTTGTAAGCTGCCAGCTTGGTGATCCTGGCACTGGGATGGGAGGTTTGAGGCTTTGAAAGCGTTGTCCAGCATGCATGGGCCTCTTCAGTCCTTCCAACGGACTTGCCTGCGAATGTCAGCTGCAGAACTGTGTGGAGCTCCCTGCGTATCTCTACGAAGAGCTGTAAACCCTCAGAGTTACGTGACATTTGGTTTTCGAAAGCGCAACGCAGGTGCAGTCCCTGGTCTCGGGCTTCACTCTAAATGTCAAAACGTCCGTGACGCAAAACATGAAGTGACGCCTTTAAGACGCTACTCGCAGCGCTAGTGCCCACCGAGACTTGTTGCCGGAAGTCGTGCTGCTTTGAATCGTTTCGGAACACCCACCATTTCAATCGAGCCGCAGCAGTGGAGGGACGCCAGAGACGAAGGTAACATGGGCACGAACACAGCTCAAAACGGATCAGGAGTGGGCACGCGCTTTACTGCGCTCAAGCAGGCCTTCGAGTGCGCGCTCGGCGCGGCGTTCACAGAAGTGTCTCCTGAGGTGAGAACACGAGCGCATGGCGAGGACTGAAGCCCGCGTCCCAAGCAATCGTGACGGCTTCCATTCCAGATCCTTCTGGACTGCTAAACGAGATGTGTTGACGCAGGAGTTTGTGGCGTACTTCCCCACACTGCCCGACCCGCAGCGGGCTGCAGCCTATGACCTGTACCGACAGGTAAGTACCTGCAATTGACTCCAAAGATCTGGTCTGCTGATGTCTACACATTGCGTTGGCACTGGCTGCACTGAACCATGAGCGGCTGCAATCATAAGCTCATTGCATGTCGATGGGAATGCAGGTGATGCACTTGGAGCGCGCCAACTCAGAGGTGTGCAGCACGACGGCTTTCGGCCTGAATACCTGTAATGACATGATCTCCTCGACACAAGCGGCAAACGCCACTATAGCTTGCTCATGCGACGCTGTTGTTGTGCACAATCAGGACGATTTTGTCAAAACCAACACTCACGTGTTCATGGAGAGAAATCTTTGTGAACCCTTTTGCGGCATCGCAGGCGGTGTACCAGGACATCATGGAGGAGAACCAGATGTGGGCGAGGCTGGCCACCCTAGAGCAGATGTGCGAGGAGCAGGGCCTCGACGCGCACGGCGGCATCACCCGCAGGTCGGTTTCATGACTGTTTCTGGGGGAAGTTTTCCACATACCTAGTGCAGATGAGCACTGCAGCTCTGTTAGGAGATTATGGCAGAGCAGTCCACAGTCCACTGATGGAAGATGCTGTCTCTGTGTAGTCAACTTTCGCCACGAGTTGCACACATTGACTGGATGTGTGAAGGTCTGGAAACCCAATGATGCCTCTGACGTGTTCCATGCTCCTGTGCAATTCCAGTACGGCGGAGGCGCCGGCAGCGGCAGCTGCGCGTTCGCGCGTCAGGGCGATGACCGCAGAGTGCGAAGTGCTCACAGCACAGCTTGCAAAGGTGCGCTAAGGCGTTGTGTCACTCACACCTCAGTTTTTTGCCCCTGCAGTAGGGAATCGCTGCAGGGTTCGGGGCGGTGCTGAGGAGCTTGCTCGTGTTTCATATGCTCTGGATTCAGCAACATTCCACAGCTCGCCATTTGTCATCGAAACAGAATGCTGTCTGCTTGCTTCAAGACGTTGATGTCGTCGGCATCTCGCTGCAGCTGGGGCAGCAGCGGGCAGAGGAGGCAGCGGCAATCGAGGCCAAGAAGCGGCGCATCGCGGACGCGGCTGCCAGCCTGAAGGCAGTGCCGCAGCAGCTCAGCAGCATCGAGTCCGCCAGTCGCAGCTGGAACGCCCAACCGGTGGATCCGGCAATGTGACAACTGGGGTGCCCAGAGGCGTCTGTACGCTCGAATGTTGGAACGAATTGGTGCGCGACATCAATCTCGTGGTGAGATGCGAGTGGGTTTCTGGTGGTACACTGTTGGTTTGAAGGTAGGTAGAAGCTTCGCTTCACATACATATAGGTCTGCGAGTGCACCTGGCTGCTGTAAGTTCACATCACGGCGCCTGGGCTGCACGTCACCTCTCGCCAAGTACCAGACCGTTCGTGAAACTTTCCCAGCGCCGACCACCCTAGGGTGGGGGTAGTGGGTTTTGGTGGGTGGGGGAGGGGGTCTTGGACCGCCCCGCCCTAGCACCACGTGATGGCAGCGGCATGTAGGTGGGGAGAGGGGGTGCACCCCAGAGAGACCCACCCCCTACCACCACCCACACCCCTTGCCCGCTAGCGCAAATTTTGATCCACCACATCAACTTTTGGGCGGCAGCCATTACAAATTTGACATCAATGACCAGCTTTTGGGCCACAAGACCACAGAGCGTTGGCTGCATGGCAACCATTGACATGTCAGGCTCTTGTGCAAGAATTGGCGCGCCAGTCCTGTTCAGCCTCTGTCGCCATGAGTCATGCCAACATGGTGGGGCGGGGGCGTCCCAAGGTGGTAGGTGGGGGGAGAGGGGTCCTGATCCCCCCACCCCACATGCAAGGTA
>JAABUM010005609.1_pt1 | contig 13038 bp, 13 predicted proteins | sample 5559161 | NCBI WGS metagenome assembly JAABUM01 (sample SAMN10711868, study PRJNA513369) | rock metagenome | isolation source: Antarctica rocks | place: Antarctica: Victoria Land, Siegfried Peak nord | reverse complement strand
GACATTCCTTGGCGGAAGATGACTGCAATGCGCAATCGGCTGATCCATGCTTATGACGAGGTGCAATCCGATCTTGTCTGGACGGTCGTGCAGCAGGACCTCGGCGTCCTGATCGCCGCGCTGCAGCCGCTCGTGCCGGACGACGCCGATCCGGTATGAATACCGCGCACTTGGCCGCAGCGAATCGCGGGCGCGGGAGGACCCTTCAGCATTGAAGCCGCGGGACGGCGTTCTCCAAAGGCGTGCCAACCTTCGTATGCTCATCCGCAAGCAGGCCGAAACCGGGTAGGGTCGGATCATGTCATCCTTCCTCGATTTGCCGGCCCTCACGGTCGTCCCGCCATCACGGCCCATGCGCGGCCACGTGGCGCCGCCGGGCTCGAAGAGCATCACCAATCGGGCCTTGCTGCTGGCCGCGCTGGCCCGCGGCACGAGCCGGCTGACCGGCGCGCTGAAGAGCGACGACACGCGGCTCATGGCCGACGCCTTGCGCCGCATGGGCGTGCGCGTGGAGGAGCCGGGCGACACCGCGTTCGTGGTCTCCGGCGATGGGCGGCTGAGAGCGCCGGACGGTCCGCTGTTCCTCGGCAATGCCGGCACCGCGACCCGCTTCCTCACGGCCGCCGCCGCGACCGTCGACGGCACCGTTGTGGTCGACGGCGACGCCCCTATGCGCAAGAGGCCCATCCAGCCGCTCGTCGAGGCGCTGCGATCCCTCGACGTGTCGGTCGAGGCGCCGGGAGGTTGCCCACCCGTGACGGTGCGGGGCCGGGGCCGGCTCGGGTCCGGACGGGTGACGATCGATGCCGGCCTGTCGAGCCAGTATGTGTCCGCGCTCCTCATGGTGGCGGCGCTCGGCGAAGGCCCTATCGAGGTGGCGCTGGCCGGCGCCGACATTGGGGCGCGGGGCTACGTCGACCTCACGCTCGCCGCCATGAGGAGCTTCGGCGCGACCGTCGAGGAGCGGGACGCCGCCGCTTGGACCGTGGCGCCGACCGGCTACAACGCTGCGGCCTTTCACATCGAGCCCGATGCCTCGGCCGCCACCTATCTCTGGGCCGCGGAAGCCCTGACCGGCGGCGCCATTGACCTCGGCATCGCATCGAGCGCCTTCACCCAGCCCGACGCGCGCGCAAAGGCCGTGATCGACGCCTTCCCGCACATGGCGTCCTTCATCGACGGGTCGCAAATGCAGGACGCGGTCCCGACCCTGGCGGTTCTGGCGGCCTTCAACGCGAGCCCGGTGCGCTTCACCGGCATCGCCAACCTGCGGGTCAAGGAATGTGACCGCGTCCGTGCGCTGGCCAACGAACTCGACCGGATCCGGCCGGGCCTCGGCCGCGAGGAAGGAGACGACCTCCTGGTCGCGTCGGATCCCGGGCTGGCCGGCCAAAGCTTGGCTGCCGCCATCGAGACCTACGCGGACCACCGCATCGCCATGAGCTTCGCGCTCGCCGGGTTGAAAATTCGCGGGCTCACGATCCTCGATCCCGGCTGCGTGGCCAAGACCTATCCGGGCTACTGGGACGCGCTGGCCTCGCTCGGAGTGGGGCTGGATATTCGTGAGCGTTGAGCGACGTGCCGGTCCGTGACAGACGGCCCGCTACTATGCAACAATGCAACGAACACGGTAGGACGGAGGGGTCAATGCTCGCCATCGAACTGCCGGAAGAGGTGGAGCGGAGGCTCCAAGCCCTTGCCAAGACCACGGGTCGCTCGCCGAGTTTCTATGCACAACAGGCGATACTGGACTACCTGGACGACCTGGAGGATTTCCACCGCGCCGAGAGGGAGACAGAAGAGGTGCGCGCCGGACGGAGCGTGCCGGTCTCCCTCGACGTGCTGATGAAGAGCTATGGCGTGGCGGATTGAAGTTTCCGATGCGGCACAGAACGATCTGGGCGGCTTCGACCGCCAGATTGCGATCCGGATCCTTGGCTTCCTGAACGAGCGCGTGACTCCAATCGATGACCCCGCAGCACCGGTGAACCGCTGAGAGGCCCCATACTGGGACGTATTGGATATACCGTGTCGGCGATTACCGCATTATCGCCGACATTCAGGACGGTCTCTTGCAAATTCCTGTGGTCAGGATCGGCAACCGGAGAGACGTTTACCGGTGATGACCGAACGGCTTCGGAGCCGGCTTTCTTGCTGCCACCCTCACCATCCATGCCCCGGGGGAGCGCCCGGGTGGCGGATGACGCCCTGATGAGCTTCGCCCGCGGAACCGAGGGTCAACGGTCTGACGATCCTAGATCCCGACCAGCGTGGCCATCGGCCTACCGGGGTACTGGGACGCGCTGGCGTGGCTCGGAGTGGGGCTGGAAGCCCATGGAGGCTGAGTTCGCAAAAGAAAACTCGGCCTCCTGTCCGCGCGGCGGCTCGCGACGCGCATAACTCAATAGGACCCTGCTCACCGGTCACGCCGTGCCGAACAGTCTGCTAACCTCACACCGGCCCGTGCCCGACCTCGTCGCCGAGATCGCGGCACTCGGCGATGCCGACCTCCTCCGCCTGCGTGCCCTCGCCCGTCTGAGGGCGCGCGGGCTGCCCGGCCTGGACGGGATGGACCTGCTCAACGAGGCAGTGCTCAGGCTTCTCGATGGGTCCCGGTCGCGGCCGCCCCACATGCCGCTGGTCGTCGTGCTTGCCACTGGGATGCGGGGCGTCGCCCATGACCACTGGCGCAAGATGAGGCGGGAACGCCCGGTTCTCGTTCGGTCGGGTGACGGCGCCGACAGTGCCGCGCGGCAACCGGACCTGTCGCCGACGGCCGACCCGGAGCGTGTGACCGCGGCCGTACAGGCGCTGGCCGAGATCGACCGGCTGTTCGCGGGCGACGCCGTCGCCGTGCAGATCATCGCCGGTCTCGCAGAGGGCCTCGCTCCGGAGGAGATCCGCCGGCGCTTCGCCATCGGCGGCACGGCTTACGACAGCGCGCGCAGGCGCATGCGCCGGGCGTTGCTGCGGCACGACGGCGATGGGGGAAGGCTATGATCCGGGACGACAAAGCCCCCGCGGCCTACGAGCGCCTCGTCGACGCTCTCTCGGCCGACATCCTGTGCGCCGGCGAAGCCGAGGTCCTCGCGACCCACGCGGGGCAGGCGGGCCGGGTGGCCGCCGACGCCGTGCGCCAGGCCGCGCGGCGCTGGGGAGCGAGGACGCGGGACGATGCGGACGTTCCGCGCGGCCTCGTTCGGGATCCGGCGATAGGCCCGCATCGGGAGGAGAAGCCATGACGCCTGATGAACTCGCCACCGTGCGGCGCGCCTATGCCAAGCAGGTTCTGGCGGTGGCCGGGGTCGCCGACGAGGCGCTGGAGCGCGCTTTTGCCGAGACGGAGCGCGAGCGCTTCCTCGGCGCCGGTCCCTGGCAGATGCTTCGTTGGGGAGGCCGCTACGCCGAGACGCCCAGCGCCGACCCGGTCTATCTCTACACCGACGATCTCGTCGCGATCGATCCGGCGCGGGGGCTCAACAACGGCCAGCCCTCGTTCCTCGCTCTGCTGATGCACGAGGCTGCCGTAAAGCCGGGCGGGCACGTGGTCCATATCGGCACGGGGACCGGCTACTACACGGCGATCCTCCGCCATTTGGCCGGGGCGGAAGGACGCGTGACCGGCGTCGAATACGATGCCGCACTGGCGGCTCGAGCCCAGGCCAGTCTCCCCGAGGCCGCCATCATGGCCGGCGACGGCAGCCGGACCGATTTCGATCCCGCGGACGTCGTCTTCGTCAATGCCGGCGCGGTGCGGCCGGCCGATCTCTGGCTCGACCGCTTGAAGGACGGCGGCCGACTCGTGCTGCCGTTGACGACCGCCGAGGGGTTCGGCAAGCCTGGCGGGGCCGACAGGGGGCTTCACGGCGCCGTGTTCCTGATCACGCGCAGCGGGACCCACTTTCTGGCGCGGCGGATCTCCAGTACCCGGATCTTCCCTTGTGCGGGATTGCGCGACGCGGAGGGCGAACGGCGGCTGGCTGCAGCCTTCGCGCGCAGCGACGGGAGCGGCGTCACCCACCTCCATCGCCGCGACGACCTGCCCGAGGAAATCTGCTGGCTTCGCGGGCAGGGCTGGTGCCTGACAACCGAATGACGAGCCTCAAGCAGGCGCCTGAAATCCGAGAATCCGGTCGGTGGGGAAATCGTAGAGCTTGCCGGTCTCGGTCGCATCGGGCCGGCAGAGTGCGATCAGCTTGGTCGCGAGCTCCTCGGGCGTCCTTAGCGTCTCGGGGTCTTCCCCCGGCATGGCGGTGGCGCGCATCCGCGTGCGCAGCGGCCCCGGGTTGACCACCATGACCTTGACGTTGGAGGTCGTGGCGGTCTCGGCCGCATAGGTGCGGGCCAGGGCGTCGAGCGCCGCCTTGGTGATGGCGTAGGGTCCCCAATAAGGGCGCAGGTCCGCGCGATGTGCGGCACCTGAGGAGACGAAAACCGCGCGCCCGGCATCGGAGGCGCGCAGCAGCGCGTCGAGCGAGCGCACGAGCCGCCAGTTGGCCGTGATGTTGACGGCCAGGACGTCGTCCCATTGTCGGGGCTCGACATGGCTGAGCGGCGTGATCGGGCCTAGCACGCCGGCATTGGCCACCAGGATGTCGAGCTTGCCCCAGCGCTCGTGGATGGCGGCACCAAGCCGGTCGAGGGCCTCGGCGTCCTTGAGGTCGCAGGGCACCAGCGTGGCTTCGCCGCCCAACTTGCGGATCTCGTCGTCGAGTTCCTCGAGGGCGCCCTGGGTGCGGGCCAGCGCTACCACGTGGGCGCCGGCCCGAGCGAGGTCGAGCGCAACGGCGCGGCCTATGCCGCGGGACGCGCCCGTGACGAGCGCCAACCGACCGCCGAGAGATTGAGCCATGATGCGAGCCTCGTTCGAGAGCCCGCTGCGCGGTGCGGCACCGGCTCCGAATAGGCCTAGCTAGACGGCGGTTTTTGGCTAAGCAAGCGGGCGATGGCTGCGACTTACTCCCCGGCGCGGCCCCGGGAACGAAGGCAGGTGTGCATGAACGACCAGTCCCGACATCGTCGGCCCAAGGGCCTGCGGGCTCGCGGCCAGCAGGCGCAGAGGCTTCGCAAGGTTACGGTGGGCAAGCGCGAGGTGCTCACCTCGGGCCTCGCCCCAAGCTTCTGGAACGACGTTTATTTCAGTGCCATGACGGCCACTTGGCCGGGATTCCTCGGCAGCCTCGCGGCCACCTTCGTGCTGCTCAATGGCTGCTTCGCGTTTCTCTATTCCCTGGTTCCGGACAGCGTCGCCAATACCGGCGGACGGCTCGAGAACCTGTTCTTTTTCAGCGTCGAGACGCTGACGACGGTGGGTTACGGGGAGTTCTTTCCACAGTCGATCTACGGCCATATCGTGGTCAGCGTCGAGACGTTCGCCGGGTTGTTCTTCACGGCCTCAATGCTTGGGCTGATCTTCGCCCGGCTGTCGCGGCCCCGTGCGCGTCTGCTCTTCGCCAAGAACCTGATCGTGGGTCCCTACGAGGGACGACGCACCCTCTTCGCCCGGGTCGCCAACGAGCGCCTGAACGTCATCAGCAGCGCCAATGCGCGCCTGTGGATGCTGATCTCCGAAGTCACCGCCGAAGGCGTGCGGTTCAGGCGCTTTGCGGAACTGAAGCTGCTGCGCTCCGAGAACCCGAGCTTCGTCCTCAGTTGGACCGTCCTGCATGTGATCGACGAGGCGAGCCCGCTCCATGGCAAGACCGCGCAGGAACTGGCGGAGCATGACGCCTTCTTCATCCTCAACGTCACCGGCCAGGACGATACCTCGATGCAGACCGTGCAGTCGCGAGAGACCTATGGGGCCGCCGACCTCCGGTGGGACCACCGCTTCGTCGACATCCTGTCGGTGACGGAGGACGGCATGAACCTCCTCGATTACGATCTCTTCCACGCGATCGAACCGATTGCCACGGCCGTGGACCAAGAGGGTCGCTGACCCCAGGGCTCCCACGGAATCGAAAGCTCCACTCCGTCCGGCCATCGCCTCGTCGAGGGCCGTCAGGTCCGAACCGTTCCCTCAGCTCGCCTCGGCCAGCAACGCCCATTGCTTCGGGCTCGACTCGGCCAGGACATCGGTCAGGCGAGTCGGGTAATCCCCCGTGAAGCAATGATCGGTGAATTGCGGCCGCACCGGATCGCGCTTGGCCAGCCCCATGGCGCGGTAGATGCCGTCGATCGACAGGAAGGCGAGCGAATCAGCCCCCATATAGTGCCGCATACCCTCGAGGTCCGTCTGTGCGGCGAGTAACTTCTCGCGCTCGGGCGTGTCGATGCCGTAGTAGTCCGGATGGGTGATCGGCGGGCAGGCGATGCGGAAATGCACCTCTCTGGCGCCCGCGTCGCGCATCATCTGCACGATCTTGACCGAGGTGGTGCCGCGCACCACCGAATCGTCGATCAGCACCACACGCTTTCCCTCGATCACGCCGCGGTTGGCACTGTGCTTCATCCGCACGCCGAGTTCGCGGATCGACTGGCTCGGCTGGATGAAGGTCCGGCCGACGTAATGGTTGCGAATGATGCCGAGTTCGAACGGAAGACCGGAGGCCTGGGCGAAGCCGAGCGCCGCCGGAACGCCGCTGTCCGGTACCGGTACGACGACATCGGCGTCGACCGGGCTCTCGCTCGCGAGTTCGGCCCCCATGTTCTTGCGAACCTGGTAGACCGAACGGCCGTTCACGACGGAATCCGGGCGGGCGAAATAGATGAACTCGAAGATGCAGGGCCGAGCCGGCTGCGGCGGGAACGGCTTCAGGCTCTCGATCCCGTCTTCCGAGATCACCACGATCTCGCCGTTCTCGACGTCGCGCACGAAACGCGCCCCGATGATGTCGAGCGCGCAGGTCTCGGACGCCAGGATGTAGCGGCCGTTGAGTTCGCCCAGGACCAGCGGGCGAATGCCCAGCGGGTCGCGGGCGCCCACCAGCTTCTTGTTGGTGAGCGCGACGAGCGCGTAGGCGCCCTCGATCTGGCGCAGGGCCTCGACGAATCGCTCGACGAAGCGGGGCTTGCGGGAGCGTGCGACGAGATGGAGGATCACCTCGGTGTCGGACGTCGACTGGCAGATCGCGCCGTCGCGCACCAATTCTCGGCGCAGCGTCAGGCCATTGGTAAAATTGCCGTTATGGGCCACCGCAAAACCACCGCCGTCGAGTTCGGCGAAGAGCGGCTGTACGTTGCGCAGGATGGTCTCCCCGGTCGTGGCGTAGCGCACGTGGCCGATCGAAGCGGAACCGGCGAGGCGGGCGATGACGGCCTCGCTGGAGAAGTGGTCGCCCACGAGGCCGTGGCGGCGTTCCGAGTGGAACTGCCGACCGTCGAACGCCACGATCCCCGCAGCCTCCTGACCGCGATGTTGCAGCGCGTGCAGTCCCAGGGCCGTGATGGCGGCCGCATCGGGATGCCCGAATATGCCGAACACGCCGCACTTCTCACGAAGGGATTCGGTTTCCAGATCGCTCAATGATCCATCCTCAAGCCGGGATGCCCGATGCACTTCGTGTCGGAAGAGCGGGCCGATGGGCAATGGGATCGCAGCAACGTCCCGTTCTTGGCAGGAGATGGAACAAGTCCTCGCCGATCGTTAGGGCTGGCTCGCCCGGGCTCACTGTTTTTTGTTGGTCGGCCTGGTGGCGCCCGGGGTCCCGTTGACCTTGCCCAACAAAGCGTTGAGCCCTTGCTTGTCGTCCGGCGCCGCGCCGGCGACGGCAGGCTTCGGCGTTGCGGGGGCGGCCTCGGTCCGGCGGCCGGGGGGTGCCGGTGTGGCGCCCGGCGGCACCGGCACCGCTTCGTTGTCGGCCGGCACGTCCTCGTTGGGCGAGGTCTTGTCCTTTCGGAATCGCTTGAGGAACGTGTTCTCCGGATCCTCGGGCAGCATGGCGACGATCTGGTCACCCGTGGCTTGGAGCAGGGGCTTCGACTTCGCGGTCGCCACCCACTCGGGCTGCGACTTCGGAGGAACGAGCCAGTTGAAGAACAGGAACGCCACGACGCCGAGCAGGAACCCGCGGCCGGCGCCGAACAGGAAGCCCAGCGTCCGGTCGAGCGCCCCGACCTTGCTGTCGAGGATCGCATCCGACAGCTTCACCGTGACGATCGACACGACGACCAGCGTGGCGAAGAACACGATCGCGATCGCGACCACCATGCGAATGGTGTCCTTGGCGATGTAGTGGTCGAGATAGGGCGTCACCAGCGGGTACAGATAATAGGCCGCGATGGCAGCGGCCGCCCAGGAAGCGATGGCCAGCACCTCGCGCGTGAAACCCCGCACCATCGAGAGGAGCGCCGACACCACGATGATGAACAGCAATGCCAGATCGAGATAGGACGGCATGGCTGTGCCCTCGCGCCTTTGTGTCGTCGTCGCCGCCATTTCGGCGGACCCACTGGCCGCGGGTTATATCGAAGCCGTCCGGCCCCGTCATCTGTTGCGGACCGCGCCGTCGGCCACTCAGAATCGAGGATCCGGCTTGCCCCGGCCTGGAGACCTTACGGCCCGTCAGCCGAAGTCCTCGGTCTCCAACTCGGTCTGGCGCGGCGCGGCGCGGCCACGCTGCGCACCTTTCGTATCGCGCGTCCGGGTGTCGCGGCCGCCCGGCAGGGCCGCGATCCTGGCCACCACATCGGCAATATGGGTGACCCGCTCGACTCTGAGTCCCGCCGACTCGTCGCTGCCGCCGCCCGGTGCCACCGCGGCCTCGAAGCCGAGCTTGGCCGCCTCCTTCATGCGTGCCCCGCCGTGCACGACGGGCCGGATCGAACCCGAAAGTCCGATCTCGCCGAAGAATACGGCATCGACGGGCAGGATCTTGCCGGTGATCGACGAGACCAGTGCGGCCGCGGCCGCCAAGTCGGCCGCAGGCTCGACGATCCTCATGCCGCCCGCCACGTTGAGGTAGACGTCGTATTGTCCAAGACGCACCCCGGCATGAGTCTCGAGCACCGCGATCACCATGGCGAGGCGGTTCTGGTCCCAGCCCACGACCGCGCGGCGCGGCATGCCGAGCGCGGTCGGGGCCACGAGCGCCTGCATCTCGACCAGAAGCGGCCGCGTGCCTTCCATGCCGGCGAACACCGAGGTTCCGGCCGCGGTCGCGTCGCGGCCCGACAGGAAGAAGGCCGATGGATTCACGACCTCGGCCAGCCCGCGCCCCGTCATCTCGAAGACACCGATCTCGTCGGTCGGCCCGAAACGGTTCTTGAGGGCTCGCAGGATGCGGAAATGGTGGCCGGCGTCGCCGTCGAACGACATCACCGCATCCACCATATGCTCGACCACCCGGGGCCCTGCGATCTGCCCGTCCTTGGTGACGTGTCCCACCAGGATCACGCAGGCATCGGCGTTCTTGGCGTAGCGGATCAGCCATTGCGCGGCGCCTCGGACCTGCGACACGGTTCCGGGCGCGGCGTCGATGGTCTCGGTCCACATGGTCTGGATCGAATCGATCACCACCAGGTCGAAGCGCTCGAGGCTCAGCGTGCCGACGATCTCTTCGACGTTGGTGGCGGCCGCGAGCCGCACGGGCGCGCCCGACAGCCCCAGCCGTTCCGCGCGCATCCGCACCTGCGCGGTCGCTTCCTCGCCCGAGATATAGGCGACGCGCCCGCCCGCCTGGGCGAGCTTGGCGCAGGCCTGGATCAGCAGCGTGGATTTGCCGATGCCGGGCTCGCCGCCCAGCAGGATGACCGAACCCGGCACGAGGCCGCCGCCCGTGACACGGTCGAGCTCGCCGATGCCGATCGCGGTGCGGGGCGGCTCCGCGCCAGTCGCTTCGAGGCTCTGGAAGGCGATCTGCCGACCCTTCGTGGGTGCCTTGCGGGCCGTGGCGGCGCCGATGCCGGTCGCAGCCTGCTCCTCGACGATCGAGTTCCAGGCTCCGCAGGCGTCGCACTTCCCCTGCCAGCGGTTCGAGACCGCGCCGCAGCTCTGGCAGACGAAAGCGTTCCTGGCTTTGCTCATGCCTCAGCATATCCGGATTTTGCGGCGTCGTGCTTCCCCTGAGCGACGAACCCCGAGCGCTCGAGCAGCGACACGATGCGTCGCTCCGCTAGCCGATCTCGGAAGGGGAGGTCGCCGCGCCATCGCCGATATAATTTCGCCGATGACGCCGCCCGAGATTGACCAGGATCTCGTAGCCGATCGTGCCGCAGCTTCGGGCAAGGTCGTCGACTCCGGTCCGGGACCCGAGCCACTCGACCCACTTCTCCGTCTCGACGATCCCGGGGGGCACATGCGTCACGTCGGCGATCGAGAGGTCCATGGAGATCCGGCCGACGAGCCGGCAGGGGATGTCGCCAATGAAGACCCGTGCTCCGCCGCCATCGCCGAGACCGCTGCCGCCGATCGGTACGCCATCCGCGTAACCGAGCGCGATCGTGGCGAGGCGGGCGGGCCGCCGCGCCGTCCAGCGGCCGTTGTAGCCGGCCGTGGCACCCGCGGGCACGTCCCGCAGTTGCAGGATCCTGGCCCGGAGCGACACGACCGGGCGCATGGGATTCGGTCGGCCGGGGGTCGGATTGCCACCGTACAGCGCATAGCCCGGCCGCACGAGATCGTGGAACGGGCGCTGGGGCAGGAAGATGCCGGATGAATTGGCGAGCGACGCCGGACGTGCAGCCAAGGCCCCCTCGCGGGCCCGCGCGAAAGCTGCGATCTGCCGCGGATTGACCGGGTCGGCCGCGTCCTCGGCCGAAACGAGGTGACTCATCACCAGAGTGACGCCAGCGGCCTCGAGTGTCGCCTCGGGCAGCAGGCGCGCGTCCTCGATCGGAAAGCCGAGCCGGTTCATGCCCGTGTCGACGTGGAGAGCAGCGCCGGGCAGGTCCGGCCCGGTCCAGGCGCCGCGCGCCGCCTGCCAGGCACCGAGTTCCTCGGCCGAGCCCAGCACGGCATCGAGGTGGTGCTCGCGATAATCGGATGCGGGTGCCGAGGTCGGATGGAAGCCGTTCAGCACGAGGATGCGGCCCGGGAAACCTGCCGCCTGCAGCGCGCGACGCGCCCTGCGCCCCTCCCACACATGGGCCACGAAGAAGGCTCGACATCCGGCCCGCGCCAGGGCCGGCACGGCGGCCTCGATGCCGAGGCCGTAAGCATCGGCCTTGATGGCGGCCCCGCATGCGGCCGGCGCCGCGCGCGCCGCGAGGGCGCGCCAGTTGTGGCCGAGGGCGCCGAGGTCGATGGTCAGAACGGCCTGGGCGTCGCGGTCGTCGTCCCGCGACGGGACGGGCAGGGGGGCGGTCGTCACATGCGCACCGGCAGGTGATCGGCCTCGATGAGATCGGAGAAGCGGGTCACCTGAGCGTCGAACTGCAGCTTCACCGTGTCGGTCGGGCCGTGGCGCTGCTTGCCGATGATCACCTCGGCCTTGCCATGCGCGCGCTCGCAATCCGCCTGCCAGGCCGGGAACTCCGCCGAGTCCTCCTTCGGCATCCTGTTTTGCAGGTAGTATTCCTCGCGATACACGAACATGACCACGTCGGCATCCTGCTCGATCGAGCCCGATTCGCGCAGGTCGGACAATTGCGGCCGCTTGTCTTCGCGGTTCTCGACCTGGCGGCTCAACTGCGACAGCGCCACCACCGGCACGGCGAGCTCCTTGGCCAGCGCCTTGAGCCCCGTGGTGATCTCGGTCAGTTCCTGCACGCGGTTGACCTGGCCACCCGACCTGGAGCCGGACAGGAGCTGGAGATAATCCACCACCAGGACATCGAGACCTCGCTGACGTTTCAGGCGGCGCGCGCGGGCCGTCAGCTGGGCGATCGAGATGCCGCCCGTCTGGTCGATGAAGAAGGGCACGTGCTGCATGTCGCGCGCCGCCTCGGTGACGTGGCGAAAGTCCTCGTCACTCACGTCGCCGCGGCGGATCTTGTAGGAGGGAACACCGGATTGCTCCGCGATGATACGGGTCGCAAGCTGCTCGGCCGACATCTCCAGCGAGAAGAATCCCACGACCCCGCCGTTTGTGGTCTGGCGGGACCCGTCGGGCTTGCTCTCGAACCGGTAGGCCCTGGCGATGTTGAACGCGATGTTGGTGGCGAGCGAGGTCTTGCCCATCGCGGGCCGGCCGGCCAGCACGACGAGGTCGGATTTCTGCAGCCCGCCGAGCGACCGATCGAGGTCCCGGAGACCGGTCGAGATGCCGCTGAGCTTGCCGTCCCGCTCATAGGCCTTGGCCGCCATGTCGATGGCGGTCGTCAGCGCGTCCGAAAAGCGCTGGAAGCCGCCCTCGGTACGGCCCGATTCGGCGATCATATAGAGCTGGCGCTCGGCTTCCTCGATCTGTTCGCGGGGGGAGTGGTCGACGGGCGCATCGAAGGCGACGTTGACGATCTCCTCGCCAATCGTGATGAGGCCCCGGCGGATCGCGAGGTCGTAGATCATGCGGCCGTAATCGGCCGCGTTGATGATGGTGGTGGCTTCGGCGGCGAGCCGGGCCAGGTATTGGGGCACCGTGATGCCCCCGAGGTCGTGATCGCCGAGAAAGGTCTTCAGCGTGATGGGGGTCGCGATCTTGCCGGCTCGCACCAGCGACGACGTGACCTCGAAGACGCGTCGGTGGATCTCTTCGGCGAAATGCTCCGGCCGGAGGAAGTCCGACACACGATCGAAGGCGTCGTTGTTGACCAGGATGGCGCCGAGCAAGGCCTGCTCGGCCTCGACATTGTGGGGCGGCAGCCGGAAACTCTCGGGCTGCGGCACTGCGGCCCACCGCTGAATCGCCTCTACGTTGGACATGGTCGAATTGCCTCGGGCAGGCGCGGTTCGGTCTCGCGCGATGTTCGGCTCGCCGGCCCTAAGCCGGCGTTCTAGTCCGGCACGGCCGGCCGCGACAGCGCCTTCGCGCCGGGCTCCCCTTATCCCCGGTACCTGACGATAAACGCAACATCCTGCATGCCGGCCCGAGCTCTCGCCGAGCTCTTGCACGGCCGGCATGTGGCGACTATAAGCCGCCCCATCCCACACGCGGAATGAAGCGGCCCTGCATCAAGGGCCGCCCCGGTGGCTGGCCCGACCTCATCGTCGTCGCCGGCCGA
>JAABUM010005606.1_pt1 | contig 13040 bp, 13 predicted proteins | sample 5559161 | NCBI WGS metagenome assembly JAABUM01 (sample SAMN10711868, study PRJNA513369) | rock metagenome | isolation source: Antarctica rocks | place: Antarctica: Victoria Land, Siegfried Peak nord | reverse complement strand
TATGAACCCGATGCCGACCATGGCCGAGGCGATGCCCCGGCGGCTGCGGGGAAAACGGTCGGGCACCATCGCCGAGAGTGGACCCTGGAGGGCGTTCAACGACACCTGGACAATCACCCAGAAGATGGTGATCCACAGGATCGAACTCAAGCCGCCGAGCCCGAGGAGGAAGACGGCCCCGGCCGCCGCCCCGATGATCATCCAGGGCGCGCGACGACCGAGGCGGCTGCGGGTGCGGTCGCTGAAGGCGCCGACGATCGGCTGGGCGAAGAGGGTGAAGACGAAGGAGACCGTGGTGACGGTCGCGAGGTTGCTCACCTTGTGGGCCGCATCGATGGCGGCAACCTGGTTGGGCAGCAGCACCACGATCAGACCCGAGTAGGTGGCGAACAGCACGAGGGAGGTGATCGCCAGCGACGGCAGTAGCCTGCGGCTCGCGGGCGGGCTCGCGGCGATCGACGGTGGTGCTGCCCCATTGCTGAGGTCACTCACGAGGGTGGGAGGACGAAGGGCGCCGTGCTGCTCGGCGTCGTAGACCGCTGCGGCGGCCCCGGCCGGCGCGCCTGGCACCGCGGCGCGCAGGTCGAACTCGGGTGGCTGGGTGGACACGAGTTGCCTCCTCATTGAGACAGATGTCGTACGGTGCTGACCGCCCGTAAAACCGAGCGATGTTTGGTAATGAGAGAGTGCGCCTTCGTCCTGCAGATTTCAAGGGTTAATTTCTGCGGTGATGCCGCACGAGACCGCGGGGATGCAGAACATCCGGGCGCGACATCACCCACGCGGGTCAGCCCCGCCCCCAATACAGCTCTGCCGGGTCTCGGGCACAGCCACCTCCGCCCGACACCCCTAGACCGTCCACTGTGGCCCGAAGGTGGTCACCGATTGGTCACGGAGGATCCATGACACGGGGAAGGCGGTGGAACTGGCGCTGAGAGTCCTGGAGAAGTACTAACGGCTGTTCGTCGACTACATCGCACGGTGGATGGTGCGCGGAGCGGGCACGGCGCTGCGCGCGGAGCTGATGGCGAACGCCGTGGTGACCGCACACAACCACGTCCTGCGTAGGTGGCTGCGCGGGAACACCGACACCCCGGAGACAGAGTTCGACGCCGCGATGGCGGAGGTCATCGAGCTCTTCGGTGACCAGGCCGCGGTCACCGACAACAGTGAAGAAGAGGAAGAAGCAGCATCGATACTCGTTCTCCGCACCCGCTAGGACCTGCAGGACCTCCTCCCCCGACTCCAACGACTACTACGCTGATAGGCACCAGAGGTTCGTCTGATCTTGATTGGCCTTCGAGGAGTTTGGATGGATGGGCTGAACGCCGCGAGTTTGTCGAGCAACACCGGACGTGCATCTTCGGATACGGCCGCAAGAACGACGGCCCGGCGATGACGGTTGTGTACTACGTCCTGGACGGCGACGACCTCTTGATCTCCACCATGGCCGACCGGGCGAAAGCACATGCCGTGCAGAGAAACGGCAAGGTCAGCCTCTGCGTCCTGGACGAGCAGTGGCCGCTGACCTACGTGCAGGTCTACGGCGATGCTGTCGTCGAGGACGACTTCGACCAAGCCGTGGACGTCATGCGGCGGGTGATCGACTTGATGGCCGGCGAACCGATGCCCGCCTCGAAGCTTCCCGAGATCAAACGGATGTGCCGGGATGAGAACCGAGTGGTGATCCGCGTCAAGCCGTACGCAACGTTTGCGACCCCGCCGCGCCACGTCTACCAGGCCGAGGACATCGACACACTGACGCACTCCGTCAGCAAGAGCCTTCCCTGGTAGCGACTTCCCGGGAGGGCCTGCCGCCTGGAGGCAGGCGCCGACCACCTGCGCGTTGTGTACAGACCCTGGCCCGCATACGCAGCCTGGAGGCTGGCGTCGTTCATCACCGGCAACGGCGCAGTTCGCGGCTGCCTGGGCGTTACGCAGATCACCCTGTGACCCACCCGACCGTAACAAAAGATTATAAGATGTCAACCGGATTGAGTTCGGTGCACGTTGCGCGATCCGTGCCTTAACCGGGCAGCGGGCTGAGCCGGGTCCCGCAGCGCGAGTACTGCGATGAAGCTGACGGCACTGAGCACCACCATGTAGATGCCGATCGAAATCGACGTACCCGTCCTGGCGAGCAGCGCGACGGCAATTATTGGGGCCAGGGCGCCGCCGAGGATGGACCCAAACTGATAGGCGACCGACGCCCCGCTGTAACGGATGTGCGCGGGGAATATATCCGCCACGAGGGCGGCCTGCGGCCCGGTCATGCCGGCGACTCCCACGGCCGCCACTGCGTACGCCACCAACATGAGCGGCGTCGAACGGCTGTTCAGCAGTGTGAAGAATGGCAATGCCCACAGCCCCGTGATCGCCAGACCGGTGAGGAATACCGGTTTGCGTCCATAACGGTCCCCGAGCGCGGCGGCGAGCCCGACCAGGACCAGCCACACCCCTGCAGCGGCGACGATCAGCCAGAGCATCCGCACGGACGGCACCTTCAGGACGTCTTTACCGTAGGAAATGAGGTAGACGAAAAGCAGGTATCCCAATGCCGGCGAGGCGATCGACGCGACACTGGCCAAGAATAGGGTCCGGGGCTGGGTACGGACGAGTTCGATCAGCGGCATACGGCTGACCCGTTCCTCGCGCTTGAGTTCGGTGAAGTCGGGGCTTTCCAGGACGCGAAGCCGGGCGACGAAGCCATAGCCGATCAGCACGGCCGAGAGAAGGAACGGGATGCGCCACCCCCAGGACAGCAGCTGCTCCGGCGTCAGCGCGGAACCAAGCACGATGAATACGAGGGTTGCGAAGATGATGCCCAGTGGGTTGCCCATCTGGGCGAAGGACCCGTAAAACGTTCTACGGTTCGCTGGAGCGTGCTCCACTGCTAGCACGACAGCGCCGCCCCATTCACCGCCTATCCCGAGCCCCTGCACAAAGCGGAGGACCACGAGCAGAATCGGTGCCCATACACCGATTGACGCGTAGTTGGGCAGCAAGCCGATGCAGAACGTCGCCACGCCCATCATCAGCAGCGAGGTGATCAGCATCGACTTGCGCCCCACACGGTCCCCGAAGTGACCCATCATGATCCCGCCAACCGGACGCGCGAGGAAGCCAATCGCAAAGGTTGCGAACGCAGCTAACGTCGCGGCTACCGGTGAAAAGCCGGGAAAAAACTGGCGACCAAAGACAAGGGCGGCGGCAGTCCCGTAGATGTTGAAGTCGTACCATTCAACAGTGGTACCAATCATGCTCGTGCGGGCAACCCGCCGCATGACGCGTCGCTGCTCGGCGGTGTTCCGATCGCTGTCGTTTCCGGCGGATGGCACCGTGACGGCGGACGCGGGGTATGTGAGCTGGTCATTGACATCAACGTTCCTATATTCGAGGGTGGCTTGTGAACCGATCCTGAGCATTGCGACCGAAGCTGATGTGAGCGTTCGGGAGTTCGTGATGCGCTGGGGCGCTCCTATCGGTTCGTTGAAAGGGCGCTGGTATCGGCGACGGTGTTGACGAGCTCGCCGATGCCCTCGATTTCGATCCGCGCCGTCGCGCCGGGCCGGAGGAACTTGCCCTGCTTGTGGCCGACTCCCGCGGGTGTGCCGGTGAGGATGACGTCGCCCGGCTCGAGCGTCGTCTGACGCGAGAGATAGGCGACGATGTTTCGCACAGGGTGGATCAGGTCGCTGGTACGAGCATCCTGGCGGAGTTCGTCGTCGACCCAGGTGCGAAGACGCAGGTCGTCAGGATCGTCGAACTCGTCAAGCGTGGCGAGGCAAGGGCCCATCGGGGTGAACGAGTCGAAGCTCTTCGCCGCGGAGACGTCGGCCTTGCGACCCGGAACCCGCCCCTTTTGCACGTCCCGTGCGCTGACGTCGTTGCATATGGTGTATCCAGCGACGCCACTTCGTGCGTGGTCTTCATCCACATCGGTGAGGCGCTCCCCGATGACAATGCCGAGTTCCCCCTCGTAGTCCACCTCTCGCGGGGCGGCGCGGGGAAGCCGGATGTCCCGGCCCGTGCCGATCACCGATGACGGGGCCTTCAGGAAGATGATCGGGTCACCGACCTCTTCGTCGAACCCGACTTCCGTCCGGTGGTCGTGGTAACCGAAGCCGACCGCCCAGATCTTGGATGGCCGCGGGATCGTCGCCAGCAACGACGTCGCCGCCAACGCGGTCCGCTCGAGGACGAGTGCGGCTCCGATCTCGGCCACGGAGAGACCAGCCTGCAGCGCCTGCCCGAGGTCGGCATGAGCCACGTCAAGATGGGCGACGATGTCGCCGTCCTCCAGTCGGCCGATCCCGCGACTCGTGCTGACCAGCCGGCTCACAACTGGCCGTCCGCCGGCTCGAGGCTGAGTAGCCGGTCGCGGGGTTCACCGGAATGGAAGCGGGCCGCGAACTCGGTGGCGTCCAATTCCAAACCCGACGGGTTCGCGGCGAACGCGGGGCTGGACATGAACGCGAGCTCCTCTTCCAGGGTGGGGAAGTTGGAGCAGGAGAACTCGATGACGTTCCCATCAGGGTCCCGGAAGTAGAAGCTGGTGGCCTGTCCATGGTTGGCCGTCCGATGCGGCAGTGCCCCGAAGGCGCCCATGTGCTCGTACTGGCCGATCAGTGCCTCCAGCGAATCGACACCGAACTGGAAGTGGTGCAGCCCCGGGCCAGCAGGAGCCTCCCCAATGAGACTGTCGACGCCGAAGACACCCAACACCTGGCTGTGCGGGTGGCCGTTGTCGTGCACTTGGAAGAAGGCCAGCCGCACGTCGACCGCTCGTTCGGGCACTCCCACGGGGCGCGGAGGGGCACCAGGGTCGGGTGATCGCTCGAAGAATGGTCCGTGGCCCAGCAGATGGGCATACCAAGCATGCATCTCCTCGAACCGGCCGGTCTTCAACACGAGTTCGGCCATTTGCAGAGGCACAGCCGTGGTGGCGGCCTCGGTGTCTTCGACTGATTCAGTGGTTGTCATGACGCCTCCTAGGAATGGGTTGACTGATGCGTTGCACGAAAGAACCGAGAGACGGCGGCGGCTCGGGTCATGTGCCCATACCGTCCGCCGCGTGTAGCGGCCGGGAGAGGCGGCGGTGGATCCGCCAGCCAGAGGCGCGGCAGTACAGCACATGTTCGGTGTCGAGCACTCGTTCCAACAGGTAGCGCCCGTCGGGCTGACGCACGTGCAGCAGGACCATCGCCTGGACCCGGGCTTCACCCACTGCCGCCGCAATCACCCGCTCGTTCGCGACGAGGTGCACGGTGTGCCGACCGATCTGGGCCTGCCGCTCGACCAGGAACGCAGCAATAGCGGCACGGCCGATCAGTTCCTCGCCTCGAGCCTGAAAGACGGCGTCCTCGGTGAACAGATCGATCGCCTCGGTAGCACGACCCCGGTCGATCGCCCCGTGGTAAAGCGAGGACCGCGTCCCAGGCGCCGGCGAGCTCTGCAGTGGGACCGCCCAGCATGACATCCGACATGTGATTTAGCCCTCACTTCTCTTGAATGAGAGTCAAGGTAGTGGCCTCAGTGGGTGATGTCAATCACGCATTTGACGCGGGGTGCCGTCGGAGCGACAGATCTTGACTAACCATCAAGAGAGTGGCAATTTCGACGCACAGCACCCTTGTCGCGGTCCAGAGGCCGGACAAGGCGATCAGGAGGAGTGCCAATGAACGAGAACGAGGTCGTCGTCGTTGGTGCGGGCCCGGTGGGTCTCGCGCTTGCCACCGAGCTGGGCTCACGGGGCATCGCCGTCCAGGTGTTGGATGCCGGGGACGGCAGTGTCGCCTTCCCGGCGGGCGAGGCCGTGTTCTCTCGCACAATGGAGCACCTACGCCGCTGGGGCATCGCCGACGAGGCTCGCCGTGAGGGTTCCCCACCCAGCGACTTTCCGCACCGCATCGTCTTCATGACCAGCGTCACCGGGCACCTCCTCACGGCATTCGACAACGGGGCGACCAACGCCCGCCCCGGTGAGTTCGCCCCCTACACCCGAGGGCCCGGCGTTCCTGTCCAAGTTCTCCTTCCTGCCGCTGCTCCAGCGCGCCGCTGCAGCACAGCCGAGCGTCCAAGTCACCTACGGTCAGACTGTCGTGGGCATGGAGCACGACGACGACGGCGTAGCAGTCCTCGTCGAGGATCTGGAAAGCGGAAGCATCCGGGCGCTGCGCACCGCCTACCTCGTCGGCTGCGACGGAGGGCGGAGCTGGGTGCGCAAGCGCCTCGGCATCGAATTCGTCGGCGACTTCGCCCAGGGCCGCAACTTCGCTGTGCACTTCCGGGCCCCGGCGCTGATGGAGCTCCTCCGCGAGCACGCCGACGGGGTGGCCGCACAGATCCAGACCTTGGCCAACGAGAGCCGCCCGTACATCACGGTCGTCGACGGTGCAGACGAGTGGCGGCTGTCGGTGTATCTCGACCGCGACCCCTCCCCGGAGGACGCAGTGCGGTGGGTGCACGCAGCGATCGGCAAGGAAATCGACGTGCAGATCCTGCGCTCACAGCCCTGGAGTGGACACCGGGTGGTTGCCGAGAGATACCGCGACGGCCGGGTGTTCCTGGCCGGCGACGCCGCCCACCTGCTGTGGCCCAAGGGGGGCTTCGGAGCGAACACCGGCATCGGTGACGCGGTTGACCTCGGTTGGAAGCTCGCCGCCGTCCTCTCGGGATGGGGAGGCGAGGCCCTCCTGAACAGTTATGAAGTAGAGCGCCGTCCAATCGCCGTGCGCAATGTGTCCGAGGCATCCAGCAACTGGACGTCCGACGCCAAGATCACGCCAGACCCCATCCTTGACAGCGACAACGCTGACGGCGCGGCCGCCCGTACCCGGATGGGAGCGCTCATCCGATCACTGCGCGGCCGCGAGTTCCGCAGCATCGGCGTGCAACTCGGCCATCGCTACCGAAACTCCCCGATCGTGGTCCCTGATGGCGGTCTCGAGCCGCCGGACGAGTCCGACAACTATGTGCCCTCGACCTGGCCTGGGTGCCGAGCCCCGCACGTCTGGTTGCCTGACGGATCCTCAGTCTTGGACCGCTTCGGCCATGGGTTCGTCCTCATCGCGACCGCCGACGCGACCGGCACCACCGCTGGTATCCAGAAACTCGAGCAAGCCGCCACGGTGCGGGGTGTGCCGCTCGAGGCCTTTCCCTGCGGCGACGCGCAGTTGCACGAAATCTACGGCAACGGTCTGGTCCTCGTCCGCCCAGACGGTCACGTCTGCTGGCGGGGGGACGCCCTCCCCGAGGACCCTGGCGCCTTACTCGACGTCGTACGAGGTGCGCGCGGTCACGGCGCCGAAGTTCTCGAGACGCCATCGGCTGGCAGGAGCGAGACCGCTCTCACACGACGGTGAAGAACCCTTGCAGCAGGAAGCGGATCATCTCGTGCGCCGGGCGCAGCGGCGGCTCGGATACGTTCGCACCCTCGAAGACCGAAATCACCACGTCCGCCACCATGGTCCGGTCGGCGTAAGCGGGATGCTGATCCAGGACCGCCTCCACCATCAAGCGGATCCAGGCCAGGAACCGCTCGTGCGCACCGCGCACGGCTGACGAGTGCTCCATCCGGTCATGCATGGCCCGGTGAAGTCCACGGAAAGACCGCATGTCCGCGAGGCCGCGGACCAGAACGGAGAGCGGATCGAGGCCCCGTAGCTCGTGGTCGAGGGCCTGAGCCTCACGCGTCAGCATCCGGTCCATGACAGCCGCGAACACGTCATCCTTGGACGGGAAGTACCAGTAGACGTTGGCCCGGGCCACGCCGGCAGCCGCACTGATGGCGGACATGGTGGTGCCGTCGTAACCATCTTTGAGAAACAGCTCCGTTGCCGCGGCGAGGATCTCGCCAGTCCGTTCCTCGCGCGGAATCAGCTGCCGGTTCCTTGGCACTAGCGCACCTCCGATTCCCCCCGGTGTCGCATCTTCTGCCAACGACCGGCTCTCTCTTGACGTCTGTTCAAGACGTGCCGATCGTAACTGCTGCGCTCAGATGATCGGTCTCAACCTGGCAGAGCTATCGGTGGACGGATCGATCAACGGTGCTCGGGACCAACTCGATGAGCTCGGCTACATCTACGAGATCGCCCGCCGCCGCCATCACCGTCATCCGCCGCCTCATCAACCAAGGCCAACACCCATTACCGCTGGCCGGCCGCCACCCGCAGACTCAAGACCAATCAATTTCCGGACGTTCTTGGGCACTCGAGTGCCTCAGACGCTAAGATATCAGGTACCACTAGCAGGTGTACGTAAAGGAGTTGAACGTGGCGCCCCAAAACGACCGTCAGGTGCGATCGGTGGTCGGGCGACAGAAGTCGGCGGTCGACCTTGTCCTGCATGAGATTCGACGCTCGATCCTCACCGGAGATCTCCCACCGGGCCAGCCGTTCACGGTGCCGGCCTTGACCGAGCGCCTCGGCGTGAGCCACGTCCCGGTGCGCGAGGCGCTGCGTCAGCTGGAGGCTCAGGGATTGGTCGTGCTCAACAGGTCTCGGAGCGCCACAGTGGCACCCTTGGACCCCGACGACGTGCGCTCCATCTATCGACTTCGCCTCCGCCTGGAGCCTGAGCTCGCCGCCGAGTCCGCTAGCCAGCGTTCGCAGAGTGAGATCACCGAGTTCGAGAGTGTGATTCGTGCGGCGTACGACACCACACTCGGCGAAGACTCGCACTGGGACATGCACCGGAAATTTCACGCCGCGCTCATCAGTCCGGCCGCTCAAGCGTGGGACATGCGTCTGCTTGGGCCGCTGTGGGACGCGGCTGAGCGTTACACCCGGCTGGTGTTCGATCCGGTCGAAGCCTCGGCCGCGACTCGGGCTGACCGGGAGCACGCCCACGACAAGCTCGTGGCCGCCGCTCGCAGCAAAGGTCCGGAACAGGTTCGCGACGAGCTGCGCCGCCACCTGGAAACCAATCTGGCGACCACCTTGCAAGCAATGCGCTCCATCACCGCTCCCGAAACGCCGTCGTGGTTGCGGCAGGAGATCACCGCCTGACGGTGAATCCGTCAGCCAGCGATGGTGGCGGCTGGGCTCTCAGCGGCTCGGGTCGTGTTGTCCGGCAACGTTTCGACCCAGTCGATGACTGTTCGGGCGTACAGCTCCGGCTGGTGGAGGTGCATTGAGTGCGGCATGCCCGGGAAGGACTGGTAGGTGAAGTCCTGCCCGGCTCCGGTCACCAGCTCCCGCACCCGGTTGGCCTGGAAGTCGGAGAGCGCTCCAAGCTCCATGCCCGACTCCTCATCGCGCTCGTGGAAGTGATGGGTGAACAGCACCGGCACCCTGACGTTCGCCAGCATCGTGGCGTGGTCGCAGCCCGCGGTGGCCAGGCCGCTCACGAACGAGCGGCCCCATTCCGGGTCGTATTCCTTCAGATTCTGCGGCGGTCCATCCTCGGGCGGGGCGCCGTCAACCGGCGGCATCATGACCCCGAGAGCCCGCAGCACCGGCCAAGGGAGTTCGCGAGGTGCAGCGGCTTGCATCTTGTCCCAGTCACCGATCGACCACTGGTCACCCAGCCACTTGTTGAATAGCGCAAACGACGGCCCCAGCCCTTGGTTGATCGGCTGACCGCACGAGGTCCTAGCCTCCGACGCGAACAACGGCGGGTCCTCCCACACCGCGGCGCGCACCTGGCCCGGTTTGGCGTAAGCCGACAACCAGGCCGAGAGCACACCGCCCGAGGACAAGCCACTCACGATCGTGGGCCGGCCGATGACGAGATCGATGAACCGAACCAGATCATTGCCCATGTTGTCGATGGTGTACCGCCCGGGAGTCCAGGTCGACCGTCCCTGCCCGCGCAGGTCGACGGCGTAAACCTGGAAGTATTCGGCCAGCAACGGCATGGCGCGCTCATAACCCCACCACGACTCGGTTTGGGCCGGAATCAGCAGCAGCGCAGGCAGAGTCGGCTCTCCGAGAACACTGTAGTTCAGCCGCACCTCCCCCACGTCGACAATGTGCTCCTCGTACGCGTGCGCGACGAAGGTGTCGGCGCGATCCTCCGCTTCCAGAAACTTCATGACGGGATTCCTTCCAGGCAACGGCGCGGCTCGCACCTAGCGTGCGGTGCTCGAATCCTAGACGCTCCATAAATGATAAGTTAGTATAACTGCAACCAAACTGCTCTACCGTCCGACCAGGAGTACTGATGCCCGTTGCACTCAAGAAGCCTGTTTCCGCTGACCTGGTCCGCCAGGATCGCAGCGACGTCAGCGATCGTGTCGCGACGATCCTGGCCGACATCCGCTCCGGGGGGGACGCGGCGGTCCGGCGCTATTCGGAGAAGTTCGACGACTGGTCCCCCGAGTCGTTCCTGCTGGGCCCGGAGCAGATCGAGGAGATCATCGATGGGCTTCCCGCGCAGGTGACCGAGGACATCCGTTTCGTCCAGCACCAGGTACGCAGCTTCGCCCAGCACCAGCGTGATTCGCTGACCGACTTCGAAGTCGAGACGCTGCCCGGGGTCCACCTCGGGCAGAAGCACATCCCGATCGACCGCGTCGGCGCCTACGTGCCCGGTGGCCGCTACCCGCTGACCGCATCCGCGCACATGACCATTGTGACGGCCAAGGTGGCCGGCGTACCCAGTGTCGCCGCCTGCACCCCGCCCATCCGCGGCGAGATTCCCGCCGCGACGGTCGCCGCGATGCACATGGCCGGTGCCGACGAGATCTACCTGCTCGGCGGCGTGCAGGCCATCGCCGCGCTGGCGCTGGGTACCGAAACCACCGCCCGCGTCGACCTGCTCGCCGGGCCGGGTAACGCTTACGTCGCGGAGGCCAAGCGGCAGCTGTTCGGCGAGGTCGGCATCGACCTGTTCGCCGGGCCGACCGAGATCCTGGTGATCGCCGACGAGAACGCCGACCCGTTCGTCGTCGCCGTCGATCTGCTCTCGCAGGCCGAGCACGGACCGGACTCACCGGCGGTGCTGATCACCACCTCACGCGCGCTCGGCGAGGAAGTCATCGCCCACATCGACCGCCTGCTGCCCGGTATGCCGACCAAGGACTTCGCCGAGCCGGCCTGGCGCGACCACGGTGAGGTGCTGGTCGTCGACTTGATCGAGGAGGCGTTCAGCCTGGCGGACACCTACGCCAGCGAGCACGTGGAGGTGCTCACCGACAACCCGCGGCTGGCGCTGGAGATGATGCACAACTACGGTGGCCTGTTCCTCGGTGAGGGAACCTGCGTTTCCTACGGCGACAAGGTCATCGGCACCAACCACGTGTTGCCGACCCGAGGCTCGGCGCGCTTCACCGGCGGCCTGTGGGTGGGCAAGTATCTCAAGACGGTGACCTACTCCGAGGTGGTCAACCCGCAGACCTCGGCGCAACTCGGCGAGATCTGCGGCCGCGCTGCCCGGGTCGAGCTGTTCGAGGGCCACGCTCGCTCTGGTGACGTCCGCGCCGCGAAATACGCCGGCACCGACCTGCCCTGGAGCGAGCACCAGCTGACCCGAGCGCAATCGTGAACCACGTGGTTGCCGGCCGCACCGCAGTGGTCACCGGCGGGGGCAGCGGGCTCGGGGCAGCCATCGTGGCCGCGCTCGCCGCTGGCGGTGCCCGCGTCATCGCGGTCGGACGCCACCGCGCCACACTCGAGGAGGTGGCGACGCGGATCGGCGAGGCCGTGCGGGTGGCCGTCTGCGACGTCGCCGATCCGGATGCGGTCAACGCCCTGGCCGCCGAGCTGGCCGACGAGGACATCTCCATCCTCATCAACAACGCCGGCATCGCCGGGCCCGTCGCGGCCCTCACCGACATCGACCCCACCGAGTGGGACGAGGTCTTCGCCGTCAACGTGCGCGGGGTTTTCCTCACCTGCCGGGCCTTCATCCCGGCCATGGTGGCCCGCGGCCGCGGGGACGTCATCAACATCGCCTCGGTATCCGGTAAACGCCCACTGGCCCGGAGAACCCCGTACTGCGCCTCGAAGATGGCGGTGATCGGGTTGACGACCACCCTCGCGGCCGAGGTGGGCCCGCTAGGCGTCACCGTGAACTCCCTGTCGCCGGGACCGGTGGACAGCGAACGGATGTACCGCAACTTCCGGCTGGAAGCCGAACGAACAGGAACCAGCTACGCCGACGCCGAACGCGCCTTCGTCTCCCGCGCCGCGCTGGGCCGCATGGTCACTGAAACCGAAGTCGCCCAAGCAATCACCGCAATGCTGTCGATGCCGGGACTCTGCGCCGCCGACATCGACCTGTCCGCCGGGATGGTGGCCCGATGAGTCGCACTGAATCCGCACCACTCGCTAAGCAGGTTCTCATCGCCGGGGCAGGTCCGGTCGGGCTGGTCGCGGCGGTGATGGCCCGCATTCTGAACTGTGACCAGCTGAGCGTGGGGAATGGCCTTCGCCATCTCGACGCCAACTCCGGGACGAAGATCCTCCTGCCCCCAGATCACGAGCACCGGCATTGAATTTCCGGTAAACGATTCGCAACGGACGAATAGCTCGCGGGAACCGTTGGTGTGAGTGCGATGGCCTCGCGCGGATGACGCAGAATAACGCCGATTTCGTGAGCTGCGGCGTCTGGGCTCCTTTCCGCGAAGCCGGGCGCGTGAAACATTGTGCTTACGAACTCTTCAGCGGCCCTGCGCCGAACGCGTTCATCTTGCTCGTCTCTCAGGGTGACCGCGAACGCTTGAAGCCGAGAGCACCACGAATCGACCGTCGGACAGATCGATCGTCGAGACCTCGTCGCCATTGCGCGTCAACCACTTGTGTGGAGCCCGCGCCCCGGGCCGGGCGGTCGGCCGGTAGTCGCCGACCCCTGAGAGCACCGCCGGTGTTCCGTCGGGCACGATCGCGGCCGAGTTGTAGCAGTAGCCGAAGCTCAGCCCGTCGGAGCAAAAATGCTCCAGCTGACTGGGGATCGCAGCGGCGATGCGCTCCCGAAGCTCTTCGCCGGCCGGTTGCTCGATGACGGCGAAGCCCACCGGGTCGTTCGTGAGGATTCCCGCGAGGCCCGACTCAGCCATCGTTTCGGCGTTGCGCACGCTGGTGTCGGTGTAGCGCTTG
>JAABUM010005605.1_pt1 | contig 13042 bp, 21 predicted proteins | sample 5559161 | NCBI WGS metagenome assembly JAABUM01 (sample SAMN10711868, study PRJNA513369) | rock metagenome | isolation source: Antarctica rocks | place: Antarctica: Victoria Land, Siegfried Peak nord | reverse complement strand
GGAGCCACGCACGAAGCGGGCAGGCACTTAGAGAGCGACTCGCCGACCACCTGACCGGAACCTTTGGCCAGGCCCGCGGCTGCTGTCCAGTGAACAGGTAGGCACCTACCCGCGGTCGCCGGGCCGCGGGCAGATAGCGGCTCCCCTTCTCGGGTGCCGCGGGCGGACCTACCCTTCGCGGTCCAGCGGGCCCAGGTGCAAGTGATGCTTGAAGCGCAACACGAAGTTCTCCACGAACTCTGCCGCTGGTGCAGCCACAACCGCGACTTCGCCGTCGTGCGGCAGGTGGACGGCCAGCACACACCCTCCCGGCGCATGACGACTGCTCGTCCTGCCGGGTGTTCGGGTAAGTCCGCAGCAGCCACTGGGCGAACCCTGGATTGCACACAATCGAGGCTGCCGTCGTGGGATGCGTTGACCAACGGGCCGACTCTCGCGGCCTCGACCGGGTCAATCTGGAGCTCAAAGGAAAGGTTGCGCACTAACCGAGGCTGGGGCGGCTCGTCATGGATGGAGACAGGCGTGACGTGCCAGCCGATGTTCGGGCTGCCGCACGTGAATACAATGAAGGGGGCGTCCGGGTCCAGGCATGCGAGTAGTTCCCGGCAATGCCCCGGCCAGACCACCACGCTCCACAGGCCTTGGCCCTGCTCGACAACGTCCCCAACGTGGCGCTCCATCAACCGAGGCTATTACCGGCTCCTGGCAGTCGGGCTAGCGGCGGCACATACCTTTCCGACGCTCCCGGTCAGAGCGGTTCCGACGTCCACCTCGGCATGTCCTCCACCACCCACACTTTCGCATGCGGAAGTGCAGTCATCAGCGCATGCGTGAGAGCGTCGATATCAGCCGCAGCGAACGCGGTGGCGTTCAGCAGGAGCACTTCCTCGGTCGGGTCGGTCGTTACCGCCCTGCGGGCTGACTCCACCCCGAACTCGCGCAGCACCGCACGCACGCTCTTCCTGGCGGCCTCATCCACGACGTGAGGCTATTGCCGGGTCTACTTTGGCTACCGGCACCTACCCTTTTCGGGTGCCGCGGGCAGCTAGGCACTTATGCCGGTCGGACCAGCTTCTGCTCCCACATTGCCATCTGCAGCACGAAACCTTTCCTTCGCCGTTCCTCTAGAGGCACCTCGGTGCGCATGAAGCCTGTGCGTTCGGCAACGGCCATGCTCGCAGGATTGTCTACTGCGATCATGAGCGTTGTCGTTGATATCCCGCCATTCCGGGCCAGTGTCAAGCCTGCGCGCACGGATGCGCTGGCATAGCCCTGGCCTTGGTAGTCGGCACCGATCCCGTATGCCATCTCAAGATCATCTGCGTTGCGGCCGGGGAACAGCAGAAGTTCACCCACAACTTGCCCACCGATCTCGCAGACGGCAAGCTGGAGCGATCCCAGCCGCCGTCGCAACTCATGCGCTCTCTCCACGTAGCCCAGAGCTTCACTGACTGTGAACGGTGTCGGCAACGGCGTCCACCGGTTCATCGGATCAGTGTCGAACAGGTAGCTCATCCGCGCGGCGTCTTGCGGCAGCCACTCCCGGAACTCCAACCCTTCCATCAATAGTGGAGTTGCTGCGTTCGAGGACCACAGCTTTACTGCCACCGGCAGAGGCTAACGCTCTGCCTGATCTCAATCATCCGCGCTCGGTGTCCAGGGATGCCGATGCGTTAGCGAGAGCCAAGTCGCTGTAGGACGTTGCCTCGGCTATTTCAAGCAGTTCGAGGTACTGCTCGCATTGGGTGAGCAGGGAAGCCCTGCCGAGCCCGCCTGTTTGATCGATCGCCTCGATCTCTACAAAGGAACCCAAGCCTTGGACCTCGTCGACGTGGAACTTCACATTGTCGATCCACAGGATGCGCCGGAGCTTGTCCACCTCCACGAGGATCCCCAGGGCACCGGCGAGCAGGTTCCGCAAGGCCCCCGACTCCTCGGCGCGGATTCCGATCAACGTCACATGGGAGTCCTTCGGCCGGCGGAGTCCTGACGAACGTAGTGGATCAACGAGTTCTCGATGTTGCCAGAGCGCAGCTTCAAACGTCCGGTTGCAGCGTGAAAGTAGGTGTCCACCTGACGATCGACCCCTTCCAGCACTGCCCCCAACCGCTGCAGCCGCTGTAGCAACGCCTCGGGATCGTCACAGCGAGCCTTGATCTCTACGTTCAGGTGCGCAGGCATGTCATGAGTTTGGAGGACGTGCACCCCCAGGCGCTCATCTGCCCGCGCGCAACGCGAACGATGACCTACGCGGCCTAGTTGCGTCGGCGCAGCCCCCGCCGCACGGACGGCACCGCGGCCATCGGCTGCGCATCCAGGCGCGCCATGAGCCCGCCAGTCTTGATCTTGAAGCGCGCGATCTCGGGCGTACTTTCTCAGGCCAGCAGGCTGGTCAACGCGATCTCGGCGGCACCAGCTCCGAGCAGACCGTCTTTCGGCCCCTGCTCAGCAGTGCCGGGAGGTATCTGCTCCTCGCGCAAGAGCCTGTTCGGGTCGTCGTCGGCGTAGGTGACCCGGAAGGACCGACCGGTGAGTTCCTCGAACCGAACGAAGGTCGGCATCGGCCATAGCTGGGGATCCCACCCTTCCAAGCACCCCAGAATCGGCCACTTCTTCTTCACCAGTCCCAGGTGTCCAAACTTGCAGACCAGCACGGCATCGGAGGCCTTCAGGTGCTCCACATCGCTTAGCTCCGGCACGTCTGCCCGCTTGGGGCCGAAGAAGTAGCCGAGAAGGACGCCGTCGGCCTGGGCCCGCGCGACCACCCCCGCCGCAAACTTGCCCTCTCGCAGTGGCACGGCGAACCAGGCGCCCACCGCGTAGTTGCGACGCGCCAACTTAGCCACCCAACCGTGCGAAGTAGTCCTCGGCTGCCTGCATGTACTTGCCGAGCCTAGAGTTCGAGAGGCTGATGCCTCTGATCTTGTTGAAACCGCCGTTGATCGACATCGCACCCGGGTTGGCGTCGTAGAGTGACTGCTCGAGACGGCCTACGGGTTGGACCGCCCCTGACACGGACCTGTTGGCCTCGCGCCGGACGGGTACCGCCCGAGGCCTGTCCGTGCCATCGCGGCGTCAGCGAACGAAGCCGCCGCCGCAGTAGAAAGTAGCATTGCGCCCAAAATAGAACCTGGCAGGACAAGTTTGGACAGCATCTCGACTAGAAATCTTCCGTTCCGAGGTCGGACCTCGGATCACGAAGTGACTCCCGTCGTGCGGTCATGCGGTTGGTGCCTCGGAACACCCGGCACCGCGCCCCGTGTCGATCAAACTACGTAGTCGGGTGCCGGAGGCAACAGGCATAGCCAGGTCGCAGTAAATGACGGCGGGCCGGCCACCGTTTCAACGGAGTCGAAATGCACTTGTCCTGTCGAATTCGCTAGTTATAGTTGATCTATGGCTAATCATCACTTCGGGAAGTTCGCTGACACGTGGAAGCACCTCGTTGTCAACGAGGTGCTGGCTGACCTTCGGCCCACCCGGTACGCCGAAACGCACGCTGGTTCAGCGACCTATCCCATGATCGCTGACGCTGAGCGCGAGTATGGGCGCTCCGGTTCCTCGACCTACCGGATGCCACCACTGACTTGGCTTCCACTGCCTACGCCCGGACTCTCGTCCGTCACATGACGGGTGAGACTCCCGTTTACCCCGGGTCCGCCCTGCAAGTCATGGAGGCACTGGGCGACACCGCTACGTACCTTCTGTGCGACGTGGACCCCGATAGCATTCAGAGCCTCAAGCAGTGGGCGCGTCGGCTGGGCATCCCTACTGCCGCTGTTGTCGAACGGGATGGGATGACGGCGGTTCGGGACTGGATGAGCAACGGCACCGCCGACGATGTCACCCTGATCCACATCGACCCTTTCGATCCGTCCGCCCGCAAAGACGACGGCCCCTCAGCACTCGAACTCGCCGGAGAAATCGCAGATCGCGGGCATGCGCTCGTTTACTGGTACGGGTACAACCATCCCGACCGGCGGGCCTGGGCGCTCAACCAGATCGGTGGTTCCACCCATTCAGACCTGTGGTGCGGTGACTTCCTAGTGACCACCCTCAGTGGCGAGACTCGCAACGACGGCAACCTCGGCGTAGCGACCACACCAGGCACCGGCAGCGGGGTAGTGCTCGCGAACATCCCGCCCAGCCTGCTCGACCGGTGCGACAGCCTCGCCCACAAAATTGTCGAGCACTACGAAGGCGTACCGCTGCCATCTGGTCAACCGGGCTGCCTCGACTTCACCGTCCGCGTCGGGAACTGACGCTCGTCTCAGGCCGCTGTTCTTGCAAAGGACCAGATGGGTCCGGTCAGTGCGAGACGATGCAGTTCTGACATTCCCAGCGGCACGGGACGCAGCGCCGGTCGAGGCAATTCGACCCCCCTCGCGCGCGCCAAGTGAGCGGGAGACTGCACGGCATGGGGTCACACGCGGCGGCGGACTGGCCGCCCGAGGAGAACGTCACGATCGAGCGGCTGGCGTTCCTGGCCGCCAAGCCCTACCTGCTCCGGCGGTCCAGCCCGTGGTGGCAGCAGCTCCTGCGTCTGGGCGACCGCGGCGCAAAGACGTCGGGCTAGCGCGGACTGGGTCCCGGCTCCGGGGCCAGCGCCCGGTGGCCCGGCGCGAACCCGCCTGAGCTCTGGCCGCCGCCCGACGCGGTCGGCGCCGCGAACGAAGTCCCAAGCGAGCGGATGCGCAGCTACGTCCCGCCTGCGAGTTGGCGGCGGCGGAGATGTCGGCGGATGAGCGGGTGGCGCTGCGCGAACGGGGAGAGCTCCCCGGCTGGTTCTGGCGCGCGCTTGACGAGCACGCCTCCGCGGAGCGCGCCCGCTCCTGACCCCGCCGTTTCATGATCCGTCTGTGCTTCATCGACGTCGACACCGAGGTGAGAACGCCGATGTCGCCGTGCGGCTAATGCCGGTTCCTCGACAGCATGTAGCCGCCTGATCGCGGCTATCAGCCCCACGCCCTCGCGCTTGAGAAGCGGCACTCATCGGTCGTACCGTGCCGAGTCCCAGATGCGCTGGAACTCATCTGCCGTCAGTGGGTGCACCGTGAACGCATCCTGCTCGTCGATGTCCTCCAGCGGAGGCAGCGGCTTCTCACTCAACCCGGTGACGCCATCGGGGTGAGCGGCATCCGCACGAAACCGCGTCCCGTCGCGGAACTCCTCGACGCAGCGCACCTCGTTCCGCCCATCGTCGAGTTCATGCCACATGAACACGGGCTCGTCCGCGTGGTCGTGATGCCACGCGGCGGCGAAGTGCCTGGTCACGACCGAAGGCAAGTAGCCGGATATAGCTGGTTGAGCAGCACCCGAGCGCTCGCAGGAGTTTGGCCGTCGCATCTAGCCTCGCTGTGTGAAGCGTGTCGACGGTGACTCCTACTTCTTCGTCGTTGACGCGCCTGCTCCGAGCCTGGACCCTGCTGTGCATGAGTTCCGGGCGGGACGAGGTAGCGGAGCCGAACACGCCGTCGGGTGTGATCGCTGGGACGGGCCGGTTGGCGAGGGGACTCGGGCAACCCGCCTATCACGGCTCCACGTTCAGGTTCACAGTGCTCCTTGGACTGATCATCGTCTTCACGATCATCACCATCGTCACGGGCTTGCTAGTCAGAGGCTGATGCTCGATCCGTCGGTGAACGAAGATCTCTCAGCGGCGCCACGGCAGCTACCCCGGGCCGCCTTCAATCGCGAGGCTCCACGAGCTGGAGGAAGAGGACGTTCTGGCCGTGATGGATGCGCTCGAGTGCCTCGTCGTCCAGAGGGGCGTGATCTTGAGCGTCGATGGTACTACAACCCCGAGGAGCGCAGCATGGCAACGTCATCGACGTGGGTAGTCCCGATGACAGCAGGCGCTCCGCGAATGGGTGCACCGCACCTTGAGGCATGGCGGCTGGAAGGCCGAGAAGTAGCAGTCCGTTTCGTCCTGCCGGTGTGCCGTTACCCGAACGCCTGAGAACGGCGACCTTCCAGCAGACGTGCACAGATCAGCCGCAGGCGATCAGCTAAGCGGGACCAGGATTACCGGGACGGTTACGGGCTGGGCTGTTGCATGACTGCACGACCTGCCCTCCCCGAGCAGGCTCGATCGCACATGCAGCGGTGTCGCTGGAGGGATAGGAGGGAAGGCGAAACCTCAGCAGGCCGGCTCCTGGTACGCCTTGCACGTCGGACGCTGAGATCCAGGTCAGCTCAGCGGATCGTTGCGTCCAGCCAGAGCGCCCGCCGTCCGGGAGTGTCAGGAGCCTGCGTGTGAGCCGCCGCGCCTATCATCGCAAGGTGGTCCCCTTGATTGTCGCCGGGTCGATGTCGTTCGCGATCGCGCTGCTATTGACCCCCGTCCTGGTCCGGTTCTTGCGCGAGCGGGGTATCGGTCAACCCATCCACGACGACGTCCGCCACCACTCCCTGAAGGCAGGCACTCCCACAATCGGGGGCCTTGTGGCGCCCATCGCCCTGGTGACGGCCTTTCCCGCTGCACTGCTTGTCTCGGGTCACGTCCCGAGCCCACTTGTCGTCGCGGGCGTGGCAGCCGTCGTCGCCATGGGGGGCGTTGGCCTCATAGATGACGGGATGAAGGTCTTCCGCGAGCGGAACCTGGGCCTGCGGGAACGGCAGAAGACCGTGCTGCAGACTCTCGTGAGCCTTGGGTACGCGCTGACGGTAACGGGGACGCACGGGAGTTGCAGGCAGCTCGCGTTCACCGACTGTCAACACCCGCTGCTGCACGTTCCCAGCTGGCTGTACGTCCTGCTGGTCATGGCCATCTTCTGGGGCGGTGCGAATGCCGTGAACTTCACGGACGGCATCGAGGGGCTGCTCGCCGGCGCGGCCACCGTCACCTTTCTTGTGCTAGCGGGTATTGGCTTTTGGGTGTTCCGCCACCCAGGGATCTACCGGATCCCGGATGCGCTCGACTTCGCCATCTTGGCTGCCTGCCTCGCAGGGTCCATGTGCGGCCTGCTGTGGTGGAACGTGTCTCCCCGGACGATCTTCATGGGAGACACGGGATCACTCGCGCTGGGGGCCGGTCTGGTCGTCGTCTGCTCCGGGCTCGGCATCACACTGCTCGTCCCGGTGATCGGGGCCCTATACGTCGGCGTCGGCGCCTCAAGTTTCCTGCAGCGGGTTTGGTTCAAGTGGACCCGCCGTCGAGGCACGCCCCGGCGCCTGTTCCGCATGGCACCGATCCATCACCACTTCGAACTCGTGGGGTGGAGCGAGTCGACCATCGTCGTGAGGTTCTGGATCGTCAACGCGATCGCGGCCGGGATCGCGGTCTTGCTGTTCTACGCGGACGCGCTCAGACAGCTCCACGCCTAGCGCTCCAGAGTGAAGAGTGCCGCCTCCCCGCGCTCGGGAACGGCATCTCTCAGCGGTAGACGTCGTCCCGCGTGGTGCCTGTGGGCATCTCGTTCCAAGCGCGGACAGCCTGCCGATTCCCCAACAGACAGGCTCCGCAATGCCTGCGGCGAGGCTTGTGATCGGGAACCGCGCGGTGACGAGGCGAGTCTGAAGGGGATGAAGCGTGTCTCGGTGATGCTCAGCGCGCTAGGCATGGCCTTGGGAGCCTCCGGATGCTCACCCGCCGGACCGGACGCCGGGTATGGCCACGCGACGATCGGCGGGGTCATCGAGGTGGCCTACGAGACGGGCCCGGTGACCTGGCGATCCGACACTGAGCGAGCCTGCAAACCCAAGCCAACCAGTCAACCTGACTCACTCCCGCCCGGGCACGTCTGGTATGCCGAACCGCGCGACGGCGAAAGTGAACTCCTCGCATGCTTGAAGGGCCGCCCTCACGTCTTGAGCGTCGTGCTACCTCGGTGACTTCATCCCCGGTGGGCGATGGAGGGCAGCGCGGCAAATCTGCCGCGCGTTCACCAGTACTCGCTCCTGCCGTGTGGGCGAAACTCCGTTGGCCCCTGATGGCCAGTCGCTCGGCAAGGGTGAATACGGGCAGTGATGCCGAACCAGTGTGCTGAAGGTTCCTCGTACTGGTACGAAGGAGCCATGAACGAGCGGGCCACGGAGTTGCTGGAACGGCATCCGTGGCGAGTTGCGGGAGTCACCGCCGTTCTAACGTTGATCGTGATCCAGTCTGCCATTCGAGCGGGTGCATCCAGCAATCTCGAACACTGGCCCGAATACCTCGCGCTCGGGTTGGTCGCATGGGCCGTGCTGTCGTTCGCGTTGACCTTCAAACTGCCGGCTCTCGCTGGACCACAGCCGGCGCTGGTTCGTTGGGCCCTGGCCTACGCTCCTGCCATCGTCGGCTCTTTCGTTCCACTGGCTGGGGGCCAACAGTGGGTCGCCTGGGCTGCACTTGGCATCAGCTACCTGCTCTTGCTGACCTTCGCCATAGCAGCCTCATCCGCTGGGCGTGTAGACCACAGGCAGACAACTACACCACCCGGCAGAAGCTGAGCCGGCGCAGCAGGGTCCTGAGGGGAGTTCTTCCTATCCTGGTCTTGGTCGGCTGTGGCGATGTTGGCTGGCTGATCGCAGGCATCCTGACCTGATTCGCTGCGGCACTTATCCTTCGTCGTCGGACAGCGTGATCAAGTGTCGCCGTTGCCGAAAGATCATGTAGGCGAAGGTCACCCAAAGGATGCCCATGAAGGCCCAGAAGGTGCGACCTGGCACGTCGCGGCCCGCCAGCCCGCCGCGACTGCTACGACGTTCACCGCGAGCAGCCAGCATGACAGCCGGTTGTGGCGTCGAGCCTGGCTCAGCGCTTCGGCGCGTGGGCCGCGTGCCCGTCGCAATTGTCGATCAGTGATGCGCTCCGCAAGGCCCACGCGGACACGGTAACAACCGATGGTCACCGACGAGCGTTCACGGACGGTAGGTCATCCGAACGTGATTGGTGGGGGTAACGCCGCATTGCAGTCGTTATCAGCAAGGGGCCCTTGGGGTCGGAAGCGGCACCTGCGACTAGTCCCTCTGCCACCAAGCGCCTTTGCAGAGGATGAGCCACACACCGAGGTGGCCGAGGCCGGGCTCTGCTTCGGAAAGGCGAGTCCCGATCATCTCGGCCCGTTCTCGCTTGTCCGCCTCTCGGCTCGCGAACAGCTTGGTTCGCACCTCCACGACGCAGTTCAGCTCACCAACGTCAAGAGGGCCTTTGCGCCGAAACCGATTCTCGATGTCACCCATCGACGGCGGACCTGTCCAAGGCTCCTCAGGGCAGGCAACGGCTTCCGCTACAACCGCAGGCAACAACTTGGCGAGACGCCGAAGAGTCGGCTCGGCGATCGAATCGTCATGGGTGACCTGGACCAGGGGCACCGGCACCCCGGTGCGCTGCTCGAGGTCGAATGCCCCCGGCGCCGCCGCAAGAAAGGCCTCGGCGCACGGATCATCGAACAACCGGTCGGCACGCCGGCTCTCGGCCGCCCGCACCGCTGCCGCACCGAGCGCGGTCTTTCCCACGCCCGCTGGTAGCCCACCATCGCTCACCGAGCCAGCCTGTCACGGCGGCCGGCACCCGGGCCGTCCCGGTAGCCGATCGTCTATCGGCACAACCCGGGAGTTGCACCTACTGTTCACGAGGCGGTCGGTGACCGCTCTGCACGCGGACCTGCAGGGCTGCCTGGTGGGAGGCCGGCATGACCTCAACGAGCGACTGCCCGTGGCGCCTCATCGTGTCTGACATGGACGGCACGCTGGTCAGCGGGACCACGGCCCTCGCCCACCTCGGCGCCTGGATCGGGCACGCGCCGGTGATCGAGGGGCTGGAGGAGAAGCTCGCTCGCGGGGAGGTCAGTGATCGAGAGGTCGCAGAGGGCTACGCCCTGTTCTACTCGGGCGTCGCACGGGCCGATGCCATCGAGGCCATGTCGACGATCCCGCGCATCGACGACATTTGCGCGGGCGTGGCGATGCTGCAGCAGCGCTCGGTGGAGGCGTACATCGCGACGGTGTCCTGGAGCTTCGCCGCACGGGGGCTGGCGGATCTCTGGGGCTTCTCAGAGGTGTGCGGCGCCGACCTGGAGTTCGACCCGTCGTCGGCCCGATTCACCGGGCGGGTCGCTCGTCACTTCGGGCCCGAGGACAAGGTCGCGTTCGTCGCCGAACGCTGTCGTCGTGTGGGGATCGGGCTGGACCAGGTCGTGGCGATAGGCGACAGCCGGTCGGACTTGCCGTTGTTCGAGGCGGTTGGGTTCAGCGTCGCGTTGAACGGGACACGCGATGCCCGGGCCGCGGCGAGCACCGCCGTGGACTCATCCTCGTTCCTGGCTGCGCTGCATGCGGTCCCTGAGCTCCTCCTACAGCCCTGTTGAAGCCGGTCGCCCCTTGTGGGTCAAGGCCCGGAGTGCCGGCTACCCGTCGTCCACGCAGGACCCGGACGTCGGAGGGGCGCCGGAACCCGGCACCTCACGGGCCGCGCTGCAGAGCCGAGCTCGTGTGTCACAGCCGACGTCAGCCGGGGCACCTCGCGCGGTGGCCACCGAGTCGGGCACAGCGTCCCGGAAGGGGGTTCCAGCGGGCAAGATCGTCAGTTCCGACACGAAGCCGATGGCCGTGCAGCACAGCACTCCGAGAACAGCGCCACGTACCTGAAAGAGCTCGAGGGGGGTTCGGCTAACGGTTCGGAGCTGCAAGCTGCCCTGTGGTTGTGCGCAAGTCCTTGGCGAACCAGTGTTCGGCGTACTGGCCGTTGTTGAAGGGAGGCACCTCGACGTAGCCGAGGGCGGCGTACAAGGTGCGGGCCTCGACCAGGTCCGAACGGGTGTCCAAGCGCAGGGTGCTAAGTCCTTGGGCCCGTGCCAGCTTCTCCAGCTCGAGCATGAGAAGCCGGCCAAGACCATGACCTCGGGCGAGGGGCGCGACGAACACCCGCTTGACCTCGCCCACCCCATCAGCCAGCAGGCGCAGGCCTGCGCAGCCGACGACGGTTTCCCCTCGCCGGGCAACGAGGAAGGTGCCTTGCGGCGCAGCCAGGTCCTCGCTTGGGTCGTCCAGCAGGGCAGCGGCGATCTCCTCGTCGGTCGCCGGCCGGCCGTACCACCGGCTTGCTACGTCGTCGATGTAGGCCCACAGGGCGCTGCGGGCGGCACCATCCGATGGGGCGGCGACCTCGATGAGCACGTTGCCTACAGGGGAAGCCTTCACGTCTCTCATCCTGCCCCCGTCGCTGCGGCGGCGTGCCGACAACCGACCGGCCAGCGGGTCATGCTGGCTGTCCGGTAGCCGATCCATGAACGGAGCTGTTGTCACGTGGTTCTGGCCCGTGGCGTATTCGCGCACGGTTCGCTTCCTTGACGCACACTCGGCAAGTGACGCGTCGACAGGGTCGCTCGCGAGACCGCCGGCATGGGGAGGGGTCGGCCGGTCAGGGGGCGTCCGGTCCCAACTCCGGGACCTGCTCGGGCCCTCGGAGCCAGACGGTGAGCGGGCCGAGTTCTCGGGCGCCGGCCACCAGCGCAGCAGCCAGGTCGCAGCCGTGCTCGTAGCCGCCGATGGCGCGGATGAGCGGGTCCGCCAGGAGGTGGTGGTCGAGCGTCGACCAGGCCCTAGCCGGGTCCTCGTGCGCGAACAGGTTGCTGACACCGGCGAAACAGCGAGCCCTTGCTAGTCCCGCCAGGAAGCAGCTTTTAGGCCGTGAACGGCGTTCTTCGGCCGGGGCCTGACTAGCGCAGTGCTGCTTCGACGTCGGTCAGTTTCTGGACTAGGACGAGGCTCCTGGGTACACGGCGGAAGCCGTGCCGTTCGTAGAACCCAGCGACGCATTCCGTCAGGGCGTCCACGACGACGACACGTGCGGCGACCTGCTGGGTCGCCTCGACGACGCGGATGAGCGCGTCCGCGAGTAAGACCCCGCCGAGGTCGCGTCCGCGCAGATCAACGTGCAGGGCGAGCCGGGCGAGGAGCACCGCTGGGATTTCCGCCGGCCCGCCCCTGCCGATCCGCGCGGGCACGTCGTCGCGCGCAATCTTGTGCGCGGTCAGGGCGTAGTAGCCAACGACCTCGCCGGCGTCCGACACCCACACCCAAGTGCGGGCGGTCCGGCGGTCCGCCGCGGCGACGGCTTGCTCCTGGAGCCATGCGTCGAGCGACCGTTCCCCACTAGTGAACGCTGCGACGTCGTGCAGGTCCGGGTCGAACCGCTGCGAACGGAAGGGCACCTGAGTTAGTTGCGGGTGATGACGGTTCGGGCCCGGCGGGCAGCGGCAGCTAGGGCCGGGTTCGCCACTGCTGGGGCATCCAGCGCGGCGAGGAGCTGGTCGAAGAACGCGGCGGGAACCCGGGTCGTCGCGTCGTGTTCTCGAAGGACCTCATCAGCGCGGGCCTCAGCCGCGGAACGCACGAAGTCGCTCAACGGCACCCGTTCGATCCCGGCAGCGCGTTCCAGCCGTGTCTTACTGTCCGGGCGTACCCGGACCTCTAGCCGTGCGGTTGCGTTCATCCCGACCTCCTGTACGTACAAGCGTACGGGCACCTCGTGGTAGGGTCAACCGGGTTCCCCCGGCACCACGCGCAGATGGGTCATGATGATGCGGGTTGTGAACCCGCATCGGCCCGCGTCCTTCGCAGTGGCCCTTGCGTTTGTTGCGGCCTGCGGTACCCATGCCGCCGGAGTGCACAAGGCCCTCGACGCGGCGAGCACTGGCACCGCAACGACGGACGCGAGGTAGGGACTTTCACTGGCCACACGGGGGGACTTTTCGCGGCCACCAGCGGGGACTTTCACATGGCCACGGACAGGGACGCGGTGCGGTTGTGGTCCGGCCGGTGACTCAGGAGCTTGCCGGGTGCGTTGCTGATGGCGCTGCGGCCGTCAGGGACGCCAACCTGGCGACTCCAGGGATCGTGATCATGCGGTGGTGAGGTCGAGGTAGTCGGGGGTGACCGGTTCTTGGCAGTGCAGGCGGTCCCCGCCGAGCCCGAGGGATCGGCCGGAGCGGTGGTGCGCCGTGGCGGCTGGAGAGACGCTGGTGGCCGGTGGCGGTCCAGATGGTGCGCAGGTCAGCGCCGACGTGTGCTTGATGCGGCGCAGCACCTGCTCGACCTGGTAGGGGTCGTCGGCGCGGAC